>ENA-ORXU01000256-ORXU01000256.1-marine-metagenome-genome-assembly--contig:-NODE-256-length-66798-cov-5.610183_pt1 | contig 66798 bp, 81 predicted proteins | sample MGYA00237869_ERZ511484 | MGnify/ENA metagenome assembly ERZ511484 | reverse complement strand
CAGCCATATCTTCAACCTGCTGGACGCGCGGGGCGTGATCTACGTGACCGAGCGGCAGGCCTATATCGGACGCGTGCGTGCATTGGCCAAACGCTGCGCGGATGCCTTCGTGCAGACCCGCGCGGGTGGCTGGCAGGCGGACCCGGTATGATGCCGGCAAGGGATACCGCCGGATGAGCGGCAAGATTATCGGAGTGATCCTCATGCTCTCTGCCGCCATTGCGGGTGCGACGCTGTACTACCTGCAGGTCTACGGCTTCTATAAGACCGGGGTGGAGGAGGAGGTCACGCTGGTGTCGATCTTTACCGAGGAACCGGAGGTGATCGCGGCGCGGGACGTGACGGCCATCGACGCCGACAGCTCTCCGATCAGGTTTCGCGCCTGTTTCACCACCGACCTCAGCCTGCCGTTGCTGACGGATACTTATGTGCTGGCGGACGCGGACAGCCCGCACAATGCGGATCAGGCGGCGCTGTTCGCACGGGGGGACTACAAGGACTCCCCGCTACCGAGCTGGGAGGACCGACCCGCGTCGTTACGCTGAGCTTTCGCCCGTGATGCCGAGTGCGCCAAAGAGCGCGGCGTCGCGGGAGGGGGCCTGGTTCGGTGTGGTCAGCAGGGCCTCGCCGGTGAAGACGCTGTTGGCACCCGCGAGGAAGCAGAGCGCCTGCATCTCATCGGACATGGCCTCGCGGCCTGCCGAGAGGCGGACGTGGGAGGTCGGCATGAGGATGCGGGCGAGTGCGATCAGGCGGACGAAGTCCAGCGGCTCCACGGGGTCGCTGTCGCCGAGCGGCGTGCCGGGCACGGGGACGAGCGCGTTGATGGGCACGGATTCCGGGGCCGGGTCGAGATTGGCGAGCGCGAGAAGGAGGCCGACGCGATCCCCGGGCGTCTCGCCCATGCCGACAATGCCGCCGCAGCACACCTTCATGCCTGCATCGCGCACGGTCTGGAGCGTGGCGAGGCGATCCTCATATGTGCGGGTGGAGATGACGCGGCCATAGTCCTCGGGCGCGGTGTCGATGTTGTGGTTGTAATAGTCGAGCCCGGCATCGGCGAGTTGTTCGGCCTGTTCCGGCTCCAGCATGCCGAGCGTCATGCAGGTCTCCAGCCCCATGGATTTGACGCCGCGCACCAAGGCGGTCAGCGCGTCCATGTCGCGATCCTTGGGGCTGCGCCAGGCCGCGCCCATGCAGAAGCGCTCCGAACCATCATCCCTGGCCTGGGCGGCGCGGGCGAGGACGACCTGCACGCTGTCGAGCTTGGTCGCGAGGAGCGCGGTGTCGTGATGGGCCGATTGGGAGCAATAGCCGCAATCCTCGGCGCAGCCGCCCGTCTTGATGGAGTGCAGGCGGCTCATCTGCACGGTGTTGGGGACGAAGTGCTCGCGGTGGACGGCCTGCGCCTGAAGCATGAGGTCGATCAGGGGCAGGGCAAGCAGAGCGTCGGCGGCCTCGCGGCTCCAGCGCGCGGTTTCCGGATGGAAAGGGCCCGGATGGGGTTCGGGGGCAGTCGGGGTGCGGTCGAGGAGCGTGGTCATGGGCGCGGCTATCGCAGGTTTGGAATTGGTATCAACAGCCGATCGTGATTAAGGTGGGCCATGAACGTGATTTTGAGCATCGACCAGGGCACGACGAGTTCACGGACGGTGGTCTTCTCGGCGGACGGTGAATTGCTGTGGAGCGCGCAGGAGGAGTTCCCGCAGATTTATCCGCACGATGGTTGGGTAGAGCATGACCCGGAGGCGATCTGGGAGACGGTGCTGAGCACGCTCAAGGCCTGCGTGGCTTGGGTGGCGGAGAACGGGCACGAGGCGGTCGGGATCGGGATCACGAACCAGAGGGAGACGACGCTGGTCTGGGAGCGCGCGACGGGCAAGCCGATCTATAACGCCATCGTCTGGCAGGATCGTCGGACGGCGGCGCGCTGCCGGGAGTTGGCGGGTCACGAGGAGGCTGTGCGGGCGATGACAGGCCTGCTGATGGACCCGTATTTCAGTGCGACGAAAATTTCGTGGATCCTGGAAGAGACCGGGCGCGAGTCAGAGGAGTTGTGTTTCGGAACGGTCGATAGCTTCCTGATCTGGCGGCTTACGGAAGGGCGCGTGCACGCGACGGATGCGACCAATGCGAGCCGGACGAACCTGTTCGATATACATACTCAAGCTTGGGATGCGGAGCTGTGCGAGCTGTTTGGCGTGCCGATGAGTGGGCTGCCGGAAGTGCGGGACTGCGCGGCGGATTACGGACTGGCGAGTGTAGAGGGAATTCATCTGCCCATTCTGGGAGTGGCGGGCGATCAGCATGCGGCGCTGATCGGGCAGACGGGGTTTGCGGAGGGCGACATCAAGGCGACGTTCGGGACGGGGGCGTTTGTGTTGCTCAACACCGGCTGTGAGGCTGTGCTGTCGCAAAACCGCCTATTGGGGACGGTGGCGTACCGGCTCGACGGGAAGGTGACCTATGCGCTGGAGGGTTCGGTCTTTATCGCGGGCGCGGCGGTGCAATGGTTGCGCGACGGATTGGGCGTTGTTTCCGACTCGGCGGAGACGGAGGCGCTGATGGCAGACGCGGATCCGGACTCGCAACTGATTCTGGTGCCGGCGTTTACGGGCCTTGGCGCGCCCTATTGGGAGCCGGATGCGCGGGGCGCGATGTTCGGGATCACGCGGGCGACGGGGCGTGCGGAATTGGCAAAGGCCACGGTGGAGGCGGTGGCCCTGCAAACGGCGGACTTGCTGGACGCGATGGCGGGCGATGGTCATGCGCCGCAGCGGCTCTATGTGGATGGGGGGATGAGTGCGAATTCGACGTTCGTGCAGGTGCTGGCCGATCTGTTGGACATGGAGGTCGCGCGGCCGGAGGTATTGGAAACGACGGCGCTCGGGGTGGCCTATCTGGTGGGCTTGCAGGCGGGATTGTTTGCGCTGGAAGATATTCCGCACCGGATCGAGCGGGAATTCGCGCCGAGGATGGCGGGGGATGTGCGGGCGGCGAAGTTGTTGGGCTGGAAAGTTGCGGTGCAGCAAGTTTTGGATTACAACCATTGACAGTGATTAATGGAATGCGTCATTATTCGCGGTTTGACTCAAAGTAGAGCATGCGCAGCAGGATTGAAATCCACCCAGGTATTTCGTCACATTTGCGACATGTTCTGTATGTATGTGGGGCGAGAGAATGTGCAGTGTCACGAGGGTTTCAAGTCACCGAGAGACGGCAAAAGCTGTGGTGGAAACGCATTGCCGAATCCGGCTGTTTAATATGGTAGGGTCGTTCGTGGATGAGAGACTGTGACCATTCTGGAAGAGACGCTCAACACAGGCGTCCTGCTTGGCGAGTTGGACTGCGCCGATTTTCTCAATGCGCAATCCACGCCTACGACCGTCATGGATCGGAACCTGTGTTTCGTTGCCGCTAACCCCGCCTACCTTGCGGCTGTCCAGCGACGCTGGACGGAGCTGGAGGGTCAATTTGTTTTCGACGCTTTTCCGGAGGTTCAAGACCGTGTCGAGAGCATCCGGGCCAAATTCGAGCGCACACTGGCAGGTGAAACAACCTATCTGGATGCCGAGCCTTTCGATATCACAAACACAGAGGGGCAGCGCGAGACCCGTTACTGGCAGGGCGTGCAGGATCCCTTGCGTGGGCAGGATGGACGTGTGCACTATATTATACAGTCGGTGCACGATGTTACGGAAACGGTTGAAAACCGCAGGGACCGACTCCTTCTTGCCAAGGAGCTCGACCACCGCACGAAGAACGTGCTTGCAGTTGTGCAATCCATTACGCGGCTATCCAGCCGTGAGCATGAATCCAAGGATGAATTTGTTGCTGACCTGACGTCTCGCATCGCAGCCATGAGCCGCAACCATTCCCGGCTTTACAATAATGCTTTTTCGGGATTGTCGCTTCATGACCTCCTTAAAGATGAGCTTGATGCCATGTCGTTAAAATCCGAGTTCTCGCTATCGGGGAAGGACGTCATGCTCAACGACACGACTGCGCGGGACTTGTCCATGGTGGTGCATGAGCTCGCAACCAATGCTGCAAAATATGGCTGCTTTGCAGTGGAAGACGGGCGGTTGCATGTGGCATGGACCGAGGTTGGCGAAGACCTTGTGATCGAATGGCGCGAGAGCGGTGTGGGAATCGTCGGGCCGCTCAATGCTGACGGCTTTGGTTCCAAACTTTTCAGGATGATGCGCGGCATTGATTGCATCCGCCGGCCCGGCCCTGACGGGATGAGTGCGACACTTAACTGCGCAGGCTACAAGGCCACATAAACGCTTGTCAGAACACTAACGATCAAGCGCGCGCTCTTCTGCGGACACGCGGATGACGAGGATGGCGGCGTTGAGCGCGGAGAAGATGGCGGCGACCTCCCAGAGGCCAAGCACAAGGGGGGCGACGAGAATTTCGGCGATCACCAAGAGATAGTTGGGGTGGGGAATGAGGCTGTACGCGCCGCGGGCGATGAGGGTCTCTCCCGGGACGGTGAGGATGCGGGTGGTCCAGCGACGGCCGATGCTGGTGAGGATCCAGACGCGCAAGCCCTGGAGGACGGCATAGACCGCGAGCCAGCCGAGGATGACGGGTTGGTCGTGACCGAATCCGAGCATGGCGGCGATCCAGCCCGAATGCACAGCGACGATGACGGGGTAGTGTCGGGGGAAGTGCTCGACGGCGCCTTCGGCCCGCAGCGCGGTCTCGTTACGGCGGGCGATGACGAGCTCGATCAGGCGCTGACTGATAATGTAGCCAAGGAAGAGTACCGCTGCGGTGGAGTAGGTCATGAGCGGACGTAAAGGGGCTGGAAGGCGGCGGAGAAGCCGGGGCCAAGCGCGCAGGTGAGGAGCTGTCCTGTCTGGCCCGCGTCGAGAGCGCGCTCGAGGACAAAGAGGACGGTTGGGGCGCTCATATTGCCGTAGTGGCGGAGAGTCTCGCGCTCATGGTCGAGGCTGCCGGGGGTCAGGTCGGAGGCGCGCTCCATGGCGTCCACGACCTTGGCCCCGCCGGGATGGCAGACTAAGCGGTCGAGGGAGTCGAGGGTGAGGTCGGAAGCCGTGAGCGCCGCGTCGAGTGCGCCGCGGAACTCGGCATGGGTGAAGTCGGGAATGGAGCGGTCGAAGATGACGCCCATGCCGTGATCGCCCACGTCCCAGCCCATGATAGGCAGGGTGTCGGGCCAGGTCTTGGTGACACCGCGCCCGATGCGGATCGGGGTTTCGTCGGTGGACAGGCAGGCGGCGGCGGCGCCGTCGCCAAACAGAACGGTCGCAATGATGTCGGCCTTTCGGGGTTTGTCGGATTGAAAGGAGAGCGAGCAGGTTTCGACCACGACGAGGAGTACGCGCGCGCCGGGTTGGGCGAGGGCGAGTTCCCGCGCGACGCTCATGCCGGAGACGCCGCCCGCGCAACCGAGGCCGAAGACGGGCACGCGGAGACAGTCGTCGCGAAAGCCGAGGTCGGATTTCGCCCGGGCCTCAAGCGTCGGTGTGGCGATTCCGGTGGAGCTTATGGTGACGATGATGTCGATATCCGCCCCCTGCCAGCCCGCATCCGCGAGGGCTTTCGCCGCGGCGTCGATAAAAAGGGCGGTCGCGCCGTCAAGATAGCGGTTGTTGCGGTCGGCCCAATCGGTCTCGCCCTCGAACCAATCGAGCGGGGCGACGCTGTAGCGCATCTCCACGCCTGCGGTGCCGAAGGTCTTGCGCATACGCGCAAAGGCCGGAAAGCGGGGCCCGAGGATTTTGGCGGCGCGGACCTCGACGACGGACTGATCGAGTTCATGTGCCGGCACGGCGGTGGCAAGGCCGTGGAGATGAACCTCTGGGATTTCAGCTTTGGGGAAGCGTGCGGTCATGGGTCGGGGGTGGAACGGATGGACGGGCATGACAATACAAAAGGATTGATAACACAGGTTATCCGACCTCGACGGATTGTCGCAGGTCTGCTATGAATGTGCGCATGAAGAACGTCGCAATTATCACCTTGCCGCTGACCGGGCACCTCAATCCTATGGGAGTGGTCGCGGAAGGTTTGGCGCGCAAAGGCCATTTGGTCACGGTGATCGGGCCGCAGGGCGTGTGCGAGCTGGCACATAAAGCCATGCCGGGGGTGGAGCTGCACGCGATCGGCGATGCGGATTATCCGCAGGGACGCCTGGACGGCTTTCTGGGTGCGCTGCCGGATGTGAAGGGTTTGCGCGGGATCGGGCGGGTCATCGGAGAGATTGCCGATCTGTCCGCGCTCTATATCCGACAGCTGGAGGCTGCATTGGTCGCGGTGAACGCGGATGTGGTGGTATATGACCAATTGGAGCCGGCGGCGGGGCTGATCGCGAAAGCAATGGGCCTGCCGCATGTAAGCCTGGCGTGCGCGCTGCCGATGAACCGCTCGCCCGACTTGCCGCCGCCCTATCTGGGCTGGCCGTATAGGGACTCGGCGTGGTGGCGTTCGCTTTATGGCGGAGGCTATCTGGTGGTGGACCGGATGATGGCGCCCCAGGGCCGCGTGCTGGCGCGGGCCGCGCGCGACCGGGGCTTGCCGGAGGGCACCTCGCCGAGCGACTTTGTGTCCGATGTGTGTGATCTGAGCCAGTGCGTGCCGGGGTTCGATTATTCGGGCGCGGCGCGGCCTGTGGCATTGGGGCCACTGCGCCGGATGCGTCGGGCGCAGCCGCGTGCAAAACTGGATTTCGAGCGGGACGGGCGCGACCTTGTTTTTTGCACCCTGGGGACGATCATGGGTCACCGGATCGATATTTTCGAGGCGGTGGCGCGGGCCTGTGACGCGGCGGTGGTGCAATGTGTGATCACCCATGGCGGAAAGCTCGACGCGCAACAGGAAGCCAAACTCCGCGCCCTGCCGGGACAGCCCGTGGTGCGGGCCTTTGTCGATCAGCAGGCGGTACTGGGCGAAGCCCGCGCCGCCGTACTGCATGGGGGTCTGAATTCGGTGCAGGACGCGCTGCATCACGGCGTCCCGATGATGGTGCTGCCCATGGCGTTCGAACAGGCCGCCATTGCGGCGCGTGTGCGGCGGGCTGGCGCGGGCGTGGTGGTGAAAGCCCCGCGGTCAGGACACCGCTTGAAGGCGATGGGGGTGGCAAAACGGCTGTCGGCGGGTTTGGACGCGGCGCTGAATGACGAGGGCCTGAGAGAGGCCGCGGGCGCGATGGCGCGGGCGAGCCGGAGGGCCGGTGGAGCCGAAGCGGCAGTCGCGCGGATCGAGGCGGTAATGGAGGATGGCGCGCCGGGCCACACGGCAAAACTATCCAGGCCCCTGTCGCTGTTGCAGGCTCCTGTCGCTGCCCCGCGTGCGTCGCTGGGCTGGGCGGGGCGGGGCGGGTTACGTCGAAGCTGACACGTCGGCCCTGGGCCCTCGATCCTTGATTTTCGTTCCTAGGCGGAGATGTGTTCGCCGCAGGCTTTGGCGAGTGCCGCGACGATCCGGTCAACCGTACTGGGCTTGGACAGGATCCGCGCTTCCGGAAAGCGGCGCGAGAGGTCTTCGGGTGAGGCATGGCCGGAATGAAAGACGACGGGAATGCCACGTTCGCAAGCCGTGCGCGCGGTCGGTGCAGCTTCGCCGTCGGCCAGGCCGTAATCGAGCAGCACCGCATCGACTTGCACCGTTTCCAGCAATGAAATGGCGGTGTTGTTGTCGGACGCGATGCCGACACAGGTCGCGCCCGCATCCTCGAAGGCATATTCCAGATCAATGGCGATCAGGGCTTCATCCTCGACGATCAGGATGCGCTTATTGGACAGGGGAAGGTCGGGCAAGGGGCCGTAATGGATGGGGGGTGCACTCGAATGTGTCATGTCCGTCAGCCTCCCTCGTGGCGTTTACGTGTCGCCATCTAGCGCATAGCGTCTTAAGCGACGATGTATTTTCCCGTCAGCGGGATCATCACGTTCAACCTTGGGGCGTATTCGGCCCTTTTTCGGGAAACACCGGCAGGATTATTTCAAGTTCCAAACCCCTGGGATCCCAGTCGAGTTCCACGCGACCCTGAAGTTGTTGCACGGATTGCTGGATCAGGCGCATGCCGAAGCCGCCCTTCTGACCGGGTTTGCGCTCTGGCGGGGGAGAGACATCGGGCCCGTCGCGCTCAAGCCAGCGCAGGTGCACGGCATTGTCATAGGCCTCCCACGAGACGCGGATGGTGCCGTCCGGAACGCTGAGCGCGCCGTATTTCTGGCTGTTGGTGGCAAGTTCATGCAGTACCAGGCCAAGCGGTGTCGTGGTCTGCACATGCAACCGCACGTCCTGACCGCGCAGATGCACGGTCTCGCCAATGCCGTAAGGTTCCAGCACGAGTTCGACGAGGCGTTTGAGCGAGGTCTCGGTATAGCCCGCGCCACCGCGGGAGGCGTCATGAGCGCGCGACAGGGCTGCCAGGCGCGACTCGATATTTTTGATAAGCGCGCCGGTATCGCTTGTGCGACGGGCCTCGGAGCGGAGCATGCCGAGAGTGACGGCAAAGAGGTTCTTGACGCGGTGGTCGAGCTCGCGAACCAAGAGCGCCTGTTCGCGGGCCGCGGCCTTGAAGGGGGTGATGTCGTAATTGACGCCCATGATGCGCGTGCCGTTATCGACCATGCGACCCTCTCCGACGAGCCAACGCTCAGGCGTGGTGTCGCGGACGCGAAACTCCACGCGGTAGGATATGCCCTTGTCGATGGCTTCCTTGAAGTTCCGGTCAACCCGGTCGACGTCGCGCGGATCGATCTGGTCGAGTACGTCCTCGACTAGAAGCGCGCCGTTCTTGGGCAAGTCGAACATCTCCCGCACGGCGGCGTCGCAGACGCTTTCGCCGGTTTCGGGTACGGCATGCCAGACGCCCACGCCCGTGACGGCAAGTGCGAGCTCGAGCGAGTTCATCGCGTCCTCGGCGACGCTGCGCGCTTCGCGGAGCTGGGTGATGTTGGCAAATGTCAGCGACACGCCTTCGATGCCACGGTTGGCCCCGTAATAAGGCATCAGGCGCATGGCATAGGCGCGTTCGCCATCGCGCGACATAACGTGACGGGCGGTTTCCTTGCCGGTCTCCAACACGCGGGAGGCATTGGGGATGATGGTGGCGTCCGTGACATTGGCGGTGAACGCCGATAGTGGGCGGCCGATATCGCTGTCATTGAGGTCGTAGATTTCGCGGGCGGGATCAGTGAACATGCGAATGGTCAGGTCGGGGTCGAGCACGACAAGGGCGAGATCGGTGGCTGCGAGGAAATTTCGCTGGTCGGTATTGGCGACGGCAAGTTTGTCGATCTTGGACTTCAGTTCGTCATTGACGGTGGTGAGCTCTTCATTGGCGCTTTGCAGCTCCTCATTCATACTCATCATTTCCTCGTTGGAGGATTTCAGCTCTTCATTCGTGGTCTCGAGCTCTTCGACCAGTGTGCGAAGCCGGGTACGGGCGGAGTCGAGTTCGGTCTGGAGCGTCTCGCGGTGGGTATCCGCATCGAGGGCGGGGATCAGGTCGTCATCCGTGCGCGCGCGGAAGGCCGCCACGTCGCGGATCACGATCAGGGTGGAACCGTCCGGCAGGGGATCGGCGACGATGTCCGCGGTCTGGGTGCCGAATTCGGACGCGATCTCGATGTCGCGCTGCACGGTGCGTTTGCGTTCGGACATGGCGGTGCGAAGTCCAGTGGTCAGTGCGCTCCTGAGTCCGGGTCGTGCAAGCGAGGCGACGTGGCGGGTCATGGCCCCGGCGGGAATGTCGAAATACTTGGCGAGCTGACCGGAGGATTCGGAGATTTCCCCGGTCTCGCCGACAACGATATAGGAAGGCGTGTAGGCGTCGATCAGGCGTTGCTGGACGATGCCGGATGCGGCGGCTGTCGTCGTGACGGGCCGCGTGCGGCGGCGGGTCGGCAGGCTGTGCGTGCCGCCGAGCGGCAGGTTGAGCATTTCAGGTGTGCGCCCGCCCTTGCGCCGGAAGATGCGGTGTCGTGCGCTGATGGGCTCGAACAGGTCGTCGCGCGCGCCGATGCTTTCCGCCGGGCCGAGAAAGAGCGTGCCATCGGGTTTCAGGGCGTAGTGGAAAAGCGGCAGGACCCCCGTCTGCAGGCGCGAATTGAAATAGATAAGCAGGTTGCGGCAACTGATGAGGTCAAGGCGCGAAAACGGCGGATCCTTGATCAGCGAGTGCGAGGAAAAGCGCACCATGTCGCGAATGTCAGGCTGCACGGTGAAGTGGCCTGTCGCGCGCACGTCGAGATAGTCGTGATAGTGTTTCGGGATGGTGGCGAGGGCGCTTACGGGATAGCGGCCGAGCTTGGCGATGGCGAGCATCTGCTCGTCTATGTCGGTCGCGAAAATCTGCACGAAAGGCGGGTTGGGTGTGTCGCGAAGGGCATGCGCGATCATGAGTGCGAGGGTATAGGGCTCTTCGCCGGACGAGCAGCCCGGCACCCAGACGCGCAGCGTGTCGGAGCGGTTCGCGTCGTCAACCATGGGCAGGATCGTTTCCGAGAGCAGGCGCTGGAAACTCTCGGCGTCGCGGAAAAATTCGGTGACGTTGATCAGCAGATCCGTCAGCAGGCTCTCGCATTCTGCGGTGTTGCCGCGCAGGCGCTCGACATAGGTCTGCGCGGTGTCCACACCGAGCACTTTCATGCGGCGGCGAATGCGTCGCATCATGGTGGCTTGCTTATAATCTGAGAAATCGTGCCCGATGGTTTCGGAAAGCACGGCACAGGCGGTCTCCAAGCTGTCGAGCACGTCATCGACAGAGCCGGTTTCCACGCCGCGGCCATTGTCGAAATAATCCCGGATGGCGGGTAAAAGCTCGACCGCGGGCGCGACCCGGTCCACCACACGGGTGGCGATGGCCGATGTCGGCATACCGTCATAGCGGGCATCATCGGGTTCCTGCACCAGCACGATGCCGCCCGCATCCTTGACGGCACGCAGCCCGGCAGAGCCGTCGCCGCCCGTGCCGGACAGGATCACGCAGGCCGCGTTTCCGCCGCAGGCTTCGGACAGCGAGACGAAGAAGTCGTCAATGGGCCGTCGCAGGCCGCGCGGCTCCGCAAAGTCGACGAGGCGGAGGGTGCGGCCTTCGAGCGCGAGGCCGCTGCCGGGAGGGATGACGAACAAGGTGTCGGGCTCAAGCCGGTCGCCGTCCTCGGCCTGGGCGACGCGCATGGGCGTGCGCCGCGACAGAAGATCGGCCAGCATGGACTGATGATTGGGGTCCAGATGCTGAACGAGCACGAAGGCGAGACCCGTCTGGTCCTTGGTCGTGGAAAGAAAGGCCTGCACGGCTTCGAGCCCGCCGGCCGATGCACCGATGCCGACCACGGGGAAGGGAATGGTGGTCGCCCTTTTGATTTCGGCCTTTTTTGTATCGGCCTTCTTGATCGTAGCGTCCTTGATTGCGGCGTCCCTGATTGCAGCGTGCTTGGTTGGCACAGCATTGCCGGAGGCGGGGGTGGACGGGCGCGCGGACGCTGAGGTCTGGGAAGTGTCGCTCTTGCTCATGTCATGCCCTGTGGGATGGCCCGCTATCCTGCCGACATCGGTCGGGCTTGCAGCGAGCCTACAGCGGCGGTGAGGCGCGGCAAGCGCGAAAGTGGGGCGGAACTGCGCGAGCCCGCTGAAGAAAATGTCTTGCCTGCCGGACGGCTCGCGGGCCAGAGTGGGCCATGAAAACATTTCTCCCGACGACTGTCATGCTGAGCACCTTGATCATGGCGGGCTGCGCCGATGCGCCCTCAACCGATGGCGATGCGGACGCCTTCATGACGCGGCTGATGGAAAGCTGCGGGCAGACCCTGCGGGGGGCCGTGGTCGAGGACGATACGCAGGACGCCACATGGGGCGGGGCCGAGCTTGTGGTCGGGCCGGTAAAGTGCGCACCCCGGCGGGTGGAGATGCCGCTTGCCCTGGCCGGACCGGACGGCACGGATGCGTCGCGGACGTGGATCGTGACGCAAGATGGCGACGCGCTGACGCTCAAGCACCGGCACTTGCTAAAGGACGGCTCGGTCGATCCGGTGTCCAATTATGGCGGCACGGCGGACCCTGCGCGCGGGAGTGCGGTGCGGCAGGTCTTTCCGGCGGACGCGGAGTCGGTCGCGACGTTCAACGCCAACGACCTGGAAGCCAGCACGACCAATCGCTGGGTGATGGAGCATATGTCCGGAGGAGGGCTCGCCTATGAGCTGCGCCGCCCGGCAAGCGCGACGGCCGGCCCGCGCGTGTTCCGGGTGGAGGTAATGGCGGAGTAGGGCGTCTTTTGAATACAGGCCTTTGGAGGCGACTTAATTTTGACTTCAGCTTATTTTATGTTTCGGCTGGCCCTGAGGCACGACGTTGGAATTGAAGTGCCGGGCACATGTCGTGTGAGATCGCTGAAGGCCGCTGATTGGGATTTAACAGGAAAACCGGATGTCGAGACGGGTGATGGCGAGCCTTGAAAAATCAAGGTATTACAAAGGGCCCGCGAAATTCGGGAGGCTCTCTCTCTCCCGGAACTTCGATCCGCACACATGTTGACATCGCCATCACGGATGAGGACGGTCCATATGCGTATAGTGTCGGGATAAGGCCTTGGTCCGGGTCTGTTACGACGGTGAGCGTACAGCTCACCCCGCCTGCATCTTGGCAAGTCTTGCCGCCTGATCCTCGGTCACGAGGGCGTCGATGACGTCGCTGAGGGCGTCACCGGCAACGATCTTGTCGAGGGAGTAGAGGGTGAGGTTGATGCGGTGGTCGGACACGCGGCCCTGGGGATAATTGTAGGTGCGGATGCGCTCGCTGCGGTCGCCTGAGCCGACCTGGTCGGCGCGTTCCTCGGCGCGCTCGGAGTCGAGGCGCTGTTTTTCGGCGTCATAAAGGCGCATCTTGAGAATGCGCTCGGCATTGGCGCGGTTCATGTGCTGGGATTTGGCATCGCACACGACCACTGTACCCGTGGGGATGTGGGTCATGCGGACGGCGGAGTCGGTCTTGTTGACGTGCTGGCCGCCTGCGCCACTGGCGCGCATGGTATCGACGCGGACGTCGCCCATGGAGAAGTTGATGTCGACGTCTTCGGGCTCGGGCAGGACGGCGACGGTGGCGGCGGAGGTGTGGATGCGGCCTTGGGTTTCCGTGACGGGCACGCGCTGGACGCGGTGGACGCCGGACTCAAACTTCATCTTGCCGAAGACGCCCGCGCCGGAGACGCTGGCGACGATTTCCTTGTAGCCGCCCATATCGGCCTCGGACTCGGTCTCCACCTCGACCTTCCAGCCCTGGAGCTGCGCGTAGCGGGAATACATGCGGAAGAGGTCGCCCGCGAAAATGGCGGCTTCGTCGCCGCCTGTCCCGGCGCGGATTTCGAGCACGACGGAGGCGTTGTCGTCCTTGTCCTTGGGCAGCAGGAGGAGGGAGACTTCGCGTTCGAGGTCAGGGAGGCGCTCCTTTGCGGCTTGCGCTTCCTCGCGCGCCATGGACGCCATCTCGGCGCTGTTGTCAGGGTCAGATGCGAGCTCTTCGAGGTCTGCGATCTCAGATCGCAGGTCCTGCAGCGCGCGGACGCCATCGGCGACGGGTTTGAGCTCGGAGTGGTCCTTGGCGAGCTGGACGATCTCGGTGGGCTCGGTCGCGACGCCCATGCGGGCTTCGATCTGGTCGAAGCGGTCGAGGACCTGGCGGAGTTGGGTGTCAGGGATGTGCATAAAATTACAATTCGTAGTCGGAGGCGATGTGCGTCGCACCAACTAGCCTGAGTGTAGGAGGACCACCACCGTGAAGGTGACCTTGAGGATATGAACGCTCCCAGTAACGTTTGTCTGTGGGGTCTCTGTAGAGTGTTGACCAGCCATCTCTGCTGACGGCAAGTTTTACAAGATAACCATCAACAAGCCGATCTATTCGTTTGCAGACGTCATCAGCGTGGAGACCGTCATTCAACATGATCCACCGGCCAACCAGTTCCGTTTCATCCACCCCTAGCATTAGTAGCCAAACTCCAACCCCACCAGCACATGCCTCGGCCTTCCGGGGAAGTAGCGGTCGTTGCCGAAAGCAAGGTCGGCGCGGTCGGCGTAGAGTGTGTCGAAGGCGTTGTTGAGTTTGATGAATGCGCCGAGACTGTCCGTGAACTGGTAGGCGGCGCGGGCGCTAGCGACTTCGTGGCCGGGGTAGCGGCGGGTGTTGCCGGGGTCCGTAGTGTAGGAGCCGACATGGCGGAGGTCGAGGTCGATGCGCCAGTCCGGAGACGGGGTGAGCGTGGCGGCGATGCGGGCCAGCGTGGCCGGGGCGCTGTCGATGTCGTCGCCCGCGCGGATGGAGGAGGAGGCGGAGGGGACGATGTCGGTGAAGGTGTAATTCTGATCCGTTACCGTGGCGTCGGCGTCGAGGCGCAGCCACGGGGTGGCCTGCCAGCCGAGGCTTAGCTCCACGCCGAAATGTTCGGTCTCGCCATTTGTGACGTTGAAACCATTGGCGTTGCGGAAGAAGAAATTGTCCTTCTGCATGGCAAAGGCGGCGGCGTCGAGGGTGAGGGCCGCGGTGCGGTATTTGATTCCGACTTCCGCGAGGTCGAGGGTCTCGGGGTCGATCTCTCCGGGGATCTGGTTGGATTGCAGGGAGTAGAGGTCGGCGGTCTGGGGCGCGCGCGCGCCGCGGGCAAGGCGGGCGTAGAGGCTGGTGTCGGTGTTGACGCGGTGATTGAGAGTGAGTTTGGGGGTCAGCGTCAGGAAGTCGTCAGTGCGGTCGGCGGTGCGGATGAAGCGCCCGCTTTGTCCGACAGTGGCGTTGTTGTCGTAATCGTAGCGGGTGTAGTCGAGGCGCGCGCCTGCGGTGAGGGTGGTGCGGGGGCCGAGATTGATGTCTTTCTGGGCGTATGGGGAGAGCACGAGGGCGCTGACGTCGTAGTCGTAGTGGAGGCCTTGGGTGAAGGAAAAGCGCGTGAGGTTGTCCTGGAACTCGAAGAGGGAGCCACGCGTGATTTCTGTGTCGAGGCCGAAAATGGCGCTATCGGTGTAGAGGGTGGTGAGCGCGCCGAGGCTCGCATGTTTCTGCTCTTCACGGGCCTGGCCAGGGACGAAGTGGCGGAGGAATGCGATCTCGGTCGCGCGGGCATAGGGGGTGATGGAGAGTTGGCCGAATGCTGTATCGCGGTAGAGGCGGGCCTGGGTGCGGGCGCTCCAGGCGTCGCGATAGGCTTCGGGGAAGGCGTTGATCTCGATGAGGTCGGGGTCGCGATAGGCCTCGAGTCCTTCCTGAAGGAAACCGGCGGTTTCCTGATTGAGGTTCTGGACGGAGGTGAGGGCAGAGATATCCCAGTTTCCTAGGGACTGGTCGTGACGCCACTGGAATTTTTGCTGGTCGTAGCCGGAGTCGTCGCGGAAGCCATTGTCGTGGGCGAGGTTGAGGGAGAGGCGGGTGCGGTTTGTGGAGTGGGTGAGGTTGAGCGCGGCCTGGCCATCGTCGCTGGCGAGGATGCGGGCGGAGCCTGTTCTGTCGGGAGCTTGAGTGAGGAAATTAATTAATCCATGCTGGGCGTTGGAGCCGTAGAGGACGGAGCCGGGGCCCTTGAAGACTTCGACGCTGCCCGCGAACTCGGCGCTTGCTTCGAAAAGGCCGTTGACGTTGCCGAAGCCCGACGCGCGCAAGGGGACGCCGTCTTCGAGATAGAGGAAACTGCCCGCGCCCGCGCCGCCCGTGAGGACGGGGGAGCGGATGGCCGTAAGGTGTTCCTGACCCGAGCCTTGGTGGATGTTCACGCCCGCGACCGCGTTCAGCGCTTCGGCGGGGTGGAGCGGGGTGATTGCGATGAGGTCGGAGGCGGTGAGGGTGTTGACGGTGGCGGGGACTTCCAGGGCAGAATCTATGCGCCGGGTAGCGGTGACGATGATGTTGTCGAGCGCGGGCAAGGGGAAGGGCACGGTGCGCTCGTCATTCGCGGGGGTTCGCGCGATAGCGGGAGTGGCGGCGAGGAGGAGGGCGAGGAGGGAACGCATGAGTGGTGCGTAAGGCTCGCGACGCGAAAATCCAGTCGGGGATTGGGATTTGCGAATGTGAGGGGATGAGCGGTTTATTGAGCGGGATGTGCGGGTTTAAAGATATATCCGCACTTAGGGTCTAGGGAAAGCTTTGCGCTTTCAGGTGCTTGCGGAAATATCGGGAGATATATCCACCCCCTGTGGGAGTGCTCTTATGCTGGGCGCATGACAACTTGGAAAACACCACCGGAGACCGAGAGCGAAAACACGGCTCCGCTGTTTGCGAAAATGGCGCGCGTGGAGGGGTTGGCGTTGGCTGTGGTGGAGGATGAGGTAAGGGATCCCTCGTTCAAGCTGCTCTCCTTGATCGTGGGGTGGATGGCGGTGCTGCAAAGGCGCATCGGAGTGGCGGAGCGGTGGAATAGGCGGAGTGCGCGGAAGAAGGCGATGCTCAGCAGTGAGGCTCTGCGGATGAACATGTGTGACCGACTGGGTGGTGTGGGTGCGCTGGAGAGGTGGGAGGCGCGGGCAAAGGTGGCATTGGCGTTGGCCAAGAGCCAGCACTGTCGTGCTGGTTCCTCCGCTACATCCGATCGACGATCGGATGTTCCCTTCGGGACCGCTCCGTCACCCCAACGAACGCCGGGGTCTCCGGATGGCGTGCGGGAGTTCGCGCTCGCTAAGCTGCCGGGGCGTGGGATACGGAAGGTGACGACGCGGATTGTGCGGGCAGCGCCGAAGCATGAAACGCCCATCCCGGTCTGGCCTTGCGAGGTAATGCCGGAGAGGTTCGCGCGGGAGTGGTGGAGGGCTGCGCCGGAAGGGCAAAGTAGAAGTAACAAGAACACAGACGCATTCCCGGAATTTGGCTCTGACAAATATCCGGGATCGCGGGAGGGTGGGCCTGACGGGAATGGCGCGAGGGCTCGCGACCCCGGATTACATCCAGGGATGCGTGCTGGTAATGATTATGGCTCTGACGTGGGAGGTCCCGCTGCTGCAAAACGCGATGCAAATCCGGGAACTTGTGTGACTGTGTGCATTGTCTGAGCGACATCGCTGTCCGCATGGCGTGCTTCAGCGCGGGGCTTTCGGCTGCGAGTTTTTACTAAAGGTCGGCGCGAGCGGCAGCGCCGCGTTCACCGCGCGTTGTTGCTAGATTTGATCGACGGTCAAATCTTTCGGCTTCGTACATCGACTCTTTATGCCCGGAGCGCTTCGCGCCGTTCACCGCGCGTCGTTGCTAATTTGGATTGCCAATCCAAATTTCTGGCGAAGCCAGACCGCGCCTTAGGCGCTGGCGGCTCCGCCGCGTTCGTGTGCAGTCAGTCTTGGATTTGATTGCCAATCAAATCCTGGGCCTGCGGCCCACCAGACCTTTATGCCCGCTCAACCATCATCTTCTTGATTTCGGCGATGGCTTTGGCGGGGTTGAGGCCTTTGGGGCAGACCTGGGCGCAGTTCATGATGGTGTGGCAGCGGTAGAGTTTGAAGGGATCTTCCAGCGCGTCGAGGCGGGCATTGCGCTCGTCGTCGCGCGAGTCGACCAGCCAGCGATAGGCCTGAAGGAGCGCGGCGGGGCCGAGATAGCGGTCGCCATTCCACCAATAGCTCGGGCAGCTCGTGGAGCAGCAGGCGCAGAGGATGCACTCGTAATAGCCTTCGAGCTTCTCGCGCTGTTCCGGGGTCTGGTGGATTTCGTCTTTCGGGGTCGCGACCTCGGTCTGCAGGAAAGGATCGATGGAGGCGTATTGGCTGTAGAATTGGGAGAGATCGGGTACGAGATCGCGCACGACCGGCATGTGGGGAAGCGGGCTGATCGCGATGGTGCCGCCGTCGATCTCGGCAATCCCTTTGGTGCAGGCGAGCGTATTGCGGCCGCCGATATTCATGGCGCAGGAGCCGCAAATGCCTTCGCGGCAAGAGCGGCGGAAGGCGAGCGTGGGGTCGATGTCGTTCTTGATCTTGAACAGCGCGTCCAGAACCATGGGCCCGCATTCGTCGAGGTCCACCTCATAGGTGTCCCATCTTGGGCCCTTTTGGGAGGCCGCATCGGACGGATCGTAGCGATAGATCTTGAATGTGCGGACGGTCTTCGCGCCGGGCTTGGCCGGGAAGTGCTTGCCGCCATCGTTGATCTTGGAATTCTTGGGCAGCGTAAGCTGTACCATGGGAGTACCTCAAAAGTGAGAGAGCGGTATATGGGGCAAATGCGCAGACATAAAGGGGGTTTCCCCGCTTGTGTGGAGGCAAATGGTCGCCGGGCTCCCGGGTCAGGAGCGGGGGCTGGCAATCTCGCGGCGCGCGGACTAAAGGTCGGGAAAATCCACTTTCTCACACTTTTCTGCACTCGAAGGACTTCCCCATGGCTCGTAAAAAAATCGCCCTTATCGGTGCCGGCATGATCGGCGGCACCTTGGCCCATATCTGCGCGCGTGAGGAACTGGGCGATGTTGTGCTGTTCGACATCTTCAAGGGCACGGCAAAGGGCAAGGCGCTCGATCTGTGCGAGGCGACGCCCGTTTTCGGCAAGGACTCCCACCTCACGGGCACGGACGACTACAAGGATATCGCCGGCGCGGATGTCTGCATCATCACGGCGGGCTTCCCGCGCAAGCCCGGCATGGACCGCGGCGACCTGATCGCGAAAAACCTCGGCGTCATCAAACAGGTCGCCGAGGGCATAAAGGCGCACGCGCCGGACGCCTTCGTCATCTGCATCACCAACCCGCTCGACGCCATGGTCTGGGCGCTGCAGAAGTTCTCAGGACTGCCCACCAACATGGTCGTCGGCATGGCGGGCGTGCTGGATAGCGCGCGCTTTTCCTGGTTCCTCGCCGATGAATTCGGCGTCAGCGTCAAGGACGTCCACGCCTCAGTCCTCGGCGGTCACGGCGACACCATGGTGCCGCTCGTGAATTACTCCACGATCAGCGGCATTCCTCTGCCGGACATGGTCGAGATGGGCTGGTCCACGACCGAGAAGATCGACGCCATCGTGCAGCGCACCCGCAAGGGCGGCGGCGAAATCGTCGGCCTGCTCGGCAACGGCTCGGCGTTTTACGCCCCCGCCGAGAGCGCCATCGCCATGGCGACCTCCTACCTCCGCGACAAGAAACGCATCCTCCCATGCGCCGTCATGCTGAACGGCGAAATCGCCGGCGTCGAAGGCCTCTATGTCGGCGCCCCCGCTATGATCGGCGCCGGCGGCGTCGAGCGCGTCGTCAACCTCAAGCTCTCCGCCGAGGAAGAAAAGATGTTCGCAAACTCCGTCGATGCCGTCCGCAAGCTCACGGCGGAATGCGCAGAGATGGAACCCGAGCTGAAGGGCTAGTCCGCCGGGCTACGTCCCGCCCACCTGTCCCCCCACTTGGGCGGCGACACTTGGAAAGACGGTCGCGTGCTTCACGCGGCCATAGGCGAAGCTGGTGGCGATGCTGCTCACGCCCGGCAGGCGGTGCAGCGCCCCGCGCACGAAGCGCTCATACGCTTCCAGGTTCGCGACCAGCACTTTCAGCATGTAGTCGCTGCCGCCCGTGGTCATCCAGCACTCCATGATGGCGTCGGTCTCGCCCACGCCGCGCTCGAACGCCGCCACCGTCTCGGCATCATGAGAGGTCAGCGAAATGCGGATGAAGACGGTCACAGGCAGGCCGAACCGCGTCTGATCCACCAGCGCCGTATAGCCCGTGATCGTCGCATCCGCCTCCATCGCGCGAAGCCTCCGTAAGCAGGGCGACGGGCTCAAGCCGACCCGCTCGCTGAGTTCCTGATTGGTCAGGCGGGCATCGCCTTGGAGTTCGCGGATGATCTTGCGGTCTATCTGATCCATGCAAACAGCCTGCAGTTTTGGCAGGATCTGTCAATCGGGCAGGGCTTTCGGCATGATTTCACATGCACCTGCCACGCCGACTGCGCTATATTTGGGCCAACGCAGCAGGTGGAGGCAGGATAATGGCGCAGAACGGACCGGAAAGCACAGGTTTCGCCACACGCGCCATCCACCATGCCTATGATCCATCCGCAAACGAGGGCGCGCTCGTGCCGCCCCTGCATCTTTCCTCGACCTTTACCTTTGAATCCGCCCAGCACGGCGCGGACGTCTTCGCGGGCGATCGACCCGGCCATTTCTATACGCGCATTTCCAACCCGACCACGGCCCTGCTCGAAGCGCGATTGGCGGCGCTGGAGGGTGCGGAGGCCGGCCTCGCCACGGCCTCCGGCATGGGGGCGATTACCTCCACGCTCTGGACATTGCTCAAGCCCGGCGACCGCCTCCTGACCGACCACACGCTCTATGGCTGCACCCACAGCTTTTTCGAGCACGGGCTCACCCGCTTCGGCATAGAAGTCGATCGCATCGACCTCAACGACGATGCCGCGCTCACCGAGGCGATGGCCCGCCGCCCCGCCGTCGTCTATTTTGAAACGCCCGCCAATCCCGATATGCGCCTGGTCGACATCAAGACAACCAGCCAGCTCGCGCGCGCGGCGGGCGCGGTGACCGTCGTCGACAACACCTATGCCACACCCTACCTGACGCAACCGCTCGCGCACGGCGCGGACATCGTCATCCACTCGGCGACCAAATATCTCGGCGGTCACGGCGATCTCGTCGGCGGTCTGGTCGCGGGATCGGCTGAGCAGATGGAGGCCATCCGCCTCTTCGGCCTCAAGGATATGACAGGCGCGGCCATGTCGCCGTTCAATGCCATGCTCGTCATGCGCGGGCTCAAGACGCTCGAACTCCGCATGGACCGCCATTGCCAGAGCGCCACCCGCATCGCCCGCTGGCTGGAAGCGCACCCCGCCACCGCACGCGTGCTCCACCCCGCCCTCGACAGCTTCCCGCAGGCCGCCCTCGCCAAACGCCAGATGAGCGGCCCCGGCGGCATGATCGCGCTCGAGCTTCACGGCGGTCACGCCGCTGGACGCAAACTCATGGACGGCCTGACCCTCATCTCGCGCGCCGTCTCGCTCGGCGACGCCGAAACCCTCATCCAGCATCCGGCCTCCATGACCCACAGCACCTACACGCCCGAAGAACGCGCCGCCTTTGGCCTCTCCGAAGGCCTGATCCGCCTCAGCATCGGCTTGGAAACCCCAGACGACATCCTCGCCGACCTCGCCCAGTCCCTCGCCAAACTCTCCATCAGCCGCGCGGCATAACAGCAATATCCAGTCTATCGAGTCTCGTGAAAGCTTGCGTCGAAGATCACATTCACCTCGACTATATAATGCTGAAGCTCCGCTTCAGCTGTGCTCAAGTAGTCGTGTAGCGCGCACTGATGAGCGTCGAAAGACGCGCGAAAGCCTGTCTAAGGCTTTTTCCATCTTATCTGCCCGTCAGGGCAGTCGTAGCCCGCGAAAATTTTTGTCTGCAGGCTATAGGATGCTAGCTCTCGGATTGCTGGGCTGGACGGCCACGATATCGAGCAAGATGCATTGCCCCGCGAGCGTCTAGAGGATCACACGACTCAAGCACTCCAGGGTCGAACGACCGGGACGCCAAATCTTCTCCATTCCAATAAACCACCACAACGTGTCCTTCTTGAAAGCGCCGATCATTAGCGCCGACAATCCGGGCGACTGTCATTGGAAGTGATCCGCTCTTCAAACGAACTACGCTACCTACTGGAATATCGCTCATGTTTCTTTCCTTCTTTGTTAGAGATCTAGATATGGGCGGAGCGCATTAAGCTTCAACCAGTTATGATGACTTCCTTCGCTGGCGTGGCGGCCCCGCTGCTGATGCCATAGCTATGATCCGCTCGAACGAAGTCGAAGCCACTGAAGATGCGGCGAACCTCTGGATGGTCGTTTAGGGACAGCACAAAGCGGCCTTTGAGCCTTCTTAAGATATCGGCGAGAGCGTCGAAATCGGCCGTTGAAAACACGCCATCACCATAATCCGTCTCGTTGGTGAAATAGGGCGGGTCGAGATAGAAGAGTACACCTGCGCGGTCGTAGGTCGGGATGAACTTGTCGAAGCTCATCCGCTCGATCGTGACATCGCAAAGTCGCTCGTGCACATCTTCCAGCATGGGTACGATCCGTGTGAGGTTGAACCGAGACCCCCTGGTGCTCTTAGACATTGCGAAGTTGCGACCGTGGACTTTTCCGCCGAATGCCGTGCGCTGTAGATATAGGAAGCGCGCGGCCCTTTCGAGGTCAGTAAGGGTGTCCGGATTGACGGCCGACAACCGCTCGAACTCGCGCCGCGAAGAGATCTGAAACTTCAACACGTCCAGGAACTGCGGGTAGTGGCGCTGGAGGATGCGAAAGAGCGTCGTGACGTCTTGGGATACGTCATTGATGACTTCGTTTCTGGGAGCCTGTTTGCGGCGAAAGAACACGCCTCCCATGCCCACAAACGGCTCGGCGTAGAGGTCGTGAGGGATCTCGTCGATGATGGCGCAGATGCGCTTCGCGAGATTGCGTTTGCCGCCTATGTACGGGGCGACGGGTGCGACGGCCGAAACCGGGCGGTGTGTGTTGCTGGACTCCATGAGTGTCTCGTGTTTTGCAGGTCCTGCCCCTGAGGGGTGGCGGGACGGAAGGCCGATGCATCGGCCGGATGTGAGCGTTAGAGCGCTCGGTTCGGTGCGTTGGCGCGCACCTGCCCCCGTCCTTTTCGACGGAGAGCACACGGCACGGAGCGCCATGTGCGGATGTGTGAAACTGAGTCAATCCTCGACAGCGCCCATGTAGAGATCCAGCAAAGCTTCCTGCTCGGCGCGTTCGTTCTCGTCCTGTTTGCGTAGGGAGACAATCTTGCGCATGACCTTCGTGTCGAAACCAAAGGCTTTCACCTCGGCATAGACTTCTCTGATGTCGGCAGAGAGTTCCGCTTTCTCACCCTCCAGCCGCTCGATGCGGGCAACAAATTGGCGCAGTTTTTCACGGGTGGCACCACCCATCTCTTCGGCGCGGTCGCTATCGCTAATCATGCTTTCTTCTCCGGTGGTAAGGGGTTGAGGCGTTCGAGGATGGGCTTCACTACGCCCAGCCAGACGAGCGTCGCGGCATAAAGCGAGAAAGCAAAAACACGGGACTTGCCGCGCGCGCGGAGCGCTCGGCGGAACTCGGCCGAGGCAAACGCAATGTCAAAGTCCTCCGCGACCAGCTGGTCGTGGACGGCAGCAGCAGCAGCGATATCGCGATCGCGTGGATCCACGAGCCATTCGAGGGCTCTTGGTACCGAGACGTCAAAGATTTGGCCTTGGGGAATGACAAGTTCGAGCCCACTTCCTTCGCGCCCAATTTCCCAGATAACCTTCTCGACAACGACGAAGTCCTTCGGAGATTTCGGCGCAGGCTCGAACCATACGATATCGGTGAACTTGCTCATTTAGGGGCCTCCAGATTTAGACGAGTGGTGAGGGATTCGCGCAGGGTGTGAACGGCGCGGGTGACGACCCAGCTGCCGGCAGCGAGCACGTCGGCGGTGTCGAACACGACCTTGGTCTCGGCCATGATTGCGGGGTGTCCAGGCATTGAAATATCGAGCGTCTGTGTGCCTCGTGCGAGGGAGTTGAGCTTGCCTTGAGCGGCCTCCTGTGCGGCCGAGGCATCGCTATAGAGCGTCTTGATCGCGAAGATGGGGCTGCCACCCCCTGCGGTCACCGTTTGGCGCTCTTGCGTGGCGGCATCGAGGTAGGTGGCGGTCGCAGCCGCATATCGGTCGCGGTCAGGCGCAAGCGCCGACCAATTGGAAACGTCCTGTTCGCTCAACACGAAAGCCGGTCGTGGCGTGCCGTCCGCTTGACGGGCAGCACCGGCCGGGCCGAAGATCAGTTGGCCGTCGACAGGCTTGGTCACTGCGTCATGCTGAAGGGCGAGGCGGCGCAGGAAGTGCATATCGGACTCGTTGGTCTGATCGACTTGACGATAGGGGATTGCGCCGAGCTCGATACCTACGAAGGCCGCGTCTACTTTTGGCTCCAATGCGTGACGCGCCGCGATCTCGGAGACGACGTCGCCGATAGTGACGCCCGACCAGGCCTTGGTGCGCTTTTCCTTCAACTGTTTCGTCACGTCGGCGGCTTTTGCCTTCACGGTCAGCTGCTGCGCGCGGCCGCCCTGGCTGCCTACCTCGTCGACGGTGTACCGGCCCATGTCGAACAGGCTCTCGCCGTCATAGCCGAGCTGCACCGTGATGATCTCGCCCTTGGCAGGCGGGGTGATGACTTGATCGCGGTTGTCGAAGGCGACTGAGACGGAGTCGCTCTCGAAACCCGCCTCGTCGGTCACGGTAAGGGACACAAGACGCTCGGTCGCCAAGGCAGACGGAGTTTGGCCGAGACGACCGATCAGGGCGACGGGGCGGCTCACCAGAGAACCCTCTTGACGGTTGGCACGGTCACATGATCAAGCCGAGGAAGATTGATGCGAGTGCCTGCTGCGAGCTTTGGCCCGCTTCGGGAAATATGGGGATTGGCGCGAAGAACCGTGTCGAGGGCGGCGTTGGGATCCGGATAGGCTTTCCAGCAGACAAGGTCGACTGTGTCGCCTTCCTCGGTAAGCACGAAGCGCCCGCCATCGTCATCGAGCTGGATATCGATATCGCGGCTCACAGCCCGTCTCCGTAAGCCTTCAGGCCCAGCTCGAAGTCGATGCGGGACGCGACTCCCTCGCCATCGATATGAGTCTGCGTTTCAGAAACGCGCTCGATGACGAACAGCCCGTGCTGGATGCCGAGGCCGTCGACGAGCAGGAGGGGCTCTCCCTGTTCGGCCGTGACGCGCAATGCGGGCAGCTGAGCGAGACCCCCGCGATAGTGAGGATAGATGGTGCCGGACACCCTAATCGTGTCCGCACCGTGCCCGGCAAATTGTAGAGCCTGCTTGCCCGCATGACGATCTATAGCTTCCCAACGGTACTCGGTCGCGCGGGTGAGCTCGCCATAGGCGGCCGTGGCGGTGGAGAAGCGGTACTCTCCAAGTGCGAGCATCACATCCACGGTCTACTCCACGTCGAACTGGGCGGCGCGCTTCTGCGCGGCGACCATTTCGTCCATTACCGGCATCACCTCGCGCACGAAGCTGTCGCGGTCGGTGACGCCGTAGAAGTTGAGCGTGGGCGCGGGGAATGTTTGAGTGACCGGCGCGGCACTCGAACCGCCGCGAGCGGAGCGCGCCACATAGGCTTCCGGAGAGGTAAAGCCGGCGATATCGTTTGCAGAATCGTTTGCAGCACTCGGAGAGTTGTCATTGGCCTGGAACATCGCGCGCGCCACGGCCGACATGCCAACCGGGTTCATGCCCAGCATTCCGATGGGCACACCCCGCATGCCAGTCTTGGCTTTGGCCCTCACCGCCGAGCCCGCCACCTTGACGGCGGTTCCGGGCGACTGTGCGATGCTGCCCGCAAAGGTGATGAAGTCCTTAAACTCGGCAAGCTTTCCGACTATCTTGGCGACGAAGTCGTGCAGGGTCTTGAACAGCCCTATAGCGCCGCGCACGCCCTTCACCACAGCGTTGTTGTTGAACGCGTAGACCAGGGCATGCCCCACACGCTGACCTGCACTCTCTGCGCCCTCAAGGCCGGTTTCGACAGGCTTGAGAAACTCACCCACTTTCTTGATGGCGGTTCCCGCCCATCGGAATGGCGCGAATATCCAAGACACTCCGGGTAGCTTCGCAAACGCCTCGAACGTGTCGAGCGTGCCTTCGAGTGGCGGGCCGATGACTGACCAAAGCCCACCGAAGAAGGCCTTGATCGGCTTCCAGTATTTGTAGATGAGCAGACCCGCTCCCGCGAACACTGCCAAGCCGATCCCGACAGGCCCCAGCAATACTGCGCCGACTCCCGCCATGGTCGCGCCCGCCGAACTGGCGAACATCATTGATACACCGACCGCGCGAGCGCCTTTTGCGACTCTAGGAAGGGTTTTGCCGAGGCCCATCATTTTCGGGGCGATGCCTTTCATGCGGCCCCACAAGCCCGAAGCCATGCTCTGGTTCATGGCAGCGTTCCACGCCCACTGTCCGGCAGCCAAGCTGAAGAGCACACCGACGAGAACAGTGCCCGCGCCGATAAGGCCACCAATAGCCGTCTGCGCGCCCGGTACAGTATCGATGATCGTGCCGACGCCGTTGATGGCCCGCGCCGCGAGATCCGACAGCGCACCGACAGCTGGTGCCGCACCGCGACCGACACCCTTGGCGAGTTCGGCTATGGCGATCCTCAACTTTTCGACCTTCGCCGCTTCGTCATCGTCTAGGATCTGCAGACGCTCGCGCAGGATGCCGTCGCGCACGTCTTTATCGATCTCGCCGAGTGCGACTTTGACCTGATCGATATCCTTGAGCAGGGGGAGCAGGCCCACCATGCCTTCGTCGCCGAATGTCGTGAGGAGCTTGGCCTGCGTCTGGTCGTCGAGGTCGCCGACGCTGTCACGCAAGCGCGATATCGTTTCCAGCATGTCGAGCTCACCGGTTTCGCTCCGGGCCATCTCGAAACCGTATTCTTCCGACGCCTTATAGAGCGATCGGGCCACAGCTATAAATGCGGTACCTGCCCGCTCGCGTGAGACGGCGTTCTGATTGAGCGTCCCGATGATCGCGGCAGTCTGCTCAAGGGAAACATCCATGCTTGCAGCACGTGGAAGCGCCTTCTCGAACCCTGACTGCAAATCTGAAAAGTTGCTGAACTGGTATTTCAGCTGCGTGGCCGTGAGCACATTGCCGATGCGCGTCATCTTCTGATCGGTGTCGCCCGCAAGCTTTTCGCCGATGATGTTATAGGTCGAGCCGATGGTCTTCGCGACGTCCTCCCCAACACCGCGCGTCACCCGCGCCACGTCGTGCGAGATGCGCGCGCCAAAGCGGGCTGCGTCCTCGCTCAAGCCTGCCGAGTTCATATCGTATTCGATCTTGAGAAGCTCGCCGGTACCGACCGTCGTATCACGACGGCGCGAATAGGCGCGGGCCGACAGTCTCGACCGTTCGGCTGCCGCCAGACGGTCACCGTCGGCGGCGTTGATGACGGTCGCCAGATAGCGCTTCTCGGTCTCCTCCAGCATCGATGCGCGGGTAGACATGGTCAGGGCAGCCGCGCCTGCAAGCGCACCGGCGCGCGCGACGTCCCCGCGCGTGATGCCGCCGAACATGGACTGGCCGAGCGAGCGGGAGCTGCGTGTAGCCATGTCGGTGTTGCGGGAGTAGGTTCGCGCCTCGCGGCTCGCGCGGCTATATCCCCGCGCGACCTTCGACATATAAGAGCTGAGTTGGTTGCTCTCCATGCCGAGCTTGCCGGACTTCCGGCGAAGGCCATCCATCATCCGGCCGTATCGGCTGCCCGCCCGCTTGTCGCCGAGACGGCGCTGGACGCTTTTTACCGACTTGCCGAGCTTCTGGTTGTCGTCTGCGGCTGAACGTGTGGCACGACCGAGAGAGCGATCCTTGCGACCGCTGAAAACGAGCTCAACTCCGAGATTGCGGCTGGACATGGCGTTTGCCTACTTCCTCTTGCCCGGTCTGCGCCTGTAGAGCCTGACGAGATCGTCCCACCATCCCGCCAACTCGGCTATCTCCATTTCGAGCCAGGGGGCCGGACCACCCCCAAGCTCCTTAGCGAGGACGATAACCATCTTCCTCAGGTCTTGGGCTTTGGGCGGTGCGCCCCTTTCTCGAACATCTCATAGGCTGAACGTAGCTGGCGCAAATCATAGAGTTCGAGGTTTTCGATCACGCTGGAAGACACTGCGCACACATTTGCGAGGATGAGCATCTCGACCTCGCCTTGGTGCTTGGCGAGGTTTACGGCGCTGATCTCGTCCTTGGCGCGCGGCTTGCGCATGCGCAGGCTGGTCACGCCTTTCCCGATCAGCTCTTCGTCGGGGAAGGCGAGAGGAACGTCGATATATTTGTTGTCGATGATGTCCATGGGGGCTCCTTTGGGGCTGGAGGGTGAGGGCTAGACGCCAAGGTTGGCGTTGACGTCGGCCCAGAGGTCTTCGCCGTGGATGCGGCAGATCCGGGCCTCGATATCGACCTCGCAAAGTTCTTCGCCTGCGACGACGCACCGGTAATAGGTAAGCTGGGACACATATTCGGGAGAGCCGGTGGCATTGTCGCCGCCGAGCGAGCCCATGCCGAACTTGGTGAAAAGACCGCGCGTGAAGATCTCGACCGGAATGTTCGCCGCACCGTCGGTCGCATTCGCCCGAAGGGTGAACGGCGTACCGGGCTTGCCGAGCGTGCGCGTCATGTCGTTGGTCACGCCGTCCGAGCTGAGCGTCATCTCCATGTCCTCGATCTTGTGCATGGAGATGGGGACGCCGCCGCCAAGACCGCCGCCTCGGGCGCGCTCGGTCACGAATTCGAGGTCGGGCAAGGTCGCCTCGCCGAAGCGACCGGCCATGCCGACGCCGTCGATGAACCCGACTGCATCAGTGACTTTTTTGGGAAGCTGGATAGCCATGGTCTATCTCCTTGAGGAAAGCTTAAGCGGCCTCGGCAATGCGATCGGCGAGCTCTTTGTAGTAGTCGTTGTTGATGAATGACGTGAAGGTGAGCCGCTCCAGCGGAGTGGATGCAGCGAAGTCGTAATTGATGTAGATCCTGCCCGCAGCGATCGAGGCCGGTGTATTGAGCTCGGGGTCGAGCCAGGCGCGGCCATTGATGATCGCCCCGATTTGGATGAGGTGGCGGATGAAGGCATTGACGCCCTCGACGACGTCCTGGCCGAGCGTCTTGCTGATGTTGCGGTCGATGGCCCAACGATGGCCGAGCACGATGGCGTCTCCGATCGCATCCCGGATCCGTCGCACGGATATGAAAGCCGTTTGCGGATCAGTGCCCGTTCCCCGGTTACCCCAAAGGCGAACCCCGCCATCATTGATGATTGTCGCGACGTTGGCGGCATTAAGGCGGTTGGTCTGACTGTCCGGGTCATTGGGGATATGCACGATCGGCCGAGCTGGACCGAGCAGACCTGGAATGAGCTTGTTGGATGGGCTGTGCCAGTAAGGGTTCGAGACCATGACGCCCGCGATGCGAGCGCAAGGGTCGGCGGGAACCGAACCGAGAGAGGGATTGGAGACGAGCCCATAAGGATCGACGAAGAGCACGCGGTCGGATCCGATCAGTGCGGCTGCAGTGATCGCATCGGCGTCCGTGGTGTTTGGACCGGCGACGACGGCGACGGCGCGCAGCGCACTCGCGACACCTGAGAGAGCAGCCGTGACGGCATTGACCTGCGCAAGCGCGTTCGCCGAAGTCAGGCCGGGCGCAACCAGGACACGCGGGGTTATACCGAGAACACTTTGCGAGGCCATGAGCGCGTGCACGCCGGTCATGGCCGTGGCGTCGCCCGCAGCGGCCGTTATGCTATCGGCAAGGCTTGCACCCTCGGCTACGGCAACGACAACGGCGTCACGCCCACCGGCTTCGAAGAAACCGCTGAGCGCCTCCGCCAACGTGCCGGACGTACCGAAGAGCGCGGCCTCGGCGCGGCTGCTCACACGGATCGGTGTGTCGAGCGCAAGATCGGCGTCTATATCTGGCGCAGTGCCGACGATGCCAGCAATGGAGAGGCGCTGGCTCCGGATCGTGCGGACACCGTCCGTGTTCTCGATGTGCTCAACGCCGTGAATAAAGTCGGTCATGTGTTGGCTCCTGAAATAGTCGGTGTGAGGCTTGGCGGCATTGCCTCGCCGAAGGGATGTGGCAGGGCCACCATTGCGAATGAGCCGTGGCGGTTATACCCTGACAGTTTGTCGAGCTTGCAGGCGACGGTCACTTGGTGTCGCCGTTATTGACTTCGGTGGTTTCTGTGGCTTTCGGCTTCTGGCTTTCGATGAAGGCGAGGATGGCGGCTTGGAGCTCGACGCGCAGATCATCGAGCAAGCCGATCAATCCAAGATAGGCGGTCTCCGCAGCTATCCGAGCCGCAGCTTTCCCGCGAAAATCACCGGCAGTGAAGAGCAGTGCGCGCTTGAGGGTTGCCGCTTCCATGATGTCCTCGGCAATGATGACATGAGGCTCGACGCCTTTGCCAGCGGCCCTCGAATTGACGTCGTCCCGATTGGAGTCGGTGATCATCACATTGATGGCCTGAATGGCAGCGACCCGAATGGGCGGTGCGACTGTCGTGTCGAGCACCTCGTAGGCCGCCATCCGCTTCTCGGCATATTCGAGCTTTCGTGTCTCCGATGGGTTGGTGTCCATCAGATTAGTGGCGCGCTCGTATTCGGCTTCGACGACATCTCCAAAAGCCTGGCGGATGGATTCCATGTCCCAGAGGTGATCCTTGACCACCGTGCCGGAAAGCCAGGCGTCGCCGACCGCCGGGTCGTTCACCTCGAACGTCCGGGCCGCGCTCACAAATCTCGACTTCGTTTCGAGGTCGATATCGTCGTAAGAGGATCCGACAGCGATGATAATACCGTCGCCGTTGTTGGGATCCCGATTGATATCGAAGACGGCCAGATGGACTACGTTGCTCATCAAAGTGCTCCCACGCGGATACCCGCCGTTAGATAGACCGTCTGGGCGTCCCAGCCGCTCATGCTTGATGTCGGATAGCTCGTCGGCCAACTCGTGAAGCCGCTCCCGTCACGCGCCAGGCAGGTATCCGACCGGTATTGGGACAGTGTCTTGAAGGCGTCGTTGTGCTGCGGTCGCGCTATCCAGTCCGGTCTGTTGGTGTAGACAACGATTTGCGCCGTCTGACGCAGGGCGAGATAGTAAGTCTCATAGGCCGTGAGGGTTACGCTGTTGCCGAGCGGCTCGACATGGCCGTGTTCAAAATCGGCAGTGCCGGTCTTTCTGTTCGCTTCGGCGATGCGGCTAAAGCCGAAGTCGTAGAGCGCCATGTCGACCGTGCCGGTCGCGCCATTGCCCCGGTCATGCCACAGGCCGTCGACAGGCAAATCGACATCCACCACCAGTGGCATGAACAAGACTGTGTTGACCGCACTGGAATTATCAGTGCCGCGCCCTTGAGAGGGCTCGCCCTCGGAATCGAGGAGCTCGCCGGTGCGGTAAACTTTACCGTGCTCGCTCACGACCAGTCCGGGTCGACTGAATTCCCGGCCGTCACCGCCTGGAAGCCGAAGGCGGCTCACGAGTCTTCTCTAAGGTAGGTCATGGAAAAATAGATCTGGAAGCTGGACGAGAGATCCGCTTGCGACATCGAGAAGAGGCCACCCGAGTTTCCGGCGCTCGACTCATAAAGAAGAATGCCATCCGTACCCGCCAAGCCGTAGCCGAAGATGGACACGGAGTCCGAATTGGAGGCCAGCCCTGAGAAGAAGGCGACCGACATGCCGGTCGCGTGAGCCCCACCGGAACGTATAGGAAAAGGGAGGCCCCCAACGCGGAGAGGGCCGGTTGCTCCAGTGAGGTTGACGCGCAGGCGCCCAAACACGGTCACGAGATTTCCGACCCGCCCCCATGAACCCGACTGAATATTATAGGATGCGGCACCTGCAGCGTTCGAGCCTTCCAGCGAAGGGAACCAGACACCCTCCTCGTATTTAAGGTCGGGTAGATCCTTGCCCGCGAACTCCAGGGTGGCTCCTATATGCACGGTGGCGGGCACCTGCGACGAGCGCATATAGAGCTTGTCGCCCTCCTTCAGCAGGATGGCTGGATCTGCCCCGACGGAAACGGACTCGTTTGGCCGCACGCCGATGATCGGTGCATCCCGGTTGAGATTGCGCTGCGCGGTCGTGTTGGAGTTCGCGCCGACCACCGTGAGCTCGATCGTCGCCGATGCCGCGCCTTGGTGCCAGACTGTTCCGCGAAGGTGCTCGATGACGCCGGGGCGCTCGCTCGCGTCCTCGATCAGAGTCCAGGTATCTGCCTGCGTGATTTGAGTGGTGATGCGATCAATGGTCGAGCTCATGAGAATTTCCACAGGTCTTGGATGGGATGAACAAGTCGGGCGAGATCCGCTTGGGTCGCGAAGTTTGCGGTTTCGCGGTCGACATATTCGCGCGTTGCGAACGCTCGTGACGGATCGACAAGCACCTGCACGGAGTCGGCGTCGGAGAATTGCAGGAGCACCGAGCCGAGAACGTCGTAAACCAGGCCGTCACCGGCGACCGGCAGTTCGATAGGCCGGATATCCCCGTAGACGATAAGGTCGCCGTCCTGGTCGAGGATTGCGATCTGGCGGTAGGTGAAGCCGGACGCTTGTGCCGGCATATTGTATTCGACACGGATGGTATTCGGGCGGGCCGGGTCGCGCGCCTCGCCATCGATCGTCGTGCGGTAGCGCTCGCTCGGGAGGGCTGTGATGCCCGGCGTGAGCTCCGACGTGCCATCCCCGATGACGACGGTCGACAGCGCCAGCGGCCCGGATGCAGAGGCGGCGGCAAGTTTCTGCTCGCCAATGGTCGAAAGGTGAAGAAAGAAGTCAGACACCAGCAAGCTCCATCTTCTGGTGGATGTGCACGGTCTGCTGCAGCCCTATCCCGACAAAGGACGTGGCGTTGCCGGTGACGGCGAGCCTCAGCGACTCCAGCAGGGAATGAGCGGCTTTCGTGCGCTCGACCGACTCCGTCACGGCCAGCAGGTCTTGCCGGGTGACGCCCGTCTCGCTGGCGTCCAGGACAACCCGTAGCGTGTGCGGATCTCCACCATACTCGAACCAGCGCTCGACCGTGGCTTCAAGACCAAACGCATTGAGGGCAAGCCTAACCGCCCCGATCGTTCCCTTGACGCGGTGAACGGCGGGGGCCGCCCCGATCACGGATCGCTTGCGCTCGACCGGCCAGTCATCGTCCCACACGTCGACCGAGCGCTCCCATGCGAGATAGGGCAAAAGGTCTTCCGGGCAGGTGCGGTAGTCCTGCAGCTCGGCAAGCGTGGCCGGCAGGGTGAAGGTACCTGCGATCGTCGCACCAAGCGCGCGCTCCAGCTCGGTCGCATTCGCCGGGAGAAGATGGTCGAGGGCCGCCATCACGTTTCCGCAGCTAAGAGAGAGACAACGCCCGCGACCGGCACGGCATATGGATTGCTCGTCGGGCTCTGCGCAGGAGCCTGGAGCTCGACCTCGACCACACCCTCGACGTTGAGCGCAGTGATGATGTCGGTGCGCGTGATGCGTCCTCCGAAGTCCAGAGATCCTGACAGATAGCTCTCAAGTGCGGCTTGAGCGGCGGCCGTGATGAGCTGTGGTGACAAATCCACATCGATGGTGAGCGTTGCGGTCACGTCGAAAGCGACGATCTCCGGATCCTTGACCTGCACATCGGCGGAGGTCGGGATGACAAACTCGTCGTTGAGTGCAACCTCTACGGCGTCGCGGACAGTTATGGGAAGCGTGCCGTCCGCCGCGCCGATGACGTAGACAAAGACCTGCCCGGCTTCCGGTGCATCGGAACCGGTGTCCGACACGCGCGGTGAGCGCACCACGACCGAGCGCACGTCGACATGAGCATTCTCGGCATGGAACCGGTAGGCGCCGCGCGGACCGGCTGACGAGAACCCATCGAATGCAAACCGGATGCGCTTGCGGAACTCGTCGTCAGACTCGCCCGACAGACGGGTCAGCGGGATTTGCGCGGCGCGTTGGTCAAGCCCGTTTCCGGATGCCGTCGCCACCAAGCCGATAGCCGCGTCCTTGCGGAAGTCGTCGCGCTGGAGTGCAGCGCGATAGGCGACCAGCTGGAGCACTTTGCGCATTGGATCGCTGTTGAGCATGATGGTCTCGGCGGAGGGAGGGTGCAGTGCAGCAAATGTGTCTGCCAGATCTTGCTCCAGCGACTTCGCATCGATCGGAGCGAAGATCTCCGGCACTGGCAGAAGGGAAAGGTCTATGTCCGGAAACGCACTCACCCGACCGCCTCCGGACGGATGGCAATATCCGATATGGTGATCGGACGGCCGTCGAGGTCAGCGGCATCGATGGAGATGCGCGCCTGACCGGCTGAACTGTTATCCAGTCGAACACGGCGGACGCGGATCCGTGGTTCGTGCTTTCGAAGTGCGCCGACCGTTGCTGCGAAGATGTCCATCTTTAGTGCCGCATTCATGGGACGGTCGATGAGGTCGGGCAGATCCGAACCATATCCACGCGCGAGCACCCGTGTACCATGCCGTGTCGTGAGGATATCCGTCACGCTCTGGGCGATGTGTTCGCGGGTGTTGATCGGCTCACCGGTATGGCGGGACAGACTCATCGGTCAGGCTTTGGCCGTCTTGGTCGTAGCGCCGGGCTTGACGACCGGCGCGGGTTGGGACTTCGCCTTCTTGACGGCTTCACCAAGTGCGGCAGCGTCCTCATCGGTCAGATACAGCTCGTCGCCGTTGCGCAGGAGGAGACCGCCGATAACGTCGGGCCCCGTCTTCTGGTAGGTATAGGCATTTCGCTCTGGGGTCTTATTTGGCTTTAACGACATTGCTGCCCTCCATGATGATTCCGGTGTTGAGATTGACCTTGTCGCCGACGCGGGCGACTTTCTGTCCGCCCGTCCCGCCGAGATCGACGGATCCGGCGTTGAGCAGGACATCGCTGGCGGTCACGGTGACCTTTCCGTCTCGGATGAGGATTTGGGCTGTGCCTTGGGCTACGACGATTTGCTGTGGCGTGCCGGTCACGCGTGTGGAGTCGACCGACAATCCAAACGACCCGTCTTCGCGCACATCGATGAAGCGGTGGCCGAGTTCGGAGTCGTATCCCTCGACCGAGCCATCGCCGTGCTGGCGGAATGTGTCGCCTGGTGCATTAGATGGCGGTGGGAAGGCGTCACAATAAAGCCCCGGCAAAGCGACCGCGTTGCCGGGGTCGCCGCTTGGGCTCACGACCAGGCAGCGTTCGCCGAGGCGAGGTGGATCCCAATCCGCCGCCGCACCGGCAGCGCGATGGGAGAGCCAGGGGACGGGCGCACTCTCGAAGTCACCGTCGCGGACGCGGACACGCGCGGCGTCGTGATCGACCTCAAAAATGGTGGCCACACGCAGGAGGTTTTCCTGACGGCGTTCGAGCTCGGCAAGGCGGTACTCTGTGCTGAGGGGTTGGCGGCTCATAGGCCCGCTCCCTGAACCGCGCCATCGATGACGATCTCCGTATAGTCGTTAATGTGCTCTTCGCCGATATTGGGTGCGATACCGAAGTAAAGCGCGCTCGGTAAAATGCCGTCATCGGTATCTGCCAACCATTGGACGGTCGAGGTCCAGTGGATTGCCCACATGGCGACACCCTTGCTGCGGTCGCCGGAGTCATAGAGGTTATCGCAGCGAAGATCCGAGGGCGCAGAGATACCGAGTCCGAATGTCCCGCGCGGCAGCTCGGCGATGAGTGCAGTGATCATGTTGACGACCGCCTCGTCACGCGAAAGCCCAACGCTCTCGACGACCGTATCCCTCGCCGTAACCACGCCCACGAATTTTACCTCGACCATTATGGCGTCGCCCTGCCTGCGGATGGAGCGGACATTGGGCATGGCGACATGGGCGGACGGTGCCTTGGCCGCAAACGCCTTAAGCTCCTCAAGGGTGAAGCGGCCGGGATGGGCCTCGCAGGTCTTGAGCGCGGGCAGCACACGCTTGATGGCGGCAACGACCGCACTCTGCGCATCGATGAGGCGGCTCATAGCGACAGACTTTCGAGATGGGCGACAACGAGATCGAGGACGTCATCCGCGTCTTCGCCCTCCAGTCCGAGATAGGGTCGTGCCGGAACGGTCTCGTCCTCGGACCCAAACTGATGAATTGCTGCATAAACGCGGTTAGATCCGATGATGGCCTCGTCGCCTCGCTTTTCGCCGAAGATGCTGTCAAGAAGATACCCTCCGCTTTCCAGCAGCGACTTCCCTTTGCCGCGCGTCTTTGCATAGGCTGGCGACCAGTCGGCCCAGGGTGTTCCGTCCGGCGCGGTTTTGTCTTCCGAGATACGTCGGCGCGTCTGGCTCTCAATGATGGCCGCGACCGGGCCCATGATGTCGGCAGGTCGAATACCGTCCACGAACGCTTCAAGCCGCTGGCGCGCTTGAGCGAGGCTTGTGACATCGATACGGATCGCGACACCGGCCATGTCAGAGATCCCTCATCGCACGACGGGAAAACTGGCGAGGAGTGCCGGTGGTGACCACGGGGCGAGGCCCGGAACGCTGCGAGCCGTCACGACCACTGGTCTTCAGTCCAAGTTGCGCGCGGCCTGCGCCGACATCCTTCAGCCAGGCGAGCCCGTCTTTATATCGCGTCCGCATCTCGTCGGTGAGGGCATCCGCTCCCATGTTGATATGGTAGATGGCGAGATCCACGCTCACGTCCCGCAGACGGGAAGGCACTTCTGGCAGCGGCAAGGCATGACGCACCGAAATATAGCTGTCGATCTCGTCCTTGGCTTTTTCCAGGGCGCGCACAATGCGAGCACCGTCAACGAGTCCGTCGTCGCCGACCGCACCGAACAGCACGTCCTCGCCATAGGCGGTCTCGATATCGGCGCGGGAGGCGTACACCCTATGCGCGCTCGGAGACGGCATGGCCGGTGCGGCGCAGCTCGGCCGTGCCGGACGTGATGTCGTACTCGACGAAGAAGGAGTCGTCGGTCTTGGCGATCGCCTCGTCGGCAACCACGACCAGGCGGATGCCGGAGATGTAGGGATTGACCTCGGCTTCGGGATAGTTGTCACGCAGCTGCTTGGTCAGGCTGTCGCGAAGGTTCACGAGAAACGCGCCGTGATCGTCGCCGACAGGCTGGTCTGCGATATCGACCGCGCAAAAGGTCAGGAAGTCGTGCTGAAAGCTCATGTCATTACTCGTCGGCCAGGTCACGGGCCGGGGCGTGGGCAGCATGGGGGCGCTGCGAGGGGGCGGGATGCGGGCTGGCCGTTACTGGGCGGCCAGCCCGCGAACACCCGGATCCCCCAAGAGCCGAGTGACGGTGGACGCGTCCTAAGCGGGGACGTCCTTTTCTGCTGCGGCGAGAGCGAACTTGGCGGTTTCGACCTCGGCTTCGGCGCTGGAGATGGCGGCGGCTTGCTCGTCGGTCGAAGCCTCGCCAGCGTCTTCGGTCAGAAGGGTGACATTGGCTTCGGCATCGTCGAGAGCGGTCTTCGCCGCTGCGATCGCTTTCTTCTGCTTGGCTGTCGGCCCCTTGACCTTCTTGCCTTTGGAGCCGCTCGCCTTCTTGGTTTTTGCGGGCGGCGCAGGTTCGGCCTCCAGAACGGTGACGCGAGGATCCGCTTCAAGGGAAGCGATAGCCTCTTCGCTCAGATCGCTTTCGTCGATCTCGACGACACGACCTCCGGAGAGGTCAAGCCCGCCGCGCGTGTAGCGCGTGCGGACGTTGGCCTTGATGGTCAGGGCGGTCATCCGGCCCTACCTATGCCGCGAGGCGCGGAGCGACGATGAGGTCGAATGCGCCCTTGAGCGTATTGTAGTCGGTGCCGAGCTTGTCCGCGTTCATGAGCTCTTCGCCCTTCGAACGGTTGGACGGATCGACCAGGAGAACACCCGGCTGGACGCCGAGGACTTCGCCGCTGTGGTCCTTGAAGGACTCCATGGCCTCGCGCGCCGCTTTGACATTGGCGGCGGTGAGCGGAGCCTTGGAGCCGAAGGCGAGCTGCCAGAAACCGAAACCGGCATTGCCGCGATGGCGCGTGCCGTAGATGTATTCGTCGCGCATGAAGCCCGCCTCGGAAGTCGCGGCATCATTCATGGCCGTGAATTCCACAGGGGTGCGGCGCTGGTAGATGAAGGGGCGCAGCGGGGCCGAGGTGTCGAGCAGGTACCAGGCTGCATCCGTTCCGGCCTGCATGTTCGATACTGACTCTTCCTTGCCGTCCGGGCCGACCGGATGCTCGGCATCGAAGAAGTTCTGGCCGTCAAAGCACTGCGAGGACCAGCCGAGAGGGATGAGGTCGAAGATGCGCTTGTCGGGATCCTTCGCGGCCTTGTCCGCGAGCTGGCGGGCCATCGTGGTGTAATGGCCGAGCTTGTCGTCCTCGATGTCCGTGCGCTTAACGCCGATCGTGCCTTCAAACATTTTGTTCTCGATACGGTAGCCGGTGTCGGCCAGGCGATTGATCTGGCGATCGCCGATCCATTCGCGGATGCCGGGCATGTCGCGCAGCCAGGCATAGTTTTCGCCCGAGCTCGTCGAAGGCACGATCGTCGCGATGCGCTCGAAAAGCGGATCGACGCCGTCGAAGACGCCTTGGAACTCGGAGCGCAAGCCAGCGCCGATAAGCTCGATATTCTGGGGAGTGACGTCCATGTGTGGACTCCTTGGTCTTGGCGCGGCTGCGCGTGTTTGGGTTAGGTTCCGGTGACAGGGGTGAAGGCGATCCACACACCATCTTCGTCGAGATCCACGACCGTGCCCGCGCGGGAGCGGTCGGTGGCATCGGCGGAGACCGTATGGTCATCGAGGATGAAGGCGTCCGAGCCGATGTCGCCGCGATCGAGCGGGGCGACCGCATCGTTGTCGTAGCGGAAGGCCCGGCTGACGGTGACGGTGACGGAGATGTCGCCGCTATCGCCGGTCGCATTGTTCACACCGGCATCGGCGTGACCGGCAACGGTCAGGCCAGCGGCAGCGGTGCCGGGTCGCGCGAACCCATCGGTATCGAGCACGACGATCGCGCCTTTGTGAATAGTCGCGCCCGCGAGAACGGGGTGCGCGACGAGGGACAGCTCACGGGATGTGATGCGGCGGTCAGCACTAAGCATATCCACGGCTCCAGCGGTCATTGAGTTGGATCCAGAACGGGCGGGAAGGGATGTCGACGATTTCGTGGAAGCCCATTTGGAATGCCGTCACGCCCGGACTGAGTCCGAACATGCTCGAATTCACCCCAGTACCGTTGCTTGGTTTAAAGCTCACCGCCGCGACGGCGAAAGCCGCGCATGCGCAGAGGGCAAACAATGACGAGTTGATGAAATAGCCGCGCGATGAATTACGCATTGGACTTCTCCTTTGTGGTGAGGGCTTCGGGCTTCAGACCCATGGCGGTTGCGACCTTGACCTGCTCGGCAGTCGGGCCGTCGCCTTGGCGGGCGGCCGTGGCGATGCGCTTGTCGGGAGACGTCGCGACGACCTTCGGGGCGATGCGCGCCATCTCCTTGAAGTTTTCGAGGCCCTTCGTGGTCGAGCACATTGCGATGTACTGCTTGCGCGAATTGGGTGCGATGCGCGCGGCAGCGATCGCCTGGTCGACAATAGCCTCGACCTCGACCGTGTCGGTCGCGGCGTTGTCCCCGCCCTCGACCTCTTCGAGCTTGTCCACGACCGCGTCGTAGTCGGCGCGCGGGACATACTTCGAGAGATCCACGACGACGTCGTCCTGCTCGTTGTCAGGATCGTCAACGGACGGCGTGTCCTCATCTTCTACGGGATCCGCTTTGGCTGCGGAGGCAGCGGCAAGCACGTCCTCGATGGGCGCGTCTTCGGCGAGCCCGAGCGATGCGCGTAGGGCTTTGAGTTGTTCCTCGTTCATGAGGCTCTCCGTTTCTGTGGTGGGGTTGGGGTCGTCGGATGATTTGGATTTGGCGGTCGCGGTCGCTGGGACGGCCGGGACGCGCGAGGCGACGGCAGGCATGGTCATTGCGGGCTGGTTGACGAGGGCGACGGACGCGAAGCCGAGGATCTCCATGGTCTCCTCGTCGAACTGGAAAGCGGGCGAGAGATAACGGTAGTGGCGACGCGAGAGCAGCTCCTGGCCGATATCGGTCCACTCGATGCGGCCCCAGATCGCGCCTTCACGCACTTCCATCTCCTCGACCCAGCCATTCGAAGGTGGATCGAAGTCGAAGAGGACGCTGTCGTGATTGATGTCGACGGCGATCTTGATCTCGTCGGCATTGTATTCGGTGGCGAGCATTTCGGGGTTCGAGTTCTTGTACTCGCGGTCGTCACGCAGAGAGAGGACTTTGCCTGCGGGCAGGATCATGTTCCAGCTCGTGGAGTCGTCGCCGACTGGTGCCACCGCCTCGCCAGCGGGGATGCCGCGAGCGAGGGCGAGATTGGAGGGAAGCTCGGCGCGCGGCTTTGCATTCGCGACGACGCGGCGTGGCTCTCTCGATGCGAGGGCGATTGCGATGGCGGATGCGCCGCGACGCATGGTTTGGGGGAGCGATGTCATGGGCCGGGTGTGGCAGGGGGCCACCCCCGCCTCACCACTGACAGTTGTCAGCACCCAAACCGGAAAAAATCCGGGGGATGCATGGGCACTATGACAGCCGTACAGCGCCGTTAGCGACAAAAGTGGGGCCCTGATAGCGAAAATTCTGTCAGGGCCACGTATGGCGCTCAAATGATGCTTGAGTGCGGCGTTAGAGGACGGTCGCGGATGGATTTGAGCAAAGTCTGCCGTTCGCAGGTGGAATTCCGTGCAAATGGCCACCAGATCGCAGCACAGGACGGCTGACGACGCACTAGGTGCATGTCAAGGTCTGCCCATGGCCAGACAACCTCGATCCAAAATTCCGATGCCGGACCTCGGCAATGCTTCCGAGGTGCTCCAGAGGGCAAGCGCGGTCTGTGATTCCATCCGCCAAGCCCAGGGGTGGCCCGCAGGAAGTCTTGCGGGCGATGTTCGGGATGGCATCAACAGGCTGATGCGGGAACTCAGGTCCGACCCGACGCATCCCGAGCATCAGAACTGGATCGAAGAAAACCGGAAATCGATGGATCCAACGTCGTGGCACCGGTGATAATCGACAGAGGTTGAATGTGGTCGGCTTTTCGCCTATATCGACTAGGAGGCCGGAGTCATTACGGTGAGCTGGACATTGCGTTCCACCCGGGAGGGCCGTCCCGGACGGCCTCATTTCACTCTCTTTCCCTTGATCTTGCGCCGGTTGCGTTCCGTTGTCTTGTAGTAGCTCGACTGCCAGATCTCATTGCGTTCGAGCAGCACCTTCAGGACAAGCCGATACCAGCTTCCCTCGACGTTCTTGAGCACATCGAGCGTCCGGTCGCCGTCCCAATAGATTTCGGAGTCATCGAAGATATCCGGAAGATAGCTGTAGGCGACATTCGGCGGATATGAACCGGGCGCTTTGAAGCTGGGGTTGTGACGCGAGATCGTATCGGCCGAGACCATGACGACTCTCTGCGTGCTCCCGATCCTGTCGCCAAGATCCTTGGGCAGGACGGTTGTCGCTACGACCGCCGAGCCCCTGTAGAGACCAGTGCGGCCTTCGAGAAACTCCTGAAACGCATCGTCTGCCAGCTGGTCGCGAAGCACGGCGCGGACAAGACCTATGTTTTCCGGCGTCGCGATCGCCTGGATCCTTTCGGCAAACTGCCCAGCCGTCCGCCTGATGGCGTTGCGCCCGACATTGCCAGACCAGCCAGGGTCGATGCCAGCGGGCACCCGTCGTTCTTCGCCGGTGCGAGGATTGACGTACCGCTTTGTCGGGATGTCCGGTGCGGGTGCGCCGGTATAGCCGCGTCGTGTAGCTTCCCTTTCCGAGATCTGGCGCACTCCGCATTTGCAGCCCCACCCGTTAGGAAAATACCATTCGTCCCAGAAGGGGTCGTCGGCCCGCAAGATCAGTCCTTCCTTATCCAGATGCAGCGGCCGGTGCTCTTCCGAAGGCCCGAGGGTGTAGATGAGATAAGGCAGGAGCTGCTTGTTGGCCTGGATGCGCTCCCATTGCCCGACCGCGTAGGACGTCCGGACATTGGCGTTGTAAATCGTCCGCAGCCTACGCGGCGAGCCAAGCCGTGCCTGGACGATCTCGCCCGTCCGCGGGTCGGTGACCTCCTTGACTCCCCACCACCCGCGCTTGCGCAGCATCGGTTCGATGTCGGCCTTCCACTGTTCGAACGGCACACCGTCGCTAACGGCCCGTCTCAAGCTGTCGCGCATGTCCCGCAGCAGGTCGACCTGCGTCATCTTGGCGATGACAAATTTATGGGCGTGCTCTTCGGGGGCGATCTCCTCGAACGCGAAGCTCGGCACCAGGCTCTTGCGAGCGAGATACTCCCGCACGGTGAGCGGAGCTTCCGGCGTGAAGGTGTAGTCGTCCACGACTAGTTCCGGGTGTTGCCGGCAGCACGCCCCATCATGGCCGTGTCGCGCAGGCGGGTGGCCAATGCCCCGGCTTCCATGTCCTCGATCGCGCCCTCAAGATTGGCTTGAGCCTCGTCATAGGAGGATGCGGTATCGATCGCGCGGCGCACGGGATCGACGATAGGCCCCATGACCTCTTCCCAATCATCGAGCACGTCATCGATGATGCCCTCCACGAGCTCTTCGCCGCTTTCCTTACGCGCGCGTGCCGTGTCGAGGCGAGGCGCGGGTCCACTACCTGTCGCCGGTGAGGGCAGTTCGAGTACCTCCTCGCCTTCCGCCGCTTGCGGCAAACCCCAGCGTTCGTGAACAAACGACCTCGGGACGCGCACTCCCATGGACGTGAAGTCCTTGATCGCGGCGCGGAGCTCTTCGAGGTCTTCCTTGTCGAGCACCGGCGCGACGAGTTTTGGATATATCAGGCGCGGGCCGAAGTTCAGATCCACGACTGGACGAATGAGGTACATGTTGATGGACGTGCAGATCTTGCGCACATCCGCACGCTTGATGTCAGTCCGCACATCGTCGTGCACTTCGGCCTGCGACTTCGAAGAGCCGTCGTCTGCCGTCATCGTCTGCCCGAGGACAGCTTTGCTGATGCGTTTGTCGCAATAGGCCGCGAGACGCTCATATGCCGTGCCATCCGATGTGCCTGCCGAGTTGACAAACTCCAGCTTCATGGAGTCGGGGATGGCGGCGGCCGCATCCGTGCCGATATTCTTGAGGGCGCGCACGAGCTCGTTGATCTGCTCTTCCGTCGCGGACGGACCATAGCGGCCGACGCGGACCGGCTGGCCGTAGGTTTCGACGTATCCAACCCAGTCCTTGAGGGTGAAGTTCTGGAACAAATACGTCCAGGCGACGAACCGGGCGAGAGCCGAGCGGTGCGGATCCCCGCTCTTGAGTTTCGACCAGTGGACGAGAAACTTGTATGGCGCGAGCTCGTGGCCATCCGGCTCCTCGCTATCGCGCAGGCGCAGCAGACGCCGGTCGTCGGCGTCCAGCTGGAAGGCGCGGGGAGTGATGTGCCTGAACTCGACGGGAAACCACTTGCCGCTCGTAGTGTGCCAGATAATCTCCTGGACGGAATAGCCTTTGCCGAGCGCATCGAGCATGTCTTCGACGAGGGTCGGGAAGTGCGGGCTGTCCACCATGCCGGAGATGAACTTCGCGATCTCCTTGTCTTCATCGGAGTCGCCGCCCGGCTTGATCGAATAGGCGCATCCCTCGACGGCGCGCTTGCGGGTGCCGAGCACGGATCCGTAGTGCTCGTTCTTCTCCTCGGCCTCTTCGGCAAAGACCATGAAGCGGTCGAGCCGCCCTTCGCTATGCTCGCGCAGCATCTTCGCCAGAGAGTGAGGGGTAAGTGGCCCGGCCGAGCTCGACCAGAGCTGGCGAATGCTGCCCGTTGATTTCGCGACCAGAGCGGAGGGGCCTTCTTTCGGAGCCGCGAGCTTGTTGCCGTAGATGTCGATGAGATCTGCCATCATGCGCTCCGTGTCAGTATGCGCCGCGCATGCTTTTCAGACCGGAGGTCGTCCGCACGCGGGGTTTGGAATAATCGGGATCGGGGTCGTGGGTGTTACGGCCCGCCGGGTGGTAGGCGTATTCGACCTCGCCGCCCTCGGCCGCATAGATCGCCAGTCCCAGCGCCCAGAAGCGGTCAGCGTGCGACTCCGCGCCGGTCGGAGCGATATAGCGGGGCAGGCCTCCGTTCTTGGAAACCACCTTCTTGACCGAGTGCAGATCCGCGCGGAGCTTCACATCCCCCGGGCGGATTGCGAGGCGACGGTCCTGGAAGGCTTTCTGCATGCACTGCACGATGTTGTGCTTGCTGGACTGAGTGAATACGATCCCCTGAACGCGGCTCGCGCCGTAGCGGCCTTCCGCATCCTCGACCGGTTTCGCGCCGATCGACGTCTCGTCCATGGCTATGCGCCGCATCCGGTACCGCTCCACACAGGCATCGAGCAGGCGGTCCTGCTCGGCGAAGGAAGCCTTGCGCCGGTCGATGGACTCGCGTTCCCAGAGACGACCGCCGACATCTTCGAGGACAGTGAGCACCCACAAGTCATTACCCTTGCCTGCGATATCGTTGCCGCCATAGGTCGCGCCGCCCCGGAAACCTGCAGGGTCGCCCGCCCCGTCTTCTTCGCAGGAGATGATATCGTCCCAAGGCAGAGCGGGGCTATCGCCGTCCGCCCATTCGAGCTCGTATTCTTGTGCCCACGCGTCTTCGTCGCCGAGACCGGCACGCAGCTCGTGGGGGTCGATGTCCAGACCCTGCTCGACGGCGTCCCATATCGTCACCGAGTGTTTGGACCAAGTGTCGTCATCGGCCGTCATGAGCTCGTGGAACTTGTTGCTCTTGCCGTTCGGCGTTGAGATCACCCGGATCTTGTAGCCGCGCGTGATGCACGGATAGAGCGCTTTCCAGATATCGCGCGAGTCCGCATGGAAGGCGAACTCGTCGAGAAGCACATTTGCCGAGAAGCCGCGCGCGGTGTCGGGGTTTGCGGGAAGGGCAGTGATGCGGGCTCCGCAAGGAAGTTCCACTTCGTAGGATTTATAGCTCACCTTCTCGGTCGAGCCGTCGTCATTGGGGCGGTCGAAGGCGTAGTCGACTTCGACCAGCTCGGGCGGCTTCGCGTTCTTCAGGATCGAGCGGTAGAGGATGTAGTACGCCTTGAGCATCGGAATGACGTTCTTGCGCATGTACTCGACAGCCTGGCGCTCGCCCCGCGAGAGCACGACCCAATGGGTCTTCGTGCCCGCGATCTCGTGGTCGATGACGTCCTCGACAATCTCGGCGGCCGTCCCAAACGACTTGCCTGCCTGTCGGGACATGTTGCCGATCTTGAACCGCGACTTATCCTCTAGCCATGCCTTCTGGTACGGTAGGAAGTCGATGAGCTGCTCGGTGAATTCCGGGCGCTCGCTGGCCTTCATAGTGGGATGATTGGGGCGGAGAACCATGTCAGCCGAAGCCCATGACACGCTTGGCCTCTTCCATTGCGTCTTTCGTCCAGTCCCCTTTTTCGACAGCCGCCTCGGCGTTCTTGAGCATCTCCTCGCGGATCTCTTTCTGGAGCCGTTTCTGCGAGATCGATGCGGTCGCGATATCCTTGATGACGCGACCGAGCTTCACCGGGTCGACCGTGTTGGGGTCGATCTCGAAGTCCTGCATGTATTCGTAGAGGGTCGCCTGATAGGTGCGCAGGATCCCGTCGGTCATGGCTCCGTCATCGTCCGGGAACATCGTGCGCAGATACTCGGCCTGCGCCGTTGCCGCGCGGATCTTCTCGACCTGCGCCTGCAGCTTCTTGCCGTGCGAGTGAACCGCCGACTTCGAAATCTCGAAACCCTGCTCGCCAAGCCATTTGGACAGGGCACGGTAGCCACCGAACCCATTGTCCTTGATGCGGCGGTTCAGCTCCGCCTGCTGCACGGCGTCCAGCTCGGACTCGATCTTCGACGGAGCGGGCAACGGGCTAGTCTTCCCAGTATTTGACGGGACGCCCGATGGAGCGAGGAAGCTTCACGTCCGGCTCGTATTCGACCAGATCGGTGCCTTCGCTGGTAATCCGGTAGGCGTGGATGCCCTGCTCCTCGGAGATGGTGATATAGTCTTTTTGTTCGAGATAACTCGCGGCCTCGCGAACTTCGTGAAGCGTGGCCGCGATTTTCACGTCGCTGACCACCTGCAGCAGCAGCCCTTCGTTGATGCCTGCGCGTCCCGACTCCTTGACGAATTTCAGGATGGCCCAGTTGAGGTGACGGCGGCGCGAAGCCGAAAGGTGGGGACTGCTCATTACTTTTGCTCCTTGGCCATCTGGAAGATCCGGTTGCCGATGTTGTCGACCTTGAACTCAAGGACGGTGAGAGATTTTAGGTGGTCTTCCCGGCTGACATAGTCGCGAGAGAGGTTGCGGGTGACCGTCCGAAGTTCGCGCTCAAGAGCGGTTGCCTTCTTTTCGAGTGCGGCCTGACGGGCGGCGGCCGCTTTTTCCTTCTCGCTCGCGACCGCTTTTACGTGCGCGAGTTTGTTGGCAAAACTGTGCTCAACGCCCGCGACCTTGTCCTCGTACATGCTGACGGTCTGCTGCAGATGCGAGACGAGAAGACGCACGATCGCCTTGTAGCCCACACCAAGCATGGCTCCGAGGCAGGAGACAAGAATGCCCGCACCGGCAAGCACAGCGTTCCAGTTGATCGGATTGACGACGACCCCCTCCATCATCGGTCACCGCGCCGGATTAAGGCGTGCTTGAGCAGTCGAGCCGGGCGCATGATCAGAGTGCCGATCGTGCGTCGCGGGAACCGGCAGCAATCTGCGATGCCGAGCTTGTCGCAGATCCGGCAGTAGAAGATGCAGGCGAGTATCCAGAGCGATACCGCGCACACGAAGACGATCCAGGGGATCGACGGCCATTCGGCAAAGCCGAGCCATTCGAAGAGACTATCGATCATCAGTCAAATCCTCACGGCAAGCGCGCGCTTCGTCGCGCATGCGGATGAACGCCCCCATCGCCCAGGTCACGGGGCTATCGTCCGGAAGCAGGTTGAGCAGTTCGTCGGCCGCACGAGCCTGGTCGTCGGCCGACCATGCCTCGACTGTGCCGCAGACCGGCTCTTTGACGATGATGGGATCAGGCGTCGCCGTCACGCAGGCGGTCAACGACATCGTTGCGGCTGCTAGGCCCGTCTGCGCGAGCATCCGACATGTTTTGCATACGCTCCGCATTTTCGGCTCCTTCCATGAGTTCCCGCTCGGCAGTTTCCGCACGGCTTTCGAGTTGTTCGTGTTTGCGGCCGTCGCGGCGGCCAGATCGCCGGATCCCTATCAGACCGAGCGCGACCCCGCCGACGACCGCGATAAAGGCCAGCAGCTTCCCACCCCATTTGAGAGCGGGACCGGCGATCCAGTGAGGCAAGGCCATCAGCGACGCCCCCTCTGCCAGTCATCCTTGCGCGCCCGACGCACGAGGATGAACGAGATGATCGATACGACGGCACCGCCAACCGCCAAGCCCCAGATCAGAACGGGGAGCTGAGCCATGAAGCCGAACGTCTCCGTGGCGGACTGGACGACCTCGCCCGCACTCTCGACCGCCCCGCCCGTGGTATCGACGATATCGCGCACGTCTTCGGCAGACGCCTTTGCGCGGTCGGTGAGTTCCGAGAGGCCTCCGGCTGCGGCGGCCGTGCCGGTCACGGCCGCGCCGGTCGTGCCGATCGTCGTCTGCTTTACGGTGCGGGACGTCTTCAGCGTCGGGCGGATTTCGCTATCGCCCGCCGCGACATTGTCATCGCCCCGAGAGCGGTTGCGGGTCATCTTCAGCGCGAGAAGCTCGGCGTCGTCGTCTTTGGAATTGTACGGGGTTTGATCGTAATAGCCGAGAAGAAACATGCGGCTCTCGGCCGAGCGCCGGGCATCGAGTGCGCGCGAGGGACGAAGCAGGCGCTTATTGGTTTCCTCGTCGTAGCGACGGACCTTGTTCCAGAGCAGGAAGGCGGCAGCCGCACCGGCGTCGTCGTGATTGAGGAACCGGCGAAGAACGGACGAACGCTCGAACCCTTCCTCTCCGATATTGAAGGCCAGGCACACCATCGCATCGAATTGCTGGGGCGTCGGAATGCGGCCGCCCTTTTCGCAGAAGGTGGCAACGGCATCCGTGAAGCGGTGGAGATCGCCCTTGAGCAGTACAGCAGCTTCGAACTCCGTGATCTTACGCGGATCCCCCGGCGTGAGCACGTGACCGTAGCCGATCGTCCAGACATCGGCCGCGCATTGATAGGCTTCGAGCCTCAGGCCTTCGAGATGCTTGAGGACATCCAGTGCGGGTTTTGAAAACTTCATCGTGGGGCTCGGGGGAAGCTGGCATTGGCCTTCCGGCCTAGGCAGTTCATCGGCCCCGATAACCCCTGACAGATGTCAGCTCTCGCTGTTGCCGTCGCCAAAGAGAGGGAGGGTCTCGGGACCGCTATCGCGCATGTCGGCCTTGACGCGCCAAACCGTCCGGACGTGCACGTCGCCGGCAATGGCGGCCTGCTCTGCCGATCCGCCCTCTGCGAGCACGCGCCGAACAACTTCGCGGCGACCGCCCGCTCCACGGGCCGGTCCCATGGGCACGTCTATATTCCCATGGCCGAAAACCTCAAACATCTTTTGGGCAGCCTCGTCCCCGATGGTCTTGGCAAGATCAGATCCCTTTACGGTCTTAGGGATGTAGATCCTCAATCCACCTTTCGCATGCGCGAGCTGGAGCGCGGCCGCGACGCCGACGACGTCCGCGATCTCCTTGAGGCCTTCCGGTATTTCCGAAGCGGGTACGGAGCCCTTTTGATAATGTAGGGGAGGGGTCTTCACTTCCGGAGCTTGTCTCCGAGGCCTTCCCGCTCGATCCAGTCTTTCAGGCCTTCGATCACGATGTTTGCTTGCGCCGGTGTGCAAAAGTCCGGCCTACCGACCTTGACCATGCGTTCGACAAAGCCATCCGGATAGCGGGCGAGCGTCTGGTCGCCATTTCGAAGGATGCCCCACAGCTTGTAGATCTTACGCACGAGCGGATCCTTGGAGGTCTCGCGCCATTCCTTGCGGTCGGGACCCTTGTCGCCGGGGCGGTGCTTTCGCATTTCGGCGACGCAGGCATTGGCCGCGCTCATGCCGATCCCCTTGGAGCTTTCCTTGCCGGTCTGGCCGAGCAGGATGGCACGGAAGATATCGTCGGGGATCTGCAGGCGCCTGCGTTCGGCATGCAGCTTGCGGAGTCCGGGGGTGGAGCCGCTCATGCCGCGGCCTCGCGAGCATAGGCTTCTTCGAGTTCGGTGATGAGAGGATCGATGGACTCTTCTTTTTCGCGGGCGACCCGCATGATCTTGGCAGCGCGAGATCCCGACAGCTTTCCGGCTTCCTCGGCAAGCGAGTGGGACTCGCGGCGACGCTTTGCTATGTCCTCAAGGATGGCTTTGGGGGTGCGTTCAGGCATAGGGAGCTCCTCGGTCCGTAGTGTTTCGGTGGCTTGCTCGGCTCGCAGCAGCGCTTCGGCGGCGAGCTGCAGGCGGGCGAGACGTTTGTATTTTTGGCCGCGCGAGGCATCGAGATAGAGCGCATGACAGCGCTCCCAATGCCGGCGCGCGGCAAACACGCGGGGATCCTGGTCGGGGTCGAACAGATCCGGCGAGACCGATGGCACGGTTCACGCTCCCGCTTCCGCAAACTTGTCTGCCTCATTTCCCCATACTGACCATCCGGGACGTGGCTGGCGGGAAAAGAGTTCGAGACGGCGCGCATCCGGCATCATCGCTTCGGCGGCAGCAAAGGCCTCGTCGGGCTTTCTGCTGTGTTCGCGCACTGGGCCTTCGACCACGCTGCGCACGCTTCGGGTGGTCGTAGGTTTGCCGGTCGTCGCGATCAGGAAGGGTTCGTTGGCGCAGCGCAGGATGTAGCCCGTGCCGAATGCGAGCTTGCCGTGGCGCGTCCGCTTGCACCACGTCCCGGCTGTCTTGAAAGTGAAGCCCCACGCATCGATGACGGCGAACGCCTCGCGGAGCATGGGGTTTGTGGCCCAGAGCCAAAGCACACAGTCACCAGACGCAAGCTCCCCAACCGGAAGTGCGCAGATGTCGGCGAGCGGCATGCACTCATACTGCGCCTTGGCATTCTTGGTCTCACCCTTCGCCGACCAGTTGTCGAACGCCCAGGGCGGATCGGCCATGATCAGATCGAACCCGAACATGGGAAGTGTGGAGAATGGCGAGACCAAAGCGCTCATAGCGGTTCGTAGTAGAGATTGTCATCGACGAGAGACGGACACTCCGTGCGGATCGCTTCGTGCATGCGCTCGACAGCCGCATCCTCGGTCAGATGACCTGCATCCAAGCGTTCTAGGATTTCGCGGATAGAAAGGATGACAGCGCGAGCTCCTAGAGGATGAGGGTATTCGAAAGCACTCACGACCCCACAGCCTTCCGCACGGCAAAGCTTTCCATGGCGCTCGCCGTCTCAAAGCACGACCTCACCTTTGGATGGTGTGGTGAGAGCGGTTCGGTCAGCGCCATCTTCACGCCGATCTGTGCGAGCTCCTGCTGCGCGAGAGGCACATGGCCTTGAAGGTAGTAGCCATAGGCACGCGCGAAGTGGGGCGCGACATCGTCTCGGCCGAGCAGCTGAAAAAACGGCTCGTCGGGTGCGGCGGCATATTCGCGGGAAGGCTTGAAGGGTGTCTGATTGGGGGAGTCCATGGGTCGTATCCTTCTATTCGCAGGTGCGGAGCGCTTCCTGTCTGTGTGTTAGGCAATAGATCGAGCCGGGCACGGTCGGGGCAGCGCAGGCGAGATACTCACCGGGTGCGATTTCCCCGACCAGGCGCGAGCACTCCGTCTTCGTGAGCTCGTCGTATGGGCGGGGCTCAACGGTCTCATTCATAACGGGCTCGCCTGCTCGGGCGATGATGGAGCGGCCGACTTCGATGCGACATAGGCGTTCGGCGCGCGCCGCCGAAGCTTCTCCGTGCGAGCTGCGTGGCAGAAAGCGACCGCCTCGTTGCGAGTGGTGAACGTCTTGAGCGCCCACTTCCGCTTTCGTCCAACAATGTCGGAATGCTCTCCAAGCACGACGTAATAGGGCAGACCCGCTTTCGGGGTGATCTTGCGGATGCGGAGCCTCGGTGTTTTGGATGCCGACACTAGAAGGCGATGATGCCGCGCTTGAGGGGTTTTGGAAGTCACGCACCGAGCCCTCCAGATAGACGGTTATGGGTAAACGGACTCACGAGAAGAAGCTCCAGGCTTGCGTGATCGCGAACGTCATGAGTGCGATGACCATACCGATGACGGCGGCCATAAAACCAAAGCCCATGACGACTATCTTGTCGTGGACTGTGGGGTCGGCCTTGCCGGTAAGGCCACACCAGAAGACCCAGAGCCCGAAGGCCGCGACGATGGCGCCTGCGCCGTAGCCGACATAGGGCAGCCAGCTCATGCGGCCTCTCCCTCAAGCTTCTCCTCGTGCGGGAGAAACTCGATCATCTCGCCTTCCGACCCGATCTTCACACCGGGAACCTCGCCTGCGACGGCCGGCTCCTTCAGCAGGGCTTCCTTGTCCACGGTCTCCTTCTTGCGGATGAAGCGACCAAGGCCGCTGGCCTTGAGGTGTTCGATGATCGCATCGACGCCCTTGAGCGAGACCTTGGGAGGAAGCTGACGCCACCGGATGATGCCAGCACCCATCTTGACGGTCTTCGTGCGACCGCCTTTCGTGAGCGCCATGCGGTTGGCTTCCGCCCAGGCAAACAAACCTGTTTCCAGCTCTTTCTTCTCGGCCTTGTGAGGCGCGGCGGCGTCCTCGGCTTTTCGTTTCAGTTTGGCGCTATCCTCCCGGAGACTGGTATCGATGTCGCGGATCCAGATGTTGATCTTCTGGATCCTTTCCATGACGAGCTCGGCCTCGGCTTCGTCCTGTGGGGCGGCTATGGAATTTGCGGATTTGATGCGGGCCATGGTGGCTCTCCTGTTTAAGCGGCGCTTGGGCCGGTAGGGTTTGGGTGAGGGGGGACGTCGAGGTCTCGGCTTTTGGGACGGTCGGCGGGCACACCGATGCGGACGACATTGCCGATCGCACCGAGCACCTCCGCGCGGCTGTCATCCTGGCTATTTGCGGGTGGCGGCGAGAGCCGGAAGTCGGCGGCGAGGATCTCCGCGTGATCGGCGCGATAGATCATGCGTTTCTCGCCATAGCTCCCGAGGGTGTCGCCCCGCGTGAAGTCGATGCCGTACTGGACGGAGTCGGTGGCGGAGTCGGCAAGCTCGATCTGCGTATCGATGAAGCCATCGAGCCAGAACCGATTGAGTGCGTCTCCGGCCTGTAGCCGCGCGCGCATCATCATGAAGTGCGCGCGCATCTGGTCGAGGTTCGAGAGGGCGGCGGCGAGCTGCGACTGCGTGTGATAGAGATACTCGTTCATGACGCGACCTCGTTGACTGCAGCGGCTTTCGAGTAGGGGCAGACACCGGAATGGCAGGCCTTGAACAGTCGGACGCTGACGGGGTTGGTCGCGGGAGCGGTCTTGCGGCGCTGGAAGCGCTCGCACTTCTCGCCCGTGATCGTGCCGAGCACCGGACACTTCACGCGGTCGCGCATGAGCGTCCGCTCGACGGCGTCCTGGATGTGCGCGAGGCGTCCGGTGTAGGATCCGTTGATGACGCTCGAAAGCGCGGATGCGGAATACCCGACACGTGCTGCGACCGGCGCGACCTTGCCCGCCTTGTCGAGCTCGGCGGCAAGGGCGGCAATCCACTCAGGCAAGGGCCGGTTGGCTGCTGTCGCCTTGTCCATGTAGCTCACGCCGCTCACGACATCGCCTCGCGTTCCGCGCCCGTGTCGTCGTCCAGGAACGGTCGCCACTCCCGCAGGTTGGCGTCGAACATGCCGGGCACCTTGGCGCGGCTTTTGCGGACACGCGGATGGATGGAACCGGTGTGCTCGATGGCGTAGTAGACCTTGTCGCCGTTGGATCCCTGCAGGCGCGTTGCGCGCTCGCGACGGGGGAGCTCTTTTACGTACCCGGCGCGGGCGAGGTAGCGGACGTATTTGCGGGCGCTGTCGATCGCCTTGGTCTCGTCGTCGTGCGCGGCAAGCGTGACGATCTGGCGGATGGTGAACTTGGGCGTGCGCTTGATGGCGCGCCACAGGCGGGCATGCAGAGAGGCGCGGTCGGGCGTACGCGACTTGGTGCGGCGTCCCGGTACCGGACCGGGCTTGATGCTGTCATTGCCCTTGGCGAACGCGCGTCCCGCTGCGGTCACGCGGTAGCGCGTCGAAGAGGCGGAGGCCACAAACCCCCGCGCGATCAGGCTGCCGATGCGGGTGCGGACGATGCTTTCGATGACGCGCAGCGTGTCGGCGAGCGTGGGGATATCGACCCCGAACTCGTCGCAATCGCTGGCCTCGACCATGGTGGCGAGCAGCTCGTCTTGAGACAGGCTTGAGGAGAGTTCGCCATGTCCGGCCAAGGCGATGGCGACGGGGCTCATCGTGCCATCCCCCGCGCGCGACCGTCATTGGTCAGGCGCTGCTTGCCGATCGTATCCATACCGACCTGCTCGACCTTGGCACGTTTGCCGATCGCCTCGACGTGGGCGATGGCGTTGAGGATGTTGCGGTGCACCCCGCCCGACTGCCGGAGGATTTCGCGGACGGCGTCATCGTCCACCTTGATCTCGCACAGCGCGTCGCAAAGGTGGCGGACATCCTTTTCGGTCGCGACCGCGAACTCCACGATGTGCGAGATGCGGTCATAGATCTGCTTATGCGCCTTGAGCGCGGAGCTCGTGCCGGAGTGCCCGCCGATGATGAGCACGGTCTGCGTCATGTCGGTGAGGTCGCGGAGCGTCTCCAACACCTTGAGCGTCTTGGCGGCGTGATTGACCTCGTCGACGATCAGCGTGGTGTTGCGGTTGACCAGCTCTCCGACGATCAGGTCGAAGTTCTTCTTGGCGGACGCCTTGGGTTCGAGGTCGAGCGAGACGGCGATATCGCGCAAACACCACGGCACGGTCCATCCGGCCTTGCAGCGCACGAGCGGGGCGTCCTCCTGGACGCTGAACCATTCGAGGGTGTTGGTCTTGCCGAGGCCGGGAGGGCCTTCGACGAGCATCCAGCTCGCTTCCGCCGCGCCGCGATTGCGCAGGACGTTCACGCCTTGCGTGAAGCGGGCGACGTTCTGGACGTCTCGACAGTAGAGGCTTTTCATGGGGCGTCTCCAGTAATGACGGTGGTGATGAATTCGGTGAGGTTGGCGGTTTCCAGCCGCCATTCGAGCGTGGGCCCTTCGTCCACGAGGAGGGCGCGCATGTCGGCGATGTCCTCAGGATGGAGAGGGCCGGTGGCGTCGCGCAGCCAGCCCGCGAACTCGACATCGTCGAGAAACAGCGGACGCTGCGTGCCATCCGCCCGCGTCACCATTGGGGTGATGACGCTGTCCTGGTCGTCGTAGATCGCGAACTGCTCGGCAGCGGTTTCGATCTGCTCTTCGGTCAGGGGGACGGGCTTGGGCGCGGGTGCCGCGCCCTGGTTGGCGGCAACACGCTCGCGCACGAAGGCAGGCGTGACCGGCGCATCGATGTCGCGGGCGGGTCGCATGAACGGCACGACCTTCGAGCTCGACTGCGCCTTGGACGCCAGGATGGAGGCGGCGAGCTCGTCCGGGCTGTGCGCATCCTGGGCGGCGCGCATCTCGGCCTTGAAGACCTTGGCCTCTTGGCGCTGCGCCTGCTTGGCGCGTTTGGCGATGTCTTCCTGGTCGACGTGGTCGAGTGTGGGATCTTCGGCAATGCAGAGGAAGCGCTCGCGGTCGGCCGAGTAGAGATAGATGCGCGTCAGGTCGTCGGGCGCGAATTTCACGTGAACCTTCTCGCCGATCACGCCGCCGAGTTCTGGCGCGATGTAGTTGCGTCCATGCACGGACACGCCCTTTTTGGACACAGTGCGGATGCCGTCGCGGCCAGGGGAGTCGGCGAGAAGCAGATCGAGCGCCCGCTCGTCGCGGATGCGGATGGGCGTGCCGCCTTCGAGAGCGCGGATCGCCGGTGACTTTTGAAGGCCCTTATGGAGCTCGTGGTGGTAATCGTGCTCGATCCAGGCATCGATAACGTGTTGCAGCTCGCCGCCCGTAAGCGTCGCCTTGATGGTTGAGAGCGTCTTGCCGTGACGTCCGGCCATGCTGCGGCGGCTCTCGATCGCCTTCCGGTCAGTGACGTTGTGCCCGACATATCCCGGAAGGATCTCTGCGAGACCGTGATTGAGCGTCTTGTAGAACCGCTCGACATGCGGCTTTTCTTGCGGGTTGAACGGCGCGCAGTAATCGAGGGTGATGCCCAGATCATGAGTGATGCGTCCGATGTAGGCAGCAGTATAGTCCTTGCCGTTATCGGCCTTGATGGTTTCCGGCAGGCCCCAATCGAGAATGCAGGCCCGGATGAGAAGCCCGACCGTAATCGCACTAGGCTGGCGCGAGACCAGCACCTTGGCGCGGCGGGAGTAGACGTCGACCATGGCGGTCAGCGAATAGCGCATCTCGTTTCCGTCCGGCGTAATACACATGACATCGAACTTCGTGCCGTCCACTTCCCAGATCTGGTTTAGACGTGTGACGGCTGCGGATTTGGAGCCCATGGCGGGAAGGTATTTCGAGCGATAGGCGTCGGGGTCGGACGCCATCATCAGATTGCGGGCGGTGTCGTCTTTCCACTCGCGCACGAGCTGCTGGAGATAGCGCACGCTCGGCACGGGATCGAAACCCGCCGCCTGCAGACCCTTGCGGAGGGTCGTCGCCTTGAGGTGGGGACGGGCCGTGATCTGGCTCACGACGTAGGCGCGCATATTGGCGTCGCGGTCGAGGATGGTGCCGTGCTGCGGGCCACGCTTCTTGTCGCGCAGTCCTTCGGAGCCTTTGCTCAAGGCGGTCTTGAGCCAGCGCTGTGCGGTGCGGGCGGAGAAGGAAGGCAAGGCCTCACGCACCCATTGGGGCGCGACCAGGCGGCTGTCTTCATCGTCGGCGTGGTAAGCTTCCGTGACCGCCTGTGTTGCCGCCCAGCGGGAGACGAAACCGGAGTCCGATAGGTTGCGGATCTCCGCCACGATGAAGGTACGGGCTTCCGCAAGCCGCGACGTATCGGGAGCAGGCGTCGGGGCAGGGGCTTTGGCGAGCGCGTTCCGGCGCTCCAGCATGTTGATGTGCAGCAGTGCCCATTGCGGGAGCGCGTATTCGAGACCGCCACCTTGGGCCTTACGTGGTCGAGATACCCAGCCTTCAGCTGAAACCCTTTTATGGATACCCATCTTCGTGCCCGGCATATTCGGCAGGCGCAGATCCGCAATCTCCTGCGGCGAGTAGAAGACACGCAGCGCGGACATCAGCTGGCCACCATGCATGGCGTGAAGGATGCCGAGCGGCTCTGCTGGCCGTTGGACCGGTCAGCGTGCACCGCCCGGCCCGCTGCGCGCCACATTCCAGTGACTGACAATCGGGAGCGCGCAGGGTTTCGGGTTGGCTGGACGGGGTGCACCAGTGAGGGGAGCGCACCCCGTCCGAGCCGCCCACGACCACTCCAGGGGGATCTGGCGTTGTCGTGGATGTTGGGAGAAAGGCAGACCTGCCGGTCGCGCCTGCGGGAGGAGATCGAAACCGCGTCGCGTCCGGCAGGCTTCCGGCTTGCGGTCAAAGATACCCGCAGGACCGAAAGGAATGAGGAGTGCCGGGCGGGCTTCATGCAGGTGTGGGATCCCGCGACCCGCCCGGCGTCCCCGAAGTGTGATAGTGTCGAAAGGCTGAAACGACTCACACACTTGGAGAATTGAAAAATGGATAGAACCGATGAGATGCACGCCGACATCGCAAAATTGAAAGAGCACACTCTTTTTAACACTGCTCTCTTGGCCATCATGCTCAAAGAGGTCGCGATTACGCTTCCCGACGACCGCTTCTCTAGGTTCGAGAGCCGGGTGGAGGGACTGGTCGAGTCCCACCTCGGTGCGGATGCACACACGGCGCGCCTCATCCGACAAAGCCTTCTGGCACGATGAAAACCGGGCGCTCGCGCCCCGGCAACCATATAACGTGTCGCTCAGCGCCTAGGTCGCAAGTCTCCGCTTCTCGAAGAGCCACAACGCCAAACGTGGGCTCTGCCCCGTCTGCGTAAATTTTGTCTAGCTTCCACCCGCGCGGCACGCGATCGAGATAGACCGGGCCGGAGAAACGAGTTTTGGAGTTCAGCAATTTATGGCGAAGTTCTTCAAGCTCGAACTCGATGAGCGTAAGGACGACCTTGTTAGGGTGTCCGCGTTCGATGCACGTCTTCAGCGTATCCCGAATTACGCCCATCCACCCTTCCGGTAGATCTGAGCTAAGCTCGATTTTCTTTTGGGCCTGTTCTGCCATCAACCTGCGCCTCCAGCTGCAGGACGGGACGCCTTGCGCATGAAGGCTCCGGCTTTGGAGTTCCCGATGATTTCCGCCACTTGAGCGCTGGTGCGGGCTACTCGTGCATCGTCGATCGCTTCGAGAATGGTCCAGGTGATCTCGTGCATCTTCGCGGGATCGAGCTCCTCTAGCGCGTCACTCGCGGCAGCCATGAGAACCTTGCTCTCGTCGCGGCCATGGGCGGCATCGAGGGCGCAGTATTCGGTCATGATGCGCAGGGTGCGGGCATCGGCATCGGTCGGCAATGCGCCGGATTGTTCATGCAGCCTTTCATCACGCCGCCGCTCGCTTTGCGCCGTCGCTTGAGGCGGGCTTGAAGCAGGCTCCGCCGATAAATCCGGACGGTCCCCAGAACGGATCGGTGAAGCCGGCGACGATGGCGTTCACGCTCACACCCATGCGGCTCATGAAGGCGGCTGTGCCTGCAATCTTGGCCGAGCGCGGGCATGCAAGGAGCTTGTCGTAATACTCGACCAGGTCTTCGAGCGTGAGCCGCTGGTGGGACACCAGATCTTCCATGAACCAGCTGTGGATCGCGGTCAGCGCGAGCTGCGAGAGCTGCATGTGATCCCACATCGCATCGATGCCCGCGTTCTTGAGGGCGGCACTGACGTGTGCGTTTCGCTGTGCATCGTTCACGAGACGTTCTCGGTCGAGGGTTGACGGGCAGTCCCTGATCGGGAAGCGTCGCGATCAGGAAGAAAGCGGCCCTTCAGGGACTGCCCGTCGGACCCGTAGCGAGCGGGCCATAGGATGGAGGCCTCGACCTCGAGCTTTTCCGCGATGATCGCCTCGGCGCGCGGCATGGGTTGAACGAGAGCCTGCGAGAAGTAACCCCGCGCCATGCCGCTCTCGCGGTCGAGGCGCGACAGGGTGTAGCCGATCTCCCGGAGAGCGGCCTTGATCTTCTCGCGTGACCAGCCTGGCCTGACTTGCTCGTTTCCCGTCGCGTGACCCATTGGACCCTCTTTCTTCTCCTGACGGATGACTCTGCTTGCGTGCGGTCATGCCGTTGGTGTCGATTGTTGATGCAATGGATGTGATAGATTTCTATCACAGTCAATAGGAAAATAGCGTGGTTAATAGAAATCTAGCAGCCGAGGTTGCAAGGCGCATTAAAGAGGCAAAGCCCGATGATGTCGCGACGCCGCATTTCGCTGAAAAAATTGGCTTTAAGGAGCCGACTGTCCGCGCTTGGATGCGAGGCGTAAACCTTCCGAGTGTGGAGGGTATGCTCGCTATCTCGAGAGAAACAGGCAAATCTCTAGACTGGCTGGTCACCGGCGCGGATGTAGAAGAGCAGAATTCTGCAATGGTGAAGATCCCGCGATATGATGTGTTCGCATCTGCAGGGGCTGGGGCTTTGGTGGATGGCGAGCTTCCGATGCAGCCGATTGCCTTGGATGAAGGATGGGTTCGAGCTCGTGGGCTAAATCCAGATTTCTTAAGTGTTATCGGTGCCCAAGGGGACAGTATGTTCCCCACAATACGCTCTGGTGCGATGCTAGTGATTAATCATGCAATCGACCGCGTCCGAGCAGACGGCATCTACGCGTTTAACATGGTTGGAGATCTGTATATAAAGAGGCTTCAAAAAATGCTCGATGGAAGCTTGGTGGTGAGGTCCGATAACCCGGAATATCAAGATCAGACAGTGCCGCCTCACGAGGCTATTGACATACACGTGGTCGGAGAAGTGATTTGGGCTGGGGACTGGCTGTAAACGTCCTGATGGGTATAAACTGGAGTTTACGGTTCAAGAGGAAGCCACCATAATTTATCATGCGATTTCAAGGGCATGAGCTTACAGTAAACTCTTCGGCAATAGTTTACTCTCATCAAAAACCGAAATTTTCTCAAAGCCGACTTTAGCGCGGGTTTTCGCACTTCGTTCTTAGACACGCTCTTTCGCGTATCGCTAGTTTTGGACACGCTCTCTCGCGCCGGACCAATTTTGTCGAGGTCGGTAGGGGTGACAGTTTCCCCAATGTTTTCAATACTGTCCGCCCAAGTCCCGCTCGGTCCTGCCAAGTCCTGCTTTAGACACGCTTTAGTGCGCCTTACAAGTCGCCGCTAGTCGGCGACGATAGTACCAGAAAAATGCGCGCGTGGCGGACAGGGAGGGATTCGAACCCCCGTTAGGGTTGCCCCTAAACTGGATTTCGAATCCAGCGCTTTCAACCACTCAGCCACCTATCCGCAGCGCATGAAACCACAGTCCGAAAACTGCAAGAGCGGTCGGCGCGGCCCATAGCGCGGGCGCGCGCGCCTGTCCACATTTGGATTGCAGGCACGCAGCGATTGCGCAACAGCCTTGGCATGAGCACGCCTGTCCCCATTCCCGGCTTCCGCATTGGTCAGGCCCATGACGCGACTGTGGCCACGGGGGTAACCGTCATCCTGCCCGACCACGCCAGCCCGTGCGCCGTCGATGTGCGCGGTGGCGGGCCTGGAACGCGGGAAACGGATACGCTCGCCCACGGCAATCTCATCACCCACGTTCACGGCATCGCGCTCGCGGGCGGCTCCGTTTACGGACTCGCGGCGGCGGACGGCGTCTGCACATGGCTTGGCGCACGGGGTCGCGGCTATGCGGCCAGCGCGAACGACGCCGTACCCGTCAGCCCCATTGTGCCGGCCGCCATCCTGTTCGACAACGCCAATGGCGGCGACAAGGCGTGGAGAGCGACACCGCCTTTCCGCCGTCTTGCGATGCTCGCCTGCGAACGCGCCGGAACGGATGTTGCGGAAGGCCGCGCGGGCGCGGGCTTCGGCGCAATGGCGGGCCTCTATCCCGGCGGCCTCGGCATGGCGAGCGAGGTCGTGGACGGCCTGACGGTCACCGCCATCATCGCCGCCAATCCCGTCGGCAGCCCCTACCTTCCGGGCACCACCTGCCCTCACGCCTGGATGTATGAGCGCGAGGGTGAATTCGGCGGGGCCCGTCCGTCTGCGGACTATACCTGGAGGCCGCCCACCGACACTAAACTCGAGGTCTTGCGCGGCGCGGGCCAGAGTACGGTTATCGGCGCGGTGCTCACAAATGCGGCCCTCACCCAGACCCAACTCAAACGCCTCGCCGTCATGGCGCAGGACGGCATCGCGCACGCCGTGCAGCCCAGCCACACACCGCTCGACGGCGACACGCTTTTCGCACTGAGTGCGGGGGATACACCCATCGGGTCCCCCGTCGCACTCGCTTATCTAGGTGCGGCGGCGGCCCGCGCCACCGCCCGCGCCCTCACGCGCGGCGTGCTGCTGGCGCGAGCCGAAATTAATTAGCGGCAGTTGCAAACGCCCGCATCATTGCCACCCATCCAAGATTCATGGTCGCGGAGCTTGCCGCCCTCACCCCGCTAGACCACAAATGCCGCGGGCGCGCCTGTGCCGAAGTCCCATCCGAGACCGATCCACGCCATGATCAGGATTACCCCCGTCACCAGCATCCACAGCGAATAGGGTAGCATCATCGCCGTCAGGCTCCCCAGCCCGAACTTCGGATCCCAGCGTCGCGCAAAGACGAGGATGAGCGGGAAATACACCATTAGCGGCGTGATGATGTTCGTCGCGCCGTCACCCACGCGGTAGGCTGCCGTCGCCGCTTCTGGAGACAGCCCCAGCAACATCAGCATCGGCACCAGCACGGGCGCCAACAGCGCCCATTTCGCACTTGCCGAACCGACAAACAGGTTCAGCAATGCCGAAAACAGGACGATCAACCCGATGACTATGAACAGCGGCAAACCGCTCGCCTCGATCGCCGCCGCGCCGTGAATGGCGCTGATAATGCCCAGATTGCTCCACCCGAACATGGCCACGAAATGCGCCGCCGCAAATGCCAGGACGAGGTAATAGCCCATATCCTTCATGCCGTCGGCCATCATGTTCACCAGGTCGCGGTGGTTTTTGATTGTCCCGGCACGCTTGCCATAAGCCCAGCCCGCCGCGAGAAACAGCACCAGGAATCCTGCCACCAGCGATCGGAAAAACGGCCCCGCCAGATCATACCACGCCGCATCCGGGCTCGCGCCTTCATCCGCCAATAGCGGCGTTCCCGGCCCGAAAGTCATCGCCGCCCACAGCCCGCACACGCCCAGCGCAGACCGCTCTGCTCACCTGCGGTCAGGGGCTTGGCCACATCGCCGTAATCCTCGCCGACCTCGCTGCCTGTGCCGTTCCACGCGCCCAGCCGCGGCTCCACAATCCTGTCCGTCACGAACCAGATCACGGGCAGATAGATAAACAGCAGCACCGCAATGAAATACCAGTTGCCCGCAAAGTTCACGACCCAGTCGGTGTTCAGCCCCGACGACTCCACGCTCGCCTCCGTGATCCCGAACAGCAGCGCATCCAGCTGTCCCGGCGACACATTGGCGGAAAATCCGCCCGACACCCCTGCAAACGCCGCCGCGACACCCGCCAGCGGATGCCGCCCCGCACTCGCGAATATGATTGCCGCCAGCGGGATCATCACCACATAACCCGCATCGGCCGCATGATTGGACAACATCGCGATCAAGGCCACCATGGGCGTCAGCCAGATATTGGACACCCCGCGCAGCGCCTGCCGGATGCCGGCCGCAAACAGGCCCGACCGCTCCGCCACGCCCGCGCCCAGCATCACCACCAGCACATAGCCCAGCGGGTGGAAATGCGTGAACGTCTTGGGCATCTCCACCCACAGCCGCTGGATATTCTCCGCCGACAGGAGCGACGCCGATTCAATTAATAGCGGCGCGCCATCCGCACCCACCTGCGTCGGGTGCAATGCCGACGTCCCCAATAGCTGCAGCCCCACACTCAACAGGATCAGGAAACCGATCAGGTAGAAAAAGATGAATACCGGGTCCGGCAACCGGTTACCCGTCCGCTCCACCCAGCCCAGAAAGCCTGTTTGGGACGTGGATACCGGCTCGGCCCCCAGCTCTGCCGCCGGATCGACCGGATCCAATTCATTTGCGTTCCCGACCACTCAAACCTCCCAGAACATATTCGCCAGCCCGCGCACGACGTCGCTAACAATGGTGCCGCCTTCCCCGTCCTCTATCACTCCCTTGCCCACGCCTCCACCCCCGCTCGCCCATCCGTACTACCCCTCATGCGCTCCCACGCCCCATTCGCCGCCAGACTGCGTCACATCCGAACAAACCCCTTGCACCCCCCCGCTCCCCCACCTAAACGGCGCGCCACGCACTGGTAGCTCAGTTGGATAGAGCACTAGACTACGAATCTAGGGGTCGGGGGTTCGAATCCTCCCCGGTGCGCCATTACTCGCACATTTCGAATGCATAAGTGGTTGGAAAACCTCGGTTTTCTGGCTTGAGCCTTTTGCATCCTCTTCTTGCCTTCCCTTTTTGGGGAACAATTTGGGGAACAATGTGGGGTACAATCCGCCCATGACACACCGTCGAAATCACTACCTCGAGCAGCGAGGACACCACTGGTATTACAAGCGCCGCGTGCCGAGGCGCTATGCGGAGATCGATACGCGCCGTTACATCAAGGCGGCGCTCCATACGGACTCGCTCAGTGTGGCGCGCGCCCGTCGCGACGCGATGGCGGATGCGGACGAGGCTTTCTGGGAAGGCGCAATGCTGGAACAGCTGGGAGAACGCTGCTCTGACCCAGAAATGCAGACTGCCGCAGCTTGTAGACATCGATCCGCGCAGCGTCGAGCTAAGGCGATGGGCTTTGTGTTTACGCCAGTGGAGAGGCTGGCGTCTGATACCAGCCTGGAAGAAATTTCGCGGCGCACGTCGGCTATCAACGAGGGTGGATCGTTCGAGCGTGAGGCCGAAGCTGTTCTAGGTCTAACCGCCCAACCCGCGCTGCCCATATCTGAAGCGCTTAAGCTGTATTTCGATAAGCTCGCTGTGTCCGAAATCCGTAAAAAGAGCGCTTGCCAAATCGACAAGTGGAAGCTCCCAAAGAAGCGCTCCATCGAACGCTTCATCGAACTGTGTGGCGACTTACCGATGAATAAGATCGAGCGCTCCCATGCGCGAGTGTTCTATGACTTCTGGAGCGAGAGGCTGGTGCCTAAGGACGGCTCAAAAGGGATGAAGCCCAACAGCGCAAACCGAGAACTTGGTAATCTGCGAAAGCTCTTTCGCGACTATTGGACTTACGAAGGCCAAGAGGGTCGGGAGAACCCCTTCCGAAGTCTCCGTTTTGCTAACGAGCCTGTAGAAACGACACCGGCTTTCTCTGACGAGTGGGTGAGGATGCGCATTCTGAAGCCGGGCGTGTTTGATGGACTGAACCGCGAGGCACAACTCATCATCTATACTCTGATTGAAACCGGTTGTCGGCCAAGCGAAATCGCGAACCTTGCCCCAGAGGATATCCGGTTAGATGCAGACGTTCCACACATAGCGATCCATCCGAAGACAAAGCGAGAGCTGAAGACACAAAGCTCCAAGCGTGAAATACCGCTAGTCGGAGTATCGCTGGAGGCAATGAAGCAGGCACCTAACGGGTTTCCTCACTATCGCGAGAGAGGATATCTCTTATCGGCTAGCCTTATGAAAGCGTTCCGTGCTCGAAATCTCTTCGAGGTCAAAGGGCAAAGGATCTACTCATTTCGGCATGCATTTGAAAAGCGGATGCTCGAAGGTGGGCTGGACTATGGACTTCGCTGCACCTTGATGGGTCACAAAAATAGTAGACCGGAGTACGGCGATGGCGGCTCGCTAGAATTTCGCAGAGCAGAGTTAGAGAGCATCGCACATAGTTTCTCTGAAATCTAGATTATCATAACGTAGCACAGATGCCACGGTAACTTTGAACGAAAAAGCCAACCTATGAGACTATTCAGTTCAGGAATTGTAGATCGTTTGCCTTGGTAAGATTTCTGATCCACTCGAACTACATGTCGAGCCAAACTCAGTCTTACAGGCTCTTAGTTCTCGACTGCATGAGATGTCGAGGAACCGACGGGAACGAATTTTGATCTACAAACACTCCGTGTGAGCAGAACCTTAGCGACTTCTTTCACAACCGTCACGTTGACGGCATTGCCAAGTGCCTTGAAACCTCGTGTTTCAACTTCCGGTAGGTGCTCTAAGTCCCCCATACTCTGCAACTTGGCACATTCCCTTATTGTCATGAACCGCCGCTCCCAGCCTACGACCGGAACCTGGCTTGTTGTAAGGGCCACTAGACTAGGCGATGAGGACGGACGTTTTGCTCTAATCCCCGATGCCCGAAATTGCAAAATTGTTTCCGAAAGTTGTCGAGGCCCACCTTTCCAATTCCATTCAAATTTTTGAAAGCTTGGCGCAAAGGCACGTACTTTCGGCAGCCAGTCTTCTAATCTTTCTCTATGTTCGATGTAGAACTCTCTATTTTGTTGGATAAACCGAACCTTCCAAGATGGAAAAGAGCCTTTGGGTTGACGGGCGTAGGGTGGGAGAGCCTGTCTTCTCTCATCGTAGTTCATGCCCTTAAGGCTATCCCCGAAAGCTCCTTTCTTTCTCCAGAGTGCTTGGCCGTGACGAGCAAGCGGAACTTTCCCATCGAGTGGATAAGTTGCGCCGAACTCCATGCTCCAGATCGGGAAAGAAGGTAATCGTGTCTCTGCAGGAATGCGATCTAAGAAGTCTTGCCAAACATCCAGATATTTATTAGCGAATTCGCTTAGCGGCTTGGCCCCATTCGGACGCTTATCTAAGATGCTTCGGATTGACAGATCTGCTTCATGATAATCAGGAGTTGGCCAAGGGAAAGTAGCGTGAGGTTCATTACAAAGCCACGCGACTATGATCGCTCTTTTACGCTTTTGGGGAACGCCGAACATTTCAGGTGAGACGATCTTGTGCCTAACCTTGTATCCGCGAAGCCCAAGTTGATCTTGAATGCGTTGCCAAGTCTCACCATCGTTATGGTTCAAAATATTTGGTACATTCTCTAGCAGAACGTACGGCGGTGAACGCATGTCGATAATCTTGAGAACGAAATCGAACATATCTCCAGATTGAGGGCAATCAAAACCAAGTTGACCTCCGGCTTTTGAAAAAGGTTGGCAAGGAAAGCCGGCACACAAGATGTCATGCTCAGGAACGCTCGACCAACTCTCTCGAATGTCACCTTTTGGCAACATATCGAAGTTCAATTCGTATAGTTCGCGGAGTTGCTTGTCCATTTCGGATGCGAATACGCATCTGTGACCCATCGCTGTGAGAGCTTGATGAAATCCACCTAACCCAGCGAACAGATCAATAAATTCTAACTCAACAGCCGGAGGAGGAGTATTAGGAGACATCTCTAAGCCTCACTCCAGGACCATTCCCATCATCGCTGAGGAAAATCGCTCCTTTAGCAACAAGCACTCGCATGATGTCGTGAAGAGTGCGCGAGTGAGGCACTCGAACCTGTCTTTCGTAATCGGCCAGTGTGCTGCGGGCGACATCGGCTGCCTCACCAAGTTCAGACTGCGAAAGACCGAGCCCAGCTCGGGCCATTACACACGTCTGCGGAGTCATCGCAATATCACCAAGAGAACCCATTTCGGACGCTTTGACTGATTTCGGCCAAAACACAATAGGCTTTAGAGGGTTTTTGTTGTTATCTTATACTTATGTACTGGTCGCCAATGTGAGTGGAAACGTCGATGTTGACCTGAACCAACCTAAGTCGTCAATATCCAAAGCTGGTGATAGACTTACATCGGACCTAAACCTCACGGATGTTAATCCTTGCAATATCGGCGGTCGGATTGCTGGTACCTTCCGTAGGTCAAAAGCCGAAAGAGACTCGACTGCAAACTCAAGATCAAATTTCGCGTCAAGCGCAGTCTCATCACCTTGCAGAGTATCAGCAATAACACTCCGAAGCTTGAAGATCGACGTTGGATGTCCAGAGATAGTTCGTTCTATAGCGGCTACAATATCGGCCAAGGTCATTCCAGCAGAAACACGCTCAGCGAAAACCGACAAAAGCACTCCTTCTGTTCCGTGAGGAGGAATGCATTGAGACATCGAAAGATGATGGTGCCTTTGTCTATTTGAAGACGTTTTTACTTCGATTCGATAACCTACATCTGAAAAGTCATAGGTGTCTGTTGGGTCGTTTCTCCAATTGTCGATAAATGCGATAGGATTGTTAGCGAGATAGATAACGAGTAGCTCGCCAAATAATCCGCTTGCGCCTCGGCGATCTCGCATTGTGCCGGGACTAAAGATCTCAACTAGCCCATCTACAAGGTCATATGTAGCGCGATAAGAAGGATGCACTCCAAGAGCAGACATTGCAGCGTCGCATACCCAAAAGAGAGACTGTCGTTCTTGTGGAGAGTTTCGAGTGAGTTGAATGACTGTGAAGATTCCATCGGAAACGACCTGGCTATCCATTAGTAGTGTACATGGCACTCCAAACTGAACCGAGATGGTGTCCAATTTGATCGGAGCTGGCGGACGAGCCTGATCATCAGTCCTGATTAAGATGCAAGTCGATGCCTTGGCATCTATGCCTACGTACCACCCGTCATAGTCGCTATGAACAGGACAAGCGATAAAGCCCTCTTCAGTTGGCGCCTCTTGCCCGTGGACGATGCGTTGATAGGCCAGTTCACATAAGTTTGCTTCCATAAAGCTCATTGGATCAGGTATTGGTCAACGAGATGTTGTGGGAGGTTCACAGCGACTACAGGAACGTTTTCCAAAACGCTTCCATCTGGCCTTGAGATATCTAGAATATGGATCTGGATAGTTGGCCTGTCATCAGACTTCAGTTCACCATCCCCTGGATAAACGAGTTGATCTGCTGGAACAGCACGATTTGGGTTTGCGCCTTGAAATAGGTTGGTGATCTGCCCTGAGTTGTCAGCAGTACGAGCCCGGTGATTTCCTCCGCTCATCAGATAAACGTCACAATTAGCGTGTGC
>ENA-ORXU01000255-ORXU01000255.1-marine-metagenome-genome-assembly--contig:-NODE-255-length-66964-cov-7.274702_pt1 | contig 66964 bp, 57 predicted proteins | sample MGYA00237869_ERZ511484 | MGnify/ENA metagenome assembly ERZ511484 | reverse complement strand
TGTACCCTTTATTCCTTCACAGGCCCTAAGGTCACCGCAGTACCCGCCGACGGACCCTCCCGCACATGCCCTTGCTGACCCTGCTGCGCCACGCGAAATCGAGCTGGGCCGACGATACGCAGGATGACCACGAACGGCCGTTGAACGATCGGGGTATCCGCGATGCCGGCGCGGTGGCCAAGGAGCTGCTGAATGGCGAGCCGGTGTCGCGGGTGCTGTGCAGCTCGGCGCGGCGAACGCGACAGACGCTGCAGCGCTTGCTGGCAGCCGGCGTGATCGAGGAGCGGCACACGCACATCGAGCCGGCGCTGTACCTGGCGGACGCCGGGCGCATCGCCACCCTGGTCGATCGCGTGACCGACGATCGGGCACATCTGCTGGTGATCGGTCACAATCCGGGCATCGAGGCACTGGCCACCCGGCTCGCCGAGCGCTCGATCACCATGAAGACCTCCTCGCTGTGCCGGTTCGAACGGGCCGACGCGGCATCCGCCTGGCGGCTGCTCGGGCAATCGACGCCGCGCGGTTGAGCCCGGGCGACCGCCCGTCTAGGGGTCTATCTTCTCGAGCCGGACCGATGGCGTGTCGCCGCGACGGTACCAGGGGGGCTGGTCCGCCATGCGCGCCATCGCCGCATCGCGGTCCGCCTCGCTGTCGTACCAGCGAACGCCCTTCCAGTCGTCGCCCAGCAGGTGCGGGGCCGACATCGGATCATCCTTCGGCATCTGCACGGCGATGCCCCAACGGGGCGCTTGCGTCGACATGCTCAACATTTCCTGAACGGCCGGATCGGCCCGCCTATCGTACCCGCAACGCGCACTGCCGCTTGATATCCTGACAAGTTCAGCTAACTTTCCGATCGCGGTCAAGCACTTCCCCCCGCGTTCTCACCTTGTATCGAGCCCGCTCCGGCGGGCCTTTTTTTTGCCCGACGTGCCGCCCGGTATGTCGCCCGACGGGGCGTTATAATCGCGGTGCGGGCCGATCCGCATCCCCAACCGAGCCTTTCCTCCATCATGCGCATGGACTTTTTCAGCGACCTCGTCGAGAAGGAGGTCCCCTCTTCCAAGGCCGACATCACCGGCGACGGCAGCAAGTTCGAAGCGCAGGTGGTCAGCGAACACTTCGACGGGCTGTCGACGATCAAGCGCCACAAGCTGGTGTACGCCGCCCTGGACGAGCACATCAAGTCCGGAGCGATCCACGCCCTGTCGATCAAGGCGTACACACCGGACGAGTGGGCCGCCGCCTCCAGGGGCTGACCGGATGGCGTCAACCCGCGCGATGCGGGGTGCTGGCCTGGAATTCGCTTCGTGCCCGTGCATTCGACAGGCACGGCCACGATGGGCAGACAACGACAACGACGCACATCACCGAGCGATCGTGACGCGCTGACAGGGACCGCCGCCGGCACGAGCAGCGAACCGGGCAGCGAACCGGGCGATGTGACGGGTACCGAGCCGCGCAGCACCGCCGCCAACGATGCCGTGCGGCCCGATCGCACGGCTCTGCCGATGAGCGACGAGTTCGACCCGTCCACCTCCCGCAGCTGGGTCGAGGCGCTGGCGGACATCGTGCGCATGACGCACGGCGGGACCGCCGCCGCGCCTCGCGCCGCGCTGGCCTGCGATATCGGACCGCGCGACCACACCCTGTTCCTGCCGCCCGAGATGCGCAGCCTGCAACCGCGCGGGCTCCGCTGGCTGGAGGCGCTGGCAGGCAGCGCCGGATTGCGCCTGTCGGTCGACAAGCGCCAGAACCGCTCCAGCCCGCTGATCGAGCAACGAAACGGCCAGCCGCCGCTGATCGCCAGCGGTATCGCCGGTCTGCTGCAGCAGACCGGACTGCCGGGCACGCCTGCGCGCCTGTCGCTGCCGCATCGACTGCTGGCCGACAGCCCGCTGATCGACCTGCCGCGCCTGATCGCCATGTGCGCTCACGCCGCCCCGCACGCCAAGCAGGTCGTGGTGCTGCCGAACGCGCAGCTGGTGGACGTGCTGCACGACGATACCCGCCCCATCAAGGGGTTCGCCTGCGTGCTGGACACGCGCATCGGGCCGACCGTGCTGTCGCACTTCGACAGCCCGTCGTTGCGCTGCATCGGCTACGCCACCGGACGCCAGTACGTGGTGCACGTGCTGCTGGCGGGCGGTACGCTGCACGCACCGTCGCTGTGGACGACCCCGCAGACGCTGGCGCGCACCGAACCCCGCTTCCGCCTGTTCCACGGCCATCGGGCCGACAACGATTTCGGCCTGGTCTACACCACGCTGTACTACGACATGCAGCGTCACCGCCCGAAGCCCTGGTGGATGGCCGAGCGGGACGCCGTAGCGCAACCCGTGTCACCGTTCTGAGCCGACGCCCGGTCGCTTCGCTATCATCCAGTCTCTCGATCGACCAGGAGCGCAAGCGGAATGAGCGATGCGGCAAGCGTGCTGCTGGGCAAGGGCGACGAGCACGTGCGGCTGCTGGCCCGCTACGCCAACCGGCACGGGCTGATCGCCGGCGCCACCGGCACCGGCAAGACCGTCACCCTGCAGGTGCTGGCCGAAGGGTTGTCCAGGCTGGGCGTGCCCACCTTCATGGCCGACGTGAAGGGCGACCTGTCGGGCATTTCGCAGCCCGGCAGGCCGCATCCGAAGATCGACGAGCGCCTGAGCGCCATCGGCATCGACGACTACGCACCGTCCGCCAATCCGACGGTGTTCTGGGATCTGGCCGGAGAACACGGCCACCCGATCCGCGCCACGGTCACCGACATGGGGCCGGCCTTGCTGTCTCGCCTGCTGGGCCTGAACGAGACGCAGGAAGGCATCCTCGCCATCGCGTTCCGCTTCGCGGACGACGAAGGGATGCTGATGCTGGACCTGAAGGACCTGCGGGCCACCCTGACCTTCCTGGTCGATAACAGGAAGCGCATCGCCGCCACCTACGGCAACGTCACCAGCGCCAGCGTGGGCGCCATCCAGCGCCGCCTGCTGGTGCTGGAGGACGAAGGTGCGGACGCCTTCTTCGGCGAACCCGAGCTGGAACTGCGCGACCTGATGCGCACCACCTACGACGGGCGCGGCTTCGTCAACGTGCTGGACGCGCGCCGGCTGATGACGCAGCCGCGGCTGTACGCCACGTTCCTGCTGTGGCTGCTGTCCGAGCTGTTCGAGGAACTGCCCGAGGTCGGGGACCGGGACCTGCCGGTGTTCGTGTTCTTCTTCGACGAGGCGCACCTGCTGTTCGACGATGCGCCCAAGGCGCTGGTGGACACCATCGAGACGGTGGTCAAGCTGATCCGCTCCAAGGGCGTGGGGGTGTACTTCATCAGCCAGAACCCGCTGGACATCCCCGACTCGGTGCTCGGCCAGCTCGGCAACCGCGTGCAGCATGCGCTGCGCGCGTTCACCCCGCGTGATCAGAAGGCGGTGCGGGTGGCGGCCAGCACGATGCGCCAGAACCCGGCGCTGGACTCCGAACAGGCGATCACCCAGCTCGGCACCGGAGAAGCGCTGATCTCGGTGCTGAGCGAGGACGGCACCCCCACCATCGTGCAACGCACGCTGGTCAGCCCGCCGCGTTCGCGCATCGGCCCCGCCAGCGACGAGGAACGGGCGCGCACGATGCAGCAGAGTCCGGTGGCAGGCGACTACGACGAGCGCATCGATCGCGAATCGGCCTACGAGATGCTGGCGGCCCGGGTCGAGAAGCAGGCGCAGAAGGCCGAACTGGAAACGCAGATGGCCGAGGCGGAGAAGGAGCGGCTGAAGGCGCAGAAGGAGGCGGCGCGCGCCGCCCGCCCGCGCGGGCGAGGCAGGCAGTCGCTGGCCGAGGCGGCCGCCAAGACGTTCGTGCGCTCGATCAGCACAAAGCTTGCGACCCGGGTGGTGCGCGGCCTGCTGGGCGGTGTGCTGAGACGTTGACGGCACAGCGCTGAAAGCGGGACGCCGAGGGCAGCGCGGGACGGCCTCCTCGGTTACTCTGCTCCGCCCGCTTCGAGGCGCTGCCCCATGAGCCTGCTTCGGCTCACCGACCTGTCCATCGCCTTCGGCGCCAAGCCCCTGCTGGTCAACGCCGACCTGTCGCTCGAACGCGGCGAACGGGTCGCGCTGGTCGGTCGCAACGGCGAGGGCAAGTCCACGCTTCTGAAGCTGGTTGCCGGCACGCTGCAACCGGACTCCGGCGAGATCGTGCGCGCCGCCGACCTGCGCATCGCCTCGTTGCCGCAGGCCGTGCCGCCCGGCCTCGGTGGCGATGTCTATTCGGTCGTGGCCACCGGGCTGGACGAGATCGGACAACTGCTGGCCGACTACCACCAGGCCACCGCGGATCTGGTGGCCGGCAAGGACGTGGCCAACCGCATGTCGCGCCTGCAGGACCGGATCGATGCGGTCGACGGCTGGTCGCTGGCCAGTGCCGTGGAGCAGACGCTGACCCGGCTGAACCTCTCGCCCGAGACCCAGGTGGCGCCCCTGTCCGGCGGCATGAAGCGCCGCGTGCTGCTCGCGCGCGCCATGGTCGCCAAGCCCGACATCCTGCTGCTGGACGAGCCGACCAACCACCTGGACATCGGCGCGGTGGCGGAACTGGAGGAGACGGTCAAGAACCTGCCCTGCACCGTGCTGTTCGTGACCCACGACCGAACCTTCCTGGACAACATCGCCACCCGCATCGTGGAGATCGATCGCGGGCAGTTGAGCGACTGGCCCGGCAACTTCGCCCGCTACCGTGAACTCAAGGCCGAAGCGCTGGCCGCGGAAGCCACCTCGTTCGCCGAGTTCGACAAGAACCTGGCCAAGGAGGAGGTGTGGATCCGTCAGGGCATCAAGGCGCGCCGTACCCGCAACGAAGGCCGGGTGCGGGCGCTGGAGCAGCTGCGCGAACAGCGCCGCGCCCGTCGCGACGTGATCGGCAAGGCGACCCTGACCGCCAACACCGCCGAGCGCTCCGGCAAGCGCGTGCTGGAGACCGATGGGTTGAGCTTCGCCGCCGACGGGCGCACCATCGTCGCCCCGATCGACCTGACGCTGATGCGCGGCGACCGGCTCGGCCTGATCGGGCCGAACGGCTGCGGCAAGTCCACGCTGGTCAAGCTGATGCTGGGCGAGCTGGAGGCCACCGCCGGCACCGTGCATCACGGCACGAAACTGCAGATCGCCTACCTGGACCAGCACCGCGACATCCTGGACCGCAACAAGTCGGCCGCCGACAACGTCTCGGACGGGCGCGACTCGGTGATCATCGGCGGTGCCGAGCGTCACATCATGAGCTACCTGCAGGACTTCCTGTTCGAGCCCTCGCGCGCCCGCGCACCGATCACCGCGCTGTCCGGCGGGGAGCTCGGGCGCCTGACGCTGGCGCGCCTGTTCGCCAGGCCCTCCAACGTGCTGGTGCTGGACGAGCCCAGCAACGACCTGGACGTGGAGACGCTGGAGCTGCTGGAGCACATGCTGATCGAGTACCCGGGCACCGTGCTGCTGATCAGCCACGACCGGGCGCTGCTGGAGAACACCGTCACCCGCAGCCTCGTGTACCAGCGCGCCGGTCGCTTCGTCGAGGTGGCCGGGGGCTGGGAGGACTTCGAGCGCGAGAGAAAGAACTCCGGGCGCTTCATCGATCCGTTCGGCGACGAGCCGAGCGCAACCATGGCCCCGTCCGCGACGAGTCCCTCGAGCGCCTCGTCCTCGCCCGTCACCCCGTCGAGCACCAGCGCCGCGAAGGCTGCCGCACCGGCCGTCAAGCTGAGTTACAAGCTGACGCGGGAACTGGAGAAGCTGCCCGAGGACATCGCCGCGCGCGAGGCCGAGATCGCCTCCCTGGAGGCGACCCTGGCCGCCCCCGGCTTCTACGACGATGCCGTCGTCTCGCAGCGCACGGTCGACAAGCTGGCCGAGGTGCAGCAGGACCTGGAAGCGCTGTACGAGCGCTGGAGCGAGCTGGAGGCGATGGCGGCCGGTTGATCGCACCGCGTACGTCTCGGCGCCGAGGGCGGTCGGGACGTGTCGCCCGATTTCAGAGCCGCTTCTCGAAGAACACCCGGTCGAAGCCGTGCTCGGTGCGTCGATCCGTCTCGATGTACCCGAGCCTCGGGTACAGCACCAGGTTCTCGTGCATCAGCGCGTTGGTGTACAGCGTGATCCGGTCGAGCCCGAGCCGGCGCGCCTCGGTCTCCACCGCCTCGATCAAGCGTCGGCCGAGTCCGGTACCGGCCCGGTCCGGAAACACCGCGACGCTCTCCAGGTGCAGTTCGGTGGCGCGCCGTTCGATGACGGCGTAGCCCGCGAGCTGACCGTCGCATTCGATGATGCGCACGCGCTCCCGGGCGACGGCATGGGCGAAATCGGCTCGCATCGGTGCCGGTTCGCGCCCGATGCGCGGCACGTAGCGGGCGTAGGCGGCGCGGGCGCAGCGTTCCAGCGCCGGAACATCTCCCGGATGTGCCGGACGCAGGCGCGAAGAGGCATTCCCTTCAGGTTCGGCGCCGACCGGGGTGTTCATCGCGATACTGCCGGTGAAAGGGCGAAGCGTGGACCGATCCTCGGAACGGGATGGATCGATCGATGTGCGGCTAGAAATGGTACCGGTAGTTGACGCCCAGCCGCGTCGCGTCCCGCCCGCTGCCCGATGTGCCGATGCGCTGCTCGTGCCCCAGCGCGATGCCCAGCTCGTCGTTGCCGACCACGCGCACCCCGGCACCGGCGTCCAGCTGCAGGCCGAACACCTGCTCCGGCCACACGTGCCCGGCGCCCGCCGCCAGGTACCAGCGCGGCGACGCCATGTCCGGAAAATCGCTTTGCGTGCCACCGCGAGAGAGCGTGCCGTTCAGCGTCAGCGCGGTGCGCCGCTCGGCCAGCACCCGATCCAGCGTGGATTCCGAAGAGAGCTTGAAGGCGTCGGGCAGGCGCTCGGCGCGATCGTAGGCCAGGTGCTCGGCCGAGACGCTGGCGCTCCACGCGAGCGAGCCTGCCGTGTCGCGAAGACCGATCTGGGCGCGGGTGCCCAGGCCGCTGGCCAGCCGCTCGTCGCTCGCGCGTGCCCGGAGCTCGCTGGCCTTCAGTTCCAGCCGCGAGAACAGACGGTCGCCGAGCGAGCTGTCCAGGGAGAGGCGCACGCGGTCACGCTTGCCCGCCAGGCGCAGCTCGGCCGACTCGTCGGCAGGCTCTTGCCAGCCGAGCGACAGGCCGACTTCGTGACGGGCACGCCGGTCGCGGATCGCCCCGTCGAGCTGGCCGTAGACCCGCTGCTCGTCCATGGTGGTGTCCACGCCCACGCTCAACGCCAGGTCGGTACGACTGTCGCGGCGGAACAGGCCCAGGCGCACGTCGGCGGCCGAGGCCCGACCGTCGATCCGCAGGGTGTCGGAATCGAAGCGACCGTCGGTCACGTCCAGCGCGATCCCGAACCCCGACACGCCCGGCGCGTGTCGCAGCGCGAAGGCCGTCTCGCCGATCGACAGGTCGCCGATACGCCCCGCCGCGAAGCCTGCGCTGACGTGGCTCGGACGATAGCGCCGCATCTGTACGTACTGGCTCTGCGCCACGGCCAGGTCGGCTGCACTGGCCGGCGCGTCCAGCGTGCGCAGCGCCAGCGCGAAGGCTTCGGCGTCCCGACCGGTCGCGCGCAGTGCCAGCATGCGGTTGCCGTCCGACAGGCCCGCACCGGACGCCAGCATGGCGTCGATCGCCTGCCGGTCCTGCAGGCGCAGCGCCAGCGCCATGTCCTGCCACATCGGCGTCGCCAGGCGCGCCTCGTGACGACGCGCCATGATCAGCCGCGCGTGCTCGTGCCGTTCGGTGGACATCAACCACGCGATCGCCATGTCCTCGCGCCAGATGCGGGCCGCATCCACACCGTCCAGATCGTCGGCCAGGTCGGTGGCCAGCATCAAGCGCATCCACGCCTCGTTGTCATCGGGGCTCCCGTGCCGTGCCAGCACCTGCCCGTACTGGCGCAGCAGGTCCTCTTCATGTCCGGCCACGCCGTTCACCAGATGAGGCCGCAGCTCATCGACCGCGAAGGCGCGCACCTGTCTGGAACGATCGACCTGCCCGCTGCGCTCCAGCGCGTCCGCCCAGCTCAGCACGAGACCGTAGTCGGAACCCACGCTCTGCAGGGCGCGCTCGAACCACGGCAGGCTGGCCGCAGGGCGCCCGGCGCTCAGGTGAGCCACCGCGATGGCCGGCCACAGCGTCGGCAGGTGCTCCACCCGCTCGAGCCGCTCGTCGAGCAGGCGACGCAGCTCGTCGGTGCGGTTATCGGCGATCGCCAGCCACAGCAGGCCACCGTTGGCCTCCGGATCGTCTGGCGAACGTTCGATCGCCTTCTCGTAGGCCTGCCGCGCCGCCTCCGAATCACCGCGCTGCAGGTCCACGCCGGCGTGCAGCACCCAGTAGCCGGCGGTCGCGACCAGCGCCTCGTCCTCCGAGGCCACCCTCAGCCAGCGCTCGGCGGCGAGGGTATCGCCACCATCGGTCGCGAGCCGCAACGCCAACAGCGCGAACTCGCCATCCCCGCTGCGCTGCCACAGGCTTTCGGCGGCACGCAGCGCCTCGCCCGGCTGCCCGGCGTCCTCCAGCGCATCGATCGCGCGGCGCGCCTGGCGCAGACGCTGCTCCTCGTCGCTCAGCTCGGCGATCAGCGGGCGGGCCAGCTCGGCGAGCACCGGCAGCCGGTAGCGCCAGCCGATCTCGGCCAGCAGCGTGGCCTGATGGTCGGTGGCGGGGCCGGTGAAGCCGTTGTCCGCCAGTTCCTGTGCCAGCGCGACCGCCGCGTCGCGCTCGTTCAGGTTCCAGTGCAGCTCGATCCGCGCCAGCGTTTCCTCGGCGGTGCGTCCGATGCGCGCCGCGTAGCCCTCCCACGCACGCAAGGCCTCTTCCTGGTTCAGGTGCCGGCCGTGCAGTTGCGCCAGCGCGCGCCAGCGCCAGGCCGTGTCGCCGTGCCGCTCCATGATCCCGGTCAGCGCGGCGGCCGCCTCGTCGGGCCGCCCGTCCAGTTCGTACTGGCGCACCAGCTTGGTCACCTCGGCATCGTCCGGGTCATCGCGTCGTGCCAGCTCGCGCAAGGCATCGGCCGCCACCGCCGGGCGGCGCAGGGATTCGGCGAGCCGAGCGACCTGCCGATGAGCCTGCGCGCCGCCCTCCCGATCCGCCAGCCAGCGCTGCTGCTCGAGCGCCAGCTCGGGTGCGGCGGTCCACTCGGCCAGCTGCGCCAGCTGGCGACGCCGCTCGGCATCGTCCGGATCGCGTCGCAGCGCCCGCTCGGCCCAGCGCCGGGCCAGCGCCGGCTGTCCGGTGGCCATCGCCAGGCTGACCTGACGATCGACGGCGACGGCATCATCGTCGCGCCCGACCAGGTAGGCGGTATTCCACCGCAGCGCATCGGCGACCGCACCGACCGAGTCGGCCAGACGCACCGCCTCGTCGAGCAGCTCGGCATCCTCGGGTGCCTGTGCGATGCGGGCATCGATGCGGGCCAGTGCCGTGGCCTCGTCGCCGGCCGCCAGCAGCAACCGTTCGATTTCCCGGGCATGGCGGACACCCTCCGACGCCGGCATCGCACCCGAGGCCAGCAGCCGTTCCAGCCACACCGCCGCCCGCGCGGGCTCTCCTGCCGCCTCGGCCCAGCGCGCCGCCTGCGGCAACCAGCGATCCGCCGCCTCGGGCTCGCTCGTGGCCAGCCGTGCGTAGGCGCGGGAGGCCGAGCCCGGCATCTCGCTGGCCAGCAGCACCGTCGCCAGCGCCTGCAATTGCTCGGAAGTGGCACCGGGCGTGGCGAGCAGCGTTTCTGCAAGCTTCGATCGGTCCGGATCGTCGCCCGAGATCGCCAATCGCTCCAGCTGCCAGCGAAACCGGTCCGTGGCGCGTACGCTGGCCAACTCGGCCCGGCGCAGGCAGTCGGTCGCGGCCTGCCACGCACCGCGTGCGCCCAGCAGTTGTCCACAGCGTCCGAACCAATGGCTGGCCCGATCGGGCTCGACCGCCGCGAGCGCGGTGTGCAGGCTCACGATCGCCGCGCGATCGTCGAGCTGCGCCGCCAGAGCAGCGCCCCGCTCGAGCAGCCGGACCCGGACGGTACCCGCATCGGTGGAGCGCAGGCCCTCCAGTCGGGCACGCAACACGATATCGGCACGCTCCCGATCGGCGGGCGTGACCGCCCTGCGCCACTCGGCCGCCGCGATCTCCAGCTCGATGCGTCGCCGGTCGGCCGGATCGCCCAGCAGCGACGAGAGCTCCCCGAACAGGGCTTGCGCATCGGTGACCCGCCCGTCCATCGCCAGGCTCACCAGCGCATCCACCGCTTCGCGATCGCCCAGCTGCCCCGCCGCCGCACGGGCCCGAAGATACGCGAGCGTCAACGCATCCGGCGCCGGCACGGTGGCCGATACGTCCTGATCACCGCCAGGATCGTTCGCGGCCCGCGCCGGGACATCGGATGTGCCGCGCGACAGCGCCAGCGCCACGAAGGCCGCCACGAAGGCGGTGCCGGTGACCCCCAGCGCCAGCGGGCTGGCGAGCCGTTCGCGACGCGCGTCACTGCGCGGCATCGTCGACCTCCGAAAGTGTCATGCCTGCATCGTCTTCCAGGGCCACGAGTACCGGGCCGTCCGCCAAGACCGTCAGGTAGAGCCCGTCGTGCAACCGGTGCGACGACGCCACGCCTTCGCTGCGCGAATCGTCCAGACCTGCCGAGCCGCCCACCAGGCGCAGCGACGTCAGCTCGCCCAGCCCGCTGAGCCGGAACCGTCCGTCGAGCGTTCGAGCCACGCCGGCGCTCCGGAACCGTCGCACCCGCGCGGTGTAGTCGACGAGCGTCACCGGATGGATGTCCTGCGTCATCGTCCAGGCGTACACGTCTTCCAGCGAACGCACCGCGGCGGCCTTGGTACCGGCGTAGAAGTGGTAGTAGATGTTGATCGGTTTCAGGCGGCGCGGCCGATCGGTCATCCGGAACGTCTCGATGACGCGCCGGAATCCGTCGAAGGGACCTTGCCAGTCGTTGGTGTAGACGTTCTCGTTCATGACCGGTGCGTACACCTGCATGTGATCGCCCACCGTGCGTGCCATCGGCGTCACCAGGTTCAGATGCGGGCGAGCCCGGCTGATGACGGTGAAGCCACCGTTCATGTTGGCAAGTCCGGCGGCTTCGGCCGCGGCCAGTGCCGCCTCGTCCGGCAACGCATCACCGCTCCACAGCATCACCTCGGTGCGCTTGCCCGGCGGCGCGAGTTCCCGATCGATGAAGGCGGCCGAACCTGCCACCTCGCGCTCCGCCGAGTAGCGATAGTCGCCCACCGGCAGGTTGAAGGTGCCGGAGGTCGGCGCCTGGGCCAGCGCCCCCCACAGGAACGGATGGCTGAACGTGTGCGAGGCCAGCTCGATGCCGGGTCTTGCGAACAGCTCGCGCACGGTGCGGTACATGCGCTCACGCCGATCGCCGTGCCCCGCCACGTGCGTCAGCTCCGCCTCCACCACCGACAGGGTGTGCGGCAGCGGCCAGCGATCCAGGATCCGGTCGCGGATCACCTCGGCGCCCAGCCTGCGCCCCGGCAACTCGCTCCACGAGGGCAAGGCGTCGCCATCGATGTGCGCCAGCCAGAGCCGCTTGTCACCCTGGCTGGTCACGTCCGGCATCGGTGCGCGCTGCAGATCCAGCGCCAGGCTGAGGAACCTGAACGGATCGATGATCCAGCGCACGCCGTCGTCGACATCGACCTCGATCAGCGCGGGATGAGCCGCCATCCCGCCCCAGGCACCGGTGATGACCGGGTCGGCGATCGACCCGTCGGCATCGACCAGCGACACGTGCACCCGGTTGCCCGGATCGACGTTGCGCGGCTGCGGGCCGAGCGGCTCGAAGCGCGGCGGCAGGCCCTGCTCGAACCCGGCCAGCGCATCCTGGTGACGCACGACGGTGCTGTCGGCCAGCATGGCGCCAGCGCTTGTCACGCCGGTTGCCGTCGCCAGGGCGGAGCCCGTCACCAGCGAGTGGCTGCCCAACAGCGCGATGCGCACGCCCTCGCCGACCTGACGGACCAGCCAGGCTTGCAGTTGATCGTCGAGCTGCACGCCGCGCGACCAGAACGCCACCCCGGCATAGCGACCGCCGAGCGAGTTGGGCGGCAGGCCCTGCGTGGCCAGGTCGTGGTACACCGGCACGTAGCCCAGGTACTCCAGCGGCGTGGCCAGCAGGCGGTGCACCTCGGCGTTCTCCTGCGCGCCGTTGACGCGGCTGTCGTAGGGCAGCAGCACCTCGCGCGGCAGCACGTCCAGCGCACCGACGCCGACATGATCCAGGCCGGGGGTGGCCACCCAGGGCACGAAACCGTGGGCGGCGATCCGCTGCGCCACCGCGCGTGCCTCGTCACGCCGAGCAGGCGAGACGTAGTCGATCGCTATGATGTCCAGCCCGTGCCGCCGCTGCGCCTCCTGCAGCCGTGCGAGCAACCAGTCGCGATCCGACGCGGGCACCGAGCCGTAGCGCTGCGCGGTGTTGTCCCAGTTGGCGTACAGCGACTCGGCGGCCAGCGCCTCCAGATGCTCGCCGACCGCATCCAGCACCTCGAAGCCACGGTTGGCGATCAACCGGATGTCCGGGTGACGCTGCACGATGCGCTCGATCAGGGCCGCCAGCGCCTCGGCCTGCACGCGTCGCTGCGCAGGCGCGGCGGCGTGCAGCGTGAAGCTGTCCATGGTGTCCAGGAACAGCCCGTGGTAGCCGTCCTGCACCAGATCGTCCACGCGGGCGACCACGAAGTCGGCCCATCCGGGGTGGGCCAGATCCATCACCTGACTGTCCCAGGCCGGATTGCGACCGAGCACCCAGCGCGCGTCGATGGCCGGGCGCCAGGCTCGCTCGGGACCGACCTCGCCGATGCTCAGGTAGGCGAACAGCGCCGCGCCGTCGGCGGCCACGGCTCGCCGTTCACCGGCATCGGTGTTGTCGGGCTCCAGCACCACCCGGTCGAACTGCGCCAGCGAGGCCACCGGCAGGGCATCGGCGTAGAACAGCGCGGTGCTGCGACCGCTCAGTGCGTCCGCCGTGGCCCGGTCCGCCACCGGCATGCTCATGGGCATGCTCATCGGCATGCCGGTGGCCGTACCCGAGGGCGGGCCGACAGAGGCGCCGGACGCGGTGCGCAATCCCATCGCCGTACCGGCCGATGCGGCGAACGAGACCGACGGACCGCCGACCGCTTCGCCCACCGCCCGGCCGGCCTGCGCATCGACCCCCTGAAGCGTCCTCCGCTTCGTGGACGTCGAGTCCAGCGCGGGCAGCAGCTCGTCCAGCAGCGCCTTGGCCACCGCGGTCATGCCTTCGCGCGCTCCCCCGTGGCGCGATCCCGAGCGCTGCCACAGGGGCGGGCCGCCCTGAAGATCGCGTAGCACGATGTCCAGCGCCACCGTACCGCCCTCGCCCGGTCGCCGCGGCGCCTGCCACCGGAGCACGGTGCCCTGCAGCGCGTAGCGATGGGTGAGCACCGAGCTGGAACCGGCCCGCTCGATCCGGGTCACGCCGCGCTGGCGCAATGCGCTCTCCAGCAACGGCGTCAGCTGTCGGGCCGCACCGCTCGCCTGCGGTGCCTCGATGAACGGCGACACGCTCCAGAGCGCCCCGGCCTGCACCGGCACCGTCCGCTGTGCCGACAGCGTGGCGCAACCGGCAAGCGCCATCACGATCAGGCCCGGAATCAGGACACGGGTCAGGACACGGGCAATCGCATGGAGGAACCGCCGCCGGACCGTCGAATTCATGCACGCTTCCATCTCAATCGGCCGCCGTCGGTCTGGCCCGCATGAAGGTGCGGTACTCGATGTGTTCCAGCTCGCGCATCAGCAGCAGGATCCCCACGAACGCGCTGAGCGTCATCGACAGACCGAACCCGTAGCCGTACCAGGCAGGACCCAGCCACAGGGATGCCCAGCTGAACAGGGCGTTGCTGATGAACAGCGTGGCGGTCAGCTTCAGCGCATCCATCAGCTTGTCCAGGTAGAACAGCACGTTGAGCATGGCCAGCATCAGCACCTGCGCGGCCACGCCCACCAGATCGACGTAGTACAGGTGGACGTAGCCTGCGGACAGCCCCAGCCAGTCGACGATGACCGGCCCTGCCAGGTACAGCAGCAGCACCGTCATGCCCTGCACGCGCACGATCTGGTAGAGGCCTTCACGAACCGCCACCACCATGGCATCCCCCAGACGCTCGATCTCGACCAGCCCGGCGTGCCCGCGCACCGCACGGAAGAACCCCTCGTAGGCCTCGGCGAAATCGGTCTCGATGCGCAGCAGGAACACCGCCATGCCCGGGATGATGCTCAGGTAGGCCAGGAAGATCGGCAGGTCATAGATCAAGGAGCTGCGCAGCGGCCCGATCACCGGCTGCGAGGTGGCCGGGGCCAGCCAGAAGATCAGCTTGTCGATCCAGATGCCGGCGTTGTACAGCACGCCCACCGCGATCAGCGACGGAAAGATGTTGCGCCGGCGCAGGAAGTCGAAGCGCACCTGGCCGCTGACCGGGTAGTCGGGCACCACCACGCCGAGCATCGTGAACAGCAGCAGCGCATGGCCCAGCAACAGGCCGCCGAGCAATCCGGGCAACCCCCAGGGCAGCAGCAGCAGGGACAGCGCCAGGGTGCTGCCGTAGCCTGCGGCGAACGCGTACAGGATCAACGAGAAGCGCTTCAGCCCGGCCACGAAGATCACCACGATCCACACGTTGCACAGCACCACGAAGTTGCCCGTCATCAGCATCTCGTAGCCGAGCGGCTGATCGAACACCGTCACCGCCAGCAGCGCGCCGATGGCCAGTGCCACCGCGCTGACCAGCAGCAGCGCGCCGAACAGGTTCGCGTTGATCAGCGACTCGCCTCGCTCGTAGAGCCGATCGGCGACGAAGCGCGTGAACACCAGTTGCAGGCCGCCGGTGAGCACCAGCGAGGCGCCCATCAGCCAGGTCACCGAGGTGCTGAACTGCCGCACCGATTCCAGGCCGGCCTGCTGCCACAGCGCCAGCAGACCGATCAGCATGACGCCCAGGATGGACAGCACCCAGGGCCCGGCACTGATCAGTCCGGCGAAGCCGTAGGCCTTGAAGGTACCGCTGAACGAGTCCTCGTCCAGGTACCTGCGAAGCTCGAATCCTATTCCCGCCATGTCGGCTCGCTCATCAGCCCGCTCATCAGCCCGCTCATCAGCCCGCCCTTCGACACGGCGCCGCAGCCGGTTCCGCATCGAGGCCTGCGCGCGCATCGATGGCCTCGCGGTACACCGTGCCGTAGCGCTCGAGCATGTCGCGCTCGTCGTAGCGTCGTTCGACCCGGTGTATCGCCGCTTCGCTGGCCCGGTGCCAGGCTTGCTTGTCGCCCAGCAATCCGATCGCGGCATCGGCGAACCGCTCCGGGCTGGCGATCGGCACCACCGCCCCGGCTACCCCCAGCGAGCGATCGGCCTCGTCCGCGCCCTCGATCAGCTCGCGGCAACTGCCGACATCCGTCACCAGCGCGGGCACACCGGCGGCGAACCCCTCCAGCACCGTCAGCGGCTGCCCTTCGGACACCGAGCTCAGCACGTTCAGACCGACCTTGGGGAACACCGCTTCGGGTTTTCCGAAGCCCAGGAAGCGCACGCAGTCCTGCAGGTCCAGGCTTGTCACCAGCCGCTTGCAGGCATCGGTGTACAGCGGATCCTCGTCCTCCGGGCCGAGCAGCCAGCCTTCGGCATCGGGCAGCCGGGCGCGCACGATCCGCATGGCGCGAATGAAGGTCTTGATGTCCTTGATCGGCACCACCCGCCCCACCAGCAGCAGCACCGGCGGCGGATCGGCGTCGGGCGGGCGACGCACGGCACGAAAGCGCGCCACGTCGACCCCGTTGGGAATGATCTGCAACTTGTGCTCGGGCGCACCGTCCGCCAGCTGACGTTGCCGGTTGCCCTCGTACAGCGTGAAGATGCGATCGGCCGAGGCGTAGGACAGCCGGCCCAGCGAGTGGAAGAAGCGGATCCACAGCTCGCGCAGGTAGCCCATGCCATCGTCCAGCCCGGCGCGAAACGGATCCGCCTCCTCGGGAATCCAGCTCACCTGCGCCAGGTCCAGCTCGCGCTCCTTGGTGTAGATGCCGTGCTCGGAGATCAGGTAGGGCGCGCCGCCGCGTCGGCTGATCATCGCCCCCAGCCAGCCGGCGTAACCGGTCGACACCGCGTGATAGACCCGCGCCGCCGGCGCATCGGTGGCGATGCGACCGAGCAGGAACAATGGCTCGTGCATGCTGCGCACCGACCAGAAGTAGTGGTTGAAATCCAGTCCGGGCGGCGCCTCGGCATAGCTGGCACGGATGCCTTCCCAGGCCAGCGGGTGGGTTTCCAGATCGGACCGGCACAGCGCTCGCTCGCCGCAGGCCAGAGTGGTCAGCCCGTCGGCCAGCTCGGGCGACAGGTGCAGGGGGTCGTCGCGCAGCCGATCGTGCAGTTGCCGGTTCGCAGCGAAGCGTTCGCGCTCGGCGCGGCGCGGCCCGGCACCACCCGCGCCGGGCTGCGGTGCGTGAGCGGCATCGCCGAGCAGGTGGTGCACCTCGACGTGCAGCACGTTGCCGGGGATGGGGTAGCGAGGCAGGCCCTGCTCGCCGGGTCGTGCACCGAGGTAGATCACCGAGAAGCTCAGCTGCGGCAACCGTTCGATCAACTGCGCCACCCAGCTGGACACCCCGCCGCGCACGTACGGCCAGGTGCCTTCCAGCACCAGGCACACGTCCGCCTGCGCATCCGGTGCACAGGGCAGCTCCGGCGCGGCACTCATCGCCACTGCTCCACGACCTGACGCAGCGGCGGATAGGCCTTGAAGGCCTCGCCGATGTCGCCCAGCCTGCGACGCACGGTGGCCAGATCCCGCTGCACGAAGGCGGCCTCCGCGCGATAGGGCAAGGTGGTGCTGGCCGGCATGCCGAGCGCCTGGGCCCGTTCGAACGCGGTGTCGGCTCGGCGCGCATCGCCCTGTCGCAGAGCGATGCGGCCGAACGTGAAATGCGCGTTGCGGTTGTCCGGACGGGCGACGATGGCCTGCAGCGCCGCCTGGCCGGCGCGTTCGAGCAACTGCGCCCGGGCCACCGGCTCGCCCTGCTCCAGCGTCAGCAGCTCCCAGTAGTTGCCGGCGACCTGCAGCCAGGTGTCGGAGCGCTCCGCTCCGCCGCGTGCAGCGGCCAGGGCGCTCAGCCGGTCGATCTCGTCGTTCAGTTGCGAGCTCTTCCTGTCCAGCGTCTGGTACGAGGTCAGCCGGATGCGCTCGTCCGCATGCCGCACGCCGTCGCGCAGCGCATCCACGGACAGGGCGCTGCGCATTCGCCCGGCGGCGAGCACCTTGCGGTACAACCCCGCCGCATCGGTGGAGAAGGCCAGTTGCTCCACCAGGCCGCGTCCGTCCATCGGGCGGGGCGTGCGCACGGTCGGCGTGGTGAAGGGCAGCGCAGGATTCGGCGTGACCTGCCAGTACCGCGTGCCGCGATGACGTCGAGCGGCCGCACGGATGCCGAGCGGCAGCGCCAGCCCGGTACCGAGGATGCCGGCCAGCGGGAGCGCCAGGTTCAGGCAGGCGCACAGGCCGAACCAGCGGCGGCGCGAGCGGGCGTCATCGGCCAGCCGCCAGGCCAGCACGGCCGCCGCGACGCCTGCCACCAGAGCGTGCGCGGCCAGCCAGGTCAGGGGATGGTCCGTCACCCGTGCATCCAGCAGGGCGATGAACAGCAGCGCATCGAGCACGGCGCACAGCGCGATGACGAGATGGGCCGGCACCGCCGCCGACGCGCTCGGCCCGTCCGTATGCGAATCAGGCGACATGGTCGATCCTGACCGTGGAGAGCGCCTCGTCCGCCTCGTCGTCCGCACCGTCGATGAACGCCAGGCAGTGAGCGCGATCGTGATGCGAGCGCAGCGTCAGGCAGCGCGCCGAGTCGATCACCTCGCGCAGGGATACGTCCAGTTCCTCGCCGAGCGCGGCCGCGGTGCGATCCAGCCAGGCATTCGCACCGGCTCGCCCCACCAGGGGCAGCAGCACCGCGATCGAGCAACCCGCGTCCTGCGCATCCGTCGGCGGCAGTCGCCAGGAGCAATCCAGTCGACGGATGTCCTCGGCCAATCGCTCGGCGACCCGTTCGCGCAGCGGATGCGCGTTCAGTCGCAGCGCGACCAGCACCGCCTCCACCGCGTGCGTTCTCACGAATCGCAGAGCGCTGTCGAGCTCGGCCAGGAAGTGCTCCGCGGGCGCCGCGTCCAGCGACCCGCTACGGGCGATGCGATCGCCGATGTAGCCTGCCAGCAGCGCCAGCGTGTTCAAGTTCTGTTGCTGGAACGCCATGAAATGCATGTCCCGTATCGCCAGCACCGCGTGCAGGCATTCGCGGGCGTCCACGATCGGAACCACCGCGAGCAGTCCGCCCTCGTGGCGGTTCTCGGCGCGGGCGTCCAGCTTGACGCTGACCAGGCGCTTCTCCTGGACGGCCAGACGCAGCAACGGATCGAACAGGGGCAGATCGCCCATGCCGCCCAGCACCGCGAGCGGCGTCGGGTCGACCAGGTTGTCGCTCTTCAGGGTGTGCAAGGCGGCGACCTGGACCGAGCAGAACTGCGCGAACACCGCCATCAGCTCCTCGCCGGCCGCTCGGGACGCATCACGGGTCGCCAGCGCGGGACGCAGGCGTTGCAGCGCGCACCGCAGGCTCAGGCGCTGACCGGCGGTGAACTCCTCGAGCTGCCCGTGCGACAGCTTGAGCACGTGGTAATCGTTGCTGAACTCCTTCAGGCGATGGCGCAGGTAACCGTTCTCGGCCTCGGCCTGCAGCGAGCGCCGGCGCCACGCGCTGGTGGCATCCCCGACCAGCGTGGCCAGCACCAGCGTGCCGATGGACACCGGCAGGGCCGCACCGCCGCTCGTCGCGGTGAAGGCCAGCCCCGCCAGCGCGGCGCACACGACTCCCTGCGCCACGCCGTAGCGTGCCGCCAGCACCACCGGTCCGATCGCCACCCAGGCGAACCCGTGCGACAGGCCCAGCGGGTCCTGTGCGAACAGGACCCGGCCCGCCAGCGGCAGCGCCGTGGCGAACACCACGATCTCGATCAGACGCACCGGGCCCGGCCAACGGGCACGCGCTCGTTCGAGCCGACGAACCCGATCGACCAGCCAGCGCGGAAGCGTCATCGCGAAGGCGCCGATTCGATGCGCAGTTCGGCCAGCAGATCGGCGATGACGCGATCACCGATCGTGGACAGGCTGGCTCGTCCCCAGCCGGTTCGCGCCTCGCTCGCCTGCCACAGAACCTGACCGGTCAGCAGATCCTCGAGCCGCAGGCTGACGCCGACCACGGGCTCTCGATCCGGCGCCCCCTTGTACTGCCACTCGTGCACGCTGCCGCCCAGCGCGTAGCGGTGACCTGCGTTCCGGGCGGCGTCGCGAGCCGCTTCGCCGTCGTCCCGATCCGCGAGCAACGCGGCAAGCGTCGGGCGGACCACGTCCGGAACCGAGGCCAGCGGCGCCACGCCGCGCCCGTGCAGGCGGGTCTGGATCAGCGCGCTCGCCTGGTGTCCGGCCAGCGGGGTGCTGGAGAGGTTGCGAAGCGGCAGCACCGCCCAGCCGGCCCGGCCATCGACGGTGACCCTGGACGAGCCGCGCAGGGACGGCGTGGCGGTGCAGGCGCCCAGCGCGGCGATGCACCCGAGCATTGCCAGCCGCCGGCCTCGCTGTATCGGATCGTGCTCCATCGGTACGCCCCCGTTGCGACGAGCGGACCGGGAGGCGTGCCCCCGGTCTCGCCACCGGTAGCGGCTATCCGAAAGGCTTCTTCAGTCGAGCGTCGATTCAGTCGAGCAGCAGGGAGCGACCCGACATGCCGGCAGGCTGCGGCAATCCCATCAGCTGCAGCAATGTCGGGGCGATCGAGGTCAGCGCATGACCGGTGCCCAGCGCGTGCGCTCGCACGTCGTGCACCGCGCAGGCCACCGGATACACGGTGTGCTGGGTATGCGGATCGCCGGTGATCGGATCGACCAGCAGGTCGGCGTTGCCGTGATCGGCGCACAGCACGATCGCGTAATCGTTGGCCACGGCGGCGTCCCACAGCTCGCCGACCATCTCGTCCACGGTCTGCACCGCGCTGATCACCGCCTCGGGCACGCCGGTATGCCCGACCATGTCGCCGTTGGCCAGGTTCACCACCACCAGCGCGAAGTCGTCCTCGCGCAGCGCCTGCAGCACACCATCGGTGACCGCCCTGGCGCTCATCTCCGGCGCCAGGTCATAGGTCGACACCTTCGGCGACTCCACCAGGCGCCGTTCCTCGCCGGCCAGCGGCTCGTCCAGACCGCCGTTGAAGAAGAACGTCACGTGCGGATACTTTTCCGTTTCGGCGGAGCGCAACTGACGTAGCCCCGCCTCGCTGACCACCTGACCCAACGTGGCGTCCGGCTTGTCGCGCTCGAACGCGAAGGCGAAGTCGTAATCGGTGCGGTACCGCGTCATCGTGGTCAGCACCGGTCGCGGGGCGTTCGCGCGATCGAAGGCGTCGAACGTGGCATCGGCCAGTGCTTCGGCAAGCTCGCGCGGGCGATCATTCCGGAAGTTGAAGAAGATCGCCGCGTCATCCTGCCGCACCGGCCGGTGCGCCTCCAGCACCGTGGGCACGATGAACTCGTCGCTCTCGCCCTCGGTGCGGGCCAGCTCGATCGCCGCGCGCGCATCGCGGGCCGAGCGACCCTCACCCGTCACGATGGCCCGCCAGGCCAGCTCGATCCGGTCCCAGCGCCGGTCCCGGTCAAGGGCGAAGTAGCGACCGGAAACCGAGCCGACGAAACCGTTCGCCGCCGAGAGCGCCGCCTCCACCGGCGGCAGGTACTGACCGGCGATGGCGGGCGCGGTGTCGCGTCCGTCGCAGATCATGTGCAGCTGCGGTCGGGCACCCTCGCGACGCGCCAGCTCGATGCAGCCGAGCAGGTGGTCCAGGTGCGAGTGCACGCCGCCGTCCGAGACCAGGCCGATCAGATGCAGCGGGCGCTCCGCCGCGGCCGCCGCCCGCGCGGCATCGACCAGCGCGGAATTGTCGAAGAAGCTGCCGTCCTCGATCGCGTCCGAGATCTTGACCAGGTCCTGCTTGAGCACCTTGCCGGCGCCCAGCGTCAGGTGGCCGACCTCGGAATTGCCCATCTGCCCGTCGGGCAGGCCCACCGCCCGGCCCGACGCCTCGATGACGCAGGTGGGCGTGCAGGCGTAGATGCGGTCCAGGTTCGGCGTATCCGCCATCGCCACGGCATTGTTGAGCCGCGACGGATTGTGGCCGATGCCATCCATGATGATCAGCAACGCCTTGCGCGCCGCTGTCGTCCCGGCCGGTGCCGTCTTGGTCGATCGATCGCTCACGGGCCCTCGTCGCGCGGATCGTCCGGCGCCTCCGTCATCGAGTTCGACATGCCGCCCGGCGCAGGCGCCCGGGCAGGGCCCGCACCTTCGGCCTTGCTGCCGGTCGGCGCCATTTCCTCATCGGCCTGCTCATCGGCCTGCTCATCGGCCTGCTCGTCGGCCTGTCCGTCCAGACGCTTCTCGCGGGCGATGCCGGCCTCCCTTATGCGTTTCGCGTAGACCGACGAGAACACGATGCCGACCTCGTACAGCAGCCACATCGGCACCGCCAGCAGGGTCTGGCTGATGATGTCGGGCGGGGTCAGGAACATGCCGACGATGAACGCGGCCACGAACACGTACGGGCGGATCTTCTTCAGCTGTTCGGGCGTGGTCATGCCCACCGCCACCACCAGCACCGTGGCCACCGGCACCTGGAAGGCGATGCCGAAGGCGAAGAACAGCGTGATCACGAAGTCCAGGTAGCGAGCGATGTCGGTGCTGACCTCGACCCCTTCGGGCGCCACGCTGGTGAAGAAGCCGAACACCAGCGGGAACACCACGAAGTAGGCGAACGTCACGCCCAGGTAGAACAGCAGCGTGCTGGAGAACAGCATCGGGAACACCAGCCGCTTCTCGTGCGTGTAGAGCCCCGGCGCCACGAACGCCCACACCTGGTACAGGATCCAGGGAATGGCCAGGAAGACGCACACCATCAGCGTGAGCTTGAACGGGATGAAGAACGGTGCCGCCACGTCGATGGCGATCATGCTGCTGTTGGGCAGGTGCACCATCAACGGCGCGGCCAGCAGGGTGTAGATGTCGTCGGCGAACCAGAACAGGCACAGGAACAGGATGCCGACCGCCAGCACCGCCTTGAGCAAGCGGTCGCGCAGTTCGACCAGATGCGACAGGAATCCCTGTTCCTCCTCGACGGCGGCATCCTGCACGGCGCTGCTCTTCAAGGCGGCCTTTTTCGAACTCACGTACGTGACTCCGGGACGGACGCGTTGTCACCGCCGGCCAGATCGGCCGGACCCGGCTTGTCAAGCGACGGGCCCGGAGCCGAGGCGGTCGATGCGGCATCGTGCCCGGCACCGGGCGAATCCGTTCCGGCACCGCCGTCCGACGCCTTCTCCAGGCCTGCCAGCGTCTTCTTGGCGTGCCCGCCCAGATCGCGCGCTCCTGCATCGACCTGCCGGCGCGTGGTGTCGACCGCCTTGCGCAGCTCGTCCAGTTGCTCCTTCTGGTCGCCGATCAGCTTCTTCAGCTCGCCGGTCTCCAGTTCCTGGCGGATGTCACGCTTCACCCCGGTCACGAAACGCTGCAGCTTGCCCACGTACAGACCGACGTTGCGGGCAACGGCCGGCAGTCGCTCGGGCCCGATGACCACCAAGGCCACCACGCCGATCAGCAGGAGTTCGGTGAAACCGACGTCGAACACGATGGATCAGACCAGGCAGGCGGATGAGATGGGGATCAGGCGGCGTTCTGATCGTCGGTCTTGCGCACCACGGTGCTGTCGGCCGGCGCCGGCCGATCGGCCTCGATCTTGTTCGCTTCCAGCTTGGCAGGGTCCGTCTCGACCGCCCTGGTCTCGTCGTCGTCGGTCTTCACCGCATCCTTGAACCCCTTGACGGCACCGCCCAGGTCACCGCCCAGGTTCTTCAGGCGCTTGGCGCCGAAGATCAGCACGACGATGACGAGCACGATCAGCAACTGCGGGACGCTGGGCATCATGGGTCGGTCACTCCTGTTCTGTGGTCGGTCGGCGGCGCGGCAGGCGCCACCGTCAGGTATCGGATTCGGGGCCGGGACGCGACGCCTTCTCCTTCAATCCGGAGAGTCCTTCGCGCCGTGCAAGTTCCGCGAGTATGTCAGCCGCGCCCAGCCCCTTGTGGCCGAGCATCACCAGCATGTGAAACCAGACATCGGCCGCCTCCTTGACCAGATGGTCCGCATCGCCGGATTTCGCGGCCAGCAGGAACTCGACCGCCTCCTCGCCCACCTTCTGCAATATGGCGTCTTCGCCGGCGGCAAACAAGCCGGCCACGTAGGAGCTGGCAGGATCCGCACCCCGACGCTCGCTCAGCGTTGCCTCGAGGCGCGCCAGCACCGGGCCGATGGCCGAGCCGGTGGCCCGGTCGGTGACAGTGTCCAGATCGGTGTCGGGCGGCATGGACGGACGGCATCGCACGGGCGGGGCGCACAGTATACGGGTGGTGCGGCACGGGCCGGTCCGAACGGCGTCGCCCTGCGGAAACGGCAAAACGCAACGCGCGTTGCGTTTTCAGGCCGTCGGACCGAAAAGCGCGACCTTCAGACGCTCGGCGATGTAGGTCCGGGCCTCGCCGGCATCGTCCATGAACGCCCCCAGCGCCACGAACGGATGGACCTGCCCGGCCCACACGCGCAGCTGAGTGTCGATGCCCGCATCGACGAGCCGCTGCGCGTACGCACGCCCCTCGTCGACCAGCGGATCCGCCTCGGCGAGCACCACGGTGGCCGCGGGTGCACCGCTCGCATCCTGGATCGTGGCCGGTGCCAGCCGGGGGTCCTGCCGATCCTGATCGCCGGCGTACCGGTCGTAGAAGTACTCCATGTCGCGACGCGTCAGGAAGAAGCCTTCGGCGAAGCGTTCGTAGCTGCCGGTGGTGCCGGCCGATGCGGCCACCACCGGGTAGATCAGCACCTGGTGAACCGGTGCCGGCCGAGCGCTGCGCAGGTGCAGCGCCAGCGCGGCGGCCAGGTTGCCGCCCGCGCTGTCACCGGCCAGCGCGATCCGGGTGCCATCGAGGCCGAAGCCGCCGCCGAGCACGTGACGCGCCACGGCCAGGCAGTCGTCGAACGCGGCCGGAAAGGGGTGCTCGGGCGCCTTCCTGTAATCGACGGCCACCACCACCGCGCCGGACTGCGCGGCGATGTCCCGACAGGTGCTGTCGTGCAGCTGGAGATCCGCCAGCACCCAGCCACCGCCGTGCGCGTACACCACCGCCGGCAACCCCTTCTCGTCGGATGGCCGGTAGAGGCGTACCGGCACGTCCCCCGCCGGGCCGGGCACGCTGCCGTCCACGACCGACGGCAGCTCGGCGCCGCCGGCGGCCAGCGGCAGGGCCGCATCCAGATCGGCGCGGTTCTGCGCCACGCTCTGCGTGTCCAGCGGCGGGTTGTGCTGCGTCAGCGCCAGGAATTGCACCGCCTGGGGGTGCAGCGTCACGCCGGCCACCGCTGCCCTGGCCAGGACCGGTGCGGTATCGGGCGGGGAAGCGTCTTCGCTCATGTGGCATCCTCCACGGGGTCGTCGGAACGGGTGTCGGCGTAGATCGTAGCCGGATCCTTCAGCACCGGCTCGACCGCTTCCCATTCGCCACCCTCCGACACGCGTCGGTAGAAGCAGTGTTCGCGGCCGGTGTGGCAGGCGATGCCGCCCACCTGCTCCACGCTCAGCAGGATCACGTCACCGTCGCAGTCCAGCCGGATGTCGCGCACGCGCTGCACGTGCCCGGATTCCTCGCCCTTTCGCCACAGTCGCCGGCGCGAGCGGGAGAAGTACACCGCCCGGGCGCTGCTCACCGTCTCCGCCAGGGCGTCGCGGTTCATCCAGGCCACCATCAGCACCTGTCCGCTGACGGCATCCTGGGCGATGGCGGGCACCAGGCCGGCCGCATCGAACGTGACCGCGTCCAGCAGGGCGTCGTTCACGGGTTCATCCTCGGATCGCGTCACGGCCGTTCGAACAGCTGCGGCAGATCGATCGTCACGTCGGCCAGCATCGTCGGTCGAAGGGTGACCGGCGGCGCATGGACAGCCTCCTGCACGTAGCGTCCCCCGTCCGGCTCGCGATACACGATGACGCGGGCGGCCTGCACGTCGAACAGCCACAGCTCGGGAATGCCGTGGCGGGCGTACAGCGGCACCTTGACGTTCCGATCGAAGGCCAGCGTCGAGTTCGAGACCTCGATCGCCAGCAGCGTGTCGGCCGGGGTCGGGTGCGCGGTGCGGTAGAAGTCCTCGCGCGGACGCAGCAGTGCCAGATCCGGTTCCGGTTCGGAGTGCTCCGACAGGCGAAGCGGGTTCTGCACGTCGACGATGGCAAGCTCGCCGACGGCACGGCCGAGCACGCTGATCAGCTGCTTCACGAGACCGGCGTGTTCCGGGCCGATGGGTGGCATGGTGACGATCTCTCCTTCGATCAGCTCGACCCGCTCCTCGGGCCCGAAGATGCCTGCCTCGGCCATCCGGTGGTAGTCGTCGACGTTCAGCCGCCGCCGGGTGACGGCGCCGAGCGACGGATCGTGCGTGGACTCCAGCGCTGCGTTCATACTCGATCCACTGACGGATGGCGCCGATCCCCGGCGTTCGACTTCCAGCCTAGCACTCGGCCCGGCACCCGGCCCGGCACTCGGCCTCGCATCCCGCCCATGACCCCGACCGGCTTCGACCAGACCCCGAACATGCCCGACGAACTGCCCGCGGACACCCCCACCGAGGACGAACGCTACTTCGTGATGAAGGGTCGCCGTTGGCGGCGTACCGACCCGTCCATCCCCGAAGACCTCACCCAGCAGCTGACCAAGGAGCTGATGAGCGCGCGCCGGGCGGTCAAGGCGGCGAAGGCCAGCGGCGGCGAGGCGGACATGCGGGCGGCGCGCTCGCGGGTGCAGGATGCCAAGGTGGCGCTGGGCGAACGCGGCCAGCCCTGGTGGGAGGAGCCGAGCTACAAGGGGCTGGGGGAGCGCCTGGCCGCTGCCATCCGCTGCCTGCTGCAACGCCGGGACGATGGCAAGACGATCTGCCCGTCGGAGGCGGCGCGCGTGGTCGGCGGAACCGACTGGCGGTTGCTGATGGCGCGCACGCGCGAGGTGGCCTGGCAGCTGGAAGCTGACGGGGCGCTGATCGTCACGCAGAACGGCAACCGCGTCTCGCGCGAGGCGCGCGGGCCGATAAGGCTGCAGCGGGTCGATGCGGACACGTTCAGCCCTTGGCCAGCAACACCAGCACGCTCAGACTGATCGCCGCCACCCCCAGCAGCTCGCGCGCGCTGATGCGCTCGCGGAACACCAGCACGGTCAGCGCGATCGTCGCCAGCACCTCCACCTGACCGAGCGACTTCACCAGCGCCGGGTTCTGCAGCCGCATCGCGGTGAACCAGCCGATCGAGCCGGCGGCGCCCGTCACGCCGACGAACAGCGCCAGCGGCCAGCGGGCGGTGATCAGCCGGAACTCGCCCGGCTCGCGGGCAGCGGTCCAGATCAGGCACAGCACGGACTGCAACGTGATCATGCACAGCAGCGTCATCGCGGCGCTTTGCAGCGCACCGGTACCGAGCGCCAGGCTCGCCTCGCGCAGCCACAGCGAGGTCAGCGCGAAGGCGGTGCCGGACAGCGTGCCGAACAGCACGCCGCGCGCATCCCACCGATCGCCCTTGAGCGGGATGCCGATGATGAACACGCCGGCCACGCCCAGCGCCACCGCGAACCAGCCCCAGGCCGACAATCCGGCCTGGAACAGCAACGTGCCGATCGCCGCGGTCTGCAGCGCCTCGGTCTTGGCGAAGCTGGTGGCGACGGTGAAGTTGCGCTGACCGAAGGCTGCCACCAGCAGCGCGGTGGCGAGAATCTGCGCAACGCTTGCCAGCGCGGCGAAGCCGACGAAGCGGATGTTCGACAACGCCGCCTGCAGCGATGGCAGCAGCGCATCACCGGTGAGCCAGAGCAGGTAGGCGATCACCAGCGGCAGGCCGAACACGTAGCGCACCAGCGTGGCGCTCATCGGCGTGAGCGCTGCCGACAACGACTTCTGACCGGCGGTGCGCACCGCCTGCATCAGCGCGGCACCGCAGGTGAACAGGATCCAGGCGTCGATCATGCGGGCCGCATCGGGCCGATCGAGCCTGTCGGAATCGGCTGAGCCGTCAGAGCCTGACCTCGATCCCTCGTTCGGCCATGTGGGCCTTGGCCTGGGCCACGGTGAACTCGCCGAAGTGGAAGATGCTGGCCGCCAGCACCGCGTCCGCGCCGCCTTCGATCACGCCGTCGGCCAGATGGTCCAGCGTGCCGACGCCGCCCGAGGCGATCACCGGAATCTCCACCGCATCGCTGATCGCCCGTGTCAGCGCCAGGTCGAAACCGCTCTTGGTGCCGTCGCGATCCATGCTGGTCAGCAGGATCTCGCCGGCGCCGTTGGCCTGCATGCGGCGCGCCCAGTCGATCGCGTCCAGCCCGGTCTCGCGGCGCCCGCCGTGCGTGAACACCTGCCACCCTTTTCCGACCCGCTTGGCATCGATGGCGACCACGATGCACTGCGCACCGACCGCGTCCGCGGCCCGGGCGACCAGCGCCGGATCGTGCACCGCGGCGGTGTTGATGCCGACCTTGTCGGCGCCGGCATTGAGCAGGCGGCGCACGTCGGGCACGCTCCTGACGCCGCCGCCCACGGTCAGCGGGATGAACACCTGCGAGGCGACCGCCTCGACCACGTGCACGATGGTCTCGCGCTCGCCGGAGCTGGCGGTGATGTCCAGGAAGGTGATCTCGTCGGCGCCGGCCGCGTCGTAGCGACGCGCCACCTCGACCGGGTCGCCGGCATCGCGGATCTCCAGGAACTTCACGCCCTTGACCACTCGCCCGTCGTCGACGTCCAGGCAGGGAATGATGCGTCGCGCCAGGCCCATCAGCGTGGCGGTGCCGGTGCGGCGGCGTGTTCGTTCGCCCGGTCGGCCAGCGCCTGGGCGGCCGCCAGATCCAGCGTGCCCTCGTACAGCGCGCGCCCGGCGATGGTGCCGGCCACCCCGTCGGCGGCCACCGCGACCAGCGCCTCGATGTCGGCAAGATCGGTCACCCCGCCCGATGCGATGATCGGCAGGTCGACCTGACGGGCCAGCGCCGCGGTGGCCGCAACGTTCACGCCCTGCATCATGCCGTCGCGGCCGATGTCGGTGTACACGATCGATTCCACCCCGGCGCGCTCGAAACGGCGGGCCACCTCGACCACGTCCATGCCCGAGTCCTCGGCCCAGCCCTCGGTGGCGACCCTGCCCTCGCGCGCGTCCAGCCCGACGATCACCCGGCCCGGATGGCGCCGGCACAGGGCGTCGACGAACGCCGGATCCTTGACCGCCTGGGTGCCGATGATCAGCCAGCGCACACCGCGCTCGATGTAGGCATCGGCGATGGCCTGGTCCCGGATGCCGCCGCCGATCTGCACCGGCACCTCCCCCATTGCCTGGACGATGCGCGCCACCAGGTCGGCGTTGCGCGGCGCGCCCGCGAACGCCCCGTCCAGATCGACCAGGTGCAGCCGCCGGCAGCCCTCGGCCAGCCAGCGCCGCGCCACTTCGACCGGATCGTCGGAGAACACCGTGTCATCCTCCATGCGGCCCTGGCGCAGCCGCACGCAGCGCCCGTCCTTCATGTCGATGGCGGGAATGATCAGCATGCGATGCTCTCGACGACGGTTGGCGCGCTGCGCGCGCGACGGGGAATTCGCGCATCGGTGGCGCGACAGGAAGGGGGACGGGTCACGCGCCGTTCCAGGCCACGAAGTTCTGCAGGAGCTTCAGCCCGTCGCGGGCGCTCTTCTCGGGGTGGAACTGGCAGGCGAAGTAGCCCGGTCCGCCCACCGCCACCGCGAACTCGTGCCCGTAGTCGCAACGCCCGAGCACCGCGTCGGGCAGCTCCGGCTCGCACCAGTAGCTGTGCGCGAAGTAGAATCGCGCGCCGTTCTCGATGCCGTGCCACAGCGGGTGATCGCGTACCTGCTCCACCGCGCTCCAGCCCATGTGCGGCACCTTCAGGCGACGACCGTCACCGTCCAGCAGCGGCGAGGCGAAGCGGTGCGCCCGCCCCGGCAGCACGTCCAGGCACGCCACGCCGCCGTTCTCGTCACTGGCGCTGAGCAGGACCTGATAGCCCATGCAGATGCCCAGGAAGGGGCGCGCGTGCAGGCTGCCGATCACCGTCTCGCCCAGGCGCTTGCCGTGCAGGGCGGCCATGCAATCGCGTGCCGCGCCCTGCCCCGGGCAGACCACCTTGTCGGCCGAGGCGATCAGCGCCTTGTCATCGGTGACGATGACCTCGCAGCCGGGCGCGACGTGCTCCAGCGCCTTGGACACCGAGCGCAGGTTGCCCATGCCGTAGTCGATCACGGCGATGCGCTGGGCGCTCACCGGCAACGCTCGACCGTGGTGCCCGGCAGGCGTTTCAAAGCGAGCCCTTGGTGGACGGCATGGCGTCGCAGGCTCGCGGATCGATCTCGCAGGCATCGCGCAGCGCGCGGCCGAAGGCCTTGAACAGGGTCTCGATCTTGTGGTGGTCGTTGTTCCCGCGCAGCACGTCCAGGTGCAGCGTGGCGCGGGCATGGTTGGCGAAGCCCTGGAAGAACTCCGAGACCAGGTCCACATCGAAGCTGCCCACGCGCGGGCGCATGAAGTCGGCGTGGAAATGCAGGCCGGGCCGACCCGAGAAGTCGATGACCACCCGCGACAGGCTCTCGTCCAGCGGCACGTAGGCGTGCCCGTAGCGCCGGATGCCGCGCCGATCCCCGAGCGCCTCGGCGAACGCCTGCCCCAGGGTGATGCCGATGTCCTCCACGCTGTGGTGGTCGTCGATGTCGGTGTCCCCGTCGCAGGCGACGTCCAGGTCCATCAGCCCGTGCCGGGCGATCTGGTCGAGCATGTGCGAAAGGAACGGGACCCCGGTGTTCAGGCTCGCCTGGCCGCTGCCGTCCAGCGCGAGCGAGACCCGGATGCGGGTCTCGTTGGTGTTGCGCTCGATGCGCGCGCTGCGGGCACTCACGATCCGCTCTCCGGGGGCGTCTGCGAACCGGCAAGGGTACACGTTGGCGTGGCGTCGGACGCGGTGGCGGACGCCCCCTCCGACGCCGCCGACACCGCCGCCGGTGCCACCCGCAGCCGGAACGTCACCGGTCCGTCGTTGACCAGCGCGATGCGCATGTGCGCCCCGAAGCGGCCCGTTCCGGCCTCCGGGTGCGACACCCGCACGCGTCGCACGAACGCCTCGAACAGCGGCTGCGCCCGTTCGGGCGGTGCCGCCGTCGAGAAACCGGGTCGGCGGCCCTTGCGGGTGTCGGCGGCCAGCGTGAACTGGGACACCAGCAGCAGTTCGCCCTGCGCCTGCGCGATGTCCAGGTTCATGCGGCCATCGGCATCGTCGAACAGGCGCAGTGTCAACAGGCGGTGGGCCAGCCTGTCGGCCTCCAGCGAGGTGTCGTCCCGCTCGATCCCGATCAGCGCCAGCACGCCGTGCCCGATCCTTGCCAACGCCTCGCCCTGCACCGTGACCTCGGCCTCGGTGACCCGTTGCAGCAGCGCGATCATGGCGTCGTGGCGCGCATCAGCACTGCTCCCAGGGCAGGCCCGCGTGCCGCCAGCCGGCCAGCGTGTTGCGATGATGGGCCTCGTCCAGCGGCCCCTCGAAGCCGCCCTCCACCACCCACACGTGATCGATCCCGTCGGCCAGCAGCGCGGCGGCCGCATCGGCCGAGCGATTGCCGCTGCGGCAGATCAGCAGCAACGGCGGCGTCGACGGTGCGCCACCCCGAACGCCGGCGCGAGCGCCGCTGCGCGCGCCGCTGCGCCGCCCCAGCAGCAGTCGGCGTACCGCGGCCACGAAACCCGGATTCACGGTCCAGTCCGGCGCGTCGATCCAGGGCACGTGCACCGCGCCCTTGGGATGACCGATCATCAGGAACTCCATGTCCGAGCGCACGTCCACCAGCACCGCGCCCGGTTCGGCCTGCAGGCGGCGCCAGGCCTCTTCTGGAGGAATCCGGGGGATGTCGGGGGAATCTGCGGGTTTGTCCATGGGCCACTATCCTACGGCGCTCGAAGGCAGCGAGCGGCCGCATGTGAGCCGAGGTAACCCGAACGAGGAAGGATCCGGCGGCGCACGCGCCCGGCTGGCCGGCCTGCTGATGCGCGCGCTGGCGCGCCTGCCGCTGGGCACGGCGCGGGCCATCGGGGCGGCGGGCGGCGCGCTGGCCTGGCACCTGCGCTCCCGCGCGCGGCGCGTGACCCTGCAGAACCTCGCACTGTGCTTTCCGGGCATGCCGGCCGACGAACGCCATCGGCTGGCGAAACGCTCCCTGGTGCAGACCGGCCTGGGTGCCACCGAGACCGCGTGGTGCTGGCGGCGCCCACCGCGGCGCTGGCTGGACGATCGGGTGGAGGTGCTGGGCGCCGAGCGCTACGCGTCCGCGCTGGCGCACGGGCGCGGCGTGCTGGTGACCACCCCGCACATCGGCGCCTGGGAGGTGGCGCTGCCGGTCGCGGCGCTGGGTCGGCAACTGCACTACTTCTACCGTGCCCCGCGCGATGCATCGCTGGAGACCCTGCTGCGCCAGGGTCGCGCCAACCTGCACGGGCAGCCGCTCAGGCTCGACGCCGGCGGCATTCGCGGGGCGCTGAAGCTGCTAGCCGCCGGCCAGGCGGTCGGTATCCTGCCGGATCAGGAACCGGATCGCGGCGGCGGGGTGTTCGCCCCGTTCTTCCAGGTGCCGGCACTGACCATGACGTTGCTGTCGAAGCTTGCGGCCCGCAGCGGTGCCGAGGTGCTGTTCCTGGTGGTGGTACGGCGCCCCGGCGGCTGGCGCGCCCACTACCTGAAGGCGGACGAGCTCATCGATTCACCCGACGGCGTCCTGGCCGCCACGGCGCTCAATCGCTCGGTGGAACGGTGCATCGCGCTGGCGCCGGAGCAGTACCTCTGGTCGTACCGGCGCTTTCGCGAATTGCCCGGCGGCGGGCGACGCGACTATGGACCCGTGAAGCAATAAAGGGTACATCCTGCCGGTCCTGTGCGCTTGTCCCGCAAGGCGCTGTGAACGAGGGTAGCAGGGCTACCCTCGCGGTGAGCAACGTAGCGGCACGAACGCACCGGGCCGGCCCGCAGGGTCGCTTCGCCGGGCGCGCCGCATCGATCGCCCCGGCTGGACAGTTTGCAATCGAATGAATCATTCGTGTATTACATGCCACTGTCCTGCGCAGGCCCCGACGACGATGATCGACTCCATGACGACCCGCTCGTTCGCACCCTCGACCTCGACGCGCCACCGTGCCGATGCGGATACCGCTCACGACTGCTCGACCGAGCCGGCAACCCGACCGGCAGCGCTCGGCCGACTGGTCCACGACCTGCGCAACCCGCTCAACACCCTCACCATGAACCTGGAGCTGATGAGCCTGGTGAACGGAGATCCGGTACCCGGCGACGATTTCGGCGACGGACTGGCCGCCATGGAGCGTGCGGTGGAGGAACTGGAGCGGGGACTGGCGCGAATCGAGGCCCACGCTGAATCGATCGGAAACGTCGATCCGTCGAACTGACCGGCGAGGGCCGAGCGAAGGAACGGCGGATCAGACCGGATCGGCCTGCCTCGTCAGCCGGGGTCGCACGTTCACGGTCGACAGCAGGGCGCTCAGCACGCGCAGGCGTGCAGGCTTGAGCAGATGGCGATCGAACAGCGCGTGCACCGGGTTCGAACGCTCCAGCGCCTGGCCCGACAGCGCCACCAGCACCGGCGCCTGCTCCTGGGTGGCCCGTATCCGGCGAGCGACCTCCTCGCCGCCGATGTCGGGCAACCCCAGGTCCAGCAACACGACATCCGGACGCCATTCGCCATTGATCCGCAGCGCGGACAGGCCATCGCCGCAGGTACGCACGTCATGTCCTGCCAGGGTGAGCAACCGGGCGGTCGCCGTGGCCGCGTCGTGGCTGTCGTCGACGAGCAGGATGCGCAGCGCGGCATCGGCGGACGAATCCCTGGCGGGCGATTCTGCGGTACCGGACGCCGCATCCTGCGCCTGCTGACGGTAGCGTTCGATCAGGGTGGCAACGGTCGTGACCAGTTCGCGACCGTCGAGCGGCTTGCTCAGATAGGCGTTGCACCCGGCATCCAGGCACCGCTCCCGCTCGCCCTTCATGGCCGCCGCGGTCAGCGCCACGACCGGCCGGTCGAACCCCGAGGCGCGCAGCCGGCGCGTGGCCTCGTAGCCGTCCAGGCGTGGCATCTGCATGTCCATGATGATGGCGTCGGGCCAGGCCGACCCATCGCGCAGCGCCTCGACCGCCGCCTCGCCATCGGCCACCGCGACCACCTGGGCGCCGGCGTTCTCCAGAAAGCGTCGCACCAGCACGCGGATATCGGGTCGATCGTCGGCCACCAGCACGCTGCCCTCCAGCACGGGCGTGTTCGGTGACGGTGCCGCGGACGGACGGGTCCGCGCATCCGAGGTATCCAGGTCCAGTTGCCCCAGGTGGGCGTCCGCTGCCGCATTGACCGGAATGCTCAGGGTGAACGTCGTGCCGACCCCCGAGGCGCTGCGCACCGCGATGTCTCCATCGAGCAGGCGTGCCAGCCGCCGGCTGATGGCCAGCCCCAGTCCGGTGCCACCGTAGCGACGCGTGTTCGAACTGTCCACCTGGGTGAACGGTTCGAACAGTCGGTCGCACTGCTGGGCGGTCATCCCGATGCCGGTATCGATCACGTCGAACACCAGACGGGGCACCGCGCCCTGCCTCGATCCGATCACCAGCGTCACGCTGCCGGTATCGGTGAACTTGATCGCGTTGGCGACCAGGTTGAGCAGGATCTGCCGCAACCTCAGTTCGTCGGTGACGATCCGATCGGGCAACGCGCCCTCGAAGCGGATGTCGAAGTCCAGCGAGCGCTCGATCGCGCGCACCAGCATCAGGCCGTGAACCTCGCTCACGATCCGGGCAAGGCTCACCGTGTCGCGGGATGCCTCGAACTTTCCGGACTCGATCTTCGCCAGGTCCAGCACGTCGTTCAGCAACGACAGCAGGTGCTTGCCGTTCTTGCGCACCGTCTCCACGCTGTGCCGATCGTCCGGGTCGCTCAGGCGCGTGTCCAGGATGTCCGCGTAGCCCAGGATCGCGGTGAGCGGCGAACGCAACTCGTGACTGACATTGGCCAGGAAGTCGCTCTTGCTGCGGTTGGCCTGCTCGGCCGCCGCGCGCGCCTGCTCCAGCGCACGCTCGACCCGCAGCCGACGCTCGCACTCGCCGATGTCGCGCCCGATCTGCTCCAGCTCCTCCAGCAGCCGTGCATCGGTGGCGAGCCGGGAGCCCAGGAACAGCGAGATGACCCCGCTCACCCGACCATCGAGCACGACCGGAAACCCCAGTCCGGTACGCAGCCCCAGTTCGCAGGCCTCCACCAGGCGTGCCCCTCGCTGATCCTGCCCCGCATCGACCAGACGCCTCGCGTGACCCTCCACCCAGACCAGTCCGGGCAGGCCCTTGCCCGGAGCGAACACCCGATCGTCGAAGTATCGCCTGGTAGCCTCCGCGTCGCCGAATCGCTCGCTGCACCGGAACACCGCGCAGGTCAGCCCGCCCTGCTCCGGATCGTACGTCCAGTACTCGCTGATCAACGCATCGAACACCTGCGACAGGGCGCCCAGCACGGTCGGCATGCCGGCTTCCAGATCGCGTACGCCCGCCAGCACCTCGGCCACCGCGGCCCGCGCGGCCAGACGCTGTTCGGTCAGCTTTCGCGGGGTGATGTCCTGCACCGTGCAGCTCACCGCGCGCGCGCCGCCTTCGCTCTCTCCATCACCATCGTGCAACGGCACCAGATCCACGACCAGGTGACGTCGCTCGCCGTTGGTGCCGAACGCGCCGTCGAGCTCGTGCTCCTGGACGCTCTCGCCCCCCTCCAGCACCCGGTCGACCAGTGCCCCGATCAGGTGCGACAGCACCGGATGCAGCCGCTCCAGACTCACCCCTTCCAGATGTGCGACAGGGTCACCGTTGATGCGCGCCATCTCCTCGTTCAGCCGCACCACGCGATGCTGGCGATCGATGATGCACAGACCGATCGACAGATTGCGGTACAGCGCGTCGACCTCCTCCAGCGCACGCTCCATGCGTCGCTCGCGCTCGGCCAGCGAGGACAACATCCTGCGTCGCTCCGAGACGTCCTGCACGATCACCAGCACGCTGCGCGCCTGCTCCTCGCCTTCGTCCTCCACGACGTAGCGGGCCTGGTACCAGCGGCGACCGTCCGGCTGCGCGACACTGAAGCTCGCGGCGCCAGCCGGGTTGCCGGCGAAGAGCGCGTCCAGCGGCTCGAGCAACTTGTCCGGCAGGCCGGCCTCGATCACCGGTCGATCGAGCAACGCTGCACGTGGGACACCGCACAGGCGCGCCGCGGCCTCGTTGACGAAGCGCAGGCGCCCGGAGCGGTCCACGCGCAGCAGTCCGTCCGGCAGATGCCGGGTGAGCGCATCCAGGTCGTGGACCCGACGCTCCAGCACCCGCACGCTGTCCCGGTGGCGATCGGACATGCCGTGGACGCTCATCGTCTCGCTCCCCTTCAGGCCTCGTCTCGCTCCATTCGCTCACCGGCATCCTCGAGCGCCGTTCGCTCCACGATGACACAGCTGCAACCGACGACGTCACCCTGCCCATCACGCACCGGGTAATAGTTGACCAGATAGTCGCGCTGCTCTTCAGGGTGCGCCCGGGTGGCGGCACGCATCACGTGCCCGAGCCAGGGCTCTCCGCTGTCGAAGATGCTCGTCATCAGCGCGCCGACGCGTTCGGCCAGCGGCTCGGGCAGCACATCGGCAAGCCGGTTGCCGGCGTAGCTCTCCAGGGGCACGCCGTCGATCTCGGCCATGCGCTCGTTGGCCCGGACATAGCGCAACTGCCGGTCGATGAAGCACAGCCCGGCCGGAGCCGTGGCGTACAGGGTCTGCAGCTCGGCGACCCGGCGTTGCAACGCCGCCTCGCTGTCGGCCAGCGCGACCCGCGCATCGTCCAGCAACTGGATGTCGATCAGCGTCATGACCACGCCGACCACCTGATCGGACAGCTCGTAGGGCAGCACGCGCAGCAGGAGCGCCCGGCCGTCGCGATCGCGAACCTCCTGCTCGAACGTGCGCCCGCTCTGCAGCACCTCGATGAAGCGCATCGTCAGCCCGTCGATCTCCAGCCGGTGCGCGAACGATTCGATCGAGCGGCCCACATCTCCCGGTGCCAGGCCGTAGGCCAGCCTGATGCCGGCGGTGAAGCGACGGATGCCCAACTCGCGATCCAGGAAGAGCGTGCCGATCTCGGTGCTGGCCAGCAGGTGGTTCATGTCGCCGTTAAGTTCGCGCAGCTCGGCGATCTTGCCCTGGTACTCGCTGTTGACCGTGTGCAGCTCCTCGTTGACCGAATTGAGCTCTTCGTTGCTGGACTGCAGCTCCTCGTTCGAGGCGACCAGTTCCTCGTTGGTGGCCTGCAGTTCCTCGCGAGTGGCTTCCGCCTTCTCGACGGTGCGTTGCAGCCGGGCACGCAGATCCGCGATCTCTTCTCGCAACACCAGGCCGTCCTCGGGAAACGGCACCGCTTTGCTCGCCACGCTTGCGTGCGCGGGCGGCAGGCTGCGCGACGGATCCCGCTCACCGAACACCAGCAGCACGTGTTCGACCGGCAGCTTGCCGTCGCCGACCGGCTCGATCCTGACATCGCAGCGTTGCTCGCCGTCACCGGGCGTGCGCAACGGTACGGCCAGGACCAGGCCGTCCTCACCGCTCAGCCGGGCCTTTCGCAACGCGACGCTGAGCGCACCGCTCGCGGACGTGTCAAGCGCGGCGAACAGGTCGGTCTGCGGACGGCGGCCAGGATGGCGGAACCAGCGCGCAAGCCCCCCGTAGGTGTCGACGATGCGCTCGTGCGCATCCACCAACACGCTGGGCGGCATGTGGCGATCGAGCAGCCGGTCGTAGGCGGCCAGCAAGCGCTCGTCCACCCCGGTGCGCGGGTACGGCACGGCTGGCGCGGCATCGGGCGCGGTACGCCGGGCCGGCCCCTCGATGGACAGGGCGGGCCGCAACGTCGGCGGATCGAAGCGAACGTCGTCCGGCAGACGTTTCTCGCGGATCTTCCGATACAGGCGCCGGCCCTCGTCGATCACCTCGAAGTCATCACTCATGCGCCCGAGCGATTCGCTCGGACCCAGCATCAGCACGCCGCCCACACGCAGGGCGAAATGGAACAGGCGTATCGCCTTGTGCTGTGCCGGCAGTTCGAAATAGATCAGCAGGTTGCGACAGGACACCAGGTCCAGCCGGGTGAACGGTGCGTCGTTGAGCACATCGTGACGGGCGAAGACGACGTGCTGGCGCACCGCGTCGACCAGCCGGAAGCCGCCTTCGCACGATTCGAAATGGCGCCGCCTGCGCGTCTCGGACACGTGCTCGAGCTGCTCGGCGGTGTAGACGCCCAGACCGGCGTGAGAAAGGGCCGTCTGATTCAGGTCGGTGGCGAAGATCTTCGCCTCGATCGGCAGACCGCGCGACTCGATCTGCTCGCGCACCAGCATCGCCAGCGTATAGGCTTCCTCGCCGGTAGCGCAGCCAGCCGTCCACGCCCGGAAGCCCTGCTCGGCCGGCAGGCGGGAGAACAGACCGGGCAGGATATCCAGTTCCAGCTTCTCGAAGCAGGGTTCATCCCTGAAGAAGCGGGTCACACCGATCAGCAGATCGTGATACAGGGCATCGAGCTCGTCGGCATCATCGCTGATCCAGGCGATGTAGGCTTCCAGGTCGGCGACGAGGGTCGACAGCTCGACGCGTCGTTCGATACGCCGCTCGATGGTGGCGCGCTTGTATTGCGTGAAATCGATCGCGTAGCGATCGTGCAACATCTCGAGCACCCGGGCGGTGCCGGACGCCGAGCGATGCCTGCCGCCGGGCTCCTCCGCCATCGCTCCGGAGCGCTTCACGTACTCCTGCAGCAGTTCGATCACCTGTTCGGGCGCCAGCGAGTAGTCGACATGACCGGAGGCGACCGCGCTGGCGGGCATGCCACCGAAGGCCGCGGTGATCTCGCTCTCGGCGATGACCAGTCCGCCGCGGGCCTTGATGTCGGCGATGCCGCGCGAGCCATCGGCACCGGTGCCCGACAGCACGACCGCCACGGACCGCGATCCGGCACAGGCGGCCAGCGAGGCGAAGCAGTGATCGATCGGCAGTTGCGGGTGCCCGCCGGTCTGCTCCTCCAGCTGGATGCATCCGTCCACCAGGCTCAGCTGCTTGCCCGGCGGCATCACGTGAACCGTGTCGCGCCGGACCACCACGCCGTGCGATGCGGTGCGCACGTCCAGGCTGGTGCGCCTGGCGAGCAGCTCGACCATCATCGTGCGATGGTGCGGCGAAAGATGCTGGATGACCAGGAACGCCAGGCCGCTGTCGGGGGGTACGTGGGCGAACAGCCGCTCCAGCGATTCCAGCCCGCCGGCGGATGCGCCGACGGCGACGATCAGGCGGGGCTTTCGCAACAGCGAATCGGCACTGCCGGATGTCACCGGGCCGGATGTCACCGAGACAGGCTCCTGACCCGTTGCTGGTACGCTCTCGTCACGTGCCTCGCCGGCCTTCCCGGCATCACCGCTCATCTCGGCTTCAGGTCCATGAATCGCGGAACGGGCATGGCGGTGGTGAGTGTCAACCTTACATGACGAATCGTACTGCATAAAGCGCCTGACAAGACCGCCGGTCGATGACCGTCGCGTGACCGACTCGCGCTTGCGCCGATCGCGCCGCGACGGCACCATGTCCGGGCGGGCCATCGCCCGCAGGATGACTCGACGGGGTGCCCGTGCCGATCTGGCGGGCTGAGAGCCGATCGCGCCGCACGCAGGCGCCCGGCAACCCGCGAACCTGATCCGGTTAGCACCGGCGTAGGGATCGAGCAACGACGCGCCCCGGCGGTCATCCCTTGCCCAACGGATGCCGGAACCCGTCAATGACCGCTCGCTCCCGTTCACTTTCCTCCGTCCCGATCGCGTGCGCCGGGCTGCTCGCCCTGCTCGTCTGCGCGGGTGCGTTCCCGGGCATCGCCTCGGCTGCCGACGAGCGCACCCTGACCGTGTACACCTACGAGTCCTTCGTGGCCGAGTGGGGCCCGGGCCCGACGATCAAGGCCGGGTTCGAACAGCGCTGCGGTGATTGCACGATCGACTTCGTGCCGCTGGACAGCTCGGCCGGCATCCTGAACCGGGTGCAGCTCGAAGGCGCCTCCACCCGTGCCGATGTGGTGCTGGGCCTCGATACCAACCTGATGGCGATCGCGGCGAACACCGGCCTGCTCGCCCCGTCGGGCGTCGACACCGACGCGCTGACGCTACCGATCGACTGGACCTCGGACACCTTCGTGCCGTTCGATTTCGGCTGGTTCGCCTTCGTGTACGACACCGAGGCGATCGACGATCCGCCTGCCAGCCTGGCCGAGCTGGTGGCCGATCCGACCGGTCCGAAGATCATCCTGCAGGATCCACGCACCAGCACGCCGGGGCTGGGCTTTCTGCTGTGGATGAAGTCGGTGTTCGGTGACGAGGCGGGCGAACGCTGGGCCGAACTGCAGCCGCGCATCCTCAGCACCACCAAGAGCTGGAGCGAGGCCTATTTCACGCTGTTCATGAACGGCGAGGCACCGATGGTGCTCAGCTACAGCACCTCGCCGGCCTATCACATGGCGGTGGACGAGACCGATCGCTACCAGGCGGCGGCGTTCGAGGAAGGCCATTACCTGCAGGTCGAGGTCGCAGCCCTGTTGCAGGGTTCCGATCAGCTCGAACTGGGTCGCGAGTTCCTGACCTATCTCGTCTCGCCCGAGGCGCAGGCATCGATCCCGCTGGGCAACGTGATGTATCCCGTCGCCGAGCTCGGCGACGAGCTGCCGGCCGCGTTCGCTCGGCTGATCGAGCCGACCGAGACCCTGCTGTTCGACCCCGAGACGGTGCGCGACCAGCGTCGCGCCTGGATCGACGAATGGCTGGAGGCCTCGACCCGCTGAGCGTGCGGCTGCTCGATCGCAGCCCGTGGTGGCTCGGTGCATCGGGGGCCGCGCTTGTCGTCCTGACGCTTGTCGGGATGCCGCTGCTCGTGCTGCTGGGCCAGGCCGGCGAGCTGCCGTTCGCACGTATCGTCCAGGATGCCTGGCTGCGCCGCGTGATCGGCTTCAGCCTGACCCAGGCCGCACTCTCCACCGCGCTGGCGCTCGCCCTGGCCTTGCCGGTGGCGCTGGCCCTGCACCATGAGCGCCGCTTTCCGGGTCGTCGATGGCTGACCGCCCTGTTCGGGCTGTCACTGGTGCTGCCGGCGATCGCCGCCGTGTTCGGCATCGTCACGGTATGGGGCGGTTCGGGGTGGATCAACGCGATCCTGGATACCGCCACCGCACCGTTTCGCGGCACGGCCGAGCCACCCGGCCTGCCGGTCCTCTACGGGCTGACCGGGATACTGCTGGCGCACGTGTTCTTCAACGCGCCGCTCGCGGCGCGCGTGCTGCTGCAATCGCTGGACGACATCCCGGTGCACGAATGGCGACTGGCCGCACAGCTCGGGCTGTCGCCCGCCGCCCGCTTCAGGCACCTGCAGTGGCCGGTCATGGCACGTCGCCTGCCGGGGCTGGCCACGTTGATCTTCACGCTGTGCTTCACCAGCTTCGCCGTCGTGCTGGCGCTCGGTGGCGGCCCGCGGGCGACCACCGTGGAGGTGGCGATCTACCAGGCGCTGCGCTTCGATTTCGATCTGCCGCTGGCGGTCGCGCTGGCCGTGGTGCAGCTGACGATCTGCGCGTTGCTGACAGGACTGGGCAGCGTCTTCGGGCGCGGTGACGACGGCTCGCTGGGCCTGGCCGAGCGTACCGCCGACGATGCGCCCTGGCCGCGCTGGCACCCGCACGCGCATCGCGGTGCGCTGCAGCGCGGACTGGACCGAACCGCCATCGCCGCCGCGACCCTGCTGGTGCTACCGCCGTTCGCGGCGCTGCTGCTGGCCGGGTTCAATCGGCGCACCGTGGCCGTGCTCACCGATCCGGTCACGTTGGATGCGCTGTTCAACACCGTGATCGCGGGCCTGGCGGCGGCCACCCTGTCGATCGCGCTGGCACTCGGGCTGCTGTCCGGCGTGCGCCGCCTGCACCTGCGCGCCGGGCAACGTCACCGCACGCACGGTGGCGAGGCGCTGCAGGCCCTGGGCAACGCGATCCTGGTGATCCCGCCGATCGTGCTCGGTACCGGGTTGTTCCTCGCCCTGCGCGCCTGGGCGGATGTGTTCTCGCTGGCGTTGCTGCTGGTGATCCTGATCAACGCGTTGATGGGCCTGCCGTTCGCCCTGCGCATCCTGGCAGGACCGGTGCTCGACGGGGCGTCGGCGCGCGACCGGCTGGCGCGCTCGCTGGGCATGGCCCGCAGCTCACGCTGGCGGCGGGTGGACGCACCGCTGCTGCGCGGTCCGATCGCGCTGGCGGCCGCGGTGAGTGCCACGCTGGCCGCCGGCGATCTGGGCGCCATCGCGCTGTTCGGCTCCGATCAGGTGCGTACGCTGCCGCTGCTGTTGCAGACCCGCCTGGGAAGCCACCGGCTGGACGAGGCGGCGGTGACCGCCACCCTGCTGGTGCTCACCTGCATCGTGCTGTTCGCCGCGATCAGGCGCGGCATCGGTGGAGCGAAGGAGAGCCGATCATGAGCCTGGTACTGGACGGCGTGCGCCTGCGACTGGGTGAACGGCAGTGGTGTTTCGACATCACGCTGCCGGGCGACGGGGTACACGCCCTGCTCGGGCGCAGCGGATCGGGCAAGAGCACCCTGCTCAACCTGGTCGGCGGATACCTGGAACCGGATGTGGGACGCATCGAATGGGACGGGCACTCGTTGATCGATCGGGCGCCGGCCGAGCGGCCGGTCACCACGCTGTTCCAGCACGACAACCTGTTCGCCCACCTGAGCGTGGCCGACAACGTGGGCCTGGGGCTGGAGCCATCGCTGCGGTTGAGCGCCGCGCAACGTGCGCAGGTGTCCGAGAGCCTGGACGAGGTGCAGCTCGGCGGGTACGAACAGCGCAACCCCGCCTCCCTGTCCGGTGGCGAACGTCAGCGCGTCGCGTTGGCCCGCTGCCTGCTGCGCAACCGCCCGGTACTGCTGATGGACGAGCCGTTCGGCGCGCTGGATCCGGACACGCGGGCCGTGATGATCTCGCTGACCCGCCGACTGATCGATCGGCAGCGACCGTGCGTGATCATGGTGACGCACGACGAGGACGATGCGCACGCGATCGGCGCCCGGATCCTGGAGCTGATCGACGGGACGCTGCGACGACGAGCGCCACGCTGATCGGTTCGGATGGTCGAATCAGGTGGCGAACAGCGCGGCATCGTCGGCGAACGCCTTGAACTCCAGCGCGTTGCCGGCCGGATCCAGGAAGAACATCGTCTTCTGCTCACCGGGCTGGCCGGCGAATCGGGTGCGCGGCTCGATCACCCAGTGCGTCTGGTCGTCCGCCCGCAGGCGGCCGGCCAGCGCGTCGAACTGCTCCAGGGTCAGCACCACGCCGAAGTGCGGTACCGGCACGGCATCCCCGTCGACCGCGTTGCTGGCGCGGATCGGACGCGCGTGCTCCGGATCACGGTGGGCGACGATCTGGTGACCGTACAGGTCGTAGTCGATCCACACGCCGGGCGCTTCACGCCCCTGCGGACAGCCGAGCACTTCGCCGTAGAAGCGGCGCGCGGCCTCCAGGTCGTCGACGGGAAAGGCCAGGTGAAAGGGTCTTTGAACGCTCATCGGGGTCTACGGTTGCGAAGAAGGAGGAGTCGGGATCGTGCCGGACCGGTTCAGGCGCGCACAGCCGAGGGACGAGTCTCGAAGAAGCGGTGCATGACCTCGATCACGCGTGGCACGTCATCGGCCGAGACGTCCCGGTGCAGCACCAGTCTGGCCCCGCGGCCGCGTGCGGACAACCGCACGTCCCGTTGCTGCGCATGATGTACCAGCGCGGCACCGACATCGTGCTGCAGGTCGAGCCAGACCATGTTGGTCTGCGTCCAGCCCTCGCGCACCGTCACCCCCTCGATCCCGTGGAGCCCGTCGGCGAGGGCGCGAGCGTTCTCGTGGTCCTCGTGCAGGCGAGCGAAGCCCTCGTCCAGCGCGACCAGCGCGGCGGCGGCCAGCACACCGGCCTGTCGCATGCCGCCACCGGTGACCTTGCGCCAGCGACGTGCCTCGTCGATGAAGTCGCCCGAGCCGATCAGCAGCGATCCGACCGGTGCGCCCAGGCCCTTCGACAGGCACAGCGACACGCTGTGGAAGCAGCGCCCGATGTCGTGCAGCGACACATCGAGCGCGACAGCGGCATTGGCGACCCGGGCCCCGTCCAGGTGCAGCGCCAGCGCGTGCTCGTCGACGAAGGCGCGGGCGTCCCGCATGCTCTGCAGCGATTGCACCCGCCCGTGCTGGGAGTTCTCCAGGCAGAGCAGTCGAGTGCGCGCATAGTGAGGATCGCGCGGCTTTATGACGTCCAGCACGCGATCGAGCGGCACCGTGCCGTTCTGGCCGAACGGCACGGTCTGCGGCTGGATGCCACCGAGCACCGCCGCACCACCGCCTTCCCACTTGTAGGTGTGCGCCTCGTCGCCGACGATGTACTCGTCGCCGCGTCCGCAGTGTGTCAGCAGCGCGATCAGGTTGGACTGGGTACCGGTGGGACAGAACAGCGCCGCTTCGTGACCCAGGCGCTCGGCGGCCTGCGCTTCGAGCCGATTGACCGCCGGGTCCTCGCCGTACACATCGTCCCCGACGTCGGCATCGTGCATCGCCCGGCGCATCCGGGGCGTGGGCCGCGTGACCGTGTCGCTGCGAAGATCGATCATGGGTGCAGGAATGTTCGAACGGGAACCGGAAGCCGGATCATCGCACGCGCACCACCAGCAACGTGCCGCTGGAGACGCGTACCCGGACCGGTTCGCCGGTGGCGACGTTCGACAGGCCGAGCGTATCGCCCGGCAGCATCGAACGATCCCGCAGCGCGTAGCGAAGACCACCGGTCGTGATGCCCTCGACCCTCGATAACGGCAGCAGGCTCACCAGCGCGTTCGGCTCGCACGCGAAGTCCACAGCGTGCGCGGACGTCGCGACACGGGCATCGCTGCTGCCATCGACCAGGCGCAGCGTGAAGGGCCAGTCACGCCATGCCGGCAGCAACCAGTTGAACAGCAGGTGATCGGTGCGCCCGCCGGATACCCCGAGCACCGTCACCGCCTCCGGACCGTCTTCGCACAGACCGAGCAGCGCCAGGGCCAGGTCGCTGGCATCCTTGTCGCGAGGGTGCTGGCGCCGCTGCGCTCCCGCCGCGGTGGCGCGTTGCAGCAGGGCCGACGGCACGCTGTCGAAATCACCGACCAGGCGGTGCGGCACCAGACCGGCATCGAGACAGTGCACCAGGCCGGCATCGGCACAGACGATCAGCGGCGACTGCTCGCCCGGGAACAGCTCGGGAATGGTCCCGAGCGCCGGCGGCGCCTCGCCTCCGGCGAACAGGATGGCCCGTCGTGCCCGGCCTTGCGTCGACGTCACCGGCTCACGGGTCGCCCAGGCCGATGAAGTCGTCGGCGAACGCCAGCGCCCGGGTCAGGCCGACAAGCGTTGCCTGGCGCGCGGTATCGTCGCCCAGGGTATTCACCGACAGCGTGTAACCATCGCGCAGCAGCGGAAGCAGTCGATCGTCCACGAAGCGTTGATCCAGCAGCGCCAGTTCCACCCCTTGATCCCCCTGTCGAAGCCGAGCGCTCTGGATCACGCCGAGTGTCTGGTCGTCAACGCTCCAGCGCACCTGTTCCGCCGTGGCGGCCGCTCCCGACGGCAAGGCCAGCGTGACGCGGGTCAGCGCATCCTCGCCCCTGGCCAGGGTCAGACGTGGCAGATCGCCATCGTCGAAATCGACCACCAGCCGGCAGGCGGATCGTCCGGCACGGGTCTCGCAATCGGCCAGCCATGCCCCGAAGTAGGCGATCAGCCGATCGTCGCGGACCGCTCGATCGGGCGCCGCGGGTACCGCCTCGGCGTCGACGTCGATGCCGGCAAGGGGGTCGGGATCGGAATCGGGGTCGGCGACCGGATTGTCCGACACCGCCCGATCGCCGGTCGGACGCGGACCGACGGGGATGTCGCTCGCCGCGACCACCGGCGGAGACCCGCCCGGCAACCGGCAGTCGGTGTCCTGCGGTTCGCGCAGGGCACGCACCGCGTCGAGCTTGAACCGACCCGCGTGTTCCGGCCTTGCATCGTCGGCCTGCTGCAGGGCGCCGTCCAGGCGAACGAACATCAGTTGCCCCTCTTCGGAGGTGCGTTCCAGATACTGCTGCTGCAGGCTGGCGATCGCGTTGTCATCGCCCGCCATCCAGAATCGACGCTCGCTTCCACACGGCTGGAAGCTGTTGCGATCGCTGTCGAACGCGTAGTACCCGTCGAACGTGAAGACCGCCTCGGTGTCGGCCAGCATCAATCCTTGCAGCTCGACCAGCCGATCCAGGGAAGATCCGGCCAGGCAGTTCTTGGCGATCTTCTCCGCATCGGAACGCGGTGTGGTGAACGCCAGGTACCACAGGCAGTTGTCGCGGCGAAACGCCTCGAACGAGGCCTGCGAGCGTTCGAAGGCTGCCAGGGGCTCCCCGCGCAACGTGCCGCGAATGCTGCCGACCACCTCGCCGATGCTGCCGTCCATCACGTCCAGGTAGTTGTCCAGGCAGGCGTGCACGTCGTCATCGGCACTGGACAGCGCCATGCACTCGGCCAGCACATCCGCGTCGGCCTGCGCGACGGGTGCGGACATCGCTGCACAAAGGAACAGGCATGCGCCCGCGCTCCTCCGGACATGACGTGCGGCGAAAGCGATGGCGAGGGGCGGCAAGTGCGACATGCCGCGGATCCTAGCAAGGGTCGGGGCACCGGGTGCGCCAGAAAACCAGCGTGAGTGGCATCGCATCGCACGCTATCATCCAGCGCTACCGTTGTTCCCCGCCGCCACGCACGCCAGGGCCGCTCCGTTGCCTCGACACCGCCAGAGCAGCAGTAACCGACGCCTTCGCCATGCAGCATGGCCATGGCTCGTCACATGGACGCTCGGCATGGGCGGACTCGTCGTCCTGTCCGCGTGGCGGTTCGTGCCGCAGATCGAGCAACGGCTGCTCGACGAGGTGAAGGCGGCGGTCGCGCCGATCGTCAGCGCTCCGGTCACGATATCGATGAACGGGCACGAAGCGACCATCGCCGGCCCCGTTGCCGACGGGGCCGAGAGGGACGCCCTGCTCGGCGCCGTGGCCGGCGTGCCGGGCGTGCGTACCGTGACGGACCGGCTGGTGGAGCCACCGCCGCCACCGGAGGAGGCGCCAGGCGAGTCGCCGGACGAACAGGCGCCGCCGATCTCGCTCGCCCGGGCCGACGAGCCGGAGCCGGCCGAGCCGTTGCCCGGGCAGCCTTTCGAGCCCATTGCCGAGACAGCGCCGACGGCGGACGAAAGGCTGTCCGAGCCCGTTCCCGATGCCATCGATTCCGATTCCGTCGACGATCTCATCGCCGAATCCATCGCCGAATCCACCGGCGAATCCACCGGCGAATCCATCGCCGAGGCGACACCGGTCGATGACGAGCCGTTCGAACGGCAGCCAGACCCTCTTGCCGAAGCGACGCTGTCGGACGACGCCGCGTCCGAACTGCCGCCGGAACGGCCACCCGAGCCGGTCGACGAGCCCATCGCCGAGGCAGCGCTGCCGGTCGAGGAGACGCTGCCCGAGCTGCCGCCCGAGCCGGTCGCCGACACGCTGCGGGCCGACCAGGCCGAGCCTGCCCTGTCCGCGGACGCGCCTTCCGGAGCGGATGCCCCGCTCCCGTCGCTGTCGCTCGCCGTCGTCGATGAGGCGCTGATGCTGGGAGGTCGCATCGGCGCCGATCAGGATCTGAGCGAGCTGGTCGAACCGGCGCTCGCCGCCTTCGACCCGAGCTATCTCACCAACCAGATCGACACGACGGTAGCGACGTCCGCGGCCGACTGGCTGGAGCCGGTTGCCGGGTTGCTGCCGCAATTGGCCGAGCTGAGCGATCCGTCGCTCGACATCGTCGATCGTCAACTCACCCTGAGCGGGACCGCACCGACGCGGGACAGTCACGATCGCCTGATCAACCTGGCCATCGACAGCTTCACGGACTACACCGTCGTGGAACGCGTGGACGTGGACACCACCGTGGACGTCCCGGATCCGCTTGCGGCCCGTCCTGCCGATCCGTTGCCACCGTCCGGGCAGCCCTTGCCGGGCACCGGCGTCGATGCGCCGACGGCGCCTGTCGCCCTGACCGAACGCGATGCATCGAGTCCGCTCGCTCGTTCACTGGCCGCGCTCGACAGCGAACGACTGACGTTCGAGTCCGGCAGCGATGTGCTCACGCCCAACAGCAGCGAGCGGCTGGACGAGCTTGCCCGCCTGTTCCTCGATCACCCCGACACGGTCGTGGAGATCGAGGGGCATACCGATGCGACCGGGCCGGCCGAGCTGAACCTGTCGCTGAGCCAGAAGCGCGCCAGTGCGGTCAAGCGAGCCCTGACCGAGCGCGGAGTGGATGCCGATCGCCTGATCGCGTACGGCTACGGTGAGGGAGTGCCGCTCGAAGACAACTCGACAGCCGAAGGACGTGCGCGCAACCGGCGCATCGAGTTCCGGTTCTGACAGGACACGCCTCATGATGAATACCCTTTACTTCGAGGTCGTCGGCGCCGTCGTGCTTGCCGGCGTACTCGGCCTGCTCTCCGGCTGGATGGCGCATCGCGCGAAGGCGCGCCGATCCATGCGTCGTGCCGTCGCCTATTGGCAGAAGCGCTGCGAGGAGCTCATGCCGGCCGAGGGCGAGAATGCCGAATCGCTGCAGGCACGGGTGAGCTCCCTGGATCAGCTGCTCGGTGCGGAAACGGTGCGCACACGAGAGCTGGAAACCCAGTTGGGAGCCGCCAACGGTCGGCTGGAGAAGGCCCGCGGCGATGCCATCCGGCTCAACAGCCAGCAGGCCGGCATCCAGGAAAGGCTGCAGCGCATCATTCGCGAGAAGGACCACGAACTGGCCGAGCTGACTCGACGGGCCGATCGCGCGGCCGCGGCCGACAAGCACGACGAGCACCGGGAATCCGCAGTGGGGACGAGGCCGAAGACGTTGCCGGCATCGGCGGCCGGGGATGAGATCGAGGCCTACATCGACCGGCTTTCCGATCGCGGCGAGCGTGCCGGCCGCGGCGCGCAACCCTCGTCCCCGAGCAGCACCGCCGACGCCCCCGTCGCCGCCGCTGCCGTGTCGGCCGCATCGACGGCGCATGCCTCGTCGAGCGCAGCGCCAGCCGCCGGCGGGCAGGCGCGCTCGTCCGCGCCGGACCCGGCTCCGGACACGGATGCGAAGGTGTTCGATGACGCCGCTGCACACGACATCGCCGCGCTCGACGGCGACGTCATGGACGTTGCCAGCCTGGACACTGCCGATCTGGACGGGGCCGATCTGGACGGGGCCGATCTGGACGCGGCCCGTCTGGACGATGCCAGCCTGAACGAGTCGGGTCTGGACGAGGTCGACCTGGACGAGGCCGACCTGGACGATACGCTGGACGCGACGGCGGTCATCGACATGGAAACGGAGCATGACGTGACCGCGACGCGTCGCATCGATCCGGATCCGCTGGACGCCACCAGCCAGGAGCCGATGCTCTACGACGAGGACACCATTGCCTTCGACGAGGACACCATCGCCTTCGACGCGGCGACCCTGGCGCGGGTGAGAGAGCGCTCGCACGAGGTGTGAACGCGACGCTGCACCATGTGCACGATCCGATGTGCAGCTGGTGCTGGGCCTTCCGCCCCGCATCGGACGCCCTGTTCGAGTCGCTGGCAGAACGTTCCGTCACCGTCGTGGCATGGCTCGGCGGACTGGCCCCCGACAGCGACGTGCCGATGTCCGACGCCCTGGCGCGGCAGCTGCAGGCCACGTGGCGCACCATCGAGCATCGCGTGCCCGGTACGCGCTTCGATTTCTCCTTCTGGCACGACAACGTGCCGCGCCGCTCGACCTGGCCCGCCTGCCGGGCCGTGATCGCGGCCGAGCTGCTCGGCCTGCCGGAACGGCGCATGACGGATGCCATCCAGCGCGCCTACTACCTCCAGGCGCGCAACCCCTCGGATGCATCGGTGCTGATCGAGCTGGCCGCCGGGCTCGGCCTGCCGCGCGACGAATTCCGGGCCGCGTTGCACGCGCCGGCCACCGACACGCGATTCGAGGAGCATCGGCGGGTCGTTGCCCGCCTGGGCGTGCGCGGCTTTCCATCGCTGGTCCTGCAGCGGGCCGACGGCAAGCGGCATCCGATACCGGTCGACTTCGACGGCGCCACCTCGATGCTGGCCACCATCGAGGCCCTGCTCTAGCACCGATGGCGCAAACTCCATCACAATCGCGCCCGGTCCCCCTGCACGGTGTCACAGGCTGCCGCCACCGGGACGCCTGATCGACGGCGCCCGGTCGCTACCGCGGACGTAACCGCAATCGTCAGGGCACGCGATGACAAGCATCAAGGCATGGGCGTGCGCCCTCGTGCTCTGCCTGGCGGGCTGCGCCCAGGCTCCGTCCAGTTCGGACGCCGAGCGGAACGCACCGCGCGGCTCGGCCGCCGGTTCGGACGCGGATGTACCCGGTCTGCAGGCCGCCCTGCCCGTCAGCGAGGTGGCCAACGCGGCGATCGATCGACCGCTGGATCGACGGGAGGCCTGGCGGCTGCTCGACCAGGGCACCTTCGGACCGCGCCTGGACGATGTCGAGCGAACGAGCGGTGCCGGGACCAACGCCTGGATCGATGCGCAGATGAGCCTGCCGGTGACCTGGATGCTGCCGGCCCTGCGCGAATCCGACCGGACGCGCTGGAACGCGCAGGTCAACGTCTGGTGGCGTCACGCGCTGATGGCGGAGGATCAGCTGCGACAGCGCGTCGCCTTCGCGCTGTCGCAGATCTTCGTGGTGTCCGGCAAGAGCGGCCTGGGCGGCAAGCAGGAGGGCATCGCCAACTACTACGACCTGCTGCTGCGGCACGCCTTCGGCAACTACCGGGAATTGATCGAGGCGATCACGCTCAATCCGGTCATGGGCGAATACCTGAGCATGAAGGGCAACAGCAAGCCCGATCCTTCACGCAACATCCGGCCGGACGAGAACTACGCCCGCGAGCTGCTGCAGCTGTTCAGCATCGGGCTGGAGCGGCTGGACCCGGACGGAACGCCGCAACGGGATGCGGACGGGGTGCCGCTGCCCACCTACGACCAGGCGACCGTCGAAGGTTTCGCCCACGTGTTCACCGGTTGGCACTTCGCCAGTGCCGAGCGCTTCTCGTGGCCGAAGAAGAAGGACTACCTGTCGCCGATGCGGGCGTGGCCGGAATACCACGATGATGGCGAGAAGCTGATCCTGGACGGGGCGAGGATCCCGCCGGGCCAGACCCCGGAGCAGGATCTCGCCATGGCGCTGGACGCGGTGGCCGCCCATCCGAACGTCGGACCGTTCCTTGCCCGGCAGCTCATCCAGCGACTGGTGACCAGCAATCCGTCCACCGACTACGTACGCGATGTCGCCGCGGTCTTCGACAGCAACGCGGCCGGCGAACGGGGCAACCTGGGCAGCACCATCAAGGCGATCCTGTCGCACCGGGAGGCGCGCGAAGGGCACCTGATCGACCCGGACACCTTCGGCAAGGTGCGCGAGCCCCTGCTTCGCGTTACCCAGCTGTGGCGGGCGTTCAGGCCGAGCGAGTTTCCCGAGCGATTCAACTACACCTGGTCCGAGAACGAGCTCGCCCAGGCGCCGTTGAACGCGCCCAGCGTGTTCAATTTCTTCCGTCCCGATTTCAGCCAGCCGGGCGTGATCGACGATGCCGGTCTGGTGTCTCCGGAATTCGAGATACTGGACGAGAGCTCGATGGTCACCCTCACCAGTCGCCTGAGCGGTTCCAGCCTGTGGAATCACAACCACAAGTCCCGCACAAACGGGCAGACCGTGACGATCGACATCGACCGCGAGGTCGCTCTGGTCGCGGATCCCGAGGCGCTGCTGGATCATCTGGACATGGCGATGCTCGGGGGCCGCATGTCGCTGACGCTGCGCGACGAGACGCGACGGCTGATGCAGGCGCGAACCCGATCGAAGGATCCCTCGCTGGCGGTCAGCGAGGCGATCTTCCTGATCGCCACCTCGCCCGAAGCGGCCATCCAGTACTGAACCGGCACAGGAGCGCGCACCTTGATCGATCGACGACGACGACACTGGCTCAAGCTCGGCACCCGCACGCTGTGCGGGGCCGGACTGGCACTGGGCAGCCATCCATTGGCCGCGCTGGCCGCCGCGAACGGCAGTCAGCCGCTCGACGATGCCTCCGGAGACTACCGGGCGCTGGTGTGCGTGTTCCTGGACGGGGGCATGGACGGATTCAGTCTGGCGGTGCCGACCGGTGGACCCGAATACGCAGCCTACCGCCGCTCGCGCGGCACGCTGGCCCTCGATGCGGCCAAGCTGCTTTCGCTGACCGGCGATGGCACCGAGCAGGGATCGCTCGGCCTGCACGCCGCGGCGGCGCCGCTGCGGTCCTTGTACGACGACGGTCGCCTGGCCTTGATCGCCAACGTGGGCAACCTGGTCGAGCCGACCAGTCGCGCACAGTACCTGGATCGGGCGGTCAAGCTGCCCGCTCAGCTGTTCTCGCACGCCGATCAGGCCGTTCAGTGGCAGCAACTGCAAGGCCGGAACCGGGCGCGCGATGGCTGGGGCGCCCTGGCGGCTGACCACCTGATGAACGCGGCTAACGCCGAGCACCTGGGTTCCATCTCGCTGACCGGCTCGAACGCCTGGCAGTCGGGAGCGGGACGAAGGCCGTTCAGCCTGCGCGAAAGCGGCGTGGCCTCGTACGCCGGCCTGTCCAGCGACAGCGACTGGGAACACCCGCGTCGCGAGGCCTTCGAGGCCGTGCTGGCGGCGCCGCAGCGGCATCTGCTGACACAGGCCTACGCCGAACTGCAGCACCGGGCCCGCACCAACACCACCGCACTGGGCGCCGCACTCGCGGCCCGCTTCGGCGACGACCCGGCTGCACAGCCGATCGCTCACGATCCCGAGAGCGAGACCCTGGCCGCCCGGCTCAACATGGTCGCCAAGGTCATGGCCCTGCACCCGGAGCTGGGCATGCGCCGGCAGATCTTCTACGTACGCATGCGCGGCTACGACGTGCACGACAACCAGAACAGCGAGATGCCGGTCCTGTTCGACGAGCTGTCCCGCGCGCTGGCGGGCTTCCAGCAGGCACTCGGTTCGCTCGGCCTGGCCGATCAGGTCACCACCTTCACCGCGTCGGACTTCGGTCGTTCGCTGAGTGCCAACGGTGACGGTACCGACCACGGCTGGGGGAATCACCTGTTCGCCATGGGCGGGGCGGTGCGCGGCGGCAAGGTGTACGGCACGCTGCCGGAACTGGACGTGGACGGTGCGGACGCGGTGAACAACGGGCGGGTGTTGCCGACGTTGTCGGCCGTGGAGTACGCCGCCACGCTGCTTCGCTGGGTGGGGCTGGAGCAGAACGCGGTGCAGCAGGTGCTGCCCACCTGGTCGAACTTCGGACGGCGGGACGTCGGGTTCATGACGTGACACCCTGCGGCAACAAGACCGGGGCCGGGTGCCTGAAAACGGTACCCGGACGGTTACACTGCGGGGTCGCGCCGATACCGCTCTCACCCCATGTCCCAGTCTCGTGCCCGTCTCCTGTCCGGCAGGATCCTGCCATTTCTGGTCGTGGCCGGCGTGTCGCTGGTCGGCACGGGCGTCGCGCAAGCCACCCTGGAATGCGAACTGCCCAATGACCGACGGCAACTGCGCGTCGAGCTGCCGGGCGATGATCATCTGTGCGAGGTCAGCGTCACCTATCAGAGCGGTGAACGACGGGTGCTCTGGTACGCCGACAACGACAGCCTGTTCTGCACCGAGAAGCTGGACGAGCTGGAGCGTAAGTACACCCGCGATTGGGGGTTCACCTGCGGCCCCTGGCCCAGCAGCGACGGCATCGATGCGTTGCCGCCCAAGCATCGTCGCGCGCTGGACCTGGCACTGCTCGAGCGACTGGGTGGCAGCTCGGCTCCGGAGGACGTTCGCGTCGCCAGCACCTCGCTCGGTGATGAAGGCACGTTGATCGCCGTGCAGTGGCTGGCCGAACGGGCCGACGGGCTCACCGTCTATCGCGATGTCACCACCGAATCGCAAGCGGCCGACTGGCAGCCCCTGGCCGACTTCGACGACCTGACCGCCAGCCTGCCGAGCGAGGATGCCGAGATCGCCATCGAGCGGGCCCTGCTCACCGGCATCGATGAAACCGGCACCCTGGCGGTCACCACCGTCGTCGATGCGGTGGAGCAGGACCGCATCTGCCGCGGCCGCCAACGTCTGGCACTCGATCCGCAGGGCACGCTCGTGGCGCGCACCCCGCACCGTCACGTCTGCGAAACCATCGGCGACTGATCCTTCGCCCCGGCACCACGACGCGGACCGTCAGGCCAGGCGCGTCCCGTTGGCCACCGGCTGGTCGGGTCCGACCAGCACGATCGCTCCGTCGGCGCGTGCCACGCCGGTCACCAGGCATTGCGACAGGAACGGTCCGATGCGCTTGACCGGAAAGTTCACCACCGCCTGCACCTGACGCCCGAGAAGGGACTGCCGATCGTAGAGCTCGGTGATCTGGGCGCTGGAGCGCAGCGTGCCGATCGTCTCGCCGAAGTCGATCGTCAGCTTCCAGGCCGGCTTTCGTGCCTCGGGGAAGGCAGCGACGTCGATCACGGTGCCGATCACGATCGCCACCCGCTCGAAGTCGGCCCAGGTGATCGTCTCGGCGTCCGCTGGCTCGTTCATTCCGAAGGCTTCGCACAGGATGGACCGCCATCTTATCCAGCCGCACCCCCGGGGTGCGGTGGCCGCTTCGCAAGCGCGGAATGTGGAACGCGCCACAGCCCGGCCACCCCGACCGTGCGCACGTCGTTCTTCGTCGTGCCGGCGCGCCTGATCGTTGCAGCGCGATGCGTGCGCGCCGACACCCGGAACAGACGGGGGCGGCGCCAGCGAACGTGCCGACTCCGCAGCCGACGAGCGATGCGAGAGGACACCCACGTGACAACCTGCCTGATGCGACCGAGCGCTGCGCTGCTGATGCTGGCTCTGGTGGCCGGCTGCGCCACGCACGAGCCGGAGCGTCGCGCTGGGAGCGGTGCCGCCGTCGGTGCGGTGGCCGGAGCGGTGAGCGATCAGCAGTCGTACCGGCGCAACGGACGTTTCGTCGGCGCCGCGATCGGCGTGCTGACCGGAGCGGCCGTGGGCCAGTACATGGACCGCCAGCAAGCGGCGCTGGAAGACGCCCTGACGCGGGAACTGACCGATCGGGCGATCCGCGTCACGCGCATCGACGAGGAGACCCTGAAGCTGGACGTCAGCACCGAGGCCACGTTCGACATCAACAGCGCATCGGTTCGCGCGGACTTCCGGCAGAGTCTCGCAAGCGTTGCCGGCGTGGTGGGCGAATACGATCGCACCGTGGTCCATCTGCTCGGCCATACCGACGACACCGGCAGCCAGAGCTACAACCAGCGGCTGTCCGAGTCGCGCGCCGAGGCGGTGTCGCGGGAACTGGCGCGCGGCGGCGTCGATCCGGAGCGACTGCTGCCGCGCGGCCGTGGCGAGGATCGTCCGGTCGACAGCAACGAGACCCGCTCCGGGCGCAGCCGCAATCGACGGGTCGAGATCTACCTGAGAAGCGTGGTCGAGGGACGCGCGGACGAGGCGTTTCGCGCACCGGCCTGATCCGGATCGGGAACGGCGCCAGCGGTATACTGGCGCCATGCCTTCGCTGATCTTTCGCCTGCGCAACGTGCCCGATGACGAGGCCGCCGACGTGCGCGCCCTGCTGGACGAGCACCGGCTCGCCTGGTTCGAGACCACGGCCGGCAACTGGGGCATCGCGATGCCGGGATTGTGGCTCGAAGACGAGGCCGATCACGATCGGGCCCGCTCGCTCATCGACGACTACCAACGCTCCCGCGTGACGCGGCTGCGCGCCGAGCGGGAGGCTCGCCTGGCCGACGGCCTGGAGCCTCGCTTCATCGATCGGCTGCGCGAGCGCCCGATCGCCATCGCCGCCATCGTCTCCTTCTGCGCGTTCATCGTCTATGCGATGCTGGCACCGTTCGTCCGGCTGGCAGGTCTGGCCGGCTGAGCGATCGACGGGCGTGATGCCATCGCGTCCGAACCGCCAACCGACACCGCGATCATCGCGGGACACCCGTGCCGATGAGTTCGTTCAAAGCCCTTTACAGCACCCGCAACGCGGACCGCTCGATCACCAGCGAGGTGCGCGAGCTGGACGAGCGGTCGCTGCCCGACGGGGATGTCACCGTCGATGTCTCCTGGTCCACGCTGAACTACAAGGATGGATTGGTCCTGGGCGGGCTGGGCGGACTGGTGCGGGAATGGCCGCACGTATCGGGGGTCGACTTCGCCGGCACGGTACGCCACAGCGATCATCCGGACCATGCGCCCGGCGACGAGGTGATCCTGACAGGCTGGCACGTCGGCGAGCGGCGCTGGGGCGGGCACGCACAGCGCGCCCGCGTGTCCGGCGACTGGCTCGTGCCGATGCCGGCCGGGCTGGACGCGCGGCAGGCGATGAGCGTCGGCACCGCGGGCCTGACGGCCATGCTCGGGCTGATGGCCCTGGAGGATGCCGGATTGACACCGGCTTCCGGTCCGGTGCTGGTGACCGGCGCGAGCGGTGGCGTGGGTTCGATCGCCTGCGCCCTGCTGGCCGAGGCCGGCTATCAGGTCGAAGGATCCACCGGACGCGAAGGCGCGCACGACTACCTGAGCGGACTGGGCGTGCAGCAGGTCGTCTCGCGTCGCGACATCGCCACACCGACCGGCAAGCCGCTGGAGAAGGAACACTGGGCCGGTTGCATCGATGCGGTGGGCGGCTCGACGCTTGCCAACGTGCTGAGCCGGCTCAGGCATGGCGGTGCGGTCGCCGCCATCGGTCTGGCCGGCGGCGCCTCGCTCGAGACGACCGTGATCCCCTTCCTGCTGCGGGGCGTCAGCCTGCTGGGCATCGACTCGGTACTGTGCCCGCTGCAGCGACGCACCCTGGCCTGGCGGCGAATCGCCACCGAACTGCCGTTCGAGCGGCTGGGCGACACCATCGTGGAGGCCAGCCTTTCGGATTTGCCGGCACTGGGTGCGGACATCGTGTCCGGTCAGGTTCGCGGGCGCGTGATCTGTCCGGTCGGCAGCGCCTGAATCACGTCGCAACGTCAGTTTGTCGACACGCAGTGCGCGTAGTCGACGAAGGGGATTTTTCCCGGATTTCCGCATTGACATATGGTCAGGCAATCGGGCCGGAACGCAACGTCGTTCCGCCCGGTCGGTGACTAGGCTCAGGTCGGCTTTGGATGGATCGAAAGTCCTGCCGCCCTGAAGCACGCCGGTTGCCGGACTGGTAGATCGACGGTTTCGGAGCGCATTTCCCGGTGGCTCGGCACGTGCCGCCGGCCATCACCTGCGAACCGACCACGTTCCCATCGATGAGAGTCCTGATTCTCGGCTGCGCCACGCTTTTCCTGGGTGCAAGCCCGGCTTCCGTGCTGGCGGACTCGCGCCCTCCCTCCATTCCCGACAACGTGCGCGCGGTGGCCGAAGACGATCGCATCCGCGTCGGGTGGGAGGCCTCTTACGACGATGTCGGGGTGGTCGGGTACAACGTCTACCGGAACGGCGAGTACCACGTGACGGTGTTCGGTACCGGCTATCTGGACAGCGAGGTGGATCCGGATCGAACGTACGCCTACGAGATCACCGCCTACGACAAGGCGCGCAACTACACCCGTGGGTCCGAGGAGGCGAGCGTCACGCTCGGTGGCGATGGCAGCGAATCCGGCCCCGGACGCGACGAACGGGCCACGACCGCGGCGCCGAAGCCTGCCGCGCCGGCCCGCTCGAACGACATGGGCACCCCGGCCGGACCATCGGCCGCGGTGCTGGGCGACGGCCGGATCCGCTTGAGCTGGGCATCGGCCGGTGACGGGGTCGAGGGCTACAACGTGTACCGCGATGGCCGCTACGTGACGACCGTGCGCCGTACCGAATGGGTCGACGAGGACACCCGGGCCGGTCGCGAGTACCGCTACTACCTGGTGGCCTTCAGCCATGACAAGCGCTTCTCGGGCAAGTCCGAGGCGACCGGCATCCGCGTCGAGACGGCCGATCGGGAAGACCGGGGCACCGCGGAGGCACGTGTCCCACCGACGGCACGCCGGGTCGCCGCTCGCAATGAAGCTCCGTCGCGTGACGGCGCACCGGATGGCTACACGCTGGTCTTCTCGGACGAATTCCGCGGCCGTTCGATCGACGACTCGAAGTGGCGCACCCGCTATCGCTGGGGGCCGGACTGGATCATCAACGACGAACGCCAGTACTACGTCGATGTCCAGGACGAGCCGGGGTTCGGGCACTCGCCGTTCTCGCTCGATGGCGAGTACCTGACGATCAGCGCATCGCGCACGCCGGCCCGCCTGCGTCGCTCGGCCAACTCGCAACGCTGGCTGTCCGGTGCGATGACCACCTACGGCCGGTTCTCGATGAAGTACGGCTACGTCGAGATGCGGGCGAAGATGCCGCGTGGCCGAGGCATGTGGCCGGCCTTCTGGCTGCTGCACGAGCGCAACACGCCGCGTCGCCCCGAGATCGACGTCGTCGAACTGCTCGGCCACGATACCGACACCGTCTACCAGACCTACCACTGGTATCAGAACCATTCGCTGCGCTCCACCCCCTCGTTCCGGGTGGAGACGACCGACTACGCCGATGACTTCCACACCTACGCCGTGCGCTGGGAACCGGGCCGGGTCACCTGGTACGTGGACGGACGCCAGACCAACCGCTTCGACAGCGACAAGGTCGCCGCCGAGAACATGTACCTGCTGCTCAACCTGGCGGTCGGTGGCAGCTGGGCCGGCAATCCCGACGGCAGCACCCCGGACAGGGTCGACTACACGATCGACTACATCCGCGCCTACAGCCGCTGAGCGAGGGCGGCCGGACCGGCCGGCCGGACCGTCAGGCCAGGATGTGACGCCGCCGGCAGGCCTGCGTCGAGACGCCGGATAGACTCCGGCCTTCGTCGCCGACCTCGATGACCCGCCACGCATGCCCCTACCGACGCTTCGCGCCGGCCGGTCTTCGTTGACCGGTTCGATGATCGTGTTCACCGCCTTGCTCGTCGGCGCCTGTGCCGGCCAGCCCCGCGGCGAAGCGGACGTGCAGCCTGCGACGGTCGTTGCCCGGAGCGCCACCGCGCCGGCGGAGGAATCGATACGGGAGATCGCACGCCGCGTGCCGGCAGCGGACACGAGCACGGCCATCGGCCAGGCCACCGCCCTGCGCGTCGCCTTCGAGCGCGCCCGACGCCTGGTGGCCGACGAGCGCGGCATCGATCTGGACGCGCTGACGCTGGCACTCGTCGAGGACGATGTCATCGACGAGCGCGTCCGGTTCGAGACCCGACGTCTGGTCGTCCACCAGTTTCGCGAACCGGCCTATGCCGAGCATTTTGTCGAGCGCGTGATGAACACCCAATCGGGCACCTACGCGGCGCTCTACGTCTCGACGCAGCATCGGATACTGGTCAGCCGACGGGCACTGGGACTGTTCCTGGACGATGCCGGCGAACCGTCGGTACGCGCCGCGGCGTTGCTGGCGTTGATGATCCACGAGGTGATCCACGCCGCCGACGATCGCGAGCACGACATCGACGCCGTTCGCACGCTCGATTTCCGGGCAGCGTTCACGCAATCGGCGGTCTTCGAAGGGCACGCGCAATGGGGCACCCGGCGGCTGTGCCGGCAAGCCGGCTGCCTGCCGGGGCTGGAGGCGCTCGACCGGTTCATGTTCGGCGGCTCTCCCGCGGCCGATCCGCTGGTCCCTTCCAGCGGCACGCTGAGCCGAAACGTCCTGGAATACGCCTATGTCGAGGGCGAGCGTTTCGTCTCGGCCCTGGCCGGACGGGAGCAGGGCGAGGCGGCGCTGAAGCGGCTGCTGCAGTCACCACCGCTGGACCCGATACAGATCCTGGATCCGGACAGCTGGCCAGACACCGCGCGCGAATCGCGCAACCGGGCACTGCTCCGGGCGGCATCGACCGCCGACCACCCGTGGGCGCGTGGCGACCTTGCACGCCCCGCACGCTCGGTGGTGACCGCCTCGCCGCTCAAGGGGGTGAACCTGCGCGATGATCCCGACCGGCGGCGTGCCGCGATAGACGGTTTCACCCGGCTGCTGAGCGCGATGACGGCGGTGGAGCTGCACGATGAGCACGACGCCGACGCGGTACCGGTGGCGATGACCCTGCTGCAGGCCGAGTCGGCCCCCACCGCGGCACTGTTCGCCCGCACGCTGCACGCCAATGCCCTGGCCCAGCCCGGGATCGAGCGTTCCTCGAGCGACGACTGGGCGGGCGTGCAACTGCTGCGCACCGCGACGCGCTCGTCGACGTCCGCCTCGGGCTCGCTGCGCACGCTGGTCGCCCGACGCGGCGACACCGTCCTGCAGCTGACCGCCGACGACGAACCCGAGGCGATGCTGGACGCCTACGCGCAGGCGGTATTCGAGGCGTTGTAGGACGCGTCGCAGGCCCTCAGTTGCGGTTTGCGTCGTCCCAGCTCCAGCGTGCGCTGAAGCGGGTCTTCAGGAAGTCCATCTGGTCGGCCCGTACATCGCGGTTGGCCAGGTAGAAGTACTCGTGCCGGTTCGGGGCGAACGGCACGGCCAGCAACTGCATGCCGGCCTGCTCCGGCGTCAGGTTGCCCTTCCTGTTGTTGCAGCGTCGGCAGGCGGTCACGCAGTTGGTCCAGACATCCCGCCCGCCCCGCGAGGTGGGCACCACGTGATCGCGCGACAGGTCGCGCACCGGGTGTTCCTCGCCGCAGTACAGGCACAGGCGCCGGTCGCGCGCGAAAAGCAGCGAATTGGTCAGCGTGGGCGTGAAGGTGGAGGTGTCGACCCGACCGTCGCAGGCGATGATGCTGGGCAGCTCCAGCATGGAACGCTCGCCCCGGCGGTTGTAGCCGCCACGCACCCGGTACACGGTCTCGCCGATGCTCCAGATCACCTGCCGCCGCGCGATCAGCGTCGCGCTCTCCTGCCAGCTCAGCCAGGCGATGGGCGTTCCCGCCTTGTTGAGCCTCAACAACTTCGCGTTCATGTTCCCGATTGCCGTCTATGCCTCCACGTCATCAAGGTATATCACTAAACGCCGATGAACCCACCCGATTGGCGCGCCCACAACCGTGCGTACACGCCGTCGGCATCGACCAGCTGCGCATGCGTGCCGGTCTCCACGATACGTCCCCGATCGAGCACCACCAGCCGGTCCAGCGCGGCGATGGTGGACAGCCGGTGCGCCACCGCGATCACCGTCTTGCCGTGCATCAGCTCGTCCAGCTGCTGCTGGATGGTGGCCTCCACCTCGGAATCCAGCGCGCTGGTGGCCTCGTCCAGCACCAGGATCGGCGCGTTCTTCAGGATGACGCGGGCGATGGCGATGCGTTGTCGCTGCCCGCCCGACAACTTCACGCCGCGCTCGCCCACGTGCGCGTCCAGCCCGCGCCGGCCGGCCCGATCGGACAAGGTCTCGATGAAGTCCAGCGCCGAGGCCCTGGTCGCCGCCGCCCGCACCTCCTCGTCGCTGGCGTCGGCCCGGCCGTAGCGGATGTTGTCGCGGATCGAGCGGTGCAGCAGGGAGGTGTCCTGGGTGACCACCGCGATGGACTGGCGAAGGCTCTGCTGGGAGATCGTTCGCACATCGTGGCCGTCCACCGAGATGCTGCCGGTGTCCACGTCGTGAAAACGCAGCAGCAGGTTCACGATCGTGGACTTGCCGGCCCCCGAACGCCCGACCAGGCCGATGCGCTCGCCGGGACGCACGCGCAGATCGAAATCGTCGAGCACCGGCAACGTGGCTCGTGCCGCGCCGCGCGCCGGCGCGCCGGCATAGCCGAACGAGACCCGCTCGAAGCGTACGTCGCCGCGCTGCACCCGGAGCGTGGTCGCCGCCGGACGATCGCTCACCGTCTGCGCCCGCGAGATCGTCTCGATGCCGTTCTGCACCGTGCCCACGTTCTCGAACAGCGAGGTGATGGTGCGCAGGATCCAGCCCGACATCTGGTTCAGGCGGATGACCAGGCCGTTGGCCGCGGCGATCTCGCCCACGCTGATGCTGCCGCGCATCCACAACAGGATCGACAGCAGCGCGGTGCCGACCACCAGCGCGGTGTTGAGCACCGTCAGCGTGATCGTCATCGTCAGGATCGAGCGCATCAGCTGACGAAAGGCCTGCGTGTGACGGCGGATCCCCTCGGCCGCGAACTGCTCCTCCAGCGCATCGTGCGCGAACAGCTTCACCGACTGGATGTTGGTGTAGCTGTCCACCACCCGTCCGGTCAGGCCGGAGTTGGCCTCGGACAAGGCGGCCGAACGGCGCCGCACCGGCGGCACCTGGACCAGGATCACCGCCGTGTAGGCCAGCGTCCACAGCAGCACCGGCCACAGCAAAGCCGGCGCCATGACCGAGAACATCGCCGCGATCCCCACCAGGTAGATCACCAGCAGCGAGGCGCCGTCCAGCAGGTTGATCACCGCCTCGCGCAGGGAGTGCCCGGTGGCGAGCACCTTCTGCGAGATGCGACCGGCGAAATCGTCCTGGAAGAAGCCCAGGCTCTGGCGCAGCACATAGCGATGGTTCTGCCAGCGCGTGGCGTTCGCCAGCCCCGGCGCGATGGCCAGGTTGATCAGCGCGCGCGAACCGAGCAGCGCCAGCGGCCGTACCAGCCCGATCACCACCAGCATGCCGATCAGGGCCACGCCATGCTCGCTCAGGAAGTCCTCGCGCGGTGCGCCCCCGATCGCCCCCATCCAGTCCAGCAGACGGCCCAGGTAGACGTACAGGTACAACTCCGAGACGGCTGCGACGGCACCCAGCAGCAGCGCGGCGGTCACCACCCCCTTGACCGGCGAGACGTAGTGACGAAAGAAGGCGAACGTGCCGGTCGGGGGCCGGTCGGCATCGCGATGCACCGCCAGCGGGTCGATCAGGCGTTCGAAGAAGGCGTACACGACAGCGCGGGTGTCCGGCGGGTTGTTCAGGGTACGCCGCGGATGAGTGCTGCGCATCGATCGCCCTCTCCTGTACGAGCTCGACACCCGACCACCCGTTCCATAACGACATTACGCATGGGGCGCTTGCTCACAAGTGATCCCGTTGTGCGATAGTTCCGCGTCCTGCATCGTCTATTGGCGTCACGATGACGCATAATCTGCCGATCAACACCAGCAATAGTGAACTCCGGGAACCGATCGAATGGACAAGTACACCGAGATGCTGGTGTTCTCGAAGGCGGCCGATCTGGGCAGCTTCTCGGCCGCCGCCCGCGAACTCGACCTGACCCCCTCCGCGGTCAGCAAGTTGATCACCCGCCTGGAGGATCGGCTGGGTGCGCGCTTGTTCCAGCGCACCACCCGCAAGCTGAGCCTGACCGCCGAGGGCAATGCCTTCAACGAGCGCTGCGGCTCGATCCTGGACGAGATCCGGCAGGCCGAGGATGCGGTCATGGCGCTGCACGATCGGGTGAGCGGCACGTTGCGCATCACCACCATCTCGGCCTTCGCCCGCATCCACATGGTCAAGCTGATGCCGGAGTTCATGGCTCGGCACCCCGAACTGCGCGTGGAACTCGAACTGAGCGAACGTCAGGTCGATCTGGTCGGCGAGGGTGTCGATGCCGCGCTGGTGCTCTCGGACGGGCTGACCGACGAATCCCTGGTCGCCCGGCGACTGGCGGTCAACAAGCGGGTGATCTGCGCCTCCCCGGAGTACCTGAAGGCCCACGGCACGCCGCAGACACCGGACGAGTTGAGCAACCACAATTGCCTGACGCACTCGTCGATCAGCCACTTCAACGACTGGGAATTCAAGACGCCGAACGGCATCCGCACCCAGCGGGTGAAGGGAAACTTCCACACCAACAGTGCCTCCGCCCTGCACGAGGCGGTCAAGGCGGGACTGGGCATCGCACGCCTGGCCACCTACGTGGTGCAGCCGTCGATCGCCACCGGCAAGGCGATACCGATCCTGGTGGAGCACGGTACCGACAGCTCCAGCATCCAGCTCGTGTACCCGCACCGGCGCCACCTGAGCAACAAGGTGCGGGCGTTCACCGATTTCATGATCGAGAAGTTCACCCCGAACGCGCCCTGGGAGCGCGAGCAGGACTGAAGACCCGGTCAGCCGATCCGCTGACCGAGCAGTTCACGCTCCAGCGCGTGCAGCAGCCCGATGACGTGGTCGGTACAGCGGTCCATGGCGCCGACCGCCTCGTCCAGCCGCCGGTCCGAGATTCCGTCGCCGATCAGGTTCAGGCACTGCCCGCTGGCGGCGTGAAGCTTGCGCAGGGGGTCCTCGAGATCCCGGAACCGGTCCAGCTCTTCCAGGCGCTGCCCGGAGGGCCCCCAGTACCACAACCCGACACGTGAACGCTGCACCGCATCGCTGCGCTCGGGATCGAGCACCGACGGCAGCACCGTATCCGGGCCCAGTCGGACGCAGAAGGCCGCATCGAGCACGTTCTTGCGCTGGTGCACCAGGTTGAGTATCGCCTGGTGCACGCGCCCGATCTGAGAGCCTGCCAGGCTGCGCGGCTCCGCCAGGAAGCCGGTGAAGTCGTCCAGCGACATCGGTCTTGCGATGAAATAGCCTTGCGCCTGTTCGCAGCCGCAGGCGATCAGGAAGTTGTAGGCACCGTCCGACTCCACCCCCTCGGCCACCGAGGTCATGCGCAGTTCGCGCGCCATGGAGATCGCGGCGCGCACCGTATTCACGTTCTGGCGCGACGTGCCCATGCGTCGCACGATGCCCTGATCGAGCTTCAACGACGAGAACGGTAGCTGGCTGAGCCGGTCGATCGACGAGTAGCCGACCCCGAAATCGTCCATCAGCACCGTGATGCCCAGCGAGACGAGACGTTGCAGATCGTCGCGCACCCGCTCCACGTTGCTCATGACCGCGCTCTCGGTGATCTCGATCTGCAGCTCGGCAGGCTTGATCGTGCCCGCCTCCAGCAAGGCGTGGATTCGCTGGCTGATGGTCTGCGACTCCAGGTCATCCGGCGCCACGTTCATCGAGATCGACAGGCCGGAGCTGACCTTGCGCAGCGCGATGCAGGCCTGGACCGCCTGATCCAGCAGCTTGATCGTGATGTCGTGCAGCAGGCCGCCGCTGACCGCCAGCGGCAGGAAGGCATCGGGCGAGAGCACCGTGCGCTCGCCCCGTTCGCCGTGCTCCCAGCGCACCAAGGCCTCGGCCCCGATCACCTCGCCGCTGAGCAGGCAGACCTTGGGCTGGTAGTGCAGGCGCAGCCGATCCTCGGCGAACGCGCGCTCCAGCTCGTCGAACGAGGGGGCGCTCACGCGCCGCCCATCGTTCAGCGTCCCATCGCCTTCAGGTAACGGGATTCCAGGGCCGCGGCCACCGCGCAAGGGGCCGGCGGCGCGGCGAACCACTGCTGCTCCAGCGCCTTCAGCGTGGCCCGCTGGTCCGCGACACCGCCCGAGGTCATGCCTTCCTGCAGGTTCTTGAGCTGGAAGGCCATGCGGCGGGATCGGTCCTCGGAAGGGGACTCCAGATCGGCGGCCACCTCCATGCGAATCAGCAGATCGCGGCGCTGTTCCTCACCATCGTGCCAGTCCGGTTGCGTGCCGTTCGACAGGTGGGCCAACGCAGCGTCACGACGCTGCTCCAGCTGCCTTGCCGTATCGCGTGGCGCCGATGCGTCGCCGCCGGCGTTGTTCCAGCTGTCGAGGATCTCCTCGCCCAGCGTCAGCGGATTCTCGCCCGACTCGGTGCCGTTGGCCGATGCCTCGACCGCACGCTCGATGCGCTGGCACAGCTCGACCAGGCGCTGAACCTCTTCGCGCGAGGCCTGCGCGCGGCGCCGTGCGTCGGTCTCGCGTTGTCGCGATACGCCGTCGAGCGCCTCCCGGAAGGCTCTCGTCAGACCTTTCTTGTCCCGCTCCGGGAACTCGGCAAGCGCTTCGAACTCGCTCGCCAGCGCCTGCACAGCGCTTTCGTCCACCGGCCGCGCACGCGTCAGCTTCTTGAGCTCGTCCACGATCGCGCGACCGCGATGCACGTGAGCCAGCTCGGCACGGCTCTGCTCGCGCGACGCCTCACGACGCGCCGAGAACACGGTGCGGGCCTGCTCGTTGAACGCCTCCCACAGGCTTTGATCCTGCTTGCGCCGGGTCGGACCCACCAGCTTCCACGCGCTTTGCAGGCTCTTGGCGCGGTTGGCGGTGTGCTGGTCGATGTCACCGGTGGCCAGCGCCGTCATCTTCTCGACCAGCTCCCGCTTCTCGGCCTCGTTGCGCTCGTATTCCCCGACCAGGGCGGCCTCGAACGGCTTGAGCGCCGCGCTGAACCGCGCCTCGAGCGCCTTGTCGGGCTTTCTATCGTTCACGCGCGTGCGCGACCAGCCCTGGCGGGCACGCGACACCCGCGATTGCAACGCGCGCGGATCCGCCACCACCTGCGCGTCTGCGGCCTGATCGTCTCCGGCCTGATCGTCCGCCGCCTGCGTCTCGCCGATCGCCGCTTCCAGCTCCTCGACGATCTTCACCCGCTCGCGACGCTTCTCGTCGCGCTCCTTCGAACGCTCCTCGAACCACGCCTTGCACGGCTCGTAGGCCGCGTCGGCCGCGGTCTTGAAACGAGGCCACAGGTCGCTGGAGGCCCGGCTGGCGCCGAGCGACTTCCATTGCGCCTGCAGCTCGCGCACCCGCTTGGCACGTTCCGGCGGCTTGACGTTCTCGGCCTGCGCCAGCGCCTCCATCTCGGTAACCGTCTCCTCCAGCTTGGGCCGGGAGGCGAAGTCCTGCCAGTCGGCCATCTCGGCCAGCTGCGCACGGGCACGCTCGAGCCGGTCGGCGATGTCGCGCCGCTCGGCATCCTCCATCACGCCGATCTTCTTTTCGATGCGCCGGAAAAGGCTGCTGGCCGGCGCCCACTTGCCTTCCTTGACCAGTCCGGACAGCACGCCGAACTGCCGTACCGTGGCGCGCAACCGGTCCGAGGATTCCTGGCGAGCCTGCTCCAGACGCTGCACCAGCGCCCCGTGGTGCTCGGCCAGCGGCGCAACCCAGGGCACCGCGTCCGGGTCGATGCCCGGCAACACCCGGTCCATGTCGAGCAGGGCGGCCACCCGCCCGGTCCGTTGCTGCACCGCCGCCGGCCGCGACCCGGCCATGGCGAACGGCGGATCGAACAGGACGCCGACCGCGTGGCGGTGCGCGTTCAGCATGGTGGCCTGCTCCCCGGCCGGCGTCGCTTCGAGCGCGGACAATCGCTCCAGCTCCACGCCTGCGAATCCGCCCAGAAAGGTCTGCGCGTTGGCGTCCAGTTCGACGCGCGGCAACGTCGGTTCGACCACCGGCCGCCCGGCTGGCCGATCGCTCGCGGTCGGCGGTGCGCCGTTCGCCAGCCCCTCGGCCGATCGTGTCCCTGTCCGTACGTCGGCCTCTATGCCGACCGGTGCGTCGACCGGTGCGTCGGCGGACGGCTCGGAGGTTGCCGAGGAATCCGTGGCAGGTGTCGGAGCAGGTGTCGGA
>ENA-ORXU01000249-ORXU01000249.1-marine-metagenome-genome-assembly--contig:-NODE-249-length-68155-cov-6.887306_pt1 | contig 68155 bp, 66 predicted proteins | sample MGYA00237869_ERZ511484 | MGnify/ENA metagenome assembly ERZ511484 | reverse complement strand
CGGGTGCAGCGCGGACAGCTTGACCGAGATGCCGGGGCGCTCGGCCACCGAGGCGCCGCCGACCTTGGCCAGGCGTGCGATCGCATCGGCGTAGGACGTCTGGTAGCGGCGCGCGTCGGCATCGGTGCGCGCCGCCTCGCCCAGCATGTCGTAGGAGTGGGTGTAGCCCTTCTTCTCCAGCGCGCGCGCCTCCTTGACCGCCTCGTCGATGTCGCGGCCGAGCACGAACTGCTTGCCGAGAAGTCGCATCGCCTGCGCCACAGCACGGCGTACGACCGGCTCGCCGACCCGGCGCAGCAGCGGGCGCACCGTGCCGATCGGGTTGTCGCCATCGTCCAGCAGGCGCCCGGTCAGCATCAGCGCCCAGGTGGAGGCGTTGACCAGCGGCGAGCTGGAGTGGCCCAGGTGACCGGCCCAGTCCGCATCGTCCAGCTTGTCGGCGATCAGCTCGTCGATGGTGTCGGCATCCGGCACGCGCAGCAGCGCCTCGGCCAGGCACATCAGCCCCACGCCCTCCTGCGTGGACAGGCCGTACTCGCCCAGGAAGCTCTCCATCATGGTGGGCGCGCCTTCGCGGCGCAGCTCCTCGACCAGGTCGATCGCCTCGACGCGTACCGCACCGCGCTCGTTCTCGCTCAGCGGACGCTGCTGCAGCAGTTCGCGCACCACCGCCGATTCATCACGGCCGTACTGGGCGCGGATGCGCTCGCGGCAGGCCTGCAGGGTGGCATCGGCCGGCGTGACTGAAGCGTCGGAGCGGTCGGTCGCAGCGCTAGGGACGGTCGGTGCGGGCATGGCGGTGTCCTGTCGGCAAGAAGGGGCGATACGGCGACGGTACGTCGTCCGGCACCGGATGAGTCACCGTTCGGGCGGTCGGCGAGCCGATTCGGTAAGCGGATTCTCCGTCGATCGGCTGCGGCCTGGTGAATGTTACGGCGCCGACCGGGTGCTGGACCCGGCAACACTCATGGTGCGCTCGTCTCGTAGAGGTGTTCGTCATCCGAGGAGAATCTCCATGAATCGAACGACCCTGCCGGTCGTCCCGCAGCGGACGGTCGGTACCGCCACGACGGTCCGGCAAAGGTGCGGGCCGTGAGTTGCCCGAGTTACCGTGTCGCCACGCTCCTGGGCGCCGGCCTGCTGCTGCTCGGAGCCGGTGGCTGCAGCGCCCCGGGCGCAGGGCCGGACAAGGCGCCCCCCGCCGAGTTCGAGCCCGCCGGATGGCTCCGGCCGGACGATGTGCTGCACGCGGCCGACTTCGACGACTACGCACGCCGCGTCGGGGCGCTGGTGGCGGCGCACCGCCTGCCGCTGGTGCCTGCCGACGCGGCACGAGAGAACCGCCTGGTCGCACCGCGCGAGTACCCGCCCGCGTCCGGTTGCGAGGCGCCGCGCGCCATCGCGCTGCTGGTGCACGGCCTGTCGGATTCGGCCTACTCGATGAACGACGTCGCCCAGGTGCTGGCGCGCCGATGCGTGCTCGTGCGCACGATGCTGCTGCCCGGACACGGCACCCGGGCGGGCGATCTGCTCGTGGTCGACGATGGGCACTGGCGCGACGCGGTGCGAAGGCTTGCCGCTCAGGCATCGGCCGAGCACGGCGTGGTGCTACTGGGCGGCGTCTCGCTCGGTGCCGTGCTGACGCTCGATGTCGCTCTCGGGCCGGAACGGGACGCGGGCGACGGTGCGCCCGGTGACAACGAGCCGCCGATCGATGTCGACGGCCTGATCGCGCTGTCCCCCGCCTACGGCCTGGCGAGCTGGCGGCTGGTCCGGCTCGCCGCGCTGCTGCGCCCGATCCTGCCGTGGATCGACGAGGATCGGCGCGATGACTGGGCGCGCTACGAGGCGATACCGACCAAGGCGCTCGCCGCGACGGTCCGTGCGATCGGACACCTGCACGAGCGACTGGAGCGCGCCGGCGGGGTGGACATCCCGTGGATGCTGGTGCAGAGCCGCGACGACGGTGTCGTCGATACCGCGGCCAACCGGGCGCTGTTCACCGAGCGCGCTCGCGCACCCGGCAGCCTGCTGGTCGAGATCGGACGCGGATCGCGACCGGCGGACCTGCAGGACGGACCGATCGAACGGACCCGCTGGCTGCGTGGCGACGATCCGGCGCTGCGCACCGATGGCGTCAGCCACGCCGGGCTGCACGTCTCGCCGCGCAATCCGCACTGGGGCTTCGATGGCGACTACCGCTCCTGCGGAGAGAACATCGGTCGCGACCGGGCGGCCGTCACCGCCTGCCTGGAGGATCCGGACGTCCTCTATTCGCTCGATGCCCGCTCGCTGCCGGCGTCCACGCCGAGCGCACGATCGACGTTCAACCCGGCGTTCGACGAGCTCGAGGTGCTGATCGGCCGCTTTCTGGATGCCCTGCCGGCGCCCGACTGACGGGTTTGCCGGGTCGCTCTCCCCGGGTCGCTTCTTGTCAGCCGCCGTGGGACACGGATGAGGCGTCATCGCGCGGCATCACGTGCAGCTCCTCGCCGATCAGCGACAGCCCCACGCTTGCGCCGCTACGCACTCCGTTGCGCTGCGCGACGTGCCGCGACAGCCGGAACCCCAGGCGCACCGCATCGCCCACCCGCACGCGCAGCGAGCGTTCATCACCCAGCGCGATCGATTCGAGCACACGCCCCTGCAGCGGGTTCTCGCGCTCGCCGCGCGACGGCCGGTCCGCGCGGTGCAGCACGATCGCCGAGGCCGGCACCAGCAGCGTCACCGGCAAGCCCGGCCGACGCAGCGCCGGTGCGATGCACCGAGCCGGCATCGCGATGAGGGGCGCGTCCGGCTCGTCGCCCAGCGCAAGGGTGATCTCGTCGCCGGCGGCGGTGCCGACGATGCGCGCGCCCGGCAGGTTGCGATGCCCGATCAGGCGAGCCACGGTGGCGTCCGCCGGCGTGGCGTGCACACGTTCCACGCTGTCGCGCTGCAGCAGGCGCCCGCGATGCATGACGGCGACCGAATCGGCCAGCAGCATCACCTCGTCGATGTCGTGGGTCACCAGCACGATGGGTACGGGCAGCGCGCCGCGCAGCCGCCCGAGCTCGCGGTACAGCTTGCGACGGGTGAGCTGATCGACGGCCGCGAACGGCTCGTCCAGCAGCAGCACCGACGGATCGCGGGCCAGCGCGCGGGCCAGGGCCACGCGCTGGCGCTGCCCGCCGGAGAGTGCCTGCGGACGCCTTGCGTGCATGCCGGCCAGGTTCACCCGCTCCAGCAGCTCGGCGGCCCGATGGTGCCGTTCGCTGCGCGGGTGGTGCCGCATCGCCACCATCACGTTGCCGATCGCGTCCAGGTGCGGAAACAGGGCGTAGTCCTGGAACACCAGGCCGACGCGGCGACGCTCGGGCGCCAGCGACACGCGCTCGCGGCCCGTGCGTGCCTGCTCCTGCGCCTCGAACCAGGTCGAGCCGGCACAGGCGATGCGCCCGTGGTCCGGTCGCTCGAGCCCTGCGATCATGCGCAGCACGGTGCTCTTGCCACTGCCCGAGGGACCGGCCAGGGCCAGCAGCTCCCCGGCGCGACAGACGAAGTCCACCTCGATGTCGAACGGCAACCGACGTCGCAGGCTGACCTGCAGCGGTGCGCCGGACGGACCGGCGCTCATCGCGCTCCGGTGCCGCTGCCGGTGCGGCGCCCGGCACCGAAGCGCACCAGGGCGAGGCACACCAGCGACAGCAGCAGCAAGGCCAGGCTGTACCGGCCGGCCAGCGTGGTCTGGAACGATTGGACCGCATCGTAGATCGCGATCGAGACGGTGCGCGTGCTGCCCTCGATGTTGCCGCCGATCATCAGCACCACGCCGAATTCGCCTAGCGTGTGCGCGAACACCAGGGCCGCCGCCCCCAGCAGACCCGGCCACACCAGCGGCAGCTCGATGTGCCAGAACGTGGCCAGCGGACCCAGCCCGCTGACCCGGGCCGCCTCCGTCAGCTCCCTGGGCAACGCGGCGAACGCCTGCGACAGCGGTTGCACCGCGAACGGCAGGTTCACCACCAGGGAGGCGATCAGCAGGCCGGGAAAGGCGAACACCACGCCGCCCGCGACGTGCTCGGCCAGCCATGCGCCCAACGCGCTGCTGGGGCCGAGCCACAGCAGCAGGTAATAGCCGATGACGGTGGGGGGCAGCACCAGCGGCAGCAGCAGCAGCGCATCCAGCCACGGCACCAGCGGGGAGCGCCAGCGGGCCAGCGTTCGGCCCAACAGCAGGCCGACCGGCAGCAGCAGCACGGTGCACCAGGCGGCCAGCTTGAACGACAGGCCGAACGGGTCCATCTCAGCCGGCCCCGGCGGGGTCGAACCCTGCCGCGCGCAACGCCTGCTGGACCGGCTCGCCCGGCAACGCGTCCAGCAGGCGGCGGGCTGCCGCTCCGGCACCGTGCACCGCGATCGCCCGATGCGCCAGCGGCTCGTGCAACGACGGATCGATCGGCAGTTCGCGCCAGGGTGGCTGCCCCGAGCGCATCGTCGAGGCGGTGGCGTGGCGCACCAGCGAGACCGGCAGTAGAGCGGCATCGGCCGCGCCGGCCGCGAAGAACTGCAGTGCCTGGCCTGCATTTTCCCCGCGCAGCAGCTGCTGCGGCCCGATCGGCCCGACCGACAGTGCCTGCAGCACCTGGATGGCGGCGCGGCCGTACGGGGCATGATCCGGGTGCGCGATGGCCAGCCGGCGCTCGGGCGATGCCCGCCACCAGGCGGCCAGCGAGGCGATGTCCTCGGGCGCATCGTCGGCGCGCGATGCCCAGACCAGCCGGCCCCGGGCGTACTCGACGGCCCCGGCAGTCCCGTCAGCGTCTGCCCGCCCGCCGTCCACCAGCAGCGCGATCGATTCGGCGTCGGCCGACAGCAGCAGCTCGAACGGTGCGCCCTGCAGCATCTGGCGCGCCAGCGTGCGACTGGCGCCGAACGTGGCCCGCAGGGGCGGCGAGCCGGCCGCGGCGTGCAGCGCGGGCCAGGCGAAGCGCAGGCTGGAGGCGACCGCGACCGGTGCGCCGGTGCCGGCCGGACCGGTCAGGTCCGTCACGTCGGGCCCGGTTGCCCCCGTGACCCCGGTGGCCCCGGTGGCCGTGACCGGCCGCGGCAGCGCAGCGGCGCACAGTGCCAGCGCCAGCCGGTTTGCCAGACGGTCCAGGAAGCGGCGCCGCACCGGCGATGCCGGTCGGTCGAGACGGCGCAACGTCGACACCTGTGGGCCGGTCGGCGATTCGTGTCCGGTCCGCGGGCACGTCGGCGGTGCTTCGGGGACAATCATCGCATGCAGAAGAACACTGGACTCAGACGCCTGTTGCTCGCCGGAGTGTACGCATCCGCGGGAATCCGGGCAGCCGCCCGCCACGAAGCCGCCTTCAGGCAGGAGGCGATCGTGGCCGTCGTGCTGCTGCCGCTCGCCTTCTGGGTCGACGCGACCTCGCTGGAGCGGGTGGCGCTGATCGGCTGCGTGGTGCTGGTGCTGGTGGTGGAGCTGCTCAACAGCGCGATAGAGGCGGTGGTCGATCGCATCGGGCCGGAGTTCCACGTGCTGTCCGGGCGTGCCAAGGACATGGGCTCGGGGGCGGTGCTGGTGTGCCTGCTGTTCGCCGCCTACGTCTGGGCGGAACTGGTGGTGGTGGATGCGGTGCGCGCGCAGCTGACGGGCGGTTGAATCTTTTCCCGTGCCGCCCGTCCGGCAGGGCGCACGGCACGTCGCTCGCTAGTGTCCTGTCCCAGAGATACCCTGCCTCCCAGAGGCTGCGTGCGCCCGCCCGGCAAGGCGCCTGCGAGCTCCGCCTGGTTCCGGAACCGCTCTGGACGATGCAGGGGGTGGCGCATTGTGCAAAGGTTCCCTAGTCTCGGCCGATCTGCGACAGATCCGGAGCGAGCGATGTACGACGAAGGCACGGCGGTGAAGTGGAAGTGGGGCAACGGCTACGGACACGGCACCGTGCAGTCTCGCTTCACCGAGAAGACCACCCGCAAGATCGGCGGCAGCGAGATCACGCGTGAGGGCAGCCAGGACAACCCGGCGTACTACATCGCCGTGGACGATGGCAACAACGTGCTGAAGCTGCACAGCGAGGTGGAGAAGGATTCCTGAGCGAGACCGGCCGTCGACGCCCGGGCGTTCCGGCTCCTATATGATCGGCGCTCTTGCAGCGTGGTGACGGGACGACGACATGGCCGGTGAATTCGGCACGGTATTCATGCCGCGGATGATCCGGGCGGATTTCGAGAACGGTGCCTGGACCACGCCGGCCTTCGTGCCCGGCGACGCCCTGACCCTGCACCCGGGTGCGCACGTGCTGCACTACGCCAGCACCTGCTTCGAGGGCCTCAAGGCCTTCCGGCAGGCGGACGGCGGCGTGGCGCTGTTCCGGATGGACCGGAACGTGGCTCGCTTCGCGCAGAGCAGTGCCCTGCTGTACCTGCCGTCGATCGACGAGCGGATGACCGGCACCATGATCCTCGATGCGGTGCGCCACTACGCCGCCGAGGTTCCCGATGCGCCGTCCTCGATGTACCTGCGGCCCACGCACATCGGCACCGAGGCGGCGATCGGCAAGGCGGCCGCGCCGTCGAGTCGCTCGACGCAGTTCGTGCTGCTGTCGCCGGTCGGCGACTACTTCGAAGGTGGCGAGGCGAACCTGCGCGTGCTGATCGAGACCGAGCAGCTGCGCTGTTCGCCCGATCACGGCATGGTGAAGGGTGGTGGCAACTACGCCAGCGCGCTCAAGCACATGGTGCGTGCCCGACAGGATCACGGTGCCGACCAGGTGCTGTACTGCCCCGACAGCGGGGCGCAGGAGACCGGGGCGGCCAACTTCGTCTTCGTCGAGGGCGGCGAGCTGGTCACGCGGGCGCTCGACGAGTCCTTCCTGCACGGGGTGACGCGGGAATCGCTGCTGCAGCTGGCGCGCGATGCCGGCCTGCGGGTCAGCGAGCGGGATCTGAGCGTGGACGAGCTGCTCGAGCGCTCGGCGTGTCCGGATGCGGAAGCGGGGCTGACGGGTACCGCGGCGGTGGTCGCCGCCGTCGGCACGTTCATCCATGCCGGACGAGAGCACACGATCGGCAGCGGACGTCCCGGTCCGGTGCTGCGCGGCCTGCGCGATACCCTGAACGCGATCCAGTGGGGGCGTGCCGAGGACACGCACGGCTGGTTGACGCATCTGGATTGAGCACGGCCGGCAGGCCACGACCGGGAGATCTCGGGATGCGTTACGCGGTGTATTTCGTACCCGGCGACGAGACGCCGCTGGGCCTGTTCGGTGCACGGTTGTTCGGACGATGGCCGGACGGGCGTGCGGAGGCGGTACCGGACGATCACCCGGAGCGTCTGGCGCGTACCGGGCGCGCCGCCCGCTACGGCTTTCACGCCACGCTGAAGGCGCCGTTCCGGTTGCGGGAAGGTTGCTCGTCGAACGCGTTGCTGGCGTCGGTCGAGACGCTGGCCGAAACGCTGCGCAGCGTGCCGCTGGCGCCGCTGGCGGTCGATCGGCACGGGCTGGCGACGCTGGCCCTGTGCCAGCGGCGCGAGCAGCCGCAGGCGCTGACGGAGCTTGCCGCGCGCTGCGTGCGCACGCTGGATCCGCTACGCGCTCCGCTGGACGATGCCGAACGCTCGCGACGGCGTCCCGAGCAGCTGTCGCCCGAGGCGCGTGACCGGCTGGAACGCTGGGGCTATCCGTGGGTGCTGGACGGCTTTCGCTTCCACATGACGCTGGCGCGCGGGGGCGAGGGCGCCGAGGGTTTCACCGACTGGCTGGAACGCCGGGTGGAGAAGGCGGGGCTGGAGCACGCCACGCTCGATCGGCTGGCGCTGTGTCGCGAAGCGGCGCCGGGCGCACCGCTGCTGCGCATCGCCGAGCTGCCGCTGGGCGGTGGCGGTCGATCCCGGTCATCAGGGCCGGAACCCGCCGCGCTCGGGTAGACTGCCGCCCCCGCCGACAGACCACCTTGCCATGATCCCGACCCGACGACCCGCCGCGACGGAGGCAGCGCCTCGCGACGCCTGGACCGTGCCGGTCGGTGCCATCGCCATGGCGCTGATCGTCTACGCCTCGAACCGCCTGGTCGAGATCCCGATCAACGATTGGTTGACCTGGGGAGCGTTCACCTATCCGTTCGCCTTCCTGGTGACCGATGTGGTCAACCGGCGCGCCGGTGCGGGTGCCGCCCTCAGGGTGGTGACGGTCGGTTTTCTGCTCGGCGTGTTGCTGTCGCTGCTGGGTGCGGACCTGCGCATCGCCATCGCCTCGGGCGCTGCGTTCCTGATCGCGCAGAGCGTGGATGTGCAGATCTTCGATCGCCTGCGCGCCAGGCGCTGGTGGATCGCGCCCGGCGTGTCGTCGACGCTGGGCTCGATGCTGGACACGCTGCTGTTCTTCGGCATCGCCTTCGCCGGCACCGGTCTGCCGTGGGGTCAATTGGCGCTGGGCGATCTGGCGGTCAAGCTGCTGATGGTGTGGGTCGCCTTGCTGCCGTATCGCTGGCTGGTGGCGGCGCTGCCGCCGGCACGGCGCTGCTGAGCGGCCTTCGGGCGCGCCGTTCGCGAGCGCGCCGTTCGCCGTGACGAGACGGTTGCCGGTGTCCGGTTGACCCGCGCTCAGTGGTCCTGTGTCGCCGGTGGCGACTGCTCGAAGCGCTGCACCAGCCCGCGTGCCTGCGCCTCGCGCACGCAACTGGTGCGGTTGCGCACGCCGAACAGCTTGAACAGCTGCGAGGTGTGGTATTTCACCGTCGCTTCCTTGATGCCGACGATCTGCGAGATCTGCTTGTTGGAATGGCCGTCGGCCATCAGTTGCAGCACCTGCAACTGCTTCTCGCCGGGCGCGGAGCGACCATCGTCGCCGGCATTGCACTGACCGGTGGCAGGGCTTGCCAGGTAGCGTTCCGGGAAGAAGCGCTGCCCGGCAAGCACCGTCCTGATGCCGCTGATCATCTCGGCGCCGGGCAAGGTCTTGGGAATGAAGCCTGCCGCGCCGTGCTCCATCGCCGCCCGGATGTGACGTTCCTCGTCCGAGCCGCTGATCATGACCACCGGCACGTCGACGTGCCGGTTCCTCAGCGCGGTCAGCAGGCCGATGCCGTCGATGCCCGGCATGAACAGGTCGGTCAGGATCAGGTCGAAGTGACGACCCGCATCGATCAGCGAGAGCGCCTGCTGCGTCGAGTAGCAGGCGGTCGCCTGGATCGAGGGGTCGGTATCGCGCAGCATCGACATGAAGGCATCGGCCACCAGACGGTGATCCTCGACCAGCAGCACCTTCATCGCACCGTCTCCGACAGGCCATCGCGGGTTCGACCGTGCCGCCGATGCGGATCCAGGGCCGTATCGATGCAGTGGTACAGGTCGTCGGCCGCGACCGGCTTGTGCAGCAGCGGGATACCGAGCGAACGCGCCTCCATCTGACGAGGGGGCGTCGTGTCCCCGGTCACGATGATGGCCGGTATCTCCTCGTTCACTTCTTCGCGTACCACATCGATAGCTTCCAGTCCGGTGCGTCCGTCGAGCAATTGGTAGTCGGCCAGGATCAGATCCGGCACCAGCCCCGATGCCACCAGGCGCTGACGCGCATCGTCGGCACTCGACGCGCAGATCACGTGACAGCCATGCTGGCGCAGCAAGGTGGTCAGACCATCGCGCACCGCCTGCTCATCGTCAATCACCATTATGGCTAGTCTGTCGATGCGCGCCGGAGAGCGCTCGGTGCCATCGGGGCCCGGCAGGACCGGATCGGGCGGCGGCACGCCGGGCAGGTCGAGCTCGAACCGGGTGCCGCGTCCGGTCCTGGAGCTGACCCTCACCTCGATGTCCAGCAGGCGCGTCAGACGCCGCACGATCGACAGCCCCAGCCCCAGACCGGCCCCGTTCCGGCTGCCGTTCTCGACCTGGTAGTACTCGTTGAAGATCGTTTCCAGCTCGTCTTGAGCGATGCCGATGCCGGTGTCGGCCACGGCGATCGTCAACAGGCCCTCGCGCACGCTCGCCCGCAGCGAGACGCTGCCGTGAACGGTGCAGGCCAGCGCGTTCGCGATGAGGTTGCGCAGGATACGTTCGAGCAGGTTCGGATCGGTGCACACCCACCCCGCATTGCCGCTGCACCGCAGTGCCAGCGCACGCTCGCGCGCCTCGACCGTGAATTCCTCGCACAACCGATCCAGCATCGTGTCCACGTTCACCGGCCGCTGCTGCGGTTCGAGCACGCCGGCGTCCAGCTTGGACAGGTCCAGCAGGCTGGTCAGCATCGCCTGCGCGGCATCGGTGGAGCGACCGATCTGCATCAGGATCTCCTGACCCGGCGGCGAGGGCACGTGCAAGCGCAGCGCGGCCAGGTAGTACTGCATGGCCTGCAGCGGCTGACGCAGATCGTGAGTGGCGGCGGCCAGGAACCGGTTGCGCGATTTTCTCGCGATGTCGCCGCTGGTCAGCTCCTCGAGGGCGGACTCGAGCTGCAGGCGGGCCGAGCCGGCCTCGTCCGCCAGCCGGGAGGCCTTGCGCCTTGCCCGTGCCATCAGCAGGTACAGCGTCAGCCCCGCCACCAGGAACAGCGCACCGAAGAACCAGAACAGGGTGATCAACCGGTCCATGCGCTCGGTGATCGCGTCGCGCAGCAGGCCTTTTTGCTGGAACACCTGCACGCCCAGGTCGTACACCTCGCCGGACAGGGCGGCCGAGCGGTGGCCGATGCGCAGCAGGGCATCCGCGTCGGGCAGGGTGGCGAGCGACATGACGGGTTCGATCTCGAGCACGAACCGTTCGATGCGTGCGATCAGCTCGCCGGCGCCGTCCACCTGCATCAGCGACCGGGCCCAGCGCCGCGCGTCGGTGCCCAGCGGATAGATCACGTCGTAGCGCAGCAGCAACTGCTCGGCTAGCGCTGCTCGCGTTTCCGGTGTGGCCCGGCTCGACGCGATCGCCGCGCGCGACATCTGATCCAGGTTGTGGTCGGTCTGCTGCACGAAGTTGAACTCCAGCACGCCATCCTGCAGCAGCGTGCGGCGCGCCCGATCCATCTGCAGCACCACGACCAGCAGCAGCCCCACCGAGGTCAGGGCGGCGATCGCCGAGATGGCGATGGACCAGCGTTCGTGGGCACCCGGTCTCACGATGCGCTGCACTCGGGCGGGGCTTTCAGAGGATGCTCATGCGGACCAGCTGCCAGACCGACATGGCCTCGGCGCTGTGCGTGCGCAGCGATTCGTGCTGGTCGAAGGGCATGACGATGCGCAGCGGGCCGAGCCCGCGACGCGGTATCGGCCGGCCTTGCTGCCGATAGGCGATGATCACCGGATAGCGCACCGGATCGATGCCGGAGAAGGTGACCGAATAGTCGTCCAGCGCGATCGCCTTGAAGGTGGTCGAGCCGGCACCCACCCGTTCGAGCAGCGCGGACAACCGAACGCCCTCGAATTCCTGCGGCTCCTCGTGCAGCGGCGCGGTGGTGCGCAAGGCGTGCGAGGGCAGGGCCTGCAGCATCGCCAGGTCGAAGTGCGCCTCGTTGTCCACGTTGCTGTGCGCGATGTCACCGTCCACCACCAGCAGGACCGCGCCCACGGGTGAGGGCAGCTTCGCCGCACCGGCGCTGCCGGGCACGACGAACGGGCCCGGCAGGAACAGGCAGATCGCCAGTGCCGCCTGCCGGCATCGATCCGTCCGGGAACGTGGAATCCTGCGTATGACCGCTTGCTGCACGGTGCGCCTCCTTTCATCCAACGCCTAGTAAACTATCAGGACCGGCACGCGCATGCCAGCGGTCGGCAGTAGGTGCGGGACGCGCCTCACCCGTCCTGCAAACGGCCCTCTCGCACGAGCCGCCGCCGATAGCGCACGCGGTAGAGGCGCTCGCCGATCAGCAGCAGCGCGATGCTCAGGTAGATGCCGCCTCCGTTCCACAGCACCCAGCGTTCGTGCGCCGCGCCCGCACTGAGCAACGACAGCAGGCTGGCCAGCGCGAAGAAGGCCGCCCACACACCGGTCAGGGCGCGCAGGTAGTTCAGGTTGTGCGGGCCGACCGGCATGTTGCGCGCGCGGGCGATGCGCTCGATCAGCGGCGTGCCGCGATGCAGGCTGAACGCGCAGGCGCACAGCAGCGTCAGGTTCAGCAGCGCGGGCTGCCAGCGCAGCAGCCGTTCGGGACCGGCCAGCAGGACGCCGCACGCCAGCGTGATGCCCAGCACCGCGCCGAGCAGCTTGTACGCAGGCTCCAGCGTCGACAGGCAAAGCCGCAGCAGCAGGGCGGTGGCCAGCAGCAGCACGATGCCCCCGATCAGACGCAGGTCCTCGCTCAGGTGCAGGGCCAGCGGGTAGGCGATCGCGGCGATGCCGCCGATCAGCCCGGCCGCTCGTCCGGCCGCACGTCCGGATCGCTCGCGCAGGGCGCGACTCATGCCGCGTGACACAGTGCCGCCCGGTAGCCGATCGGTGCGTCCAGGTCGCTCAGGTGCCAGGGTGGTGCCGGGTCGTCGTCGGTGCGCAGTCGCGGCACCGGACCGCAGCCCACGTGCACGCGTGTCAGACCGAAGCCGATCCCGATGCCGATGGCCTTCACGAACGCCTCCTTGCGCACCCATATCCGGGTGAACAGAGCGGCTCTTTCGTCCGGTGTCCGTCGCGCGAACGCGTCCCGCTCGGCTGCGTTCAGCACGGCCTCCAGCAAGGCTTCGGTGTCACGGGTGCGGCCGATGCGTTCGATATCGACGCCCAGCTCGCCGCTGCTGGACAACCCGATGAGCGCTTGCTGCCCGGTGTGCGAAACGTTGAACCGCCAGCCGTGCATCGGCGCCACGGGCTTTTCAGCGCTGGCGGGCGGTGCCAGCAGCGGCTTGCCGTGCCGGCCGGCGATGAAGCGCAGGCCGGCGGCCGGCTCCCCGCAGCGTTCGGACAGGAGCTGGCGAAGCCTGGCACGCACCCGACACCAGCGCCGAGCCTGGACGGCGGTGCGCAACCGCTGCGCGCGCCGATGCTCTTCCGGGCTGAGCAAGGTGGCGATCAGTCGTGCCTCGTCGCCTTCGCACGCGGTGCCGGGCAGCCGCTCGTCCATCGAGAACCGGCACAGGTGGACCGCCGCGGGAATCAGCACAGTCCGCCGTTGACGGCGATGACCTGGCGGGTGACGTAGGCGGCCGGCTCGCTGACCAGGAAGCGCACCACGGCGGCGACCTCCCCGGGCGTGCCGGCCCGACCGGCCGGAATGGCGGCGAGCAGGCCGTCTCTGTCCAGCGCCTCGGTCATCTCGGTGTCGATCAGTCCGGGTGCGACGCAGTTCACCGTGATGCGACGCGAGGCCAGTTCGCTCGCCAGCGCCTTGCTGGCACCGATCAGGCCGGCCTTGGCGGCGCTGTAGTTGCTCTGGCCCCGATTGCCGATCAGGCCCGATACCGAGGCGATCGTCACGATGCGGCGCGGCTTGCGCGTCTTGATCATCGGCATGACCAGCGGGTGCAGCACGTTGTAGAACCCGTCCAGATGCGTGTGCACGACACGATCCCATTCCTCGCCGGTGAGCATCGGAAAGATGCCGTCGCAGGTCAGGCCGGCATTGCAGACCACCCCGTAGGGTGCGCCGTGTTCGGCCAGGTCGGTCTCCAGCACGGCACGCGCCGCTTCCCGGTCCGCGATGTCGAACTGCAGCGCGTGCGCCCGCCCGCCGGCGGCGAGGATGGTCTCCACCACGGCATCGGCCGCCTCGCGCCGCCCCACGCAGTGCACGGTGACCGCATGCCCGTCGGCCGCCAGGCCCAGGGCGATCGCCCGGCCGATGCCGCGGCTGGAACCTGTGACCAGTACCCGTCCACGTTCCGGTTCCGGCACGCGTTCCGGAGGTGCCTGGCCGGCTATGCTGTCGTTCGTCATCGGGTGGACAGGACCGCGCGTGGTCGTCGGGCGTCACAGCTTAGGCCCGATCGAGGCCCGATAGGCACTCTCAACGCACCGCGAGCTCACTGGATGTCCGACCGTACGAACCCGTCGATCCCGTCCGAGCCGTCACCGAACGCGCCGGTGCACGAGTTTCCGCGAACCGCGGTGGTGGCCTGGACGCTGGCCTCGGCGCTCGGCAGCGGGCTGGCGGCCCACCGCGAGGCCTTCGCCGAGCAGCGTGGCGGGCTGAGGCCGAACGACTATCCGGGCTCCACGCTGCCGACCTGGATCGGACGGGTGAGCGCGGCGGACGAGCATCGCCTGCCACCCGAGCTGGCGGCGCTGGACAGCCGCAACAACCGCCTGGCTGACCATGCCCTCGGGCTGGACGGATTCGGCGAACGGGTGGAACGGGTGGCCGCCACGCTCGGCATGCACCGCGTCGGCGTGCTGATCGGCACCAGCACCGCCTCGATCGGGCGCACCGAGTCGGCCTACGCGCAACTGGCCGACGGGCGCATCGTGGCGCCGTTCGATCAGCCGCGCGTGCACAACCCGCACAGCGTGGCGCACTACACCGCGGCGCGGCTGGGGCTGGGCGGTCCGTGCATGAGCCTGTCGACCGCCTGCTCCTCGTCCGGCAAGGTGTTCGCGGCTGCCGCGCGCTGGCTGGCCGCCGGCGTGGTCGACGCGGTGGTGGTCGGTGGCGTGGACTCGCTGTGCCTGAGCATCCTGCACGGCTTCGCTTCGCTGGAGCTGGTGTCGCGCCGTCCGTGCCGGCCGTTCGATGCCTCGCGTGACGGCATCTCGATCGGCGAGGCGGCAGGCTTCGCCCTGCTGCAACGCCCGGCCAGGGCCGACAGCGAAGTGCTGCTGAGCGGTGCCGGCGAAACCTCGGACGCCTGGCACATGGCGCAGCCCCACCCCGAGGGGCGCGGCGCGGCGGACGCCATGCGCCGGGCGCTGCAGGCGGCCGGCATCGCGCCGGCCGAGCTGGGCTACGTGAACCTGCACGGCACCGCCACCCCGGCCAACGATTCGATCGAGGCGAAGGCGCTGGCGCAGGTGTTCGATGCACCGGTACCGGCCGCCTCGACCAAGGGCTACACCGGGCACACGCTGGGCGCGGCCGGGGTGGTCGGCGCGGTGACCGTCATCGAGGCGCTGCTCGCGCGCCGGGCGCCCGGTACCCTGAACCTGGAACGGCCCGAGCCCGGACTGGCGTTCCCGATCCTGACGCAGGCCACGACCCTGGACGCCGATCACGCGATGAGCAACTCGTTCGGCTTCGGTGGCAACAATTGCTCGCTGGTCTTCTCCCGTCGAGGCGTATCGGGGGCGTCGGCATGAAGGCGCGGGTGAGGGGGGTCGGGGTGTTCGCCCGCGGCATCGACTCGTTCGACGCCCTTCGGGCGCACGCGGGCGATGCCAGCGACGCGCCTGCGGCCTCGACGGCCAAGGCACCGCGACCGGCGATGGTGCCCGTGCGCGAGCTGCGCCGGTTGCCGGATCCTGCGCGGGTGGGCATCGAGGTCGCCAGCCAGGCCTGCGCCATGGCCGGGATCGGCACCGATGCGGTGGTGCCGGTGTTCACCTCCACGCTGGGCGACAGCGCGATCACCGACTACATGTGCCGCACGCTGGCGGGCGAGGAGAAGCTGCTGTCGCCGCTGCGCTTCCAGAACAGCGTGCACAACGCGCCGGCCGGCAGCCTGTCGATCCTGGCCGGCAACCGTCATCCGAACAGCTTCGTGGCCGCCTTCGATCACGGCTTCGCGCTCGCCCTGCTCGAGGCGCTGGTGCTGGTGGGTGCGCAGTCGGCGCCGGTGCTGTTGGTGTGCACCGACGTGCCGGTACCCGCGCCGCTGTCGGATGTGCACGGCCAGGGCGAGCTGGGCGGGTGCGCGATGCTGCTGACCGCGCTCGAGACGCGGGTGCCGGGGAACGCGTCGCCGAACGCCCGGAGCGGCCCGGGTGCCGTGACGCTGTCCGCTTCGGTGCGGCAGAGCCCGGCGGATCGATCGGCGAACGCCGGTTCGGTATCATCCACGCACCGGACGGCGACCGCCCAGGCCTGGCCGTTGCTGGAGGCGCTGGCGGGGGATTCGACCAGCGAGGCGCGCTTGCCGGTCGGCAGCGGCAGCGAACTGCTCGTGGGGCTGCGGATCGGTCGTGCTGACCCGCCGACCCACGCGTCACGGGTGAACCGACAGGGAGCATGAGCGACGTGAAGCACGATCTGGCGATCCTGGGCGGCGGGCTGGCCGGCCTGGCACTGGCGCGGCAATTGTCGCGCGAGGTGCCGGACCTGGATCTGGTGGTGCTCGACGCCGGTCGCCACCCGGTGCCCGAGGCCGCCTTCAAGGTCGGCGAATCGTCGGTGGAGATCGGTGCGGGCTACCTGGCCGACACGCTCGGGCTGCGCGAGCACCTGGACGAGCGGCACCTGAAGAAGTTCGGGCTGCGCTGCTTCTTCGGCGCAGGCGACGACATCGGCCGGGCCGACGAGCTGGGTGCGAGTCGTGCGTTGCCGGTATCGGCCTGGCAGATGGACCGCGGACGTCTGGAGAATCACCTGCACGCCTGCCTGGTCGCCGACGGGGTCCGCGTGATCGAGGCGGCGGAGGTGACCGGCGTCGACTTCGCGACCGATCGAGCGGCGCACGTGCGCTATCGCCGGCAAGGAGAACGCCACAGTCTGCAGGCCGGCCAGGTGGTCGATGCGTCCGGGCGGCGCGGGCTGTTGCGAAAGCGGTTCGGGCTGACCCGTCGCAGCACGCTGGACGGCAACGCCGCCTGGTTTCGTATCGACGAGCGGGTCCGGCTCGACGACTGGTGCGACGATGCCGATTGGCAGGCGCGCGTGCCCGGCGCCAAGCGCTGGCTGAGCACCAATCACCTGATGGGCGAGGGCTACTGGGTATGGCTGATCCCGCTGGCCTCGGGCAGCACCAGCATCGGCATCGTGGCCGATGCGAAGCGGCATCCGCTGCGCGAACTGCACACCCACGAGCGCGCGCTCGGCTGGCTGGCCCGACACCAACCGCAGTGTCGCGAGCGCATCGGTGGCCAGGCGATGGACTTTCACCGCTTTCGCTCGTACAGCTACTCCAGCGAGCGGGTGTTCTCGACCCGGCGCGATGCCGGGGACTGGGCGCTGGTCGGCGAGGCCGGACAGTTCGTCGACCCGTTCTACTCGCCGGGGCTGGACTTCATCGCGTACGGCAATATTTTCGTCACCGACCTGGTCAAGCGAGCGCGGGCCGGCGAGGACGTGCGCGCGCGCCGGTTGTCGCACGAGCATTCGCTGGCGGCGATCCACGCCAGCACGCTGGCCCTGTACGAGGGTCAGTACCCGGGTTTCGGGCATTTCGGGCTGATGACCCTGAAGACCATCTGGGACTACGCCTACTACTGGAGCGTGCTCGGCTTCCTGCACGCGAACGGCGCGTTCACCGACACCGCGCTGCTGTCCGCCCACGGGCGGGCGCTGGCGCAGGCGCGGGCGCGCCATCTCGAGGTCCAGCGAGCCTTCCGCGAGGCGGCGGCGCGTTCGCCGACGATGGTACCGGCCGGTCGTTTCGCCGATCATGCCGCCATGCCGCTGATGCGCGAACTGAACGCCTCGCTGGCGATGCCGGTCGAGGTGCAGGCGCTGGGCGGTGTCTTCAGTGCCCGATTGGCGCGACTGGACGCGCTGGCCGCCGCCATCCTGCCGCGCTTCGCCGCGTGCACGCATGCCGGTGCGGCGCCGGGTTTCGAGTCGCTGGTGGCCGAAGCCGCCTGAGCCTTTCCGGGCGGCCCGCGACCCGCCCGGGCCCGAGCCGGTGCCGGCATCGGTTCGTCAGCGCTTCAGGCGTGTGCGCTCGCCCGACAGCGTGGCGTACAGGGCCTGCACATCGCTGGCGAGCAGCTTGCTGGACGCCTGGCGCGGCAGGCGTTCGGCGAACAGCAGCGGCCTGGGCAGGAACACCGGGTCCAGGTGCGCGCGCAGCGAGGCGATGATGGCGGCGCGCTGCCCGTCGGGGGCGACCACGATCGCGACCAGTCGACCTTGCTCCGACTGGAACGCGACCGCATCCAGCACCGCCGGCGCCTGCAGCAGGCGGCGGGTGATCTCGGCCAGCGAGCCACGCTTGCCGGCGATGTTCAGCAGGTCCCCCTGGCGGCCGGCCAGGCGAAAGCGGCCCGGCGCGACGATCTGCAGCGCATCCTGCAGTTCGGGTGCGGCATCCAGATGGGGAGCCACTACCCGGTAGGAAACACCGGGTCCCGTGACCGACTTTCCGGCACCCGTCGGCCCGGTACCCGTCGGGCTGGACATCGCCTGCAGCGACAGCCCGTCGAACACGCGCCACAGCTCGTCGCGCGCGCTCGTCCGGCGGGCCACCGAGCCGACTTCGCTGCACCCGTAGATTTCCACCAGCGTGCCCGAGAAGGCGGCTTCGGTACGCCTGGCAAGCTCGGCGGCCAGCGGCGCGGTGGCCGAGTAGATCCGGCTGGCCGCCGGCAACGCGATGCCGGCGCCGAGCAGCGCGCGCAGGTGCGCCGGCGTGGTGACCAGCGCGCGCGGTTCGGGGCAACGCGCCAGGGCGGCGCACACGTCGGCCGGATACAGCGGCTGACCGTCGACGGCGCAGACCGACGCACGCATCGGTAGCAGCACGCTCAGTTCCAGACCGTACATGTGCTGCGGCGGAACCGTCGCCAGCATGCTGAGCGGGCCGTCGTCCATGCAGCCGTCGAGGCCTTCGAGCATGGCGCGCGCGTTGATCGCGGTCCCGTCGATCAGCGCGCCCCAGCGCTTGGGGTTGGCACCGGGCACGCCGGTGGAGCCGGAGGTGAACGAGACCGCCGCCAGGGCATCGCGGCGGGCTGCGGGGCGCGGGGCGTCCTCGTCCGGACGTTCGAGCGCATCGGCCAGCGCGTTTATGTCGGTCTGGTTGGCCGCCGGGCGCACGTCCAGCGCGGCGCACGGCAAGCTCAGCCCCGCCACGCTGCCGTCGTGCACGATGAAGACATCCTCGTAGCGCTCCACCAGCGCCGCGACCGTGCTGCGCTGGCGATTGGGAGGCAGCAGGTTCACGAACCCCGCCGCGATCACCGCGGCGAACGCGGTCAGGAAGTGGCGCCGGTCATCGCACAGGTTGAGCGCGTAGCGAGAGCCGGCCCGAGCCTTGCCCAGCCGCTCGGCCAGGCGTCGCACGCGAGACTCGATTTGCAGCCGATCGACCGGGCCTGCGGCCTCGAGCAGCACCGTGTCGTGCGCGCCGCGATCGAACAACGGCACGACGAGCGATCCGGACGGGTCGGTCGGATCGGGGGCGTCGTCACGCTCCACGGGAGCGGCGGGGGTGTCGGGTGAGCACATCGACGGGGCGGGCGAGGCGGCTCGCCTCAGCCGACGGCGGCACCCGGACCGTCCGCGCGATGCGCGTCGACGAAGGCTGCCAGGCTGGCGAGCGTGGAAAATGCCTCGCGGGTGCTCTGTTCTTCCGCCTTGAGCTGCACCGCGTAGCGTTGCGACACGGCAAGGGCGAGTTCGAGCGCATCGACCGAGTCGAGCGCCAGCTCGCCGTCGAACAGTCCGTCATCGGGCGCGATGTCGGCCGGATCGACATCCTCGAGGTTGAGCGTCGTGACGATCAGGATGGCCACTTCATGCTGGAAATCGGTCTGCGCGCTCATCGAGACGCGATCGATCGATCGGTTGATCGGTGACGTGGGTTCGGTGCATCCATGGGGCCGAATGGTAGCATTCGCGCTCCGCGGCAGCGCTGCGCTCTGGCTCGGATCTGTGAACCTATCCCGTTCGACGGATGCACTTTTCGACGTGGCGTCCGCCCCTGCCGGCACGCTCCGGCATGCCTGGAGACTCGGGGCGGCGGCGTTGTGCTTCACCGTGTTCGGCATCGGTACGCTGCTGGTCAGTGCCTGGCTGCTGCTGGTGGTGCGTCCGTTGCCCGGCGTCCCGGACGCTCGAAAGGGGGTGTGGGTGCGCAACTGGATCCGTCGGCTGGCCCGCGGTTTCATCGAGCTGATGCAGGTTCTCGGCCTCATGCGCTACCGGATCGAGAACGCCGAGCGTCTGCTGTCGCCCGGGCAGCTGCTGGTGGCCAATCATCCGTCGCTGATCGATGCGCTGTTCATCATCGGCCACACCCCCGACATCTGCTGCATCGTCAAGCGCGAGCTGCTCGCCAATCCGTTCACCGCCTGGCTGGTTCGTTCGGCGGACTATCTGGCGAACGATTCGGAACGGCTGGTCGACGAGGCGGCGCGCGTGCTGGGCGACGGACGCAGCCTGCTGGTGTTTCCCGAGGGCACTCGCAACCGATGCGACCTGGCGCTGCGGTTCAAGCGCGGAGCCGCGCACATCGCCATCGCCAGCGGCGTGCCCGTCGTGCCGGTCACGATAGATTTCTCGCCGCGCGCGTTGCAGAAGGGCGACCCCTGGCACGCGATTCCGCGTCGTGTGTCGCGCATCCGGTTGATCGTGCATCCGCCGTTCGATCCGGTGAGCGAGGCGGCCGTCGAGGCGGGTGCCGATGCCCCGGTGACCGTGCTGGCTCGCCGGACGACGCGGGTGCTGCGCGACGCCTTCGTCGAGCACGCACGGCGTTTCGCCGATCCGCAATCGGCACACGAGCCGGGTCGGCCCGGCACACCTTCCGCATGACCGCCGACGAGCGACACGCCGCGTTGCTGGCAGCCATGGAGCGCCTGTTCGAGCTGCCGCCCGAACGCATCGTTCCCCAGGCTCGCCTGTACGAGGATCTGGACATCGACAGCATCGATGCGGTCAACCTGGTCATCGAGCTGCGCCGGCTCAGCGGTCGAACGATCGGCGCGGAGCGCTTTCGCGACGTGCGTACCGTCGGCGATGTCGATGCGGTGCTGGCGCAGGTGCTGGACGAGGGGGACTGAGCTTGCGTTTCGGCACGTCGTACCCGTGGATAGCGCTGTCGGTGCCGATGCTGCTGTTCGCCATCGCTGCCTCCGCCCCGGCAGCCGTCGACGACGACATGGACGCCGCCTTGCGTCGGGCACTCGCCCCTCACGCCTGGATGTCGAGCCTGCCGACCTGGCCCTGTCGCTACGGCGCGCGGGTGGAGCAGCGACGCCTGCTGGGCGAGCGCACGCTGCGCAGCGAAGGACGGCTGTACCAGGATTGCCGGCAGGGACTCGTCTGGCAGGTCGATCGACCGTTGCCGGGCGCGCGGGTCTACGCGCGCAACGGCAATTACCTGAGCCTGGACCGTGATGGTGTGCCACGCCGGCTGGACGGTCTGGCGGAACGACGTATCGGGCGCCTGCTGCAGGATCTGTTCATCGGTGACATCTCGGCCTTGCAGCGTGACTTCGCGCACCGGGTGGACGACGACGGAGCGGCACCATCGGTGCGGCTGGTGCCGCGCGATGCGCAACTGGCATCCCGCCTGGACGCCATCCTGATCAGCGGCGATGCGACCGGCACCACGATCCGGGTGCGCACCGCCGGCGAATCGCCGAATGAGATGCTCCGGCTGCAACTGTCGGCGTTCGAGCTACTGGAAGGGCCGGCGGGCGACAGCTCGCAGCAGCGATGTTCCGGATGGCTGGGCGGCGAGCGGGATGCCGTGCGGGCACGGGCCGAAGCGGCCTGCGATGCGCTGGCCCGTCCGGGCCGGTGGCTGGAGCGGGCCCGCAGCGAGTCGCGCTGATGCGCTGGTGGCCGGGGTGGGTGGCCTGGGTCACCGCCGTGCTGCTGGCCGGGCTCTGGCTGCTCGGGCAGGACGTGCGTCTGGATACGCGACTGGCCGAGCTTTCGCCGCGCGGCGAGCGTCCGGCCAAGGTGCAGCGGTTGGCCGAGCGAGCCGATGCCTTCGCCTCCGGCGCGATACGCTTCGTCGTGATCGGCGAGGAACGAGGCAGCGGAGCGGCGGTCGATGAAACGATCCGCGCGGCGGCCGCGATGCTGGAAGGGTCGCTCGACGCGATGCCGGGGATCGAACGCATCGACGATCGTCGGCGGCAGGCGCGGTTGATCGAGCGGCTCGGCTCGCATCGCTTCTCACTGTTGCCCGACACGGTGCTCGACGATCTGCGCGCGGGGCGGCCCGAGCGGATCGCCGATACCGCCATCGCGGCCCTCTACGCGCCCGACGTGACCCTGCGCGCGTTGCCGTTCGAGGCCGATCCGCTGAACCTGCTGGGCGGTTGGCTGGAGCAGCGCCTGCGCACCACGGACGCTGCCCGCACCGGTGCTGCGCTGCGAAACGGGCCACGCGTCGACCCTGCCGACCGGCCGTCTCACCGGTTGATCGAGGCACGCTTGCTGGAGGGCGGCCCGGTTGGCGACGAGCGCGATGCCGTGGATCGGCTGGAGCGCTCCGTCGCCCGGGTGACGAAGGCCTTTCCGGACGTGAGGGTGCTGCGCACCGGTGTCCCGTTCTTCGCGGCCGAAGCGGCCACGCGTTCGCGCAGCGATGTCGATCGCATCTCCATCGGCTCGCTGGTCGGGGTAATGCTGCTGTTGCTGCCGGTGTTCCGTTCGTTCTGGCCATTGCTGCTACCGGCGATGTCGATCGCGGTGGGGGCGGGCAGCGGTGCGGTGCTGGTGCTGGCGTTGCACGGCTCGATGCACGTGCTGACGCTGGTGTTCGGCGCCAGCCTGATCGGCATCGTGATCGACTACAGCGTGCACGGGTTCGCGCACCGGGCGGCAGCCGGTGACGATCCGGTGGGCGGGCCGGTGGGCGGGCCGGTGGGCGGGCCGGGGCGGCCGGCCCGCCTGCCGCGATCGCTGCTGCGCGCCTTGACCCTCGGTCTGCTGACCAGCGGCATCGGTTATGCGGCACTCGGCTTGTCCAGCGTCCAGGCGCTCTCGCGCGTGGCGCTGTTCTCGGTGGGCGGGCTGTTCGGGGCCTGGCTGACCGTGGTGGCGCTGCTGCCGTTGATGGGCGGGCGCGGATTGCGCTGGCACAGCGGCTGGATCGACGCCGTGGTGCGCGCATTGCGCGTGCTGGGCGAACGCGCCGCGGCGATCTGCGGTCTGCTGCACGGCAACCGGTCGCGTCCGCGCATCGCGATGTTCCTGCTGGCAACGCTTGGATTGCTGACGCTGACGTCGACACGCCTGCAGGTGGACGACGATCCGCGACGCTTGATCGATCTGTCGCCGGCGCTGATCGAACAGGCGCGCACCATCGGCACGCTGGCCGACGAGACCGACGTCGCACGGCGCTACCTGATCAGCGCCGCCAGCGTGGACGATGCGTGGACCACGCTTGCCGCGTTGCGTGCCGGCGTGCCGGATGGCGTCACGTTGAGCGCCGCCGACGACTGGTTCGCCTCGCCGGCGAGCATGGCCGCGGACCGGCAGCGTGCCCGGGCGCTGCTGACCCCCGACGGTGCGCTCGCCCGGGTGTTCGACGCGCTGGGGGAAGCCGATCCGGAGACGCTCCTGACCGAGCTGCGCTCGGTGCTGGAGACGGACGATGCCGCTCCGCTGCGGGTGGCGGAGCTGCTGGACGATCCGCTGCTCGGCCTGCCGCCCCTGATGGACGTCACCGCGCAGGGCGTGGCGGCTCTGGCGCTGGTGTCCGGCCGGCCCGGCCTGACGGTGTCCACGGCGGCACTGCGCGCCGCGATCGACCCGGACTCGTTGCCGAGCGGAGTACGGGTGACGCTGGTGGACACCGTGGGCGACACGGCCGGGACCCTGGCGGGACAGCGCCGTACCGCCCTGTGGCTGCTGGGCGCGGCCATGGTCGCGATCGTGTGCCTGCTGGGCGTCGTCTACCGGCGCCCCGGTGCCGCGGCGCTGATCGCGGTGCCGGTGGTCGCCATCCTCGGCACGCTGGCGGTGCTGACCCTGCTGGGCATCCCGCTGACGCTGTTTCACGTCATGGGACTGTTCCTGGTGCTGGGGCTGGGCATGGACTACACGATCTTCCTGGCCGAGCTCGGCGGGCAGGCGCCGAGCACCACGTTGTCGGCGATCGTGCTGTCCGCCGCCACTAGCCTGCTGTCGTTCGGACTGCTGGCCGCGAGCAGCATCCCGGTGGCGCGCTTCTTTGCCCAGACGGTATTCATCGGCAATGCCTTCTCGCTCGTACTCATCTTCGTGTTCCTCGCCCTCGTCACGCCTGCCTCGCTTCGCCATGAACGCTGAAGTGCCCGGTTTTTTTCCGACCGTGCCCGCGCCAGACACCGGCAACGGCGCCAAACGCCCGGGACTGGCAGCGGTGGTGGCCGACCGGGTGGTCGCGATCGTCGGCGCCGGGCCCGCCGGTTGCACGCTGGCGATCCGCCTGGCTCAACGCGGCGTGCCGGTGGCGGTGTTCGACAGCGGCCGACGTCCCGGTCTGACCGTGGGCGAGTCGCTGGTGCCGGCCGCGATGCCTCACCTGAGGACGCTCGGGCTGGAGGAACAGGTGCGCAGGGAGCACGTCCACAAGCCCGGCGCGCTGCTGGTGCACGGTAGCGGCGAGCGTGCCGACTTCAGGTTCCGGGAGCTGGGCCGGCGTGCTCCGGGGTACGCCTGCAACGTGGCGCGGCCGCGATTCGACGAGATGTTGGCCGCCCGTGCGCGTGAGCTCGGAGTGACGTTCGTGGGCTCGCGTGCCGGACTGGTCGCCGCGGGCGCGGATGGCGGCGAGCGCGAGATCGTGCTCGATGATCGATCGCGGGCGCGCCTGGACCTGGCACCGGGTCGTGACGGAAGCCGCCATCCGGGCCTGCTGGTCGACGCCACCGGGCGCGCCCGCACCTTCGCCCGTCGGCTGGGGCTGACCGCCACCCGCGGAGCGCGGGACGACATCGCCTGCTTCGCGCATTTCAAGGGGATGCGGCACGATGATGCCGAGCCGGGCCAGATCGTCATCTCGGTGCTCGAACACGGTTGGTCATGGCGCATTCCGCTGGGCGACATGGCCGGCGACCCGGCGGGCGCGCGGGTCTCGGTCGGCATCGTGGTGCCGCGCGGCCCGACCGGCCCGGCCGGCCAGGCCGGGTCGGCCTGCGAGGGCGCCGCCGAGCGGTTGGCGCGCGCGATGCGCGAGGAACCGCTGCTGGCGCGGGTGTCCTCGGGTGCCACGCGCTGTGGCCGGGCGCTGCGCTACGAGCACTACCAGCTGGTCGGGGAACGCGCGTCCGGACCGGGCTGGGCCGCGGTCGGCGATGCCTTCGGCTTCGTCGATCCGATGCTGTCGCCGGGTGTGTTCATGGCACTCGAGGGCGCCATCCAGCTCAACGACCGCCTGCGCATCGATCGTCACGGTCGCGCGCACCTGCAGGATGCGGCCGGCTACGAGGCTGCCCTGCGCGACTGGTTCGGTGGCTGGAACGCGGTCATCGAGACCTTCTACGACGGTTCCATGCTGGCCTTGCAGCGCAGTGCACGCGAGCGTGGTGCGCGGCTGCGCGGCCCGGGGGCGTGGGTGCATCGGGTGGCCGAAGCCGGCGTGCGCCGTGCCATCGCCGGGCTGGTGTCCGGCGCGGACACCCGTTCGCGGCTGGCGCAGGCGACGCTGTCGCACAGCACCGCCCGTCTGCTGCGCGGTGCCGCCGAGCAGGACACGCCGGCGCGCTTCGCGGTGCGAGCCTAGTCGGCTCGGGGGTGACGCTTCCCCAGGGCTGCGTTGACGCGGCCGATGGCCGCCGCCTCGTTGCGATCGTTCCAGCGTTGCCCCATGCAGCGGCGCCCCAGCGCATCGACGTTGCGCAGCCACAGCACGTTCTTCAACAGCGCGCCCAGGATGCGGGCATGACTGGGAAAGGCGCGTAGCGAGATCGAGAAACCGATGTCGTCGTACAGCACGTGGTGCCACCAGCCGTTCGGGATGTAGAGCACGTCCCCGTGCGACAGCGTGGCCAGGTGCCCGTCCAGTCGGGCCAGTCCTGGATAGCGCTGCAGGTCCGGGTCCTCGAAGTCGACCGGAAACAGGCTGGAGAACGAGTAGGGCACCCGGTACATGAAGGGCGATTGCTCGGGCGGGAACAGCAGCACGCGCTTGGGACCGCCGAAGTGGCACAGCAGGTTGTCGGCCAGATCGATGTCGAAGTGCATCTGCACGCGCGCGCCCCGACCGCCGATGAACAGCACCGGCAGGCGGCGGAACAGCTTCAGTCCGGTGTCCGGCCAGGCGATGTCGTCGGTGAGTTCGGGCGCATGGACCAGCAGGTTGTAGAAGAACATGCGCAAGTCCTTCTCGCCGCCCTCCAGCCGTGCCAGGAACTCGGCCAGCGGCAAGGTGCGCGAGGCCGCATGCTGGTGGGTACGCTCGCGAGCCGGCTGGCTGTCGTACACCGGGACCTGTCGCCTGCCCGCCACCCGGCTCAGGTAGGCGGTCGACCAGCGCTGCGCGCCCCAGTCATCGGTCAGGTCGGTCAGGATCACCGGGCGGCGCGGGGCGACGTGCTCGGCGAGAAAGTGCGCCGGCGGCGGCGCGGCGCGGCGCGGAACGGCCTGGTTGGCCAGCGCCAGGCCGGTCCCGGACACGGTCTCGGACACGGTCCCGGACGCGGTCCCGGACGCGGTCCCGGACGCGGTCCCGGACGCGGTCAAGACCTTCCTGTCGGGGTGCCCGGTCACGCCGCTCCGGTCAGGATCAGCGAGGTGTTGACACCACCGAAGGCGAAGTTGTTACTCATCACGTGGGTGGCGCCCAGCTGTCTCGAACCGCCCTGGATATGATCCAGCTCGCCGCAGGCCGGGTCCGGCTCGTCCAGGTTGAGCGTGGCGCAGAAGCGCCCTTCGCGCAGCAGGTTCAGCGACACCCAGGCCTCGAACGCGCCGCAGGCGCCGAGCGTGTGGCCGGTATGACCCTTTAAAGAGAAGATCGGTGTGCCGTTGCCGAACAGCGCGGCGCTGGCCGTGCCCTCGGCGATGTCGCCGAACGCGGTGGCGGTGGCGTGCGCGCACACCACGTCGATATCGGCGGGCGCCAGGCACGCATCGTCCAGCGCCAGCTGCATCACCCGCTGCATGGTCTCGGGTCTGGGCCGGACCACGTGGGAGCCGTCCGTGTTGGTCGCGAAGCCACGGATCTCGCCCAGGATGGAGGCGCCGCGTGCGATGGCCCGGTCGCGCGCCTCCAGCACCAGCGTGCACGCGCCTTCACCGAGCACCAGACCATCGCGTGTCCGATCGAACGGACGCGGATTCTCGTGCGGCGCCTCGTTGCGTCGGCTGGCCGCCAGCAGGGTGTCGAAGGTGGCCGCCTGCGTCGGGCACAGCTCCTCGGCACCGCCCGCCAGCATCAGGTCCTGACGGCCGTCGCGAATCGCCTCGAAGGCGTAGCCCACGCCCTGACTGCCCGCCGTGCAGGCGCTGCTGGTGGTGATCATGCGTCCGGTGATGCCGAAGCGGATGCCGATGTTGACCGCAGCGGTGTGGCTCATCATGCGCAGGTAGGTGGTGGTGTCCATGCGCTCGGCCAAGCCGTGTTCCAGCAAGGCGAAGAACTCCATCGCCGCCTCGCTGGAGCCGGTGGCCGATCCGTAGGCGATGCCGGTCCGTCCGGACTCGATGACCGAGTCGTCGATCAGCCCCGCCGCCTCCAGGGCCCGCTCCGCCGACAGCACCGCCATGCGGGCAACCCGTCCCATGCTGCGCCGGCGCTTGCGGGTGTAGCGGGGCGGCAGGGCGAAGTCGTCCACCGGCGCTGCCAGGCGGGTGCCCAGCGTCGCGTAGCGATCCCACTCGGGCATGTGGCGCACCGCCCCGATGCCCTGGTGCAGGCGGTGCGACACCGTGGACCACTCATCGCCCAGCGCGCTGACGACGCCGGCGCCGGTGACCACCACCCGTGCGCTCACGAAGCGCCCCGCGCACTGCCGGAGACGGTATCGGTAGGGGGTCCGGATGCACCTTCGGGCACGGACGAGCGCGAAGGCGGCAGCTGCGTCGGATCGCGCGGCACGCGCACCACCGACAGCGTGCCGCTGGCGCGCAGGCGACCGGTGGCATCGTGCACCTGGCCATCGAACGTGGCCAGCGTGGTACCCACTTCGCCGCGTGCGGTGCAGGTGATCGTCAGGACATCGCCGGGGCGGAACGGCTCGGGATCCAGGTCGAGCTGGCGGCTGCCGAGCAGAAAGCCGTCCAGCGGGGCGGCGTGGGCCGGCTCCGGTGCGTCCGGGCTGCCGGGCCGGTCGCTGACCCGGCTGCTGACCTGGCCGCTCGCCTGGCCGCTTGCCTGGCCGATAAGAGCGGCCGTCTGCCCCAGGTACTCCAGCGCCACCCAGGAGGGCACACCCGGACCGGCATCGGCATCGCCGTCGATGAAGAACAGCGAGTCATCCGTTATGCACACCTGCGCCACGGCGCGATGTCCATCGATCTCGACGGCCCGGTCCAGCAGGCGCATCGGCGGCCGCTGCGGCAGCGCACCGATGGCATCGGCCAGGACCTCGCTCGCGTCGGCTTCGCGGGTACCGGCGTCCACGCCGCCACCGGCATCGTCAAGGGAGGTCACCAGAGCGTTGCCCGTCAGCGTTGCCAGAAGGGAAAGAAATTGAACCACTGAAACGGCGTGCGCCGCGCCTGCGCCGCCAGGGCGTCGGCAAAGCGCTGGGCGCAGTCGGCCAGTGCGGCTTCACGGCTGCCACGTGGCAGCTCGATCGTCTCGGCGAAGCGCTGCAGGTCCACCCGAACGGTGCCGACGTCCCGCCAGGCGAACATCAGCTTGACCGGGCAGCCCAGGGTGCGCGCCAGCAGGTAGGGGCCGACCGGCAGGTGGGCGGTGCGACCCAGGAAGCTGACCGAGGCGGTGCGCGACTCGCCGCTCAGCGGCACCCGGTCGCCGGCGATGAACAGCCACTCGCCACCATCGATGCGTCGTTTCAGGTCGAGCACCCGTCCCACGTCCAGCTCGTCCACCTGGAACACGTTCAATCGCGAGTTCGGGCTGAGTCGTGACATCGCCTCGACGAAGCGTACCGAATGCCGGTCGTGCACCAGCACGTTGACGGTGCGCGCGTGGGTGCGATCCATGAAACCGCGGCAATACTCCAAGTTGCCCAGGTGCGAGCCGATCACCAGCTGGCCGCGCGGATCGTCCAGCGTGGTCCGCACGGTGGCTTCGTCCTCGAGCGTGAAGTCCTGCTCGACCGGCATCGCGGTCCAGGCCAGGGCCTTGTCCAGCATGGTCTGCCCGAACGCGTGAAAGTGGCGCACGGTGTCCAGCCAGCCCGGCCGACGATCGGGCCAGCAGGCCGGGAAGTGCGCTGCGTGAGTGGCCAGCCAGTCGCGCGAGGCGGTGCGCAGGTCGGCCCGGCTGAGCGCGAACCAGGCGGCGACCGGCCACAGCAGGGCAGCGAAGGTGCGCCGGCCGAGCAGGCGATGCACCGCGTACAGGAACCGCAAGCCGGCCACGGTGCCGCTTTCGCGCACGCGCGACCAGTGCTCCCGGGTGACCGACGCGCGCAGTGAAGACCCAGCTGACGGCGATACCGTTTCGGGGCGTCGGGCATCGCGCCGGGCGTCGGCGAGCGCATCGCGAGGAAGCTGACGAGTCATCCCGACCAGTCTACCGCTCAAGTGCGCCCGTCACCGGACCCGTCACCGGACCTGTTACCGGACCTGTTACCGGACCTGTCACCGGACCTGGGTCGTGCTCGTGCCAGCCTGCGCCGCCGGACCAGCCCCGGCGTGCGGCGCAGCGTGCCGCCCAGCAGCGCCAGGTGCAGACGGATCAAGGCCAGGTTGTCGCGCAGGTAGTGGAAGTGGCTGCGACCGTCGGCCGGGTAGCTCACCCGCGTGGGCACGAAACGGATCGGAATGCCCAGCCAGCTGGCCTTGACCAGCATGTCGGTGTCGAAGCCCATGCGCGAGGCGATCGGGAAGCGAGCGGCGATCGTCTCCACGGCGGCCAGCGGATAGACCCGGTAGCCGCACAGTCCGTCGCGGATGCCGCCGCCCAGGGTCTCGATGGCGATCATCGCCGTGGTGAGCTTGCGCCCGTGCACGCGGGCCGCCGGCGCACCGTCGTCGAAGACCGGTTCGCCGGACACGATGGCGGTCGGTTCACGGGCGCACAGTGCCAGCATCGACGGCAGGTCGGCGATGTCGTGCTGCCCGTCGGCATCGATCTGCACCGCATGGGTGAAGCCTGCCAGCCTGGCCGCCGCACAGCCGTGCAGCACCGCCGCCCCCTTGCCCAGGTTGCGGGGCAGCCTCAGCAGGGTCAGCGTGCCGTCGGCCGAAACGGTCGACGTGGCGCAGGCCAGCGGCGCGACGTCCTCGACGCAGGCCTCCAGCCGCAGCCGCTCGCCCGGCGAGCTGCCATCGTCCACCAGGAAGATCGGCCAGCCGGCGCCGAGCAGGGCCGGCAGCGAGCGGCCCAGCGCTTCGGCATGATCGTAGTGCGGGATCACCAGGCACGGAGCGAGCGATCCGATATCCGTGCCGGTGTCCGCGCCGGACCGCATCATGGGCAACCGGTCAATCCACCGGTCCGACGGCGGGGCCGGCCAGTGTCCCGGCCTGTGTCCCGGCTTGTGTCCCGGCCTGTGTCCCGGCCGCCGGCTCGAGCCTTGGCTCGGGCGCCGCGCGGCTGCTCGTCCGGGCGACCGTCAGCACACCGCTGCAGGCCGGTTCGCCGTCGACGCTGAACGAGAAACGCACGCGCGACGGTGTCACGTCCGTTTCGGCTTGCGAATCCGCACCCGCTTGCGCCGTCGTGTCCGCCACCGCGACCAGTTCCAGCTCCAAGGCCGCTCCCGGGGGTACCGGACGAAGGAACTTCAACCGGCGACTGCCCAGGATCCGCAACGGGCCGAACAGTCGCTGGCTGGCCACCGCCGCGAGATGGACCTGCGTGACGCCCGGCAGGACCGGTCGGTGCGGGAAATGCCCGTCGAACCAGCCGCTCTCGTGGCCCAGCGTGAACCACAGGCGCACCCGTCGCCGGTCGGCCTCTCGCACCAGGCGATACTCGCGCGGACGACGTGCGCGCGGCAGATCGGCGAACGGATGCCCGGGCGGGTGATCAGGCGCCACTGACCGCATCGGTGTCGTCCCAGCGCCCAGGCGCACCCTCGTGCAGCATGGCGCTGACGGTGGGTGGCTGGGAGACGGCGTTGCCGATCAGCGTGGCGAAGCTGACGTCGGCCGCGTCGCGCCCGGCGCCGATGCGTACCAGCCCGGTCACCGGGGCCAGCCGGGTGGCATCGAACAGGTACCAATCGTCGCCCAGCCAAGCCTCCAGGAAGCCGTGGAAGTCCGGCGGCTGCAGGTCGACCGCGTAGCCGGACACGTAGCGCGCCGGTACGCCCATCGCCCGGCACAGCGCGATCGCCAGGTGCGCGTAGTCGCGGCACACGCCGGTGCGCTGCAGCAGCACGTCGCAGGCGGTGGTGCTCGGACCGGTGCTGCCCGGGGTGTAGCTCAGTTGCCGGTACACCCAGCTCACGATCGCCTGCACGCGGGTGTAGCCAGGCTGCAGCTGCCCGAATTCCTCGTAGGCGTAGCGCATCAGCAGGTCCGATTCGCAGTAGCGGCTCGGGTTCAGGTAGGGCAGCACCTGGGCCGGCAGGTCGGCGTAGTCCGCCTCCGGCAACTGCGAGGGATCCGCATGGTGCTGGGTCAGCTCCACGCGCGCCCGGTACGAGACGTTCAGGGTGCTGCCGGCCGGCGCGATCAGCCGGTGCAGCCGGTTGCCACCGCCGGCCTGACGCTTCATCACCTGCACGTCCAGCTCGGGCGACACCTGCATCGATTCGGACACGATGCGCTGGTGCGGGTTCTTCATCGCGGCGATGTGGAACAGGAAGCGGGTCTCGTCGTACACCTCGTAGACGAGTTCGGCGCTGATATCGATCAGGTTCATTCTGGACAGGTTCCGTGGGGTGTGCCGAACAGCGCATCGCTCCAGCGCGTCGGCAGGCGATCGAGTGCGCCGGCCAGCTCCTGTTGCCACCAGTCGAGCGTGTCGGCGAGTTCGTGCTGTTCGAATCGGTGGGCGTTGAGCGCGGCATCGGCCGTATCGCCCAGGCTGAGCATGTCGACCGGGAAGTCGACGTCGGTCACGCTCTGCTGGGTGGCGTCGAAGGCGAGCAATGCAAGGGCCGCCGCCCGGGGCAGCGTGACCTCATGGTGCATCAGCCGATCCAGGATCGGGCGCCCATAGTAGGTTCGACCGATCATGAACCAGGGCGAGTCGGGTGACACCTCGATCCAGTTGCCCTCGGGGTAGAGGTAGAACAGCGTCGGTTCGGTGTCCGCCGCCAGCCGCCCGCCGATGATCGCGTGGGCGTTGAACTTCAGGTTGCCGGCGGCCAGGCCCTGCTCGTCCTCGTCGCGGATGCGCCTGAGCTGTTCGCCGAACAGGTTGACGACCTGGTAGAGGCGGGTGGGCGCCTCGGGCAGCGCATCGAGTGCCTCGTCCACGTAGATCATCAGCTTGTCGCGGACCGATCTGAGCCCGGAACTCATGACGAACAGCCGTTCCTCGGGCCCGCCCAGGTGGCCGATCTTGCCCTTGGTCAGCTGCTCGCTGCCACGCACGATCTGGGTGTCGGCCAGCGCGACCAGCCCGGCTCGGGTCTTCAGGGCGATGCAGAAGGTCAAGGCCGGGACTCCAGGGTTCGCGCCGCTCGCTCACCGGCGGCATCGATGGCCGCACCGGCCCGTTCGGACAGGGATGCGAGCGTGGCCTGGTCGGCACCGCGCGGTACGCCGATCGGCTCGCCGATCACCACGCAGACCTTGCTGAACGGCCAGGGAATCACCGCCCGGTCCCAGGAGGTCAGCGTGCTGGCGCGCGAGGCGACGAACGACATCGGCACGATGGGCGCGCCGGACAGCGAGGCCAGCATCGCCACCCCCGGCTTGAATCGCTGCAGCGGACCGGTCGGACCGTCCGGGGTGACGATCGGAGAGATGCCCTCGCGACGGATCGCCTGATAGATCTTGCGCAGGGCCTGGGCGCCGCCACGGGTGGCCGAGCCGCGCACGATGTGCAGGTCCAGATCGGCGAACACCCGGGCCGCGGCATCGCCGTCGCGCGACGGGCTGATCAGGTAGCCCAGCTTGAAGCCCGGATGGGCATCGCGCAGCCGAAGCAGCGCCCGCACGCAGAAGATCTGGTGGCGGTGCCAGTAGCAGGCGATCACCGGCTGGCCCTGTTCGATGCAGCGCTGCAGGGTCGCCTCGCCGTGCACCTGCAGCCGACAGGTGCGCCACAGCAACGCGATCAGTCGCCGGGCGAGTCCCGGCAGCGCACGTTGCATCGCCGAGCGTGGTCGGTGCGCCGGTGCGTCGGGATGATAATCTGGCGTGCTCCGTTCGGTCTCAGCCGCCGCTTCCGCATCGCCAATGACGTCCACCGCCGTGCCGCCCGGACCTTCGGAACGCTTTGATGTCACGGTCGACGAAGCCTCGTTCGAGCGGATGGGGAAATGGCAGCGCGAGTACGGCAACCTGTTCCGGGTACCGGCCGCGAAGCGGGAAGACGATGCGTGGATCGTCAATGCGCCGGACGATGTCAGGCGGGTGCTGATCGGCAACCACCGCAATTATAGCAAGGGTGTCGGCTTCGAACGCGTGGCGCTGATGCTCGGCAACGGCATCATCGTCTCGGACGGCGCGCGCTGGAAATCCCAGCGGCGCATGATCCAGCCCGCCTTTCACCGTCAGGTGATCGAGCGCTTCTCCCTCACCATGCAGGCCTGCAACGAGGCCCTGCTGCAGCGCTGGTGCCGGGTGGCCGACGAGGGCGGGGTGGTGGACGTGACCCACGACATGAGCGAGCTGGCGCTGGAGGTGATCCTGCGCTGCCTGTTCAGCGAGGACCTGGACCGATTGATCCGGTCCGAGGGGCACAACCCGTTCGCGATGCTGGTCGACGAGGCGACGCGGGACCTGCGCCTGGCGATGCGCTTTCGCGGCCTGACCCGTCATGTTCAGGCGATGGTCGAGTCGCGCCGGCGCGAGGCGCGCCGGCCGGACGACTGGCTGGCGCTGCTGATGGCGGCGCGTGACAAGGACACCGGCGAGCCGATGACGATGCGGGCCCTGCTGGACGAGGTGATGACGCTGATCGTGGCGGGGCACGAGACCACCGCCGGCACGCTGAACTGGATCTGGCACCTGCTGGGCAGCCATCCGGAGGCCGAGGCACGCCTGCACGCCGAAGTGGACGCGCTGCCCGGCGCACCCGGCTTCGCCGATCTGCCGGTGCTCGACTATGCTCGACAGGTGGCCGACGAGGCGCTCAGGTTGTACCCGCCGGTGTGGCTGTTCTCCAGGAAGGCGATCGGTCCGGATACGCTCGGTGGCCTGACGGTGCCGGCCGGAGCCGATATCTTCCTCAGTCCGTGGCTGATGCAGCGGGACGCGGCGTACTGGTCGCAGCCGGATGCCTTTCGCCCCGAGCGCTTCGCCGACGTGCAGGCGCCCGGGCTCAAGCGCACCGCCTGGTACCCGTTCTCGCTGGGCGCGCGCCGCTGCATCGGAGAGTTCTTCTCGATGGTCGACATGCAGCTGCACCTGGGCCTGGTGGCGCGAACCCTCACGCTTCGCCCGCGTCCGGGCGACCCCGCTTCGCCGGCGGTGGAGCCGTTGATCAACCTGCGCGCCCGGCACCCGATCCTCATGACGCCGCAGCGGCGTCCGCACCGCGGGCCGAACGCCCGCGGACGATGTTCCACCGCCCGGAGTCCCACCGCATGACAGCTCCCGCATGACGCCCGCCACGCTGACCGACCTGCTGCAGGCGTGCCGGACGAGCGATCGCCGCCTGACGCTGGTCGAGGGCCAGGACCGCGAGCGCGTGCTGGCCTATCGCGACCTGCCCGCTCGGGCGGCGGCGCGCTGGGCCACCCTGCACGCATCCGGCGCGGTGGCGGGGGAGGCGCTGATCATCCTCACCGAGGATCGCATCGCGTTCGTCGAGCTGTTCTGGGCGGCCACGCTGGGCGGGCTGATACCGGTGCCGGTGGCCGGTGGCATCAGCGACGAGCATCGACTGAAGCTGTTTCGCATCGCGACGCGCCTGCAACGCCCGTGGCTGGTCACCGAGGCGGCGAGCGCGGAACGGCTGACGCGCTTCGCCGAGGCGAATCCCGACGCGGTGCCTGCCGGCACCGTCGAGGCGCTGCGGGAGCGGACACGGCTGCTTGACGAATATTCCGATCAGGACGCCGGCGCACGCGAGTCCGAATCCGGGCCCGTCCCCGTGCCCGTGCCCGTGCCCGAGCATGTGCCGGACCCGGATGATGTGGCGCTGGTGCAGTTCTCCTCCGGATCCACCAGCGCGCCCAAGGGCGTGGTACTGACCCATCGCAACCTGCTGACCAATCTGGACGGCATCGTGTCCGGGATGGCGCTGAGGGCCGGTGACGCGATGCTGTCGTGGATGCCGCTGACCCACGACATGGGGCTGATCGGTTTCCACCTGACGCCGCTGATCGGCGACATCGAGCAGGTGCTGATGCCCACCGATGTGTTCGTGCGCCGGCCGATGCTGTGGCTCGATGCGGCGTCGCGTCATGGCACCACGATCCTGTGCTCGCCGAACTTCGGCTACGAGCACTTGCTCAAGAGCTTCAAGCCCGAGCGGCTGGCCGGCATCGACCTGTCGGCGGTGCGCCTCGTGTTCAACGGCGCCGAGCCGATCTCGGCTCCGCTGATCGAGCGCTTCAACGCGGCGATGGCACCGGCGAACCTGTCGCCGGTGGCGATGTTTCCGGTGTACGGACTGGCCGAGGCGAGCCTGGCGGTCAGCTTTCCCGAAATGGGCGCGCCGGTGCAGGTCAGGCACCTGTCGCGCGATGCGCTGGGCATCGGCGCGCGCGTGGCCGCGGATGCCGACGGAGCCGCCTTCGTGGCGGTCGGGCGCCCGATCGAGCACGTACGGGTGCGGCTGGCCGACGAGCGGGGCCAGACGCTGAGCGAGGCACGGGTGGGGCGCGTGCTGATCAGCGGGGGCAATGTCACGTCCGGCTATCTGGGCGAGGATGGCCTGGAGGGTGTGCGCGACACCTCGCTCATCGACGAGCAGGGCTGGCTGGACACCGGCGATCTGGCGGTGCAGCTTGCCGGGCAGCTGTACATCACCGGCCGCGCCAAGGACCTGCTGTTCGTGAACGGCCAGAACCTGTACCCGCACGATCTGGAGCAGACCCTGCAGGCCAGCGGGCTGGTGGAGGCGGGCCGCATCGCGATCGCCGCGGTGCCGACCGACGACCCGGGCCGCGATCGGGCGGTGGCGTTCGTGCAGCACCGCGGCGACCTGGACGCGTTCGCCTCGCTTCGCGACACGCTGCGCGGCGAGCTCTCGCAGCGGGCATCGGTGGTGCTGGACGAGATCGTGCCGGTGCCGCGGCTGCCCAAGACCACCAGCGGCAAGGTGCAGCGGTTCGTGCTCGTGCAATCGCTGCTGGCCGGCGAGTTCGACACCGCCCGGCGGACGCTCGGGCCGATGGGGCCTGCGTCGAACGGTTCGGCGGATGCTTCGAGGGATGCTTCGACGGTCGACGATCCGGACGACGCCTCACGCTCGGATGCCGCGGTGTCCGGTGACGACGAATCGGTGGAGGGGCGGCTGCTGACGATGTGCCGCGCGCGCATCGAGGGCGCGCCGCCGACGGCTGCCGACAACCTGTTCGAGCTGGGCATCAGCTCGCTGACCCTGGCCGAGATTCACGCGGACATCGAGGCATCGTGGCCCGGCGTGCTGGACATCACCGACCTGTTCGACTACCCCAGCGTGGCCGAGATCGCCGCGGTGCTGCGCGAGCGCACCGAGGCGGGCTGAGCGATGTCGGCGTAGAACCGGTCCGGCGGTCGGTCTGGGCGGTCGGTCGTCTGCCGACCCGGACGGCGCTTAGTGACAGATCATCGGAATGCGACGGCGCTCCACGCGCTGCACCATCGACAGCGCGGCCACCCTGGCCACCGACGCCGAGTCGGCCCGGGTGAAGGCGATCGCCGCCTCGTCCGGCAGCCGGTGCACCTCCAGCCCCAGCACATCGTCCAGCGGCAACACCGCCCGCTCCAGCGCCTGGAAATCGTCGTGCACCACCAGCCACGTGGCCGGCCCGCTCTGGCCGCTCATGGCCAGGAACTTCGCTTCGCTGGCCTCGAACCACAGTCGCGACACGGTCGGCCAGTGAGCGATGCTCAAGCCTGCCAGCCAACCGAACGCCAGGCCGCAGACCAGCACGAGCGCACAGGGCAGCCATTTGGCCCGCCAGGGTTGACGGAACGGCGTGCCCGTGCGGGTGCGAGCCGGACGTCGAGCGGCAGGGGTGTACATGCGCCAAGACTACTGATGCGGAGCACTCCCTGGCAACCCGTGATCGCTCAGGCCGCCCGTTGTTTCGCCCGTTGTTCCGCCGAGGGCTCGCCCTCGGCGTCCAGGTACGCGCCGAGCAATCTCAGCATGCGATCGTCGCTCGCCTCGAAGCGGTGCACGTCGCCGGCGGCCGTGACGAACTCGGGCAACGGCGCGGCCTCGCGACCGGCCCACGCCATCGCCCAGTCCGGAAACAGGCGGACCTGGACCGGCTCGAATTGCAGGATGCGCACCGCACTGTGACGTGCATCTTGCTGGATGCGTTCGAACAGCGCCTCGAGCGTGGGTCGTGGGCCCTCGAGCACCTGGGCAAACAGTCCGGCGTTGAACATCAGCGAGCCGGTCACTCCCAGGGTTGTGTTGTTTCGGCGCGAGGTGGCGAGGATCTGCTCGATCGAAGCTTCAGGGTTCTCACGAGTCGCCGATTCGTTGCGGCTCAGGTAGATCAGTCGGTGGCAGGCGATCATGAGGGGGCGGCGGGGCTGGACTTGCGCTGATAGTCGGTGAGAAAGGCGTTGATCGCCGGCGGGTCCAGCGGTCTGCTGATGAGATACCCCTGGGCGCTGCAGCAACCGCCGTTGCTCAGCTCGTCGAACTGCTCCACGGTCTCGACCCCTTCGGCGAGCGTGGTCATGGCCAGGCTCTCGCCCAGCGACAGGATGGAGCGCACCAGGGCGCGCGAGCGCTCGGTCTGCTCGCCACGCACGAAGCTTTGATCGATCTTGATCTTGGAGAAGGGAAAGCTGGACAGGTAGCCGAGCGAGGAGAAGCCGGTACCGAAATCGTCCATCGCGATCGAGACCCCGAGCTTGCGCAGTCGCTGGAGGATGAGCAGCGTGTGCTCCGGATCCTTGATCAACACCCCTTCGGTTATCTCGATCTCCAGTCGCGATGCCGGCAGAGCGCTGTCCTGCAGCGCAGCGGCGACGATGTCCACGAACTGCTCGTCATCGAACTGCACCGGCGAGACGTTCACCGCCACGAGCAGATCATCCGGCCAGTCGGCAGCCTCGCGGCAAGCCTGCTGCAGCACCCAGGTACCGATCGCGTGGATCTCGCCGGTCTGCTCGGCCAGCGGTATGAAGTCCAGTGGCGATGGCGTCTCCGCGACGGCGTGGCGCAAGGCGTGGCCGTAGGCATCGCCGACACGCTACCCTGCGGTTCCTGCCCGGCCACAGCGTCAGGGCGCCCATCAGGTGAATCCGATGAATCCGGTCCTCGTCGTTGCCGTGCTGGCCACCATCCAGTTCTTCGTGTTCAGCTTCCTGACCGGACGGGCCAGGGCGAAGAGCGGAGTGCGCGCCCCCGCCATCGTCGGGGACGAGCAGTTCGAACGCGCGTTTCGCGTGCAGATGAACACGCTGGAGCAGCTGGTCTGCTTTCTTCCCGCGCTGCTGATCGCCGGTCGTTTCTGGTCGCCGACCCTGGTGTCCCTGCTGGGTGTCGTCTACCTGGCTGGCCGCCTGGTCTATCGGCGCGCCTATCTGGTGGATCCGAGCAAGCGGGTGCCGGGGTTCCTGCTCTCCGTCGTTCCGACGTTCCTGTTGCTGATCGCGGCGCTCGCCGGAGCGCTCATCGGCACGCCGGTGTCTTCCTGACGGCTCGACCTCGACGGGGCGTCCTCGCCTGCGGTCCGCCGGTTCAGAGTGCGCTCTTCAACAGGATCTCGGACAACGGCTTGCGCTGGCGTGGCTTGCTGCTGCCTTGGAGAACGCGTTGGATCGCTTCGAGGAGCTGCGCACTTTCGTGGCGGTCGCCGATCTGGACGAGGCCGAGGCCGTGGTGCGCGACGAGCGTCAGGCGCTGGGCGGCATCCTGCGGGTCGGCGCGCCGTTGAGCTTCGGTCTGGTGCGGTCGATGCCGATCCTGAACGCGTTCATGCACGACCATCCCGCCTTGCGCCTGGAGCTGGACCTGGACGACAGGAAGGTGGACCTGGTCACCCATCGCCTGGATCTTGCGGTGCGCACCCGGGCGTTGATCGATCACCTGGTGAGCGCATTCGATGACGAGCCCGGGCGGGCGGATGGGCACGCGAGCGATCAACGTCGGTGAGTCGGGAAAAAAAAGTATGTTCGCGTGGCACCGAAGGCCGGTCTCGTCCATTCCGGAGGACCGTGCCGAATCGGTGCCGGGCAAGGGCACTTGCGGCCTTCCCCGCGGTCGAAGGCGGGACGATCGCGAACGATGGCCGGCCGAATGGACGAACAGCACGAGCTGCGACCCTGCGCAGGCTCGATATCGACGAGCAGGAGAGTCCTGCTGGTCGAGGACGACGACGCCATCGCCGAGCTGATGCGCCTGCATCTGGTCGATGGCGGCGCCGACGTCGTGCATGCCGCGGACGGCGTGCGTGGCCTCGCCCTTGCCCTTTCCGGAGCGTGGGATCTGGTGCTGCTCGATCTGGGTCTGCCCGGTCGCGACGGGCTTGACGTCTGCCGGCGGGTGCGGGAGCTGCATCCACTCGTGCCGATCATCGTCGTCACCGCACGCATGAGTGAGGATGAGCGCATCAAGGGTCTCGTGGCGGGTGCGGACGACTACGTGGTCAAGCCCTTCGGGGTGCGCGAGTTGCTCGCCCGCATCGATGCGCTGCTGCGCCGGGTGAGCCTGCTCGATCAAGGGCGTCAGGAGGACCGGGTGGCGGCCGCCGGCATCGTGCTGGATCCGCCGGCGCATGCCGCGACCGTGGCCGGGTGTGCGGTCACGTTGACAGCACGCGAGTACGCGCTGCTGCTGCACTTCGTCCGCCATCCGGGACGCGTGTTCCGCCGGGCCGAACTGCTGGACGCGGTCTGGGGTTGCTCGTATGCCGGTTACCTGCACACGGTCAACACGCACATCAACAGGCTGCGCAGGAAGATCGAGCCCGATACCACCAGCCCGCGCTACATCGAGACCGTCTGGGGTGTCGGCTATCGGCTGGCGGTGTCGCCTTCACCGCCATGAGCGGTGAGCTCCTGGATCCGCCCGGACCGGAACGATCCGTGCGCCGTCGGCTGCCGCTGCACGTCCGACTCACCCTGGCACTCGGGGCGTTGCTGCTGCCGCTGGGCGCTTTCTGCGTGATGATCGCCGAGCATGGCGCCCAGGACTACGCCATCGAGGTGTCGCAGCGCCGGAACGCACCGATCGCGATGTACATGGCGCAGCAGGCGGGGTTGCTCGATGCGGACGGCCGGCCCGATACCCAGGCGTTCGCCACGCTGGTGGAACACGTCATGATGGTCAATCCGAACGTCGAGGTGTACGTGCTCGACACGCAGGGGGGGGTCGTGGCCCAGGCCGACACCGCGAACCGCATCGCCCGCCCGCACGTCGCGCTCGAACCGATCGAGCGTTTCCTGGATCGGGCCGCGCGCGGCGAGCCGGTCGTGCCGTCGCTGGGTGACGATCCGCTGCGACCGGGCATTGCCAGCGCCTTCTCGGTCTATCCGCTCGAGCACGACGGGCGCACCGTCGGCTACGTGTACGCGCTGATCGGCGCATCGGGCGACCGACCGCTGATCGATTCGATCCGCTCCAGCCACGCGCTGTCGGTCCTGGTGGCGATGCTCGCCGCGGTGCTGGCGACGGCCGCGTTCGGTGGCTCGCTAGCGCTGCTGACGCTGACCCGGCGGTTGCGTCGACTCACCGGTCGGGCCGACGCCTGGCACGACCTCGGAGGCGGCGTGCACCCGGACGATCTTCCGAGCGATCGTCCGGGGCGTCGGCACGCACGCCGTGGCGACGAGATCGACGCGCTCACCAACGCCTACGATGCGATGGCCCGGCGACTGCGTGCCCAGTACGAGGCGCTCGAGAGCAAGGAGCGTGAGCGACGGGAACTCGTGGCGAGCGTGTCGCACGACCTGCGCACGCCGCTGACAACGTTGAAGGGCTACCTGGAAACACTGCAGCTGCGCCGAAACCGGTTGACGCCCGACGTGCAGCACCATCACATCGATATCGCGGCGCGGCAGGCGGCGCGGCTCGAGCGGCTCGTCGCCGACCTGTTCGAGCTTGCCACGCTCGATTCGGGCGAGCGACGTCCGGACCCGGAACGGTTCTCGATGCTCGAGCTCGCCCACGATGCGCTGCAGGACATGGAGATTCGCTCGGCACGGCGAGGCGTTCGCCTGTCGGTACGGCCGTCGGCGTGCGCTGCGGCCGGGCTCGACGCGTTCGCCGACATCGCGCTCGTGCAACGGGCCCTGGAGAACCTGCTCGACAATGCCATGCGCCATGTCGATCGTGGCGGGAACATCGCCGTGCGGCTGGAGCGTCGCGACGAGCGGTTGATCGTGGCCGTCGAAGACGACGGCGCCGGCATGGTGCCCGAGGTGGTGAAGCGGTTGTTCGAGCCGGGCTTTCGTGCTGCGGCACCCGACCGGCGGCGGGGCGTCGACGACGGCCGGGTGCACGCCGGTCTCGGGCTTGCCATCGTGCGCGGGATCGTGGCCCTGCACGATGGCCGGATACAGGTGCGAAGCGCACCCGGAACCGGCAGCTCGTTCATCTTCGATGTGCCGGCGGCGGGGGCTGCCCGCCACCGGACCTCCGTCCAGCCTACCGCTCGGCCGGCGTTATCGTGACCGTCAGCACCGGAGCGTTCAGGCTGACGCGCTTGCCCATGCCGGCCAGGCTGCCGACGCCGATGCCCTCGTCCGGCCCGGTGTTCGGGGCGGACTGGTTGCGCACCTGGTTGGGCGCGCTGAGCGCGTCCCCACCCGGCACCTCGTCGATTTCGGTGCCCGAGTCCCAGATCGAGACCTGGTCGCTGACATCGCCCGATACCGGCGCGCCGTTCGCCGCGAACAGCTCGATGCTGTTGTCCTCGTCGGTGGGGGTGTAGAACCAGTCGTTGGAGGGGATGAACATCGTCACGAAGCCGAGCTTGTCACCGGGTACCGCACCGAAGCTGAATTCGTAGGCTCCGCCCGGCCCGATCGGTGCCGGCTCATCCGTGCCGACCGGCGTGTTGAAGATCGTGGCGCCCGCGATGGCGGTATCACCCGTGATGTAGGGCGTCGGCGTGCCATCCTCCGCCACGCCCTCCAGGCCGGCATTGGCGTCCGACAGCGGCAGCAGCAGCGGATCGTCCGCTTCGCGGTGCACGATGAACGCCCCCGGGGACAGCGGCACGGCGGAGGTTTCGACCGGATCCGTGCCGTCGATGGTCAGGGTCGTGCCGTCGGAGACGTTCGCCAGACGCACGGTGAACAGCGTGACGCCTTCGGGCACGATCTGTCCGCGGACCTCACCGGCAGGATTCGCATCGGTGTGAACGTTGAAGTACAGCTCGCCGCGTCGATAGGCTTCCAGAGCGGCGTCATCGAACGCGAAACCCGCCGGGACCGTCCAGGTCGTGCCGTCGGCGCTGCCTTCGAGCCCGATGAGCACGGGCCCCGCCGAGCCCTCGAAGCCGCGGTGGATGTGCGCCATCGTCGCCGGACCGGTGAGGTTGGAGACCATGATCTCGCCGCTGGCGGCACCGGTATCGTCATCCACCCGGATCGAACCCGTGCCCGAGGCATCGGGTGCCGGCACCACAAGGTCCGGTACCTCTGCATCGGTATCGAGCACCACCTCGACCCGATCGTCCGCGGAAGCGGACGGGGGAGGATCCAGGGGAAGGTTCACATCGTCATCGTCATCATCGCTGCAGGCCGAAACGCCCAGAGCGGCGATGACCGCCAGTGCGGTGGCGAGCCTTGGAAGGTGCTGGGGATACATGGTGCAATCGTCGGTTTGGAGGGCTTCTGGCGAGGTGGTCCCCGCCTGGCGATCGTGCCGTGCGGGCAGGCGCCGAGTCCTCACGAATCTCTAACGAATGCACGGGTGCCGGCCGGACTCGTGCCGCGCTTTCGCCGAATCCCGAGTGACGGCTCGCGGGGCACGAGGCGACTCACCGACATCAGCCTCGGCCTCTTACCCCCGGCGCGGGCGTCGCCTATGCCGAGGCCTGCTGCAGTCCCAGCGCGGCCCGCGCCTGCGCCACCGTGGCCACCGGACGCTCGTGCACGTTGCAGATCGCCACGACGCGCTCCACCAGCGCGGCGTTGGAGGGAGCGAGGGTGTGCCGGTCCAGACGTACGTTGTCCTCCAGCCCGGTGCGCGCGTGCCCACCCGACGCGACGGCCCATTCGTTGAGCTCGATCTGGTGGCGGCCGATGCCGGCGGCGCACCACGGCGTACCCGGCGCGAGCCGCTCCAACGTTCTCACGTAGTAGTCGAACACGTCCCGATCGGCCGGCATGGCGTTCTTCACGCCCATCACGAACTGCACGTAGAGGGTGCCGGGCAGCTTGCCCTCGCGCTTCATCTCGACCGCCTTGTGGATGTGGCTCAGATCGAAGGCCTCGATTTCCGGGGTCACGCCGTGGACGGTCATCTCGGCGGCCAGCCAGTCGACCAGTTCGGGCGGATTCTCGTAGACGCGGCTCGGAAAATTGTTCGAGCCGACCGACAGCGAAGCCATGTCGGGCTTGAGCGAGAGCATGCCGCCGCGCGACCTGCCCGCGCCCGAGCGTCCTCCCGTGGAGAACTGCACGATCATGCCGGGACAGTGCTCGCGCAGCCCCTCGAACAGTCGCGCGAAGCGCTCCGGATCGCTGGTCGGGGTCTCGTCGTCGTTGCGCACGTGGGCGTGCACGATGCTGGCGCCGGCCTCGAAGGCCGCCTGGGTCGACTCCACCTGCTCGGCGACGCTGATCGGCACCGCCGGGTTGTCCCCTTTCGTGGGCAGGGATCCGGTGATCGCCACGCAGATCATGCAAGGCCGGTTCATGGGGTGCGCTCCGGGTGGGTGTGAGGCGCCGGCACGATATCGTGCCGGCCTGTCGAATGAAAGTGTGGCGCGGATGCGCCCTGCGCCAAGCGTCCTGGCCGAAGCTCCACCGCGCATCCGGATGGTTCATCCGGACGCCTGCAGCCTCACGGGTCCTCGTGTCCGCCGTTGCGCGACCGGCTGGCGCCGAACAGCCTGTCCACCGCCGCCACCGGAGCGGCGTCGAGCTCGTCCGCACGCTGCATCGTCCACGCGTTCGAAGGGCTAAGATCCGTTCGCCGCCTCTGCAGGAGACGGGCACCGCCCGGACCGAGATCGACGCGCAGATGGAGAGGATCGATGCAGAGGCGGCATTCACGTTGTACACCGGTACCGTGACGGAACGTGCAGGAGACTGAGGAACAAGCGAATGACCGAGGTGCGCAACACGCTCTGGATCATGTGCGATCAGCTGCGCTGGGACTACCTGTCCTGCTACGGCCATCCACACCTGAAGACGCCGAACATCGATCGGCTGGCGGCGCGGGGCGTACGGTTCGACCGCGCCTACGTCCAGTCGCCGTTCTGCGGACCGTCGCGCATGAGCGCCTACACCGGGCGCTACTGTCGCAGCCACGGTGCCACCTGGAACGGTTTTCCGCTGCGCGTGGGCGAGCCGACCCTGGGGGACCACCTGAGAAAGATCGGCGTCCTGCCGGCCATCGTCGGCAAGACGCACATGGTCGCCGATGCCGAGGGCATGGAGTGGCTGGGCATCGACGCCGGTTCCACCATCGGGATTCACCTGTCGCAATGCGGGTTCCAGCCCTGGGACCGCGATGACGGCCTGCACCCGCCGGGCCCGTACGGCGGCCACCCCCTGTACGACGACTACCTGAAGTCGGTCGGCATCGATCGCGACGATCCGTGGGACAGCGCGGCCAATTCGGGCCGCGGCGACGATGGCGAACTGCTGTCCGGCTGGCTGCTGAAATACTCCAACCTGCCTGCGGACATTCCCGAGGAACACTCCGAGACGCCCTACATGACGCGTCGGGCCATGGCGTTCATGGAAGAGATGGGCGAGCAGCCCTGGCTGTGCCACCTGTCGTTCATCAAGCCTCACTGGCCGTACATCGTGCCGGCGCCGTACAACGACATGTATGGCCCCGACGACATCATCGCGCCGGTACGCTCGCAGGCCGAGCGGGATAACGATCATCCGGTCTACAAAGCGTACCGCGACAGCCGGATCTGTCGCACCTTCTCCCGCGACGGGGTGCGCGAGCGAGTCATCCCGGCCTATATGGGACTGATCAAGCAGATCGATGACCAGATGGGCGTGCTGTTCGACTTCATGGAGCACAGAGGCCTGTTCGAGAACACCATGATCGCCTTCACGTCGGATCACGGCGACTACCTGGGGGATCACTGGATGGGCGAGAAGGACCTGTTCCACGACCCCTCGGTACGGGTGCCGCTGATCGTCTACGACCCGCGAGCCGAGGCCGACGCCACCCGCGGTCAGGTGCGCGACGAACTGGTGGAGATGATCGACCTGGCACCGACCTTCCTGGACTTTCACGGTGCGCCGCCCAGGCCGCACATCCTGGAGGGACGCAACCTGGCGCCGCTGCTGCACCAGTCGGGCAAGCCGGAACGCTGGCGGCGCTACGCGATCAGCGAATACGACTACTCGACACGCGAGGCGCGGCAGATCCTGGGCAACGACCAGAAGGATGCTCGCCTGATCATGATCCGCGACGAGCGCTGGAAGATGATGTACGCGGAAGGGTTCCGACCGATGTTGTTCGACCTTCTGGACGACCCGGACGAACTGCAGGACCTGGGGGCCGATCCGGCCCGCGCGCACGTGCGCGAACGGCTGGAAAAGGCGATCTTCACATGGGCAAGGCAGCACCACAACCGCATCACCGTGACGCCCGAGCGGGTGGAGAAGATGTCCGGCGGCGAGCCGCCCGGCGTACTCATCGGCTTCTGGGACGAGGACGACTACGAGACGGTGTTCGGTCGTCCGTTCCGCAAGCCTGGATAGGCGGCAGGGCGATAGCCGGACTCGGACTCGTCGCCTGGAAGCGGCGTCCGATTGCTCCGGCGCTCGGTCCTCGCTCAGTCCGGCTTGACCGCCTCGGGAGCCGCGGCGATGAAGGCCGGGTGCCGGGCGCAGGCGCTCGCCACCGCCTGGATACGCCGACAGTCGGTGAAATCCGCACCCCAGCGCATGGCGTTGTAGAGTTGGGGGATCAGGCACAGGTCCGCCATCGAGGGAGCGTCACCGATGCAGTAGGGCGCCTGCTCGAAGCCGGCCAGCTGCGTTTCGAACGCCTGCAGCGCAGGCGTGATGAAATGGCGCATCCAGTCGGTGCGTGCCGGCTCCTCGCCCCCGGTGGCGTGCTTGAGGACCGAGACGTTGCACACCGGGTGCAGGTCGACCGCGATCGACATGGCGAGCGCCCACGCCCTGGCTCGCGATACCGGCTCATCCGGCAGCAAGCCCAGACTGCGCGTGGTGTCCAGGTACTCCACGATGGCCAGCGACTGGGTGAAGCGCTCGCCATCGATGTCCAGCACCGGTACCAGACCCTGCGGGTTGCGCTCGAGGTGCTCGGGTTCGCGTTGCTCGCCCGCCACGAGGTTGACGGGAATGCCCTGCCAGGCAATGCCGGCCAGGTTCAGCGCGATGCGAACGCGGTAACTCGCCGTGGAGCGCCAGTAGTCGTACAGCACGGTCGGGCTCGCTTGCCCGTGCGGACCGTTCCTGTCGGTAGCCATGGTCACATCCGCGTTCACTCCCGCGCCCCGCTCACCGTTCCGCAGGGCGTTCGAAGGGATCGCCCAGCGCCGGCAGCACGGTGCCGACGCACTCGCCGAAGCCGATCGTGAACCCGTCACCGACGGCTCGACCGCGCAACGTCAGCGTGTCGCCGTCCTCGATGAAGGTGCGCGTCTGGCCGCCATCCAGCGTCAGCGGCTCCTTGCCGCCCCAGCTGATCTCCAGCAACGCACCGCGCATGCCCTTCTCCGGACCCGAGATGGTGCCCGAGCCGAGCAGGTCGCCGGTGCGCATCGGGCAGCCAGAAGAGGCGTGGTGGACCAGCTGCTGGGCGGCCGAGTAGTACATCACGTTGTAGTTGGTGCGCGAGATGGTCGATGCCGGCAGCCCCTCGGGGGCCATGTCCACCGCCAGCTCGATGTCGAACAGCATCGGCCCGGTGTCCTGCAGGTGCGGCAGCAGCGGCACCTCGCGTTCGGGCGTGGACGCCCGGAACGGCTCCAGCGCCAGCGTGGTCACGATCCACGGACTGATCGTGGTGGCCGTGGCCTTGGCCTGGAACGGGCCGAGCGGCTGATACTCCCAGGCCTGGATGTCGCGCGCCGACCAGTCGTTGAGCAGCACGTAGCCGAAGATCATCGCATCGGCCTCGTCCAGGCTCAGCGGGCCGGTCGAGGAGCCACCCACGATGGCGCCCATCTCGAGCTCGATGTCGAAGCGGCGGCAGGGCAGGAACGAGGGCACCTCGTGATCGGGCGACTTCAGCTGACCCCAGGGCCTGCGCACGTCGGTACCCGAGACCACCACAGAAGAGGCACGTCCGTTGTAGCCGATCGGAATGTGCAGCCAGTTGGGCGGCAGCGCGTTCTCGGCACCGCGGAACAGGGTGCCGACGTTGGTGGCATGGTGACGGCCGGCGTAGAAGTCGGTGAACTCGCTGACCACGAAGGGCAGGTGCAGGCGCACCTCGGCCCGTGCGTGCAGGTGCGGCTCGACCTGCTCGCGTTCGGTGGCGCCCTCTTCGAGCAGCGCGGTCAGGCGCTGGCGGAACTCGGCCCACACGTGGCGCTCCCTGGCCATCAGCGCGTTCCAGGCGGGTTGCTCGAACAGCGAAGGCTTGCCCAGATCGATCAGCCCCTCGCGTTCCAGGGCCGCGACATCGAGCACCCGATCCCCGATCGCCACCCCGCAGCGCGCCGGCTGGTCGCCGAACGAGAAGACCCCGCAGGGCAGGTTGTTCAGCGGGAAATCGGTGGCGGCGCCGTTGGCGCTGTCCACCCAGCTCTTGATCAACGTCATGTCAGGTCCATCCAGGGGGTCGGGCAGGGGGTCGGGCAGGGGCTCGGGCAGGGAGTCGGGTAGGGAATGAGCGGACCGCTCACTTGATGCCGGGCGTGCCGTCGAACTTCTTCTCCAGGCTCTTCCAGCAATCGATGTAGTCGTCCTGCAGCGGCGCCTCGGTGGCCGCGTAGCGGGTCAGGTGCTGCGGGAAGCGGGTCTCGAACATGAAGGACATGGTGTCGTCCAGCTTCTCGGGCTTCAGGTCAGCGTTCGACGCCCCTTCGAAGGCCTCGCGATCCGGCCCGTGCGGCAGCATCATGTTGTGCAGGCTCAAGCCACCGGGCGCAAACCCTTGCGGCTTGGCATCGTACTGACCGTAGATGTTGCCCATCATCTCCGACATCACGTTCTTGTGATACCAGGGCGGGCGGAAGGTGTTTTCCATCGTCAGCCAGCGTTCGCGGAACAGCACGAAGTCGATGTTGGCGGTGCCCTCGACCCCGGACGGCGCGGTCAGCACCGTGAAGATCGACGGGTCCGGGTGATCGAACAGGATCGCGCCGACCGGGCAGTAGGTGCTCAGGTCGTATTTGACCGGCGCGTAGTTGCCGTGCCAGGCGACCACGTCCAGCGGGCTCTGGTCGATGCGGGTGCGGTGGAACTGCCCGCACCACTTGACGATCACGCTGGAAGGCACCTCGCGATCCTCGAACGCTGCCACCGGCGTCTTGAAGTCCCGCCGGTTGGCCATGCAGTTCGCGCCGATCGGGCCACGACCCGGCAGCTCGAACTTCTGCCCGTAGTTCTCGCACACGAAACCACGTGCCGGACCGCGCACGAGTTCGACCCGGTACAGCAGGCCACGCGGGATGACCGCGATCTCCCCGGGTGAAAGATCGATGATGCCCAGCTCGGTGCACAGCCGAAGCTCCCCTTCCTGCGGCACCAGCAGCAATTCGCTGTCGGCCGAGTAGAAGTATTCGTCCACCATGGACTCGGTCACCAGATAGATGTGGCTGGCCATGCCGACCTGGGTGTTCACGTCCCCTGCCGTGGACATCGTGCGCATGCCGGTCACCCAGGTAAGCTTCTCGTCGGCGTGCGGCACCGGATCCCAGCGGTACTGGCCGAGGCTGGTGACGTGCGGATCCACGTTGGGGGCCGACTGCCAGTAGGGCAGGTCGATCTTCCCGTAGCGACCCGAATGCTTGACCGAAGGTCGGATCCGGTAGCACCAGGTGCGCTCGTTCTGGTGGCTGGGGGCGGTGAACGCGGTACCGGTGAGCTGCTCTGCGTAGAGCCCGTAATTGCACTTCTGCGGACTGTTCATGCCCTGCGGGAGCGCACCGGGCAGCGCCTCGGTCTCGAAATCGTTGCCGAAGCCCGGCATGTATCCTGTCGTGTTCTCGTTCACGGCGGCGGCGGATATGGATTCGGACGCGTTGATTTCACGGTTCACGGCTGGATCTCCTCTGGAATCGCACGTCGGTGCCGGATGGTCCGGCGAGCGGCGAGCGAACGGCGGTCGGCGCCGCGCGGCCGGCAAGCCGACACGCGTTTCGCGCGTGCCCATGCGCACGTCGGGCAGGCTCGCACCACGATGGCCGGGCTCTTGCAGCCGGTCACCGGCGTGACCACGGTCGCAGCCGTTGGCGGACATGGCGATCCTCTCGCGGCGGGGTGCCGTCGATCACGGTACAGGGCATGCCTGAACGCTACTCGTTGCAAGTGCAACTGTCAACGGAGCGAGCGTGACGCCCCGATTCCTCTATGCGGGAACCTGCGCATGAGCCAGCTCGAGCTGTTGAAGTTCGTCCCCTTTCGCCTGAACCGACTCGCCGCCGAGGTCAGCGGCGAGGTGGCCAAGGTCTACGCCGACCGCTTCGGCATCAGCATCGTCGAGTGGCGGATCATGGCCACGCTGGCGGTGCGTGAACCGTGCAGCGCACAGCTGATCGTGCGCTGCACGCGCACGCACAAGTCGCGGGTGAGCCGGGGGGCCAACCGGCTGATCGACACCGGTCTCGTGGCGCGCGTCGATCACGAGGCTGATGACGAGGATCGCCGTGAATCCCTGCTGCGCCTGACGGAGAAGGGCCGGCGACTCTACCGGCGCATGGTCCCGCCGGTGCTGGCACAGGAGGCGTCCATCCTGGACTGCCTCGATGCCGAGGAACGTCGTGTCTTCACGCTGGCGCTGGACAAGCTGGAGCGATCGCTCGGGCTGGTGCAGGACCTTCACACCCCGCACGACTGAGGCCTGAATCCGGGCGCGACGCGCGTCGATTCCGTTCGCGCGCCGAGCCGACTCGAAGGTGCTCCGCGATAGGGTCGAAGTTGCATGTCTACCCGTTTCGGGCGCGCAAGAACGGGTTCCGTGAGCGCGATCGGTGGCGCGCAGGCAGGCCTTGGCGTTGGAGTAGCGGATCCGCCCCTGCACCGGCACCTTGCACGCCACGCCATCGACGGTGACGGGCGCGCGATTCGGGTCGCGGAAGTGGCTGTCGATGATGCACGCGTGCCGCGCCGGATCGCTCGGGTCGAGGGGCTGCCCGTACCACAGCGAGCCGAACGTCAGCGGTTCATTGAGTCGCAGCCGCCCGGCGGGCTCCTGTGAAAGGTCTCGGACCTGCAGATCGAGCTCGTCGAACTCCTCGATCAGCAGCCGCAGACGCTCGTGGCAGGCATGACCTGCCTCGCTCAGCGCCACCGAGCGTGTCGTGCGGTCCAGCAGCCGTACTCCGAGTTCGGCCTCGCGCCGTGACACCAGCTCGACGCCGGTCCCGAACGGGTGGCGCGACGCCCGGCCGCGCCGGTGAAGCTTCCCGTGTCCACGACGGCGATGAACATCCGGTCCGGTTCGAGACGGTCCACGGCGTGTTCCATGGCGATCGGGTCGCGACAGGGACCCTCGTCCTACCGACATCCCCCTCTGCCAGGCACAGTTCAAGGTCTGCCGGTGCCCTCGCACGCGGAGCTCGGCACCGTTGCCGCTGGAGTGGATGTCCGTGACACCATGTGCCCGATGATCAGGAGCTGACGAACACCGCATGGCCGACGGACCGAATCGAGACCTGCTGTCCGGCCCGATCGGGCGGACCCTCTTGCTGTTCGCGCTGCCCACGCTCGCCTCCTCGGCGCTGCAGTCCGCCAGCGGTTCGCTGAACACGCTCTGGGTCGGCAGGTTCCTGGGCGAGCAGGCCCTGGCGGCGACCGCGAACGGCAACATCGTGATGTTCCTGCTGGTCGCCTTCGTGTTCGGATTCGGCATGGCGTCCACGATCTACGTCGGCCAGGCCTGGGGGCGGGGGGATGCCGACGAGGCGCGCCGGTTCGCAGGCACCGCGATCGGGGCCTTCGTGCCGGTGGCCGCTCTCATCGCCGTCGGCGGCTGGTTCGCCGCACCGTGGCTGCTGGCAATGCTCGGCACGCCCGAGTCGGTGGTGCCGCTGGCGCTGGCCTACCTGCGCGTGGTGTTCCTGTCGATGCCGGCGATGCTGATGTTCACCCTCTCCACGATGGCGTTGCGCGGCACCGGGGATTCGACCACGCCGTTGTGGTTCATCGGTGCCAGCGTGGTGATCGACTCGGGACTGAACCCGTTGCTGATCCTGGGAGTCGGGCCGCTGCCCGAACTTGGCATCGCGGGCGCGGGGCTGGCCACCGCCATCGCGCAATACGTCTCGCTCGCGGCGATGCTCGGCTGGATCTACGCGAAGGAGCTGCCGCTGCGCTTGCGGGGTGCGGAGCTTCGCTACCTGCTGCCCGACACCGCGCGCCTTCGCACGATCGTCGCCAAGGGCCTGCCGATGGGGCTGCAGATGATCGTCATCAGCTCGGCCGCGCTGTCGATGCTCTCCCTGATCAATCGCGAGGGCGTCGATACCACCGCCGCCTACAGCGTCGTGCAGCAGCTGTGGGGCTACGTGCAGATGCCGGCGATGGCGCTGGGCGCGGCGGTGAGCGCGATGGCGGCACAGGCGATCGGCGCGGAACGCTGGGACCGGGTGGACCGGATCGCGCACAACGGGGTGATCCAGAACGTGCTGCTGACAGGCGCGCTGGTCCTGTTGCTGACGTGGCTGGCGCGTCCGGCGCTCACCCTCTTTCTCGGTCCCGACAGCACCGCCTTGCCGATCGCGATGCACATCGTGCGGATCTCCACCTGGGGCTTCGTCGCGTTCGGCGTGGCACTGGTGCTGTTCGGCACGGTACGAGCGAACGGGCAGGTGATCGGTCCGCTGGTGATCCTGACGGTGGCGATGTACCCGGTACGGCTGGGGTTCGCGCACGGTGCCCGGACGTGGCTGGGCGTGGACGCGATCTGGTGGAGCTTTCCGGTGGCGCTGGTGGCGACGATGGGCATGGCGTTCACGCTGTACCGCTTCGGCGGGTGGCGTTACGGCAAGCTGTTGCCGCTCTCGCACCACGAATGCGAGCAGCACGCCCGGTGCGCCCGGGAGACCACCGGCGCGCTCGCCCCGGTGGGTTGAATTCGCGTTCGTTACCGCGGCACCAGCGTCCATGCGGGCCGTCACCGGAGTTGAGTGCACGCTCGGCAGGGACGACGGGCCGTCCATCGAAGGTCTTGCGCACCCGGTCGAATGGCAGAGGTTCGCGATCGATCGCACCGAAGTGGCCCATGCCATCTTCACCGATTACCTGAACGCGCTGGGTGTCGTCATGGCCGGGCCGTTCGAGGCGGGTGCCGCCTCGTTCGGGTCAATGCGGCGATGGACGACTTCGTCGAGTACAAGCGCATCACTCGGTCGCAGAAAGCAATGTTCCCGCCCGAGGACTGAATCACCCGCCTACAGGAATCATCTCTTGACCGCGATACTCGGCCTCTCGGGCGGCCGGAGTTCGCGAATCAGCTGCGCGAAGAAGGCCCCGCGCCGACGGGGGGGAGCCGAGGAAGGGGTCGGGGACGGCATCGCCGCCGGATGATCGGCGGGGCGCGCGCCTGATGGTCCGTCACCCGTCGATCCTTCAGGCTCCGGCGTGGCAAGAGGCGCACGCTATCGGTCTTGCATCGCGAGGGCACTGGGACTTCCGGTGGGACTTCCGGTGGGATTTCCGGTGGGATTTCCGGACCCGCGATGCTCATCGATGGGGCAGGGCGTACGCTCAGAACAGGTACGCCGCGCCCAGCGCGACACCGTTGCCGACATCGTCCTTCCGGTCGTAGCTTGCCGCCTCGAGAAAGGCGTAGGCGCTGTCGAACCACTCCAGCGTGGCCCCGACCACGAACTCGTTGTAGCTCTGGTCGCTCTCGATGAACGATTGCGTGTTCTCCTCGCTGAAGAGCGCTCCGCCATCGACGTCCACGTATTGATAGGCCCCGTACACGTCGCCCCGTCCCCAGGCGCCGCGTGCACCCAGACCCACCCGGTGCTCGTCGGGCACGATGTCGCTGTCGCCGGACGCGTAGTACTCGTACTTCACGGCCAGCCGCACGGCGGCCAGTTCGTACTGGGCGGTGATGCCGAACTGGTCGCCGGCATCGAACTGGCCGAGATCGGCCCCGTCCGGGCCGATGAACACTCGTCCGCTGGCATCGCCGTCGAAGTTGTCGAGCGAATCCCACACGGCGGCGACGCGCAGGGCGTCCGCGGCGAATTCGACTCCGAGGTAGGGAGCTGCCGTGCCCGAATCGGAAACGTTCTCCGCCTCCCGACTTCCCTTGTACTGGAACCCGATCGCGGCCCTGAACCCGCCCACGGCGGGCGAGGTGTACTGCAGCTTGTCGCCCTCGCGGTTGGTATCCCCCTCGCCCTGGGTGTTGACCCCGTCGTCCCCCTCGACCAGAGCACTCGAATCCGTGACGTCGAAGAACTCGTTGTTCGAGATCGGATCCTGTATCCACTCGTCGATCAGCGGGTCCCAGGAGCCGACCCGACCGTCACCGTAGGCACCCCGGACACCGAAGTAGGCCTGGTCGCCGGTGTCAAGTCCGCCACCATCGTTGATCTCGTCGGCGTCTCCCTCGAACTCGTAGCGGAAGTAGCCGGTGAAGCGGTTGCCGACGACACGTTCCCCACGCACGCCGAGCGTGGAGCCGTTGTCGGCGATGCCGTCGCTCGTACCGTCCGGCCCGCCGCTCTCGAGCGCGGAGTAGGCGAATTGCAGGTTTCCGTAGAGTTCCAGCGTGGTGCCGTCCTGGTCGAAGACCGTCGCGGCATGCGCCGCCGGCGACATCGTGCCGGTCATCGCACCGGTCATCGCCGCAGCGACCGCGATCGCGAGGCCGTGCCGACGCACGGGCACCGTGCGAGCGGTCCGCAGCCGCCGATCCGATCGGCGACTGCCGGGAAAAGCGTCACCAATCGCGGGAAGGCTGCGGGTCTGGAGCGAACGATCGGTGCGTAGGTACACGATGCGATCCATGGTCGGTCTTCTCGGGTTGTCGATGTCGGTCGGGCACCGGCACGGGCGACGGTCTCGTGCCCGACACGCCCCGATGGTGTCGCGGTCGACGCGGGAGAACATACCGCCTGAGAACGTTACAACCGGGCCGCTCTCGACGGCCGGTTCCGGCTCACCACACGCCGCATCGCTCTCGCTGGCGTCGGTGCTCGGGCGCAACTCGGCGGTGCTGGTCGGTGTGTTCGCGCTCGGCGTCGCAGCCTCGCAGTTCCAGCGGGTGGTGCCGCGCATCGGCGTGGTCCACATGGAGCGTGCCGCGCTGGGGGCACATGAACGAGCGCTTCGCGCTGCTGATGCCTGAGGCTGATCGTACGGGGCGAAGGCTTCTTCAAGCTGGTGGTCACGCTGACCGAGAAGGGCATCGACCTGGTCGGGCCGCAGGCATCGGCGAACTTAGCGTTCGGTGGCATCGCGGTGTTCCTGCTGGCGTGGATCTGTTTCGATGGCGTGGCCAACGGGTGCCTGAAGAACACCGATCCGTCGACGATCATCTTCAACCGGTTCGGGCACTTCGGGCTGATGCTGGCCGGTGTCGTGGTCGGTGTCGTTCCGGCCGGCGAGATCAAGGTCGGCTTCTGGGAGCCGCACGACGCCGGGTACGCCACGCTGGGCTGCTTCGGGCTGGCGGCCTACCTGCTCCTGCTGGGTCTGGTGCAGGGTTTGATCGAGGACAGGGAGCCGCACCGCTTCGCGCGCCGGGACGCCAAGCTGTGCGGCGCTGGCGATCGGCTCCTGGTTCGTGATCCCGCAGGTACCATCGCTGGTCGGCAATCTGATCTGGGGTGCCGCGCTCGGCAGCCAGATCGCGGTTCCGGTCGTGCGGGGGGTATCTGGCCTTTCGCGACGAGTAAGGGATGACCGCCGCTCGACCATCCACCCTGTCCCTACCTTCCATCGAACCTTCGCATGAACATCCGCGTACCCGGCTCGATCACCGCCACCCTGCTCGTCACCGCCTGTGCGAACGCGCCGCAGTCCGACATCTACGCGTCCGCCGACGAGGCCATGTTGGAATACAAGGGCGGCACGTACGACAGGGGCGCCGCGGTGCCCGGCAGCGGTGCGCGCTACGTCGGTGACGGGCTGGAGTGGGTGACGAAGGGCTCGGGTGCCGGCGCCGAGGGCATCCTGTCGCGCCACCTGCCCGATGGCGCGTCCGGCGAGCTCGTCGAGACGTGTTCAGGCATCTGAGGGGGGCGACCAGGGGCCGATCAGGGGCCGATCAGGGGTCGATCAGGGGTCGATCAGGGGTCGATCAGGGGTCGATCAGGGGTCGATCAGGGGTAGTGCACGCCACCTTCGGCCCGTTGTACCTCGCGCTTGTCCTGGGGTAGCGGAATGAACTCGGATTCGTCGCCGGGCACGGTGTCGAACTTGCCCGATGCCCATTCCTCCTTGGCCTGCTCGATGCGCTCGGGCCGCGACGACACGAAGTTCCACCACAGGTAGCGCGGCCCCTCCATCGGAGCACCGCCGAACAACATGAAGCGCGCCTCGTTCCGTGCCTGGATGACGACCTGATCGCCGGGGCGGAACACGACCAGCTGTCCCGGTTCGAACGAGGCGCTGCCGATGGTGACGGTCCCGGAGATCGTGTAGATGGCGCGTTCGTCCACGGCGGGCTCGATCGGCACGCGTGCGCCGGCCTCCAGCGATACGTCCGCGTACAGCGTGTCGGACGAGGTGACCAGCGGCGAGCTGGCACCGAAGGCGTCGCCCGCGATCAGGCGGGCGCGCAGGCCGTCGGCCTCCACGATCGGCAAGGCATCGGCGCCATGGTGGGCGAATTCGGCCTCCGACTCCTCCTCGGCCAGCGGCATCGCCATCCAGGTCTGCAGGCCGAACAGCCGTTGCCCGTCGCGCTTGCGCTTCTCCGATGTGCGCTCCGAGTGCACGATGCCGCGTCCCGCCTTCATCCAGTTGACCGCCCCGGGCTGGATCGCCAGATCGGTGCCCAGGCTGTCCCGGTGCAGGATCTCGCCCTCGAACAAGTAGGTGAGTGTGGACAGGTTGATGTGCGGGTGAGGGCGTACGTCGATGCCCTGGTCGGTCAGGAATTCAGCCGGCCCCATCTGATCGAAGAAGATGAACGGGCCCACCATCTGGCGCTTCTTGCTGGGCAGGGCACGGTGTACGGTCATCTCGCCGAGATCCACCGCGCGCGGCACGATCAGCGTCTCGATCGCATCGACGGAGGCGGCATTGCCGAGTTCGGGGTCGGGGCAGTCGGTCCAGCTCATGAACTAAGGGCCTGTGAAGGAATAAAGGGTGCATCCTGCCGGCCCTGTGCGTTTGTCCCGCCAGGCGCTGCGAACGAGGGTAGCAGGGCTACCCTCGCGGTGAGCAACGTAGCGGCACGAACGCACCGGGCCGGCCCGCAGGGTCGCTTCGCAGGGCGTGCCATCCGTTGTTGCTCCTCGGTCGCCTGGCCCTGCCAAGCTCCGCTCCTCGCGCCTAGGCTGACACGCCCTGCGAAGCGACAGGATGTACCCTTTGATCCTTCACAGGCCCTACTCTCTGGTAGGTGGTCTGGTCGATCAGGTGATCGAGAGAATGGGGAGTGGGTGAATCTGGCCGGCTGGTTCGGCCCGCTCACGAGCGGTTCAGCAGGTCCCGCACGTAACGGATCTCCTGTTCCACGACGCCGTGCCCGGCGCCGCGAGGGCATCCAGACCGATCGACAGTCCCGGTTCGTTGCGCTTCAGCGGGGCCCGGCCCACCCAGGCGTCCAGTCCACCGGGTGTCACGCCGTAGGCGACCGCGGAGGCCATGCCCGGGTCCGGCATCGACGAACGGGAAGAACGTCGATACGGTGCCGGGATCCGCCTGGTGGCTACCGTAGTAGAGGTGATAGGTACCTGGATCGTCGAAGTTGACGGTCTTCTTGATCAGGCGCTGGTGCAGGCGGGCGGTGTAGACGTCGACGTTCTCCTGCGGCGCTCCGGAAATCGCCGTGACGTGGTGCAGACCGGGCATGACGCGAAACATGGGACAGGATTCTGGATCAGAATGTGGGGGGATGATGGAGACAGTCGCCGTGCGTCGAAGGCACTTTCCGGAGGGATACTGCCATGCCCGCCCAATCAACCGCTGAAGAGCACGTGTGCCCCGCGGCACCGTTGCTGGTGCTGCTGCGCGGACGCTGGACCGTGTTCCTGATCCACTACCTGGGCAACCGCGGTACTCTGCGGTTCGGCGAACGGCAGCGGGCGCTGATCGGGATTTCGCCCAAGGTGCTGACCGAACGTCTGCGCGCGTTCGAACGGTACGGACTGGTGTGGCTACGGGGCGAGCGAGAAGGGCGACGACCTGCACGCGACGCTTGCCTTGCTGGAGGAACCGGCCGCACGCCTGCCGGGCGAGGCGGATCCCTGAGCGACCGGTCGATTCGGCCTGCGCCGAGCAGGGAGGACCCCGGTGGCGGATCGGTTCAGTCGGCTCGGCACCGGTCCTCGGCCCCGTCACCCGGTTCGCCGCCGAGCGCCAGGGCACCGCTGCGACCGCTCTCTTCGCACTCCCAGGTTGCGCTCCAGGCGCCCGCGTCGCGCTCCAGCACCAGGTAGTTGCGCTCGGCGGTGTAGATGCCTCGCTGTCCGGGCAGCGGGCGCAGGCGGATCGGCTGTTCGGGCAACGGGTTCTCGCCGAACGTGGCGAGCCAGCCGAGGGCACGTGCCCACCCGCTTGACGGGGGCGGATGAGCGATGCCCGAGGCGATCAACTGGTGCAGCGTGCGCGCGTCGCCGATCGGCATCTCGCCCCGGCTGGCCAGATGGATCTCGCCGGACAGGACCGTGACCTCGCTGCCCGCCAGCGACGCCGCATCGAGCCGTTCGAGCATTCGGCGCCATTCGTCGCGGTGGGCACGGCTCTGCCATTGGTCGCGAAGATCATCCGCGTAATGGCGCAACACGGGCAATGTTCCGATCAGCCGCTCGAACAGGCTCAGCCGCGGTCCGAGCAACGGCACGCTGGACAGCAGCAGTATCCGCCGAGTGCCGCGTGCCCGCTCGAGATGATCGGCCAGAAGCGTCCAGCCGGCAGGTCCGAGCACGCGCTCCATCCGACGCTCGGACCGCAGGTCGGGCGCGATGACGTGCAGGTCGGGAAAGGACAATGACCAGGACAGGCTGTCGCCCGGCATGGCCACCTCGGGGGAGAGCGCCCGCTGGAACAGCAGGAAGGCGCGTTGCGCCACGCCGAACAGCCCCTGGCCGACCGGGCTGTCGAGCATCGCCGATGGGTGACTGCCCCAGCCGTCGAAGATGTCGTGGTCGTCCCAGATCATCGCGGACGGCACACGGGCCATCAGCGCGGCGACGTCCGGGTCGGTGTACAGGCCGAGGTAGCGATCGACGAAAAAGCGCAGGGCGGCGCGCTCCACCTCGTCATCGAACGCGAAGTGGTCGCGCTCGTGCAACGCGCTCGCCGCCCAGGCGACCAGGGTCGGATGCGCCGTGCTCGCCTCGTCGGCGTACAGCTGGTCGCCACCGTGCAGCAGCAGCGCGAACGGCGCGCCTTCGTGCTCGGCGAGCAGTCGCCGCCACATCAGGTTGCGCTCGTGCGCCACGCGCTCGGCATCGCCGTTCTCCATGCCGTTGCAGGAGGCGAAGGCGATGCGCAACGCACCGGCGGTGTCGGTCTCCACGGCGTGCGGCACGCCGTCGAATTCGTAGAAGGCCGGCGCGTTCGCCGGCAGTTCGAAGTCGTAGCGCAGGAACACGTGCTCGGCAAGGCGCGCCAGCTCGATCGGTTCGACCGGTTCGCCGCCCATCGGGCGCAGGCCGGACCCGCCCGGCGACGAGCGGGTGTGCGACGAGGCGCTCCTGACCACCAGTGCTGCCAGGCGGCAGCGGGTCGAATCCGACCCGCGGGCGAACAGGACCGGTCCGGCCACGATGGACGTCATGGCGACCAGAGCGCTTGCGCAGAGGCTGGCGGATGGACTCTTCGGCAAGATGGCGGACGAGCTGGCGGGCGTGGCATCGGGTTCGGCACAGGCATGTCGGGCAGGCGGATCGTTGCGGTCGGGATCGTGCTCCGGGCCGCTCGAAGCGGAGTCGATAGAGGCGCCCGGCAGCGATCGGCCGGGCCCCATCGTACGGCGAATCGCCGTTGGCGACGTGTCTTCCGGCCCCGAGCACCGGCGTTGCCCGACGGCCGGATTATGTTTTCGACAGACGAGTCCGGATGCTTCGCCGGGGTGCTACACAGCGGTTTCGTCTTCCCCGAATCCTTTTCGAACCCCGCCGCCATTGATCGCCTCCTTCCTGTTCATCGCCGTGGGCATCGTCCTGCTGGTCATCGGCGCCGATGCCCTGGTGTCCGGCGCTTCGCGCATCGCGCAGCGCTTCGGGATACCGCCGCTGATCGTCGGACTGACGATCGTGTCGATCGGCACCAGCATGCCCGAGATCACCGTCTCCACCACCGCCGCCCTGGCCGGCAGCACCGAGCTGGCCCTGGGCAACGTGGTCGGCAGCAATATCTTCAACGTGCTGCTGATCCTGGGCATCGCGGCGCTGATCCTGCCGCTGTCGGTGCAGATCTCCGTGATCCGCCAGGAGGTGCCGGTCATGATCGGGTTCTCCCTGCTGCTGTTCGCGCTGATCCTCGACGGTTCGTTGTCCGCCATCGAGTCCGGCCTGCTGCTGATCCTCGGCATCGCCTACTTGCTGCTGCTGGTGGTGCAGGCGCGTCGGGCAGCGCGTGCCGGCCGGGACGTCGCGGTGGACCTGCCGGACGCGACCGGCTGGCTTGCGCGCGTACCGGCCCCCCTGCTGATGGTGATCGGTCTGGTCGGACTGGTGAGTGGTGCGCAGTTGCTGGTGCAAGGCGCATCGGCGATCGCGCTCTCGTTCGGCGTGAGCGAGCTGGTGGTGGGCCTGACCGTGGTGGCGATCGGCACCTCGCTGCCCGAAGTCGCGGCAAGCGTTGCGGCGGTGTTGCGCGGCGAGCGTGACCTGGCGATCGGCAACGTGGTCGGCAGCAACGTGTTCAACATCGCGCTCTGCCTGGGGTTGGCGGGGCTGGTCGCCCCGTCCGGGCTGCTGGCACCGGCGCAGTTGATCGGGTTCGACCTGCGCTTCATGGTGGTGGTGGCCATCGTGCTGCTGCCGCTGATCTTCACCGGCTACGGGGTGAGCCGGCTGGAAGGGGCGCTGCTGCTGTGCTGGTGCGCGATCTACCTGGTGTGGACGGTGCTGGCCGCCACGAATCATGCGATGCTGGAACCCTTCTCGCGCATCGCGCTGATCGGGCTGTTCCCGGCCACCGTGGTGTTTCTCGTCGTCACGGTGGTGATGGTGTTGCGCAAGCCGGCGAGTCGCTCGCTGCACTGATCGGTGCGGGCGGGCCGGCACGGCTGCCGATCCGTCCGTTCGAACAGGCTCCATCGCCTGTGCCTCGGCCGAACGGCCGATGACGATATCGTCCGCACGGCCGAGCGATTTCCGGCCGTCCGGCCGATGGGCGGCGTTGCCGGAAGCACCATCATGTGGATTCCTTCAAGCAAAAGAATCACCTGACATGATGATCAAATGTATCGCGGGCATCGCCCTGGCCGCCTCCGTCACGGCCTGCGGCACCTCGGGCGGCACCGACACCATGGACCTGCTGAGCGAAAGCGCCCAGGCTTGCAGCATCGCCTGCACCGAGCATCCCGACATCGATTCGTTCTCGTTCGCGGCCGGTGGCGGCTCGCCCTTGCTGTTCAGCGGCAAGTTCGCGGCCAGCTGCGACTGCTCCGATGAACGGCGATAGGCCGGCGCCGGGCATCGACGTCCGGCTGAAGCTTGCCTCGCTGTGGATATCCCTGCTGTTCGTGTTCGCCTACGTCGACCTGTTCAGCCTGTACCGGGCCGACCTGCGTGCCGACATCGCCGACGGCAACATCGCGGGGTTCGACATCGGCCCGGGCTTCCTGCTCGGCATCACGCTCTACATCCTGCCGGCGGCGCTGATGGTCTGCCTGTCGCTGTTGCTGTCCGAGCGCATCGCCCGCATCGCCCATCTGCTGCTGGTGCCCCTGTACGCGTTGACGATCGCCTTCTCCGCCATCGGCGAATGGAGCTACTACCTGCTCGCCAGCGGCGTCGAACTGCTGCTGCTGCTGCAGATCTTCTGCTTCGCGCGGCCCTCGACCACTAGACTGCCGTGATGACGTCGCCACCGACAGGGCTCGGCATGTCGACACCGTTCGAGAACGTGTGGGAGGAGCCGCGTGCCCCGGGTGGCGCACCGCCACGGCGAAGGGACTGGGTGCTGGTGGCCGTGATCCTGGCCGCGAGCATCCCCGAAGGGCTGTGGCGTTCCGATGTCGCCTGGCGCCCCCTCGCCATCGGCATGACCGTGTCGCTGGCCCTGACGTTGCCGTGGCGGCGGGTTCATCCGCTGGGCACGGTGCTCGCGACCTTCGGTGGCCTGAGCGTGGTGCAGCTGCTGGCGCTGGCGCGCGGCGTCGACTGGGTCGTGCTGGACACCGCGCTCTACACGGTGATCCTGCCGTACGCGTTGTTGCGCTGGGGCTCGGGCCGCGAGGCGGTGTGTGGCCTGGCGGTCATCGCGCTGGCTTTCGTCATCGCGGTTCCGGGGGTGGACCTGTTGGCCGACGCTATCGGCGCCGGCCTGTTCCTGCTGTTTCCCGCCGCGCTCGGGGCTTCGGTGCGCTATCGGCACGGTGCCCGGCGACGCGCCGACGACGAGGTGCGGCTGCGCGAGCGCGCACGTCTGGCGCGCGAGCTGCACGACACGGTCGCCCACCACGTCTCGGCCATCGCGGTGCAGGCGCAGGCGGGTCGTGCGCAGGTCGCGAACCGTCCCCACGCTGCGCTCGAGGCCCTGGCGGTCATCGAGGAGGCGGCCTCGCGCACGCTGTCCGAGATGCGGCTCATGGTGCGCACGCTGCGCGAGGAGGGCGATCGTGCCGAAGCCGGCATGCAGATCGACGCGGATACCCGGACGCCGGCCGGGACGCTGGCCGATGTGGAACGGCTGGTTGGCCAGGACGCCTCGGGGTTGCAGATCGACGTCACGCGGGAAGGTCCGCTGGACGATCTCGATGCGGCGCTGGGCGTCACGCTCCACCGTCTGACCCGCGAGGCTCTGACCAACGCCGCACGCCATGCTCGCGGCGCTCGACGCGTGAGCGTGCGGATCATCGGCGAGGCGGCCTGCGTGCGGCTTCGGATCGTCGATGACGGGCATCCGGTCGACGTCCCGGACCCTCGCGCAGGCTTCGGCCTGCGCGGCATGACCGAGCGCGTCGCCCTGCTCGGTGGCACGCTGCAGGCCGGCCCTCGAGCCGAGGGCGGCTGGTGCGTCGAGGCGGTGTTGCCCAGGCGGCCCGTCGCACCGTGAGCATTCGCGTCCTGGTGGCGGACGACCAGCACCTGGTGCGCACCGGGTTGTGCCTGATCCTGGACGCACAGCCCGGCATCCAGGTGGTCGGAGAAGCTGCCGACGGTGCCCGGGCGGTGCAGCTTGCCCGCGAGCTGCGGCCGGACGTCTGCCTGTTCGACATCCGCATGCCGATACTCGACGGGATCGAGGCGACCCGGCGCCTGGCCGGTGCGGGTGTCAACGACCCGCTGGCGATCATCGTGATCACCACCTTCGATCTGGACGAGTACGTGCACGGGGCGTTGAAGGCCGGTGCGCGCGGGTTCCTGCTCAAGGATGCAGGGCCGGACCTGCTGTCCCAGGCGATCCGGGCGGCGGCGAACGGGGACGCGTTGATCGCGCCGGGCGTCACGGCCCGGCTACTCGAAGCCTTCGCCGATCTGCCACAGGACACCTTGCCGGCCCAGCCGTTCGAGCCACTCACCGTGCGCGAGGAGCAGGTGCTGCTCACCGTGGCACGGGGGCGCACGAACGGCGAGATCGCCGACGAGCTGAACGTCAGCCTGGGCACCGTCAAGACGCACCTGGCGAACCTGATGCAGAAGCTGGGTGCCCGCAACCGGGTGGAGATCGCCATGTGGGCGCACGAGACCGGCCGGCTGGCGCGCTGAGCGGTCCGTTCGATGCTGCTCACGGCCGAGTTCGGAGTGTCGGCGTGGTAGCGCGTTCGAGCCTGACGACGGTGCCCTTCGACCCTACCGTGGGGTGGGGGCGGGTTCGAGAACGTCCTCGACGTCCCGCTCGTAGTCGGCTTGGGAGCGTGTCGCCTCGGCCATGCAGCGTTCGCGCTCCTCGCCGTGCGGGACCGAGTTGCAGACGCTGCGCCGCCACGGCTCGTTGCCGGAGTAGGAACAGGCGCCGAGCAGCATGGCGATCGGGATCGTTGTCAACAGGACGGTGCGCATGACGATCGCCGGTGTGAGGTTCATGTTCAGGATACCGGTGAACGGCGGCTCCCGTCATCCCGAGCGATCTGCGTGAAGCCGGGTAGCCAGGTGGCGAACGGGCGATGTCCGACGATGCCTTCTCGTCGAGTGCCTGCATTCCACGGGGTGCGCTCACGGCGTGGCGGTGCCACTACTGTGTCACTCCATCCTCGAACCGCGCCACGTCGGGTTCCACGACGTCCAGTCGGTGCGGCAGAGGGGCCTGCCCGACCCAGGCCCTGACCGTTTCCGCGAACAAGGCCGGATCCTGATAGCACCAGGCATGCCCCATCTCGGGCACGGTCCTCGCTGTGCAGTCGGGCATCGAGCGGCGATAGTCCAGCAGGGAGTCCAGGATCGTGGCCTGTTCCTTCGCACCCGCGATCACGAGCGTCGGCACGTCGATCTTCGGCAACTCGTCCTGCAGATCGAAATCGGAAACAAGCCGCATCACGGTTCTCAGCGTCTGCGGGGACACGTTGGCCGATCCATCGGCACGGTTGAGGATGTCGTGTGCCGACACCTGAAGCGAGCCGGCCATCCTGGTGCGGAACCATCCGAAACTGAACAGGGGCGAGATCAGGCCGATCAGCAGGTTCGTCCTCACCCGATTCGGAATCGAGCCTAGGTGGATGCCGCTGAGCATCGCGCGCCCCACGAGTCGAGGGTGGCGCAGCATCAGGAGCAGACCGACGTAGCTGCCGAAGGACAGGCCGACGAGGTCGACGGGACCGCCGCCGGATCTCTCCCGGATCATCGTCGCCACGCGGTCCGACGCCTGGGTCAGGGACTGCAGTTCGATGTCCCGAGACAGTCCGTGGCCGGGAAGGTCCGGCAGGATGCAGCGAAACTCGGGCAGTCGTCCGGCGACGTCGTGCCACATGGTTCCGGAGAAGCTGCCTGCGTGCAGGAACAGCACGCACTCGCCGGTAGGCGATCCCGTCTCCCTGCAGGAAAGCGTGTCGATGATTTCCTCCCGTGCTTCGGTGCCACAACGGTCCGAACGGTACAGGCTACCGTCCGGCGTCTCGCATGCCACCGGATCCGCCCGCTTGCACGGGCGCCGTGCCGCCAGGCAGGATCGCTTTGGCCTAGGCTGTCCCGCGCGTGTAGACCAGTCCGGCGTACGGCGCCAGCATCAGTGCCACGGAACGCTCCAGCCCGTCGCGACCGTCCTGCTCGGTGGGCAGGGCGATGCGCGCCTGCAGGCCCGCCCGCTCCCCCAGGTAGTCCGTCGCGCCATTGTCGAAGCGGCAGGCCCACGCCCGCTCACCGTCCACACCGATGCGGTAGTCCTCCCGCGATTGCGCGGAGAAGTTGATCACCACCAGCACCTCGCCTGCCGGATCATCGTCGCGCCAGCGCCGGTAGGCGACCACCTTGGCATCGTGATTCACGTGGGTGACCTGCACGTGCTGACCGGTCAGCCCCGATGACCGGCCTTCGACGTTGCGCCGCAATCGGATCAGATCGCGATACAGGCGCATCACGTTGTCCTGCTCGTCGGCGACGTCCCAGTCGATGGCACGGTTGTCGTCGAACCAGCGATCTCGCAGGAATTCCTGCCCCTGGAAGATCATCGGCACGCCCGGCACGCTGAACACCATCAGCGCGCCGAGTCCGGCGCGGCGTTCCGCGTACCAGCCGGTCGGGTTCTCCCCGTCGATCTCGGACACCAGCCGCTGCTTGCCGTTGGCGACCTCGTCGTGCGACTCGGTATACACGACGCGCTCGAACGCGTCGTCGTTGTAGCGGTTGGTGATCGCCGCGACGATCTTCTCCATGTCCCGGTTCGCATCGTCGACTTCCATCAGTACCGCGCGTACCGGATGCACGAACCCTTCGTCCCACTGGGTGTTGAAGCAGGCGCCGCCGGCCTCCTTCGCCTGCGTGATGGCAGCGTTGCTCCTCAGGTCCTCGGCGATCAGCAGCTTGTCCGGATGGTCCGCGCGGATGCCGTCGTTGATCCACTGGGCCAGCGTCCAGCCTTCCTCGATGGTGTCCTCGTTGCCGTCGATCGAGCGCATGAACAGCGTCATGTCGTAGCGCAGCCCGTCCACGCCGTACTCGTCCACCCACATGCGCGCGTTGTCGCGGATGTAGTCGCGCACCTCCCGGCGACCGTAATCGGGCCGCGTGTCGCCCCAGGGCGTGTCGCTTCGGTGATCGTTGTAGAAGTAGATGCCGCCCTTGCCGTTCTCGGACCAGCCATCGAACTGCCAGATCGCCAGATCGCTCGGTCCGAAGTGGTTGTAGACGACGTCCATGATCACCCCGATGCCACGCTCGTGAGCGCCGGCGACCAGCCGCTTGAACGCGTCGGGTCCGCCGTAGGCACTCTCGATCGCGAAGATGTGCGCCGGGTTGTAGCCCCAGGACAGATCGCCTGCGAATTCCGCCACCGGCATGATCTCGATCGCGTTGATGCCCAGCCAGGCCAGATAGTCCAACCGCTTGAGCACCGTGTCGAACGTGCCGACGTCTTGTTCGTCGAGTCGGTTGAAGGTGCCCACGTGCATCTCGTAGACCACCAGTTCGTTGTGCAGGGGCAGCGCGAACCGGTCATCGGTCGGCGGCGATGCGCGCTCGGCGATGACCGCGTTGCCGACCGAGTTGGTCACTTCGCGGGCGTACGGATCGATCCGTCGCAGCACCTCGTCGCCGTTGACGATCTCGAACTGGTACTCCTGGCCGATCCGGGCGCCGGTAACGGTGGCGACCCACTGCCCATCGTCGATCGGCTCCAGCGGGTGGGCCGTCGAGCTCCAGTCGTTGAAGTCGCCGATGACGCTGACCGCGTCCGCATGCGGGGCCCAGACCCGAAAGCGCGCACCGTCGTCGTCGGTGCTGGAACCTAAGGGGGGCAGGGAGTCGGTCACGTTCGGCAAGCTCGGATGATGGGGTCGCGACGGTGCGACGAGCCGATGGTGCGCCGTCTCCACGAGGACGAGCGCGCGGTGTAAAACTCGCCGCGGACTGGCGTCGCACCCTTGCCGATGTGGCACGTCGATCTCCATCCAGGCGCGTTGCACGGGGTGATCGTTCTCGTCGGACACCCCTTCGACGGTGGTGATGCGTGCGCGCTCGCCAGCCGATACCGGTACGGTGCGGGAGGGTACCGGCTGAGCGTCCAGGTGCACGGCTTACGCGCCGCACCGACCCACGCCACAGCCGAACTGGGTGCCCTCCAGTCCGGCCTTGCCGCGCAGCACCCGTAGCAGCGGGGTAGACGGATCCACATCCTCTGGACAAGGCTTTCGGGGCTATGCTGCTGCGCATCCGGATCCCGATCCCCGACTGCATGACCTCCATCGATCACAGGGTGAGCGACACGACATCGGTCCCGAACGTCGATTCTGTCCAGCCTGACGCCGCGTCCGGCGAACCGGCGGATTCCGTGGTCTCGCTGCGCAGCAGCCTGGTCGTTCAGGATCGGTCTCGACGCTACCGTGCTTGCATTGCCGTCGGTGGCGTGCTTCGCCTGGAGCCCGTTCCGGCAGATCGAAAGCCGGTTCGCGCAGCGCACCGAGGCGGCGCTCCGGGCGCGGCACGCGCTGGCCGACGATCTCTCTGCGCGCCTGCGCATGGCAGGCCACGAGGCGGCGGCCGCCCTTCGAACCCGCATGCCGGCCCGTCACGACCTGGCGCCGGAGCGACTCCATCTGGACGGCAACCACGTGGCCGGCAGCAGCAGCAGCGTGCCGTTCGCGCTGCCGGAGCCGGTGGTGGCGAACGCGTGCGCCGCCCTGACGTTCGAGACGGTGGTCGACACGGCATCCGGAGCGACATCGACAGGCCGGCCGGCGACCCTGCATGCGCTGCGAGCGCACCGTGCCGCGCTGGTGCAGACCGAGTTGCCATCGCTGTCCGAGCGTGCGCTCGGCAAGACGTCGCGCATCACCCGGGCGCGACTGGCATCGCGCGGCGCCACACTGGTGACCGAGCGCCGCTGTCCGCACGACAGCGCGGCGCTGGCTGCCGAACTGGCTCGCCTGCCCGATGGGCCGGACTGGGTGCTGATCGTCGGCGCTTCGGCCATCGCCGATCGCCTGGACGTGATTCCGGCGGCCATCGAGACCGCTGGCGGTACCGTGCGGCGGCTGGGGCTGGCCGTGGATCCGGGCAACCTGCTGCTGTCGGGCACACTGGACGCTCGGTGGGTGCCGGGCCTGCCCGGATGCGCCCGCTCGCCCGCCGACAACGGCGTCGATCGCCCCGTCGACCGGTTCGTGTCCGTGATGGGTGACGAATCGATCGAGCCCGCACCCGCCGAGGCGTCGGACGGGCGCGGGCGTCTGGCGGTGCTGCTGCTGGCTGCCGGTGCGTCGCGCCGTGCAGGCCCGGCGAACAAGCTGCTGCACCCGGTGCGCACCGACGACGACGAACACGCTCGCGCGGTGCCGATGGTGCGGGCCAGCGCCACCATCGCGCTCGTGGTGCAGGTCGGCGAAC
>ENA-ORXU01000248-ORXU01000248.1-marine-metagenome-genome-assembly--contig:-NODE-248-length-68234-cov-5.695556_pt1 | contig 68234 bp, 58 predicted proteins | sample MGYA00237869_ERZ511484 | MGnify/ENA metagenome assembly ERZ511484 | reverse complement strand
AGGTGATCTCGGTGTGTGCACAAAAAAAGCCTACATCGTGCGATGCAGGCTTCTAGTGGTACCTCCAGGAATCGAACCAGGGACACATGGATTTTCAGTCCATTGCTCTACCAACTGAGCTAAGGTACCGTGTCGCTAAAGAGATCATCCTTCGATTCATTTTCTAGCGGTCGGCAAAAATAGAGTCTTTTATTGATATAGCTGGATTTGGTAAAGCTATTTTTACGGTATGAGGTTTTCAGCATTGCTTATGGGTCCGCTCGCGCTAGCGGTAATCATCCTTGGATACTTATCTTTCATAGAGTCACACACAGAGCTCAGTGTCTGGATGATACCACCAGCACTTCTCTTGGCAGTGGTCTTCATCTTTCGACCCCAGATCAATATGTGGTGGTGGAAGCGCAATCCTCCACGTCTAAGCCCAGAGTTGCGCGGATTGCTGTACAAGTCGCTACCACAATTGAGGAGTCTCACTCCTGATCAACTTGAGAGATTCGACTTACGCATGAGCCTGTACCTCCGTAGTAGTGAATTCACCAAGCCAGGGGTAACAGACGTCCCAGAAGATGTGCATGCAGCTATACTCGCGCCGTGGATCTATCTATCTCTAGATCAAGACAAGCCATACTATGAGAACTATCAACGCATAGTATTATATAAGCATCCGTTTCTCTCGCCCGCCCACCCAGATACAGTCCATAGTGCGGAGCAGAATGCTGAGGATGGAGTGATGATCTTCTCTAATGAGCAGCTGGTCCCAGGATTACTAGATCCCGAGACTCAGCTTCACCTGCCCGCTTATCTGGCTGCTCAAGCCTATTTACTTACGCATCAGATGCCTAGTGATACCAAAGAGCATTACTCCAAGGCAAGGTCAGTAGATGATTATAGCGCAGTCTTAGGACTGCCAGTTGATGAGCAAGCATTGCAATTGCATCATGCCTTGATCTACGGATCAGATCAGCCTTGATGCTGAGACCCTTATAGGTAGATAGTGAGGCCAGTGGTCAGAGACAGATTTCTGTGTTGCACATGGGAGTTTGCATATACGGCATGGCCGATAGCACCGCGAATACCTATACGATCACTGAAGCGAAAGTCACTTGATAATTCCATGAAACCACCGATGACAGTATTGTATACTGTAGTTGATAATTCGTTTTCTGTAATGAGTGCATCATTGTTATACACCTGTTCGCGGAGAGAAGTATATTCGAGTTGACTCCAGGCCATAGCTGGTCCTGCTGCTAAGCTTACTCGCCAAAACACTGGTAACTTTATACTATACTTCAGGTATGCTCTAGCGTCCACAAAGTAAAGTCGTGAGTCGATGGGCCTGTCATTGACAAACATACCATTAACCTCGCGACCTGAATTATTAATGTAAGTAGTAGATCGACGAACTGCCGATGCACGACCGCCGAGTGAGAATCTACTGTCTGGTATGCTGTACTCAGTTGTGATACCTACAGATGGACTGCTCATGACACCTGTAAAGTCAGTCCTCGACCAACTAGATCGACCAACATCTCGATAAGAGATAGTGTGAGTGAAGTCAACTTTTCCAGCCCTTACACTGGCAAATCCAATCTCAGGAGTAATGTTCCACTGAGCTATCATGATAGTTGTCAGAAAGACAAGTGTGCAAGTGAGTAGTACTGTTTTCATAGGACCAATGTAAATACTTGACTTGTATCCACCTAGAACTTTACACAGGCTTAACTAAACTGTATTATAAGTCTTAAAAAAAGCTTTTCCTTCAGATAGTAAAGAATTACATCGATTCCATGATGCGATCTAGTACGACAGGTATTTCGCTTAAGTCAGTTTGATCAGTAGAAGGTTCCGCAAGATGCACTACGACGAGATCATGGTCTGGAAGAATCCAAACACGTTGACCACCATGGCCATTTGCATAATAACAATTATAATCATCGTGAATCCACCAATGATAACCAAACTTTCCGTCGAAACCATCTTCGTAATACGTAGTACTTTCATCTAGCCATGTGTCAGGAAGAAGTTGCTCATCATTCCAATTTCCATTTTGTAGACAAAACTGTCCCCAGCGAAGGACATCACGTGGACGTAAATAAAGATCAAAAGCTGGATTTACAACACCATCACTATGCTTTACCCAATGATGATCTGTAATGCCAAGAGGTGTAAATAAATTCTCAATAGCGAACTCTTCATAACTCTTCTTACTAGCCGCGCTTACAACTCCTCCGAAGATATTAGCGCTCCCATTGTTATATCCATGTACTTCTCCAGGTCGATGGACGAGTGCAACGTCCAAGCTGGTTTTTATTGAATTGCCGGGTAGTACAGGAGCCACTGTGTAAAAAGGATCTTCAAGTCCAGTGGTCATTCTGAGGCAGTGTCTCAAAGTAATTTCTTGTTTGCGCTCATTATCATCAAAAGCTTCAGGGATGTAGCTATAGACCGTACGATCAAGATCTGTGTCCACAGCCCCGTGCAATATCGCTATACCGACCAGCGTAGAACTGATACTCTTTGTGACAGACTTGACATTGTGTTTTCTATTTCGATCATCTAGATCTTTAAAGTAGGTTTCAAGAATGATCTTACCATTTTTCGCGATAAGTAGAGCCTTAGAGTATTCTAGAACTTCTTCCGAGAAGAAACTCTCCACAGTGGATTCCAGTTGATCAGCATTGACATCTTCTTCTGAGGGTGTGCTCACTTCCCATCCATCGTTGAGAGTTTCAGGAACTGTATTGATTGAAATTTTAGTAGTGTCATCTGCAATACAGCTTGCCAGGCCTATTATAACAAGAAAGATGTAGCAACTTGATCTCATTTGATTTGATTTAATCTCAATATGAAAATGATACTATGATATACACTCGATATAGGCTTGGGAGATGTATAGCGATAATATTGAGCCCTATATCCTATGTTAACTCTGCTCGAACCATCTGCCGTGAAGGAATAGATAAAGCTACCTGTAAGTGACTGAAAAGTCCCCAAACTTCTAAGGGTAAGGTTTTGATGAAAATAAGCCTTTTCGTAATCTTCTTTAGTTTCATAAAGCACGTCACGCTCAGTACGAGAGTACACACCGACTAGTGGAAGAGAGACTTGGGCGACTACCTTGCCATTCCATGGCAAACCGATGTTTACTTTGTGAGACCAATTAAGCGAATACTGTGTAAACCAGAAAGGGTACTCATAATTAAGCGAATAGAGTGAATAATCATAATAGGCTTGTAGTCCAACTCCCATGTGCCATTTGCCATTACTTATAGTCTTAAGGTAGTTCACGACAAGATTCACCGTCAATTGATCTAGGGTATTACCTCGTGAGTTGCGAGCTAGTAAGGTACCTCCAACAAGTACGTCCGCTGATAGTATATCGCCACGTCGAAGAATCCGATCATGATGAATCCCAATGCCAAGCTTATGACCTGCATAGCTGAGTGGCTGAATGAGTTCTTCCTTGTGTTGTATAATACCACTGGTCAATTGAACATTCCAATCTTGAGCTTTGCATACCAGTGATAGGATTAATAGTAGGCAGACGGATGAAAGTCGCATGAGAATTGAGTTCAGAAGGGTGAAATTATTCTTTCTCTAGATCATCATTCAGCTCTGCCTGCTTGGCTTTAGAGGTAGTCGCTTTCGCTGGTTTTTTCTCGGTTTTTTTCTTCGCAGCGGGTTTAGCCTTCTTAGGCTTAGTTGTGGGAAAAGTAAAGTCATCTGCGACATGATCTACGTAAACGCGTTGCTCTGCTTTGATGTCTCCAGCGAGTAACTTACGACTGAGCGGATCAATAATTCTCTGCTGAATCACGCGCTTAAGTGGTCGGGCACCAAATTGTGGATCATAGCCAAGTTCGGCAAGCTTGTCCATAGCCTCGTCCGTATACTCTATAGAAATTTCTTGACGCTTGAGCTGCTTTCCGAGATTTTTCAGTTGGAATCCAGCAATGATTTTAATTTCATCTTGGGTAAGCGGCAAGAACATGATTTTCTCGTCTATACGGTTGAGAAACTCTGGACGCAGCTGTTCTTTTAATACGCCAAATACTTCATCCTTGGTAGTAGCGAGAATATCTTTTCTATGATTTTCACCGACTGCCGCTAAATCCTCAAAATTTTCAAGGATGGTCTGCGCTCCCATATTGGAAGTCATGATGATGATGGTATTCTTGAAATTGGCTTCGCGACCTTTATTATCTGTGAGGCGACCATCGTCTAGTACCTGCAATAGGATATTAAAGGTATCAGGATGTGCTTTTTCTATTTCATCTAGGAGTACGATGCTATATGGTTTTCTTCGTACGGCTTCAGTAAGTTGACCGCCCTCGTCATAGCCCACATATCCTGGAGGCGCACCGACTAGTCTAGAGACAGAGTGCTTTTCTTGATATTCACTCATATCTATACGAGTGATGGCATTCTCGTCATTAAATAAAACCTCGGCCAGTGCTTTGGCTAATTCAGTCTTACCTACACCCGTAGGACCGAGAAAAATAAATGATCCAATAGGTTTCTTCTCATCTGCGAGTCCAGCGCGAGATCGGCGTACAGCATCCGCTACAGCAGATACGGCTTCTTTTTGACCTACAAGTCGTTGGCTTATTTGTTCTTCTAGTTTGAGGAGTTTGTCTTTATCGCTTTGTAGCATCTTCTGCACGGGGATACCTGTCCACCGTGCTACTACATCAGCGATGTCTTGCGCGGTGACATCTTCTTTGGTATATCGATTCCCCTCAGGTAATTGATCAAGCTGATCTTCTGCTTTCTCATAAGCGGCTTCCAGCTCTTGAATTTTACCGTAGCGAAGCTTTGCGACTTTTTCAAAGTTGCTATCACGCTCTGCGACGTCTGCTTCATGATGAAGTTGCTCGATTTCTTTTTTAATTCCTTGGGCTTTATCGATAATTGCCTTTTCACTTTCCCATTGCTTTCGCACTTTGTCATATTCTTTTTGAACCGATGTCAGCTCATCTTGAATTTGCTTGGCTTTTTTATCATTTCCCTCACGCTTGACAGCTTCTTTCTCTATTTTAAGTTGACGTACTTTTCTCTCTAGGTCGTCTACTACATCTGGAACGCTATCCAGCTCAAGTCGCAACTTGGCGCTCGCCTCATCGATCAGATCGATAGCTTTGTCTGGCAAGTATCTGTCTGTGATATACCTATTACTGAGTTCGGCTGCAGCTACGAGTGCTTCGTCTAGGATTTCGATTTTGTGATAGACTTCATATTTGTCTTGTATACCACGCAATATGGATATAGTGTCACCTACGCTTGGCTCATCGATGTATACGGTCTGAAAACGTCTGACAAGTGCTTTGTCACTCTCAAAGTATTTCTGGTATTCATCAAAGGTTGTCGCCCCAATCGTGCGGAGCTCACCGCGCGCGAGTGCTGGCTTGAGGATATTAGCAGCATCCATGGCTCCGTCTCCGCCACCTGCACCTATAAGGGAGTGTATCTCATCGACAAAGAGAATCACCTGGCCATCACTAGCATTGACTTCTTTGATTACAGCCTTGAGGCGTTCTTCAAATTCTCCTTTAAATTTTGCACCTGCGATTAATCCCGCAAGATCAAGAGAATAGATCTGTCGCGATTTTAGATTTTCTGGTACATCGCCCTCAACGATTCGCCAAGCGATGCCTTCTACGATAGCAGTCTTGCCAACACCTGCCTCTCCTACGAGGATTGGATTATTTTTTTTGCGACGTGATAGGATGTGTAGAATCCTGCGGATCTCTTCATCGCGCCCTACGATAGGATCTAGCTTGCCGCTTTCTGCTCGCTCATTGAGGTGAATGGCGTATTTATTCAGGGCGTTGTAGTTTCCGTCAGTGCTCCGATCTGAAACCTTGCGTCCTTTCCGCATTTGGGCGAAAGCCTCCAAGAAGGAATCTTCTGATATCTTGTTCTTCTTAAGTACATCAGACCCCTTGTCTTGACCTTGCAGTATACCTAGAATGATCAGTTCTAGCGAGATAAAGTCATCTCCGTAGTCACTGAGTTGACGCTTCGCTCTGGCGAGTGCTTGATTGCTCGAATCTGTGAGATATTGCTTCTCAGCACCTTCCACCTTGGGATATTTCTTCACCATGGCCTTTAGGTCGGCGGCCAGTGTGGGAATGTCAGCCCCAGCTGGTGCAAGGAGATTTTCAGCAATAGAAGGATCTGTCTGAAGGATGGCCTGTAACAAGTGAGGCGTATCCACTCCTTGCTGGATGAGTTTGCCAGTATTTTGCTGTGCCTTGAGTATGGCCTCTTGAGCGAGTATCGTGAAATCGTCGTATGTCATATAAGCCAAAGTTACTCTGAGCACGTCAGAGCTAGGAAGCCGATCGACTTAGACACGTGTGTATAAGATAGATGACAACGAAAGATAGGCAGGAGCACTACGTGAGAAGCCCTAGCTCGTCCAGTAACTCTGTGACCTCCTTAGTAGGAGGTACAAAGACAGAATGGAAACCGAGTGCCGCAGCTACATCCAAATTTTCCTGACGATCGTCTAGATAAAGAGTTTCTTCTGGACGTATGCCAGAGTCATCAATGACGAACTGAAAAGAGTCCTTTCCGGGCTTGTTTTTCTTAATCTCGTGGCTCAAGTAGATCTCCTCAAATAGGCCGTAGAAGGCTGGAAACTTGAGGCGCTTCATCAAGTACTTGTCGATCCATTCTATGTGCAGAGCATTCGTATTGGACAAGACATAGAGCTTGTACTTCTGCGTGAGGGCTGCGAGTACATCTAGGCGATGGTAGCGTATGCCGAGTAGCATACTATTCCAGCAAGTGATGGCATCAAGCGCTTGTCTATCTCGTGGAGAGTTACGCAGCATGTGATTGATGAAGAGAGATGTACTGATTTCACCACGCTCATATTCATGGATCTTCTCAAATAGTATGGGAGGCAGTTCCTCCATCGCGCTTACATCAAAAAACTCTAGTACTTCTGCCGTCCAAAGGTCCATATCTAGATCTACCAAGACATTGCCAAGGTCAAAGAGGATATTTCTGATGCGTACTGTCGGCATGTCGATGGTTGGGAGAGCTGATCGCGACGGCTGTCTGAGTACTTTTGCGCGTCACGTAGTTCTGGCCTCGTATAAAGGTCGCAATATCTACTACATCTGACGAAAGCTATTCTTGATAAAATAGAAATATGATCAAAACCGATATAGCAATCATAGGGGCGGGGCCTTGCGGACTTTTCACAGTATTTGAAGCTGGCCTGCTCAAACTGCGCTGTCATCTGATAGATGCTTTGCCTATAACCGGTGGACAGTGTGCTGAGATCTATCCAAAGAAGCCGATCTATGACATTCCTGGTTATCCGACCATCTTGGCTGGTGAGCTTGTGGATAATCTGATGGAGCAGATAGCACCATTTAAACCTGGCTTTACCCTCGGTGAACGTGCAGAAGAGATCGATACGGATGCGGATGGTAACTATGTCATCACCACCTCTGGAGGTAGTGTGATCAAGGCTCCCGTTATCATAATTGCTGGTGGACTAGGCTGCTTTGAGCCAAGAAAACCACCACTTCCCAATCTTGCAAGATTCGAGAAGAAAGGGGTAGAATACATGGTCAAAGATCCAGAGATATACGCACAGAAGCGTCTTGTCATAGCCGGTGGCGGAGATAGCGCACTCGACTGGACGATCTACTTAGCAGAGATCTGCGAGTCCGTCACACTGGTGCATAGACGGTCTAGTTTTCGCGGAGCTCTGGACTCTGTGGAGAAAGTCATAGCGCTGGCAGAAGCAGGAAAGATCAATCTACTTACAGAGGCAGAAGTACGTGGGCTAGATGGATCGGACAAGCTAGAGCGCGTGATGGTCAAGCATAAGACTGATGGCGAGAGTTGGGTGGCCGCGGATGCTTTCTTACCTCTTTTCGGGCTTTCGCCCAAATTGGGACCCATTGCTAACTGGGGCCTCAGCCTAGATAAGAACGCTATCAAAGTGGATACGCGAGACTACAGCACCGGCGTGGAAGGGATCTATGCAATCGGTGATATCAATACCTACGAGGGAAAGTTGAAATTGATCCTATGTGGTTTTCATGAAGGCACACTGGCCGTCCAATCGGCCTTTAGACGCATACATCCTGATCAGAAACTGAGCTTCAAGTACACCACAGTGAATGGTGTAAATGGCTTCTAGTCTACTCTCGCTTAGCTAGTTTTACGTATGGCCCTGTCGATCCAATAAAAGGGTGTACGCCGATACGCATTGAGCGACCTCTTCTCTAACCAAAGTAGTAGCAGCTTGATGGATAGTGGTACCTGTGATGATGCTGTCGTCTAGCAGAAGCACATGATTAAATCGTCTGTGATCTCCAGGTACGATCGTACTCCGTGCATGATCCTCGCGATCGATCTGTAAAGAAATTGCCTTCGGTGGCACACTAGGATCTTCAGCCACTCGTACGAGATTGACATGTGGAAGCGGCAGATCAAGGGTTTCTTTCCACTGGCTCATAAATATCTTTCCTGCTGAGCTCGCCCCTGGAACGAAAGCTACGGCATCAATACTGTGCTCAGTGATCATCTCGTGAATCTGACGCTCTGTATGTCGAAAGATTTCCATCTGTAGCACTGCATTTTGACTGGATTTCGCTGCGTTAACCTTCTTTGCCAAGGCAGTGCGTCCGAAGCCTTTGACATGAGAGAAGTCAGAGCACTGGTACTTTTCTAGCGCACTAGTATCAATGTGAGCTTTATGCTCCAATAGGTCTAGTTGATCTGAGGAGTCGCCCAGATCATGATCTGCGCTACTCTTCTGATGCTGACGAGCTTCTACAAACTGCTCTGCGACGGCCTGCGGATCTAAGTTGTGTTCTTGAGCGTAATCACAGACAGCTCTTTTGCCTGTGACTTGAATTCCTTGCCGCTTGATGATGAGGAAGTCTTGATCGAGTGTTTCATTTTGCTGATCAGTAAGATCGAGTACAGTGGGAGAGCTTTGCTGCCCCTGAGTCTTGAGAGAGTAATAGGTAAGAGGTGACCGTCCTTTTCGGACAATCTGATCGGAGAGGAGAAGGGATTTAAGTTGAGAATGAATTCTCTGTCGCGAGATGTTAGTGATTTTGTGAAGTTCGATGGGTCGCAAGGAGTGGTGTTTGGCTAGGAGCTGGAGGATTTGCTGAGTTGCGGTAGATGTTGTCATGATGTAAAGATATATGCTTTACTGTAAAGTCAACTATTTAAATAAAATTATCCATTACTGTAAAACAAACTTTACATTTGGACCGTTATACTTTACATATTGTCAAACTGACTTATCATGAAACCACCATTCCTCTTACCCCAACAGTTGAAAATCCTCGGTTGGATTCTCCTCATTCCGTGTGCAATTCTAGGCATACTGTATGTTGCCGCTGATTATTCTCTATTTGCTTTGCCAGCTGGCGGATCCAAGGATGGACTTTTTGAATCCCCAAGTGATCTCTATGACGAGCTCATCGGAATTCTTACCATTATAGGAGGTTTGCTTGTTGCTTTCTGCCGCGTGCCTGAAGAAGATGAATATGTCACAGGCCTTCGGCTCGACTCGCTGGTGTGGGCCACTTATCTGAGTTATGCTGTATTGATACTCGCGATGGCATTTTTGTACGATGTAGCGTTCTGGTATGTCATGATAGTTAACATGTTTACTGTCTTAGCATTTTTCATTATCCGGTTTCACTGGCAACTTGCTCGTTTCAAAAAATCTGTCTGATATGAAGAATACGATCAAAGTGGAGCGAGCAAAGAATGACATGACACAGTCAGACCTCGCTAAAAAGATTCAGGTCACCAGGCAAACCATACATGCTATAGAACAATCTAAATATGTGCCGAGCACAGTTTTGGCCCTACGATTGGCATCTGTATTTAAGACTACTGTAGATGAGATATTTACCCTAGAAGAAAGTGATTGGAAAAAGTGACCTAAGCCAGTAGGGATTCTATTTCTATATCACCCACAAGCACATTGCTTATAGGACATTTACTGGCTATGGCAGTGAGCCTAGCAATTTGACTATCCTCAAGATCGCCACGACTCGTGACACGTCGGTGGATGATGGTTTTATTTTCAGCTGTCGTCAGAGAAAGCTCTACGATGACACCATCGAGATTCCATTCTTTTCGGTCTGCATACATGCGTAGTGTCATGGCTACACAAGCGCCTAGTGAAGCTAGCAGAAGTGAATATGGATCCGGCCCAATATTCTTGCCTCCAAGACTGTTTGGCTCGTCAGCGATAAGCTTATGAGAGCCAAGTGTAATTTCTGTGCGATATTTTTCTTTACCAATATGTGCTAGAATCATACTCAAAAGTGTATAAAATTGTAATAGCTATCCTGCCAGGTGTCGAGGTCGTCATATAAAGCGATGATAGTAATCAGTGCATGGTCTTCTTTGAAGTAGCTCCATACTTTTCCATGGGATTTTATAGAAAAAGTCTCTTTGGGCTCGAACTCTGCACTCATGTGCCAGTCGCTGTGTGCACTAGCTCCTGACAAAGTACTTAATATATAAGCTCCACCAAGAGAATTGCTAGCAATATGAGTGAGGATACGGCTATACTCGAGATGAGGCCAAATAGTTGGTACCGGTTCTTTTTCTATTACGACTCTAAATTCGATATCACTATCTGCTATGACGAGTTTGTATTGTAAATACTCATCGGATAAAATAGGCTGGAGTTTGAGCCATCGTTCTACGGGAACTTCTAGTTTGAGATTATTCTCTGTTAGTATTTTATCGAAAGACACAGAATAAGCCGCGCTACTCTGCGCAGAAAGCGCAACAAAGCAGCCAGCTAGTGACATAGTAAGAAGGATGAATGACTTCACTTTGGCAAGGTACGACGACTACTGTCTAATAGGACGAGTAGGGCTAAAGAAACGAAAAAGAAAGTCCCCACCTTGTCAGTTTCTATAAGGTCATTAAGTAAATGCACCAGGCCTATACTGATCATGGTCATATACACCACAGCAGCTAGCCTACGCCCTGAAACACTCTCGTGGGTATGTGCAAGTCGCTCCGCTCTCAGAAGTGCATACAGCCATAGGGCTAAGAATATGATCACTCCTATTATTCCTTGCTCCACGGTGAGCATTAAAAAGTAATTGTGCATTCCACTTCGCTCTTCATTATTACTTACGTAAGTGCGAAATGCAAGGACGGTATATGGTCTATAGCTTTCATAAAATGTTCCCGGACCAAATCCCATGAGGGGCTTCTCAGCGACCATAAATCCTGCCGCTACCCAGCGATAAACACGCTCCATACTGGAGACATCTTTTCCCTTTAGAGTGGCTTCGAGAAGATCTTCAAAGTTCTTATGGGCTATGGTAGTGCTGTAGTCAGGTGCGAGTTTGACAAAATTCCTGTCAGTAGTTAGCCAGGTAGACAGACCTACTATGACAGCAAGTGCAGCGATCAGAAATATTCGACTCAGTCTCAGTCTCATGATAAGGTAAGAGACAGGTAGTAAGACCATACCGATATGCGCTATTCTAGTGTAGTTAAAATACAAAGCGATGCAGAAAAATCCAATAATGAGGGCCCACCTGTATTTTTCATTTTTCTGTTTTGCTTCTCTCATGTGCCACCAGGCAAATGGTAATAAGAATAGAAAGAAAACCGCGTAGGTCACGTGATTTCTGAAGAATGGAGCCATGACGAAATTGGCCTCTACAAAACCAAATCCACTTTGCGAATGCTTAATCAACACAAATAGTGCTAAGGGCAAAGTACTGTAAATCATGTATTTACTCAGTCGCATGATGTCCCGCCACTTATACCATAGCAAGGGTAGAAGATACAGAGCCCCTAAGTACCATGACTTAGCTGCTAGGAATTTTAGACTTATATTGCTTTGAGTACTGGTGAGGGTGGTGAGCACAATCCAACTGAGATGTACCAAGATTAATATAGAGATGGGATGGGTCAGAATATTCTTACTCACTCGATGTGGCTGCCAGATAAGATGGATAAGGGCTAATCCTGTAAGTAATAGCAGGAGTGGCTCACTCGGCAGATCTGTGCCAAGTGTATCGCTGATGGAAATTTCCATGCTATATGGCAGTGCCATAAAATAAATAACAGGAAATATACGTGGCATGATGACCAGTGCTGCCATAGCAAGTAGCGCAGCAGGAACAGCCAATAGGATCACTTGGTCCAAGTAGATACTTAGTCCTGCACAGAGCGAAAGTACTGTCAGAAACACGATCGCTGCTATGCGCTGTAGAGGCTGGAGATCCGCTAAGACTACCGCCTTCATACTATACAGATTCCCAATTTATATTGCGGAAGCGATCGATGATCAGCACAGCTATAATAGAGAATAAAAATGCTGCTAGCACAGATCCAACGACAAGTATGGACCTACGTGGTCGAGATTTTTCATAAGGCACAGAGGCCTCTTCTACTGTAAACGTAGCTTTTGCGTCGTAGTCCGTAAATATTTGATACTGAGCCAGCTTCAACTTTTGATAGCTCAATTGAGTGCTCTCTATTCCGATTCGTTGCGAGATTGATCCGATCCTCTCTCTACCACTATTAAGACTTCCTAGGTTGAAACTAGTGCTCTCATCCGATGACGTGAGACTCTCAATTTCTTTTTCAAGGCCACGGACTCCTGCTTGCAGTATCCTGATGGTATCTCTGGAAAGTGTTGAGTTTTTACGTAAATCATCCACTCGTGCCCGTTCTCTTGCAAGCTTACTCTTAGCCTCTAGTACAAGAGTTGATAGCACTTCGGCTTGTCCAGCGGCGTCATAGATACCGTATTTAGTCCTGAGGAACTGGACAGAATCCTCTAGTCCAGTGACGAGTGCTTCTTTCGTTGCTAGGTCTTGCTGTATCGTCTTCATTGTATTCAGGAGTTGTGTCTTGAATACACGTTGTACGATTTGATCAGTTTTGATTCGGGCACTATTTGCCATTATACTGGCTACTTTTGGATCGGTATCTTCTACCGCTATCTCCACTGCTCCGTACTTGGTTTTGCTTACCGTCATTAAACTAGCGAGCTTCTTACGCACCTTGAGAGCCGCTAGAGCGCCTTCGGGATCTATATCGTAGTGTTCGTACAGATTGAGTGAATCTATGAGATGATCTTTCACCTCAGAGGATTGAGCGATAGTAAGCATACGATCTAGATCCTCTCTACCACCGTAGAAGTATTCTACTCCTTCACCAAAGACTTTTTCTGGTTTAAAATTCTCTTGACTAGCAGGATAGAATATCGTGCTCGCGCGATAGTAATTGTCGAGGCTGAGTGAGGCGATGATGCTGATGATGCCAACAAGCACACAGGCAAGTATGATGTAGGCTTTCCATTTCCATAGTACCTTAATCAAGCCTACGAAACTGTTTTGGTCGTTCATAGTTTTCGTTGAGCTGTTCGTTTGGGTCGGTTGATATGTGAAACGCGGCAGTAGCCAGACTAGTATCTACAAGTTATATTCTAGATCCGCTCTTTGAGCTGCAGCCAGTCTTGGATATCCACGATTTCAAGAATCTTTACTGCTAGCAGATACACAAGAATCGCACCAAGGCACTCATACACCCAAAAGTAGTCAAGCTTAGAAGAGAGTAGTACTAGGCCTACACAGACAAATAGCAAGAGCATCCAGCGCTTCACGCTATCTAGATCCATAGCCGGCGCTAGGCGCTTTTTTGTCATCCACTGTATACCAGCGCCCATGGCCAACTGTGTGGCCAGTGTGCTCATCGCGGCACCTTGGGCGCCATGCGTAGGTATGAGATAGTAATTCAGAGCAACATTTAGCAATACACCAGGCACATAGAGAGCTATCTGGGGCTTAAGACGCTCCGTAGCCGTCATCCAAGCGCCGCTACTATACATGACTACCCATGCTAGGCAACTAGGAAATAGAAAGACAAACACATCCGACCAATAGCTCGTCCAGCCATCGTACAGCATCTTCAAGATCTCACTAGCTGCCATCATCACCACGAGTACAGCACCGAGATAGATCACTAGCAGACTCCTGAATGACATGACCCAGAGACGCCGCGATAGATTGGCATCCTTGCGATGCTTAGCAAATAGTGGTATCAGTAAGCTGGCTACTAGAAACGCTGGCATATTGCTCACATCAAGCAGTCGATAGCATGCCGCATAGATTCCTACCTCATCCGTACCGCGAGGATGCAACTGCTCGATCATCACTGCATCCACTCGCGTGTAGATCATCATGAGGAACATCACTAGAGCAAACCACCGAGACTGTCGCCAGATATAGCGTAGAAATACAGGAGACCATCTCCACCTTAGCTTTCCCAGCCGAAGCGACACAAAGGTTCCTGTCACTACTGCGGATATGCTGAGAGATATCGTCTGTATGAGTACAAATGTGCTTAGATCTAGCTTGAGCGACCAACCATCCACGATACCATAAAGCAGCGGAGCAAGCAGGCATATCATCAGTACTTTATCAAGAACAGAAAAGATACTCTCTTGACGAAAATACCCGAGCGCGGTGACATTACTCCGCAGATATATGATCAGACTCATGAGGATCTGATTCAATATGAGCAATCCCAAGATTTCTGGATGACTCTGAGTGTAGCCCAGTATGGTACCTACTAGGAGAACCATTCCGGCGAAAGCCAGAGAGAGAAGAGCCTTGAGCGTAAGGATTTGTGGAAAGTACTTCTGAGCAAGTACTGGATGTGCGGCGACATGACTATTGGTAAAGTTCTGTAAGCCAAAGTCTGAGATGATCTGGAATAGCCAGACAAAGTTGAGCAAGGTGAAATATAGCCCATAGTCCTTCTCTCCAAGATGATTCTGCACGCCCACCTCTACGCCCAGTACATAGACGATCTTCACCAGTACATTTACGAGTACAAGCAGCGATACATTTTTGACAAATCCCTTGATCACAGGTCCAAAGCTATGAAGCCAATCACCATACTCTTCTTTTTCCTATTTTTCCAGTCCGCTGGGGCACAGGACAGCCAGATTATCAGAGCTACTTTACACGATTTTTTCTACGCCATTCACACTGCCGACAGCGCGCTCATGAGCTCCGTACTGAGAGAAGATGCCATCCTCCGCACTATCCATCCAGAGAGCGGTGAATTGAGTCCTCAGATATCAGGAAGGAGCCTGTGCGGTATGATAGGAGGGCTTTCGCCCAAAGGTCAAAAAGAGAAAATCTGGTCGTATGATATTGACCAAGATGGAGATTTGGCCCATGCTTGGATGCCGTACTCGTTTTATGTAGCTGGAGACTTTCACCACTGCGGGGTGAATGATGTACAGCTTTCACGATCACATGGAAAATGGAAGATTGTCCATGTTATCGATACACGCAATGCTACTTGTAAAGAAGAGAATCTCTCTCAGCAGCTCCATGCATACATGGACCAGTGGCATGAGGCTGCTGCCACGGCGGATGAGGACTATTACTTCAGATTCATGGCGCGGGATGGTATCTATCTCGGTACAGACGCATCAGAGAAGTGGTATGCTCACGAGCTTGAAGAGTGGTCGGCTGAGTACTTTGATCGAGATACGGCTTGGGCATTTACGGCCGTCCATCGTGAGATTTACTTGCATGAGGATGGCAAGCTAGCGTGGTTTGATGAGATTCTAGATACATGGATGGGTAAGTGTAGAGGCAGTGGTGTCCTACAGCAAGACTCTGATGGTCTATGGACGTTACAGCAGTATAATCTCGCCATTCTCGTACCTAATGATCTAGTCCAAGACTACCTCAAAATGAAAGAATTGCAGAGTTCAGACCTACAAGACAGAGACAAGTAAGACGGGAGAAGACTAGCTAAATGCTAGGCTTCAGATTCTCACTAGTTTATTCCGACCTTCGCCAGATGGAGAAAAAGCTCTTGTTGCTTGATGGACATGCTCTAGTCTACCGCGCTCACTTTGCCTTTATCAATAGGCCGCTGATCAATAGTAAAGGTCTCAACACATCTGCGATTGCGGGATTTGTAAGGACGCTATGGGATCTTATGAAAAATCAGAAGCCCACACACATTGGAGTAGCCTTTGATCTCAGCGGCCCTACATTCAGACACGCGATGTATGAGCCCTACAAGGCTAATCGTGATGAGCAACCTGAAGATATCGGCATAGCTCTTACACACATCAAAGAGATTGTCAAAGCCTTTAACATACCTATCGTCGCTTTAGAGAAGTACGAGGCTGATGATGTCATAGGTACACTGGCAAAGAAAGCCGAGAAAGAAGGCTTTCAAGTCTTCATGGTCACACCAGACAAAGACTACGCTCAGCTCGTCTCAGATAATATCTTCATGTACAAGCCTGGTCGCCAAGGGAGCGATGTAGAGATCTACGGTATTCCTGAGATTAAGGAGAAGTGGGGTATCAAAGACGTCGATCAAGTGCGTGACATACTAGGATTGCAAGGCGACAGCTCTGACAATATTCCTGGAGTACCAGGAGTTGGCCCCAAGACAGCTAGCAAGCTGCTGCAAGACTATGATAGCATAGAGCAAATCCTAGAGAATACAGATAAGCTCAAGGGCAAGCTCAAGGAAAGAATAGAGCAAAATCGTGAGCAGGCACTCCTGAGCAAAGAGCTAGCAACCATCATCGTCGATTGCCCAGTAGAGTTCGATCCTGGCAAGTATAAGATCGTTGATTTTGATAGGAAAAGGCTCACCGAACTCTTTAAAGATCTCGAGTTCCGCACGCTAGCTCACAATATATTGCAACCAGCAGAGCAGCTGAGCCTGTTTAATCAACCAGCCCCGCATAGTGTGAAGCGCTCAGCTCCAGCTCAGGCTTACAGTATCGCCTCTGAGGGCATCAAAGATTATGATAAGGATTACCGCTTCATGAGTAGCTCTGATGAGATCGAAGAACTCATCAGTATTCTTGAAGCATCAGAGGTCTATGCCGTGGATACTGAGACTACTGGTCTTGATACTATGACAGCAGAGCTGGTAGGACTATCATTCTCCACAGCTGAGCACCAAGGCTATTATGTGCCAGTACCAGAAGATCAGGACGCAGCACGAGCACTAGTCGCCCGCTTCTCATCCATCCTGACATCAGATAAGCACATCAAGGTAGGGCAAAATATCAAGTACGATATGAATATGCTACGACGATATGGAGTAGAGATTCAGATGCCATTATTTGATACGATGATCGCTCATTATCTTCTTGAGCCAGATCTCCGCCATCGATTAGATTATCTCTCTGAAACTTACCTTGACTATAAGATGATACCTATAGAGAAGCTGATAGGTAAGCGTGGTAAAAATCAACTATCCATGCGAGATATAGAGCCTGAGAAGATCGTAGACTATGCCGCTGAAGATGCCGATGTCACGCTCCAGCTTTACCATCATCTGCTGCCACTTCTTAAACAGGAAGAACTCTATGATCTATTTCTTCAAGTGGAGATGCCACTAGTGACAGTGCTATCACGCTTAGAGAATCACGGCATCAAGCTAGATTCAGATCACCTCCACTCATACAGTAAAGATCTCGCTGGCGAAATCCAAAAGATTGAGAAGAATATATACGGTCAGGCAGGAGTCAAGTTTAATATCGCATCACCTAAGCAAGTCGGACAAGTACTATTTGACAAGCTTGAGATCCCTTATCGATGGAAGAAGACAGCCAGTGGCCAGTACAGCACTAATGAAGAGAAGCTCTCAGAGCTAGCTGAAGAGCATGAAATTGTCAGAGACATACTCATGTATCGTAAGTATAGCAAGCTCAAGTCTACCTATGTGGACGCCCTACCGCTCATGGTTAATGAGGATACAGGAAGGATTCACAGTTCCTTTAATCAAGCTAGGGCTGCTACGGGACGACTCAGTAGTGAGAACCCCAATTTACAAAATATTCCCATCCGAGATCGAGCGGGACGAGAAATAAGAAACGCTTTTGTCCCACGAGACAAAGACCACATATTGCTAGCGGCCGATTACTCCCAGATAGAGCTGCGACTCATATCAGATCTCAGTGGAGACGAAGCCATGAAGGAGGCATTTATCAAAAAGCAAGACATACATCGAGCTACTGCTGCACGTGTATATGGTGTTCCCTATGAGGAAGTGACAGCTGATCAAAGACGTAATGCTAAGACGGTTAACTTCTCCATCATCTACGGAGCCGGAGCCACTAATCTTTCACGACAGCTTGACATCAGCAGAGGGGAGGCTAAGGACCTGATTGATGCTTATTTCAAGCAGTATGCAGGCCTTAAAGCTTACATGGATAAGAATGTCAATGATGCTCGCGAGACAGGTTATGTCAAGACACTTATGGGTCGTAAGCGCCTCCTCCGAGACATCGATAGTCGCAATGGTATGTTAAGAAGCAATGCTGAGCGCATGGCTATCAATACGCCAGTGCAAGGTACAGCCGCTGATATGATCAAAGTAGCTATGATCGAGATTGACAAGAGATTTCACGAGGAGAAGCTGGCCAGCCAGATGATTTTGCAAGTACATGATGAGCTGGTATTTGACGTGTTGCGAACCGAGCTCGAGCGCGTGCAAGAGATCGTAAGTCACGAGATGGAGACCGCTATGGATGATCTAGGTGTGCCGATCGTGGTGGAAATGGACACAGGTGAGACATGGTTAGAAGCACATTAGCATATGGATTTTACTACAGATATATCAGTACGAGATCTAGCAAGTAAGTACTCGCTTCAGATCAGAGGAGATGACAAGCTAGTAGCTAAGGGTATCAATGAGATACACAAGGTCAGAAGTGGAGATATCTCCTTTGTCGATCATCCTAAGTATTATCAGAAGTCACTGAATAGTGCGGCCACGATTATACTTATTGATCAAGCCGTAGATTGTCCTCCAGGTAAAGCACTTCTTGTGACGGATAAGCCCTACGATGTCTACAATCAGATCGTGCTAGAGCACCGGCCAAGAAGATGGTCTGGAGCCCACATAGACCCGTCTGCCGATATACACACGAGTGTCATCCTCGAGCCCGGTGCGGTGATAGGTCCTGATGTCGTCATAGGTGAGAACACAGTCATACAGGCCGGCGTCTACATCGGTGAGCACTGTATCATAGGCAAGGACTGCCTTATCCAGCCAGGTGTCATCATAGGTAGTGATGCATTTTACTTTAAGAAGCGCCAGGATAAGAGCTATGACAAGTGGCGATCAGGTGGAAGGGTAGTCCTGCACGATGATGTAGACGTAGGAGCTAATTGTACCATCAATCGGGGTGTAAGTGGAGATACGGTCATAGGTCGCGGAACTAAGATAGACTGCCTCGTCCATGTAGGGCATGGCGCAGTGATAGGAGCAGATTGCCTTATCGCCGCGCAGGTAGGGATAGCGGGTAAGACCATCATCGGTGATAGGTGCACGCTCTATGGTCAGGTAGGAGTAGCTCAGAGTCTACGCATAGCTGATGACACCGTCATCCTAGCACAGTCAGGAGTAGGCAAAGACCTGGAGAGCGGTAGTTACTTCGGATCGCCAGTCAGTCCTGCGCGCGAGGGTTTGAAGCAGGTGGCTTTCGCCAGAAAGCTACCAGAAATCTGGGAAAAACTTAGAAGTCTCGAATAGATATAACATTTACGAAGTGCGAGAGTAATTTAATGGTCCTTAAATGACAGGTTGATATGTATAAATTTCAGCAACTACAGCGGTATATTCAAGGAGCATTGGGAATATCCATATTATATCTTTTGATGGCAAATGAATCCGTTGTGGCGCAACACTACGACGATGGTCAATATTCTGTGACGTCACACCTTGAATTTACTTTTGAACTTAGCTTGACATTTAATAATCACTCATTTATTTACAACGATCATGTAGGTAATGACTGGTTCTATTATGTTCAAGTTGATGATGAATCTGATATACTCCACACTTTATTTGTTGGTGAAAAATTGACATTAACACTTAGTCCAGACTATCCTGTGACATTAATATGTCACTTACAGGAAACTAAGGAAAGGTACAATGATAAGGCCGTTGTTGAGAGATCTTTTACCATGAGTGAAATCCTTGCTACGCGTGGAAAGAGTATAGATATTCCCGTCATCATCAAAGAGCAACACGGGAGATATGCCGGAAATACTGCAAAATCTCGATTCCAGATCAACGTGAATTGAAAGCGCCAGACGTAGAACTGTGAGTGCATTTCAAATTTCTCCTATAAAAGTTCATCCTCAAGATAAGTCAGTGGTTGTCTGTACTTTCTGAATGGATGAAGAAGTAACTTACCCATATCATTAGCCTCGGTCTCACTCATATGTGTGTCTAGACCATAGACGAGCTTGCGATTGTCCGCAACCACATATGTACCAAATATCCGATCCCATAGACTGAAGATATTTCCATAGTTGCTATCACTGTAGGGTTGTCTATAGTGGTGGTGAACTCGATGCATGTGTGGAGTACAGATAACTGTCTTGAGTGCATTGTCAAGCCACATAGGCAAGTTGATGTTGCTGTGATTAAACTGGGACAAGACTACTGATAAGGACTGGTAAGCAAGAATTATCCATACGGGAGCTCCTACGAGCAGCACAGCTAGTGTAGTGAAAAGGAATCGTATGACGCTTTCTCCAGGATGATGCCGGTTGGCCGAGGTGGTATCTACATTCTGATCAGTGTGATGGATGAGGTGAAATTGCCACATCCACCTCACGTGGTGCTCTGTGTAGTGAGCTGCGTAAGCTCCTATAAGATCTAATAGTAGCAGTCCTAAGACCAGTTGCGCCCAGAGTGGAAGACTGACCCACTGAAGTAAGCCTATGCTGTGGTTGCTCACTAGCGAGCTCGCCCATACGAGGACCCAAGCCATTGCTAGATTTACCACGATTGTAGTCACCGTGAAGAAGACGTTGATTCCAGCATGCTTCCACTTATGATAGCGCGCTGTGAAGAACGGTGCCCAATTCTCTATAAGTAAAAAGATAGCCAGCCCGCCTACGATCACTAGTGATCGATGCGGTGTGGGCATATCCGTGAAGTAATTGACTAGAGTTTCCATGCAAAGAATCTATGCAGTGAAAATAGCACAATTACTCAGTTCTACTCATTTCGTGCATTAGACATCGTAGCGAGAGCCGCAGGTGCGAAAAGATGAGGTGCTCCGCCGACGAGTCATAGCAGGCTTTGAGCATCTCGGCTCATCTCGGCTGCCGCTCGATGGCCAGCCGCTCGATGAACGGATCTGGAGGCTCGTCTTCACTTCGTAAGGCTAGCAGGGTTGTCTGCACTGCGTAAAACTATCAGGCTTGTCTGCACTTCATAAGTCGAGCAGGCTTGTTTGCACTGCGTAAGGCTAGCGGTATAAGCTTGCCTACCTCTGATAGGTGCCTGAGGCTGAAGCAGATAGACGCTAGGCGTGAAGTCATCTGACGAGAGTTGATTTCACGGATAGAGCCCTTATTTTAAATGCAGTTTGTCCGTAACAAAAACTTACACACGTAAAATATTCTAAATCTGCATAAGTCACTGTAAATATGGATGTTATGTAAAAGAAGAGCCAATTAATAAATCCTAAGGAGGACTTGGGTTCTAGCAAGCAACTTGTAATGTTAAAGAAGAAGGCAATCGCTCGCAGGTCGGAAATGCCCTTTGGTCGAAAGACCCCGCTGCCTATTTCCACTTGATATTGCAGCCTGCGCTGGGGTATTGTTTCTCAGGCGCAGGTTTACCATTGAGCAGTTGATCTAGTGCAGCTCGTAGATCTTTGCCCGAAAGGGCTTCACTATTACCAGGACGGGATGCATCTAATCGACCGCGATAGTATAGCTCGTGTTTATCATCATACACATATATATCAGGTGTGCAGGCTGCGTCATATGCTCTGGCAATTTCTTGGGACTCGTCGTAGAGATAGGGGAAATTATAGCCGACCTCTGCCGCGTGCTTTGTCATGAGCTCTGGTCCGTCTTGTGGATAATTATCCACATCGTTACTCGATATAGCTACGAATCCTATTCCACGCTCCTTATACGCGTCTGCGATTCGGACCAGCTCAGCATTGATATGGATGACGTAAGGACAGTGATTGCAAAGGAACATTACCACTGTGCCTTCTTCACCAGATACATCGGTGAAGCGCAGTGACTGTCCTGAGATGGTATCGGGTAGGTGAAATCCGGGTGCCTGATTACCCAGAGCTTGCATTGTAGATTCTGTAAGTGCCATAGTTTATCGGTTTGTAATTGATACATGAGTGGAGCAGAATAGTTCGTCTGGGATGTGGTGTTACTCTGTACTTGTGTGCTTGAGAAAGATCTCTTGTGGTCAACTTCTTTGGGACATTACACCTAAGTGTAAAGTGTAATCCAAGAGTGCTTTGACTACGTTAACCGGTTATTTATCAACCTACTGAAACAAATTTTAGACTTTACTGTAAACCATCATACCAGCACACACCCTTAGCGAATTGCCTCACCGACAACTACCATCCACACCCAGTATATATGCTCCGATGATATCAATCTCTCCCGCCGTTTCAGACCCATCAAATCCATCAAAGTCGTCATTCCTCAGCTCTCTCTCAGCTAGATCAGTGAGCTCTCTAGCGATCGGTAGATAACTCCAGTGCCACTTCTCCTCTTCATAGCCGCTTCGATCGCTATCTGCCTTGGATGAGTAAGGTTGACACCAGCCATAAGATGCTGCGTGCTCTATGAGCCATGCGTATTCTTGAGCGCCACGTCCTTGCGCGAAGTAGGAGTTCTCGAGTGCATTGATGTCAATATCGGTACCCCAGTGATGGCGGCTGCTTCCAGGCATACTGCTATATTCTAGGATTTTGAGAGCACGCTGCACATGATCAGGATGCGACTCGGGTAAGCGTCGACCACTTACCAGTCGTACACCATTCCACTTAGCTTCCCATATGGCTCTCTGACGATCATAGTTGCGCATAGCGGAAATGATGACTAGAGATACGCCATCTTTCTTGGCTGCATCTGCCATAGACATGAAAGATTCCAGCGCTTCACGACGCAGATACATACCATCTCGTGAGGAGTATGGCGACTTGATAAGCACGAAGTTGCTGTCGCGGGACTCGATAAGCTTTCCCATGATGACGTCTTTGCTGTAAAGGCTTGGTGATGGCATGAGTTGGTAGTCTATTATAGGAATAGCGGAATCAACTGACATATTATCCGCGCTATGATCGACTGCACGATCCTTCTGTGAGGGGCTTTGGCAAGCAACAGCTAGCAGCTGAAGGATGATGATACAGGAGACGATGCGCATAGGACTGGTATGGATATAAAAGTACCTTTATCATCATGAACAAGTCATCTGACACTAGCTCATCTCCTCGCAAAACCAAGAAGACCGTAAGGCTCATAGGCTTACTTGCTTTGCTATCGCTACTGATCATCCAGTTTATCCCAGTAGACAGGACCGTTCCAGAGATCAATAGAACTGACACCTTCTATGCTATAGAGAAGCCAGATGATGGTATTGCTGACTTGCTTCACGCTGCCTGCGATGACTGTCATGGTTATACTACGGAGTATCCTACCTACTCGTACTTCGCACCAGTCAGTTTCTGGCTACAAGGACATATCAAAGCTGGTAGAGAAAAGCTCAATTTCTCTACCTGGAGTGATCTAAGTGCGTCCGAGCGACGGCATGCTATGGAAGAGTGCGTCAAAGTGATGGAAGACGAGCGGATGCCACTAGGCTCTTACACATGGACTCATGAGGAGGCCAGACTCACAGATCAACAAGAGGAGGCTCTGCTGCAATATTTCCGCCGAGCTGCAGAAAAGTGAGTTGCGTAATTTTGCACTAGATTTTCCGAGACATGTTTCCTAAGTATGACGTCATAGTAGTAGGCGCCGGCCACGCCGGCTGCGAAGCTGCAGCTGCAGCTGCAGACATGGGTGCGAGTGTACTGCTTGCTACCATGAACATGCAGACCATCGCGCAGATGAGCTGCAATCCAGCTATGGGAGGTATAGCCAAAGGACAGATCGTAAGGGAAATCGATGCGATGGGTGGCTACTCCGGCATCGTCACAGATCATACTATGATTCAGTATCGTATGCTCAATCGCTCCAAAGGTCCAGCTATGTGGAGCCCAAGAGCGCAGAGTGATCGTATGGAATATGCTCTCCTGTGGCGAAAGCTCCTCGAGGGAATGATGGGTGTAGACTTCTGGCAGGAGATGATCACTGGACTTGTGATCAAGGATGGGCGGGTCACCGGTGTGAGGACAGGTCTCGGCATAGAGATACCCGCGAGTTCTGTCATCTTGACCAATGGTACATTTCTCAATGGTCTCATTCATATTGGCGACAAGCAGTTTGGTGGAGGAAGAGCAGGAGAGAGGGCGGCTACGGGAATTACCGAGCAGCTCGTTGAGCTAGGCTTTGAGCAAGGAAGGATGAAGACGGGCACTCCACCAAGATTGGATGGACGCACCATCCACTGGGATGCTCTAGAGACACAGCCAGGAGACGATCCCGCTGGGAAGTTCAGCTATAAAGATACGCCTCCGCTCACAGATCAGATTCCTTGTCACATAGGCTACACGAGTCAGAAAGTGCATGATTTATTGAAGGATGGATTTGATCGCAGCCCTATGTTCAATGGTAGAATCCAAGGTCTTGGACCTCGCTACTGTCCTTCTATCGAGGACAAGATCAATCGCTTTGCTGATAGAGACCGTCATCAACTGTTTGTAGAGCCAGAGGGCAGAAACACCTGCGAGGTCTATCTCAATGGATTTTCTTCTTCACTTCCAGAAGATGTGCAGTACACAGCACTACGAGCTATAGAGGGCTTCAAAGATGTGAAGATGTTTCGTCCAGGATATGCCATAGAGTATGACTATTTTCCACCCACACAGCTGAGCAGTACACTGGAAACAAAGCTCGTGCCAGGACTGTTTTTTGCCGGACAGATCAATGGTACTACAGGCTATGAAGAAGCTGCGTGCCAAGGCCTCATGGCAGGTATCAATGCTGCCAAGCACGTTGTAGAGCAAGAGCCACTGGTCCTCAGCCGCTCTCAAGCCTACATCGGGGTGCTCATAGACGATCTTATACACAAGGGTACAGATGAGCCATATCGCATGTTTACCTCTAGAGCGGAGTATCGCATCCTACTGCGGCAGGACAATGCTGACCTTAGGCTTACCCGACTTGCGAGTGAGCTTGGTAGAGCTGATATGGACGAGCGCGTACAGCGTGTAGACGAAAAGGAAACCGCGGTAGTAGAGATCGAGCGCATCCTAGAGCGTCAGAGTGTCACGCCTGATGAGCTCAATCCTCTATTAGATAGTCTAGGAAGTGCTACCCTTGATCAAAGTCTCAAGGCTCATAAAGTCCTGTTAAGACCGAACGTACACCTAGAGCAGCTCTGTTCTGCCTCCGAATCTTTGCGAACTAGCCTCGCCTCCTACGAGCAGGAGCATCTAGAACAAGCAGAGATACAGATGAAATACGATGGATATATCAAGAAAGAACAAGACTCAGTGGACAAGATGAATCGACTCGAGCAAGTCCGATTGTCTGATCAGACAGATTACAGATCACTAGGAGCGCTCTCAGCTGAGGCGCGTGAGAAGCTCAGTGATGTGCGTCCTAGGACCATAGGTCAAGCCAGTCGTATCAGCGGAGTATCGCCATCAGATATATCCATATTACTCGTACACTTAGGTAGATAATTGATCAGCATGAGATACGCACTTTATACACTAATCGTCCTACTTGTGAGCTTAGGTGGAGGGCCCTTTCGGGCAAATGCACAAGTCGGCGCCACAGACCAAGAGACAGCAACTACCGCTGTGCTCAATGACTGCGTACACTTTGCTAATGAAAGCATACACGGTATGCTCATCGTCCATAGATTGCTGGAAAACTTTAATCAGAAGCTAAATCTATACGTAGATTTAGAGGGTCAGCAGCTCAATTTTTACAGCAACGCTGACCTACCTCGCGACATATTTGAAGATCCAGATGGATGGTTCTATGATGACTCACCTATGGAGCTCTATGAAAAAGCTCTTGGAGGATCTAACAGTCTTAAGCCTACTTACAGAGACAAGATTAATCCTCGGCTAGCTGAACTCAAAGGTGTCATACGCAGCACCAACCAACTCCGATTTGAACTAGAAGCACTGCTCAATAAAGCAGAAGGAGGTACAGTAGAGCTCAATCGCATATACGACAAGCTGGAAGAAGGTGTCAAAATGTACAATCAGTGCTTTGTCGTGCGCAATGGCCTCGAAGAAGCCCTCATGGATATCTATGACGACATGCAGATACGTCTACAAGGACAGCAGTCCTATCAGCTGCATCAGACACTAGCAGGCATACACAGAGAGTTTCTCAATGGAGCTCGCCATTATAGATTTGAAGAGATAGAAAGTCTCAGCTCAGTAAATCTCAGGCTAGCATCTCATCTCAGAGAGTTGCCTGAGCCAGAGGATATCAGATACCTAGGGGGATCATCCGCACGTCCAGGACAGAAACCAGTGGAGCGCCTAGCTAAGATCAAGAAACAAGCAGCAGACTATATGGCCACTAATAGTCAATACCTCAGTGGGCCTCAGCTTCCTGCTAAGTATGATCAGTACGGCGCGAGCTATTACTATCACAATATCCACGTCCTGAGCCAGCTCAATCGCTATGGAAATGGTATAGCTCATGAGATGAATGAGCTCATATCAGCTAGTGGAGAGCCATACCTGCTGTTTATCGAGGAGCCTCATCGATTTAAAGTCATCTATCCAGAGAAATTAGAAAAGCAAGAAGTCGCAGAAGTCGAAGTTCCACAAGTGGAAGAGATCCCTACAGCACTGCAAGATAGAGAACTCGTCAAGCGTCAGAGTGCCATTACTGCTTCGAGTGACTATGTGGATATTGAGATTTATGATCATCAGAAGCTCGATCGAGATATCGTCTCGATCAATTACAATGGTGAGTGGATCTTGGAAAATTATACGATCACGGATAAGCCTAGAAAAATTCGACTTCAGCTCAATGCCGAGGGCGTCAATTATCTAGTATTGCATGCAGTCAATGAAGGTGTCATACCACCTAATACTATGGCGCTTGAGTATGTGCAAAATGGTAAGCGTGAGCGCATAGTGCTCAATAGTAGCTTAAATCAAAGTGAAGTAATAGAATTTAGAAGATAGAGATGACTCCGCTGGCATTTCTCATGCTGCGCATTTCTATCCACCGATAGAGCTTAGTGCTGTCTGTGCAATTTCGCTGAGATGTAAGACATCATTGAGCAGTTCCATATTATCATGCTGAGGAGGGCTGTCAAGCATATATCCAGCCAGCCATATGGTCGTATCAGGAAAGCATTTATTGAGCTCCGAGATGTACTCTTTGGCATCATGCTCCTGCGTAGATGGGCTGAGCATCACCAGCATAAAGGCTGGTTTGCCAAATCCTTGACGTAGACTCTTAAGATCTTGTGTATCGATCCCCGACCCGAGATGTATCGTAGTACATCCAGCTTTCCGTAAGTAGTAGTCTGATAGGAGTAATGTCAAGTCATGCTCGTTTCCTTTATTAGAAAAGAGGAGTGTGGAGCAATCACTATTTACAGCTGGTTGACTCAGAGCATTGATCTCCGAGTGCAACTTTTGCTTGATGATTTGAATCAGAAAATTCTCATGGTACTGTTCAAAGCTGTTGGTGATGTAGAGCAGGTTTACCTTCTCTAAGAGAGGATAGATCACTTCAAATAAGCAATTCTCGAAGCCTAGATCATCAATCTTGTGCGTCAGCAATCTCTCTACCTTGTATCGATCGAGCTGCAATATGGATAGCGTGAGAGCATCATGCTGACCGTCGAGTCCCTCCTTCGTATCCATGAGATGAGATGCCTCTTCCATGATCTTCTCTTGACTCATGGCAGCTATCTTAGAAATCTTATGACCATTTTTTTGAAGAAATACCACCTTAAGTAGATGCTGTAAGTCTTGGTCTAGATAGTAGCGGATATTAGTATCTGTGCGGCTTGGTTGTAGGAGACTATAGCGCTTTTCCCATACTCGCAGAGTGTGGGCTTTGATCCCAGAGAGACGTTCTAGATCTTTGATACTGTAGATAGCCATGAGCTGCGGTAGTTCGAGAAATCGCCAGATACAGATAACAACTGTACCCATGCAATGTTATATAAATACGTCAGGACGGATATCGTTCAACTAATGATGCCATAAAGCTGAACACTGTGAAAATTGGAATAGTATGTTATCCCACCTATGGCGGGAGTGGAGTAGTAGCGACAGAGCTTGGCAAGGGCTTGGCCCGTATAGGTCATGATGTGCATTTCATCACGTACCGCATGCCCGTGAGGCTCAGTACATTTCAAGAGCGTGTTTACTATCATGAGGTCACTCCACTGGACTATGCGCTGTTTGATTTTAGCCCTTACGAGTCTACACTTGCTAGCAAGATGGTGAATGTTGTCTTGAAGGAAGGTCTTGATCTCCTGCATGTGCACTATGCCGTGCCACATACCACTGCTGCGTATCTAGCTAAGAAGATTCTCTTATCTAAGGGTATCTACATTCCTATTGTGACCACCTTGCATGGTACGGATATCACACTGGTAGGGATTGATGAGAGCATAGCTCCTGTTATTGAATTTTGCATTCAGAAATCTGATGGAGTTACAAGTGTCTCTGAGGACTTACGGGCTAGCACGTACCACCACTTTGACATAGAGTGTGATATCAAGGTGATACCCAACTTTATCGATATGAGCAGATTTGAGCCAGATGATAAAGATCACTTCAAGAAGTTACTAGCTCCGGCGGGTGAGAAGATCTTGATCCATGTGAGTAACTTCCGCAAGGTAAAGCGCATACAAGATGTCATCCGCGTATTTCAGATCGTACAGAAGCAAGTTCCTTCTAAGTTGCTTCTCATAGGCGATGGTCCTGAGCGTGGTCCTATGGAAAGGATCGCTGAGGAGCTAGGTGTTACTGAGCACACGAGATTCTTAGGAAAGCAAGACGCTATAGAGGAACTCATGGCTATTGCTGATCTATTTCTGCTTACTTCTGAGAAAGAGAGCTTTGGCCTAGTGGCCCTTGAGGCTATGGCCTGTGGAGTACCAGTGATATCCTCCAATGCAGGTGGTATCAGCGAAGTCAATGTGCACGGTGTGACAGGCTACTTGAGTGAGATAGGAGATTATCAAGACATGGCCAAGAACAGTATATCGCTATTGACCAATGAGGATAAGCTGAAGCAATTTCGCGCAGCAGCACTTGAGCGTGCTCAAGAATTTGAGATTTCCAAGATACTGACTATGTACGAAAGCTACTACGATCAGGTCTTAGCTAAGGCAGCCAAGATCAGCGTACATACATAATCTTGGCAACCGCTCCATCTGGAGCGCGATTGTTATCTGTAGTACTGCTATACACCAGATACACGCCCGAGGCGACTTCCGTACCATCATGGTCTCGACCGTCCCATACGGCTTGGCCGCCTGTTGCTAATAATTCACGGACGAGCTTACCTGAGACATCTGTAATCTTGACTAAGGCATCTTGTGCTAGACCATCTATCGCTATAGGCCCGTCGTAGCTAGGCTCCACAGGATTTGGAAATACTTTGATAGTGGACTCGTGCACTAGGCCGCCTGCTGTACTCTCAGACCGATAGCTGACGAGGCCAGATGCGGTAGCGATAAATACTTCTCCATTTTCGTCATTGATCGCGATGTCGCTCACTTGATTGGCAGGTAGAGGACTATTGTCAGTAGTGAAGTGTTCTAGTTGTATCTCACCAGATGGAGACTGTAGGAATACACCATTCTCTGTACCAAACCATTTGCGGTTACCACCATCTACGGCAATGCAATTGATCTTCTCTGTGTTGAGCAAGAATGCTATAAATCCATCTTGATCTACTTTTTGGCGAAAGCCTACGCAGCTCTCTGAAAAGGGATCTCCACAGTTGAATGAAATAGGTCCCTGATCCGTGCCGACCCATGCGGTTCCTTCTCGATCTATACGAAGTGAAGTCACATTATTAGTCGTGAGCTCGCTATTACTAGAGTTGAAGAGCTTGACTTGATCATCATCAGGATTGTCGATATCACCTTCATCAAATACCATAAATCCATGTGACTGGCCACGCACTACGATCCACTTCCTTCCACGGTCATCCACATCTACTTGCGTCACGGTCACAGCGGGTACATCAAAGCTTTGCCACGTGCCATCTGTCTTGAGTACAGATAGGGCGCGCTCTGCGAGATAATTTGATACCCATAGATTGCCTGCGTCATCAAATGCCATGCCGCTCACTCTTTCTGCATCTTCTGTACTCACAGTACCATCTAGGGTGGAGTTACTAGTATCATATAGGATCATGTCATCTGGACCTCGATAGGCTAAAAGTCCTGCACCATACGAACCAGCATATACCAAATCTGGATCTCGAGGATCTGGTAAAATATATAGTATGTCAAAGAGATTAAGCTCTTTAAATCGAGAATTGTCACTGTCATTGATGTTTTCCCACTGACCGTCTTGAAAAATAGAAAATCCTGATCTTCTAAAAAGAAATCCGAAGGTAGAAGAGGTTCCGCCTGCTGCTAAATAGACACGATTATTTTCTACATGTACATCCGTGGCGACCGCTCTGAAGGGTGCATTGAGACGTATAGGAAAGCAGGAGCCTTCGCGACTATCTGATCTCCTGAATCCTCTGAAAAGATCTGCATACCACATGCGTCCACTGCTTTCTTGTATAGCATATACTGGTCGATTGACACAGCCTCCTCCTGGGTTGACTATAGATCCATCACTAGCGCCTATCCGCACTTTGCCGTCACAGTTGCCGTCACAGTCATAGCCCATGATGATATCTGGGCCATCAGCGCTCAGAAAACTTGAGCTGAATCCATCTTGACTGTCATACAGTGTGAAAGTGTCTCCATCTCCTCGATACACATCTCCCTCTGCTGCTAAGTAAAGCTGGCCATCGTAGGCTTGTAGAGCAGCCGTACGAGCTAGAGAAGGAAGTCCTGATGAGGCCTCTAGTAGTTCCCACTGCGTGAAGTCCGCTGGATTGACACTGTTATCTACGGGCAGGCGATACAGACCTTCATCTGTCGCTGCATAGTACATGCCGTCATAGATGTGAGTGGCATACACCGGTATAGGGGTAAAGCTGGTAAATCCAAATTCGCGACGCTCTAGATTGAGCTCGACTATGCCAAAATCAGTAGAAAGGTAGGCGAGCTCTGAGCTATGTATGTACACGTCATTGACCTTTCTAGAGCCAGTAATATTCACATTGGTGACGATATTACTTAAGTTAAAAATATTGTCCTCATAGACGAGGTCGATATTGCTATTATCGTAGATGACTAGGAGTAAAGGTCTGAAAGGAGAAAACTTGATCAAGTTGATATCTGTCTCAGAGAGTCCATCTGTGACGGTAAGAAAATCTATGCTTAGGTCTTCTTTATCAAATGTGACGATTGCCTGATCCGTAGCATAATAGATAAAGTCGTCACTCTGTGTCACATAGGTGCCAGCCTCATAGGGGAAGTAGGACTTCCATTCACCGATTGCGGTGTTGCTCTGGGCGGTTAGCGTAAAGCTGCTGAGGACGAGGAGTATCGCTGTAAATCGAGTCATGAATGGTAATCGTCTTGGTCGTGAGATATTAACTCCTAGCTGCCTCGCTTATTGTTATAAAGTAGCTGAGTGATTCAGCGATACAGACCTTTGGACTGGATGTAATCGGCTACACGATCGCTTACCATAAACGAGATTGACTTCTGATCAGCCAGACGACGTCTGATATAGCTAGCGGATATCTGCAGGAGGGGAGCTTCTAAAATCTGAATGTGAGGATGGTCAGCCAGTGGTCCTAGATCGTAGTCTGGTCGAGCATACACATAGATGTGTCGCTCGAGGAGCTGCTCATAGTTTTTCCATTTGGGTAGGCTGGCGAGACTATCACCGCCCATGACGAGAGCGAACTCTCTGTCAGGATATTTCTCATCTAAGTAAGCAAGGCTATCTACTGTATAGGATGGCTGCGGCAAGCGAAATTCTATGTCACAAGGTCTGAGAGAAGGATGATCATTTAAGGCTAGATGCACCATCTCTAGCCGATCGTAGTCCGGTGCCAGTGTTTTCTTTTTCTTCAGTGGATTGTGAGGAGATAGCACGAGCCAGGTTTCCTTGACCGAATCTAGGTCTTGGATATGTGAGGCTATGATGAGATGCCCTACATGGATAGGATTAAACGATCCAAAGAATAGTGCCGTATGACCTGCCATCCTTAATAACCCATCATCACAGGCATCACAAGCATGAGGAGCTCCTCGTCTTCAGAGTTGTCGTCAGGTAAAAGTATACCAGCTCTATTAGGATCATTCAGATGAAGGTGGACATCATCCGTCCCAATAATATTGAGCATCTCTATGAAAAACTTTGCATTGAAGCCCATGGTCATATCATCGCCTGTAAATGTGCATACGAGCTGCTCCTTAGCTTCATTGCTGAAGTCAATATCCTCTGAGGATATGGTGAGCCCATCTTCTTGCATGTTAAACATGACCTGGTTGGTCGCTTTATTAGCATAGATCGCTAGTCGACGCAGCGAGCTCAAGAGATCTTGTCTCTTCAGAGTGAGCTCATGGGGATTATCAACTGGTATGACAGCATTGTAATCGGGGTATCTTGAGTCTATCAGTCGGCAGATGACTTTGGTGTCTTCATAGTCAAAGAAGGCATTCTTAGCATTGTAGGCGACCTCAACTGTGCCCTCATTGAGCAATGCATTATTCAGCAAGCTCAGGGATTTTTTAGGTAGGATGAAATTTCCAGCCGTGGCTGCATTTAATCCTCGGAGTGTATATCTTACAAGCTTATGGGCATCCGTAGCGACAAATGTTATTTTCCCTTCCTCTATATCAAAATAGAGTCCCATCATTGCTTGTCGCAGCTCGTCTGTACTCGTAGCGAAGCCGGTATAGGCAATTGCACGCTTGAGCATGCCTGCATCTAGGGAAAAAGTCTCCGTATTGTCAGCTTCTGGAATCTTCACATAGTCATCAGCCGATCTGCCAGAGAGGCGATACTTACCAAATGAGCTTGTAATCTCAACGGCATAGTTGTCATCATTCACCTGAAATTTAAGTGGCTGATCGGGGAGGGCCTTGAGCGTATCCATGAGGATCTTGGCAGGAATAGAGACTTTTCCCTTGTCTCCTGAGGAGAGCTCTATCTGCGTGATGATGGTTGTCTCCAGATTAGAACCTGTGACCTCCAGCTTGTCGCCGTCTAAGTCAAATAGGAAATCCTCTAGCATAGGCATAGACGGATTGGTGCCGATGGCTCCATAGCAGGTCTGTAATTTGCTCTGTAACTCGGAGGAGGATATTGTGAAATTCATACTTTTACTATCTGCGGTGAGCCTGCAAATTTATCGTTCTCGCAGCATTCATCTGTGTACAAATTCTCATATGCTTACGTCTGTGCTTGCATCGGCTCCTGAGATCAGGAGTATTGATCACATTATCTTTCCTGATATCAAGGCTAATGTACTGTCATCTGGCTTGTCATTATATCAAGATACGGATCAGCGATATGAGGTGGCTAAGGTACAGTTGGTCTTTGACGCAGGTCGTACATCTGAGATCAAACAGCTCGCCAGTCGCTTTACAGCTATGATGCTGAAGGAAGGCACTGAAAAGCACACTAACTCTGAATTATCAGAGTACTTCGATTATCGTGGAGCCACTGTACAGTATAGTTTTGACTTTGACTATGTGTATCTCACTCTGTTTTGTCTGAGTCGCCAGGTGGTCGAGCTGCTGCCGCGATTAGCAGAGATGGTCTATGACAGTGCTCTGCCTCCGACAGAGCTGGAGCGCCTACAGATGTCTTCACTGCAGAAGATCAGATATGATCTCAGTAAAGGCGACCATGTAAGTTATCGAGAGATCACGGAGAAGATTTTTGGCTCTTTACATCCCTATGGATACAATAGCTCGGAGACATCGATACAGGCGTTGCAGCTTGCTGATGTACGCGAGCACTATGAGCGCACGATACAGACAGGACCAGTCTACATCTTTGTGTCGGGTTACGTACCAGACGAGGCTTATCATACTCTCGAGAGTGCATTTGCAGGTCACTGCATACAGCCCCGCGCTTATCCAGATCCTACAAGCAGCTCGCTGGAGGAAAGTACCTCCATACAGCTAGATGGGCAAGATCAGATGTCGCTTAAGCTAGGGATGCGCACTTTCTCTAGAACTCATGAGGATCACCACGCCCTACAGCTGGCGTCCACCGCACTGGGTGGTTACTTTGGATCGCGACTGATGAGTAAGATTCGTGAAGAGCTAGGGTTGACGTATAACATCTACTCTATGATGGAGTCTTATCGTCACGATGGCTGCATGGTGATCGGCGCCGAGCTCAATGCTAAGAGTCTATCTATGGCGCGCGTGGCTATCCATAGAGAAATGGCTCGGCTAAGGGCCGAAAATGTAGAGGCAGACGAGCTAGAACTGGTGCTCAATTATCTCAAGGGAAACATGCTATCGCGTACAGATGGCCCATTCCAAAGAATCAGAAGCGTGAGAAATGTCGTGCTCAATGGACTGCCAGAGGACTATTATCCTAGGATGTTTGACTTTCTACAGAGCATGACAGCCGACAGACTGCGACTTACTGCTGAGAAATATCTCAATACTGCTGATTTTTACGAAGTCATAGTGGGAGACTCGAGCTCGACATAGTACGCTTAGATGACGTAGCTTTGTCTATCAGGGGATGTGATCAATGCTGGTGAGAAGGAAAAGGGAACCACGTACGAGAGAAATCTGTACATAGATAGCCTAAGTGAGAGAGATTTGCTATGACACTTACCTCTCCAGCGTGGGATTACAAATTGACAATTATTATATAAAATAGCACGAGCTTGCACTTGCTAGATAGCTTGATTATCTAGCAGGGTAGATCAATCGTGATACTACCATACTTATGAAGCTTTTTAGTCTCTTTTCTCAAGAGTTTGCCATAGATCTCGGAACTGCCAATACTCTCATCATCCAAGATGGTACAGTGGTGGTGAACGAGCCTTCTATCGTGGCCATCGATTGGAAAACTGGTGAGACCATCGCAGTCGGTACTCGTGCTATGCTCATGCACGAGAAAACTCATGAAAATATACGTACCATCAGACCGCTCAAAGATGGTGTGATTGCAGACTTTCAAGCAGCTGAAAGTATGATCCGCGGTATGATAGGGATGCTGGACACTAAGCGGAGATTTTTCACACATCTCAAGATGGTCATCTGTATTCCATCTGGTATCACAGAAGTGGAGAAGCGTGCCGTATTTGACAGTGCAGATCATGTGGATGCTAAGGAGGTATATCTGATCTATGAGCCGATGGCCGCTGCACTAGGAATAGGACTTGATGTAGAAGAGCCCGTAGGTAATATGATCATTGATATAGGTGGAGGGACCACAGAGATTGCAGTGATTGCACTGTCAGGAATTGTATGCGATCAGTCACTTCGTATAGCAGGAGATGAGTTTACCAGAGCCATCATAGAGAGTATCAAGAAAACTCATAATGTCCTCATAGGAGAGCGTACAGCAGAGCAGATCAAGATCCATGTGGGTAGCGCATTGCCTCATCTGGAGAATCCCCCAGCTGACTATTCTGTAAATGGTCGAGATATGGTAAGTGGCATCCCTAAGCAAGTCACCATCAGCTATCAAGAAATTGCTGAATGCCTCAATGAGCCCATCTCTCAGATAGAAGAAGCGATCGTGAAGGCTCTAGAGACTACACCTCCCGAGCTATCATCCGATATCTTCCGTACAGGTATCTACCTCACAGGAGGTGGCGCACTGCTCAGAGGTCTAGATAAGCGGATCGCCGACAGAACCAAGCTGGAAGTACATGTAACAGAAGATCCGCTACAAGCCGTGGTCAAAGGCACAGGTATAGCGCTCAAGAATACTGACAAATTCACTTTCCTCATTCCGCGCAAGAGCATATAGACTCGTGCTTGTGAGCAAGTCTGTGATTACGGTAGCACCTTTACAATAGGTATGCGTGAATTAATCTATTTCATCTCGAGACGAAGTTATGTCTTGCTATTCCTCCTTCTCCAAGGAGTAGCTCTGCATCTAGTCGTCCGGTACAACAATCATCAGCGCACCATATTTCGAGGCAGCGTAGACACTGTCACTACGTATATCAAGAAAAAGACCTCAGGAGTAGCAAGTTATTTCAAGCTGCGTCAAAGCAATGAACAGCTCTTACTGGAGAATGCTAGACTGATGAGTATGCCAGCTCGCCCGACCGCCATGCGTGTAGGGATCATCGACACAGTTAGTAGTGTGCCATTTAAGTATATCGCAGCATCGCTCATACAGACAAGTAGCAGCCTATCACAAAATTATTTAGTGTTGGATCAGGGTAGCCGGAGTGGTGTCAGGCTCGGTGACGGAGTGATAAATCGCGACGGAGTCCTTGGTATCATATCTGAGGTGAGTCCATCCTATAGTCGTGCTATATCAGCGCTGCATAGGGATAGCCGCATCAGTGCTGGAATCACCAATTCTGAGTTTTATGGCTTTCTAGAGTGGGAGCCATACGACCCAAGGACACTCATCATGCTAGGCATCCCTAAGCATGCTGAGATCAATATAGGGGACTCCGTGGTAGTACGTAATAGTCTCATCTTTCCAGATGGGTATCCTATCGGAGTAGTAAAAGAAGTAATGATAGAGGATGGCAGCAATTTCTATGAGACCCGAGTAGATGTGGGTGACCGATTTCTACGGCGGGGTAGTGTCTACATCGTCCAGAATCAGCATAGAGACGAGTTACTTGGAATGAGTCAACCCACGGAGAAGTGACAGGTATACGTCTGAGACATATCGTGAGCCTTATCGTAGTAATCTGCTTGCAGATGTTTGTCTTTCAAAATTCTGACTTACGTATAGGCGGACTGAGTAGCCTTGTACTATTTATCTATCCGATAGCACTTATTTCTCTACCACTTACGGTACCACGAAACGTAGTGCTCGTGCTAGGATTCATGACGGGTCTACTTATTGATATATGGTATCAGACTCCAGGTCTACACACATCAGCTTTGCTGACCATGCTCTTTGTGCGTCCCTATTGTCTGCAGTATATACTTGATGAGAGGGAGCTCAGGATCAATATGACCACAGAGAAGTTTACACTTACGGTACCGACGTTTTTGACCTATGGAGCCGTACTATATAGTTTACACAGCGTTTGTTATTTTGTACTGGATCAGTTCAGCTTGATGAAGCCAGGTCTACTGATCTTGCGTATACTTCTCAGCGCTCTTCTCTCTTTAATTTTTGCACTGGTTTATCGGCTCATATTCTTAAGTAGATAGTATGCAATCGAGGGATCATATAAGGTTGACCATATTTCGAGTTGCCGTAGGAAGCGCCCTGGCGGTACTATTCCTAGTGCTGGTGTCTATGCAAGTCTTCAGCACACGATATTCAGAGCGTGCACAGACAGCATTTCTCTCTGAGGTCGTCAATTACCCTGCTCGCGGACTTATCTACGATTCTCAGGGAAAGCTACTCGTGAGTAATGGACCTGTCTATGATCTAGAAGTGGTATTTAATCAGATCGATCCTGAGATGGATGTGGATCTACTATGTAGACTCTTACAGATAGACAGAGCTACTTACAGAGATCTCACGCAGAAGGACTGGTCAGATGTACGCTATGACAAGGGTGTCGCATTCACTATGCTGCGTAGGCTCTCTGCAGAGCAGTACCTCACATTTCAGGAGCACAAGTTTATGTTTCCTGGATTCCATACAGTATTGAGATCTATGAGGAGCTACCAGAGTGAGCATGCAGCACATATCCTAGGATATGTAAGTGAGGTAGATCAGCAGATTATCAAGGACTCCGATGGTGTCTATAGTTCTGGTGATCAGATTGGCGCTACAGGATTAGAGCAGTATTATGAGACAGACTTGCGCGGAGCTAAGGGGCGTCGTTACATCCTTAAGGATAGATATGGCCGCAAAGTAGAGCGCTACCAAGCGGGTCGGCTAGATAGTCCGGCAGTCAGTGGAGCAGATCTGTACTTGGGACTAGACATAGACCTGCAAGCCTATGCTGAGGATTTGCTGGTGGGAAAGAAGGGGGCTGTCGTGGCCATAGATCCACGTACGGGAGACATCCTGTGCATGGCAAGTGCCCCACTATATGCTCCTGGTGATTTGGCGATTTCCAGTACCCGCTCTAGTAATTTTCAACGATTACAGTCAGATACACTTAAGCCCTTGTTTAATCGAGCGACTATGGCCAAGTATCCACCAGGATCTATCTTCAAGCCTATCTTAGGTGCACTAGCTATGGATAGGGGACTTTCGTCCAAAAACGAGACGTACAGTTGTCCCGGTGCTTATTACTACAAGACTTTTCGCTACGGTTGCCATGAGCATCCTTCACCAGTCAATATGGAGACGGCTATTGCCTATTCATGCAATTCTTATTTCTTTGATCTGTATCGCAGACTTATTGAAGCGGATGGATTTGACCAAGCGGATGTGGGCATGGACAAGCTGCACAGTGATCTGAGTACATGGGGATTAGGAAATGCCTTAGGCTTAGATCTGCCGTCGGAGCAATCAGGCTCTGTGCCAGATGCCAATCTGTATGACGGCATCTACGGCAAACGAAAGTGGAGATCCACCTATACTATCAGTCTAGGTATAGGTCAGGGTGAACTACAGCTCACCACCTTACAGATGGCCAACCTGGCTGCTGTGATTGCTAATCAAGGATACTACATAGAGCCTCACTTAGTCAAGAGTATAGGAATACAATCTACGGGTAAAGAAGATATCAAGCACGATCGACATACTACAACTATGAGTGCAGCAGCTTGCGCTGTCATTACAGACGGTATGCAAGGTGCTGTAGACTATGGAACGTCAAGATCTGCCGCCATTCCAGGTATCAGCGTCTGCGGTAAGACAGGCACTAGCCAAAATCCTCAAGGAAAAGACCACTCTGTATTCTTTGCCTTTGCACCTCGTGAAAATCCTCAGATTGCCATCGCAGTTTACGTAGAGAATGCTGGATGGGGATCCACATTTGCATCGCCGATTGCCGGCCTTGTGATGGAGAAATATCTGCGAGGTGAAATCTCAAGAGAAAAGCGCTGGTGGGAAGATCGCATGCTCACCACTAGGCTCTATGGAGCGGAAGAATCCGCCTTACTTATCGATTAACCACTAGCAAACTGTACTCATGATCATCAGTAGTATCATAGCCGTAGCTAAGGACGGCGCCATAGGCAAAGACGGTGATCTTCCTTGGAGACTTCCGGCTGATCTCAAGCACTTCAAGCGGACGACCATGGGCCATCCAGTTATCATGGGTCGCAAGTGCTATGAGTCCATCGGCAGGCCATTGCCAGGTCGACCCAATGTAGTCATCACAAGGAATCCTGACTATCAGCTCCAAGGATGCCAAGTGGTCCACTCCATAGATGCTGCTTATCAGTGTATGGTCGAGGAAGGTCATCACAAGGTCTTTATCATAGGTGGTGCTGAGATCTACCGTCAGACAGAGGCGGACTGGGATGAGCTGTACTGGACCGAGGTAGATGCCCACATCAAGGATGCAGACACTCACTTTAGATTGGCTCATCCAGAGAGACTCATTGAGATCAGTAGGGAATCGCACTTTGCAGATGAGAAGAATAGTCATGCATTCACCTTCATTCACTACCGGAGAAAGTAGCGCGGTCACATTACCTGCGTGCATGACATAGTAAGGATGACAATCCTCTACTATGAAAGAAGACTTCATACACTACCTCTGGAAGACTCGACGATTTCCCTTCACTGACTTACACACGGTCGACGGCGCGTCCGTCCTCATACAGCAGTGGGGTAAGCACAATCACCATGCAGGTCCAGATTTTCTGCATGCTGATCTTTGTATAGGGAAGCAGCAGTGGGTAGGTAATGTAGAGATGCACGTGAACTCTTCCGACTGGAACGCACATGGTCATCAGCATGATCCAGCGTATAACTCGGTCATACTGCATGTAGTGTGGGAAGATGATGCTCCCGTGCTCACAGAATCAGGAAAGACTATACCTACTCTTGAGCTCAAGCACCTGGTATCCCAGCAGAGCCACCTGAAGTATCTCCGACTACGTCAGTCTCGGGTGGAGATTCCGTGCTCATCTTATCTGTCCGAGTTGCCGTCTCTTGTATGGTCTTCCTGGCTTGATCGTCTCTTGATAGATCGGATGGAGCAGAAGGCCGCACACATAGACTCTCTACTAGAAGAGACAAGAGGTGACTGGGAGAGGAGCTTCTTTCTGCACTTGAGCGAGTACTTCGGTTTGCAGAAAAACAAGCTTGGATTCCTTATGCTTGCAAGGTCGCTTCCACTCGCTGTGATCTTGAAGTACCGAGGTCATCGATTGCAACTGGAAAGTCTCCTCTATGGACAAGCTGGTATGCTCACAGGTCAGCACCAAGATGACTATCCACGAGCACTCGCTCATGAGTACAAGTATCTTCGCTGGAAGCATCAGCTTGAGCCCATGGATGCCAGCATCTGGAAATTTCTCAGGATGCGTCCTGCTGCGTTTCCCACTGTACGCATCTCATTGCTCGCGGGCTTGATGGAGAAATCCTTTCCTCTTTTGCGCACTCTCACGGAGTGTAATAGCCTATCAGATCTGCGAGCGGCCATCTCGAGCAATGCCACCGACTATTGGTCTACCCATTATACATTCCGCAAGGAGAGCAAGAGACAAGAAAAATCTATCAGTAGAGGATTTCAGGACTTACTCTTGATCAATGCGATTTTACCATTTCTCTTTCAATATTATAAGCGGCACCAAACTGTGGAGAGAGCAGAAGATGTCTTGCAGTGGCTGTCCGAGATAAAGCCAGAGCTCAATAAAATCACGAAGTCGTGGAGAGAGCTGCCTGTGCCATTTTCTTCTGCAGCTGATACGCAGGCTTTACTTCATCTGCATCATCAGTATTGCCATCCCAAGCGATGCATGGACTGTGCAGTAGGCTGCCATGTGATGAAAGACATCTATACCGTAAGAGAAGAAGAATCATACTATCACACGCCTATCTAGAAAGCGTGTGAGCCGCGACACTCTCTGCTAATCGTCCTTGGTAATTGACTATACTGAGAACAGAATCAAGCAGTTCAGTACTGCTTGACCTAGCTTTGCTCTGTGTTTCGCTACAGGATAGTACAGATATTACTTCTACCAGTGTCGCTGATCTATGGCTTCTCTGTATGGCTGAGGACGCGCTGGTACGCCTGGGGCTTACTCAAGCGAGTGGACTTTGCCATCCCTGTGATCTGCGTAGGTAACCTCAGCATAGGCGGCACAGGTAAGAGTCCGCATATAGAGTATCTGATTAGGCTGCTCTCCCCACATATTCAAGTCGCCACACTCAGTCGTGGCTACGGGCGATCGAGCAAAGGCTTCAAGTGGGTGCATCCCACAGGAAATAGTCAAGAGACAGGCGACGAGCCTTTGCAATTTGCGCGTAAGTTTCCAGAGCTGCCTGTTGCCGTAGCAGAGAGTAGAGTAGTAGGCATCATCAGTATGCTCAAAGATCGTCCAGATATACAGACCATTCTCCTTGATGATGCCTTCCAGCACCTAGCAGTCAATCCTTATATTTCCCTATTACTGACGGAATATAGTAGACCCTATTTTAAGGATTTTCTTCTACCATCTGGCCGACTTCGAGATTTGCCAGCTGCTAGGAAGCGTGCTGATCTTACCATAGTAAGTAAGTCTCCAGACACAGTCAGCAGGGAGCAACGAGCGGACTGGAGACTCCGTCTTAAGCAGGATGATGAGCATCCTGTACTATTTACGAGATATCGGTATGAGCGACCATACTTTTTACTCGATCCAGAGATCACTTTGATCCTAGATGAGCGTGTAGATGTACTATTGGTCTCAGCCATAGCTCACACAGATTATTTGATGAGTTATCTAGAGGCGCAGACTGGAGAACTCAGCACGATGAACTTTGAGGATCATCATTATTTCACTAAGTACGAGATGGGTCAGATCCAGCGAGTATTTCAAAACTTTGGTTCAGAGAATAAGATTATTCTCACTACGGAGAAAGATGCTACCAGACTCGCACTGCACAGAGATTATATCATTGAAGCCAAGCTGCCCATTTTTATTCTACCTGTAGAGGTAGAGTTTCTGGATGATGATGCAGAGGTATTTGACGCTTATATAAAGTCGATGCTCATAAAATTTGAGTCGTGAGGGCGATTATCACTTTTCTATTACTTCCTCTTTCAATCGGCTTATCGGCCCAGTTGTCTCCTATCTACCGCGATGCTCAGAGTACCCGTGTAATAGAAAAACTCAGTCTACAGCATCGCGATTCTATCAGGCACTTTCCTATTTATCCGCTGCGACAGGATGTATGGTCGGCTTACACGCAAGTGATAGATACGGAGGCGCACTTAGGGTCTGATCTGAGGAGTATGGCCGCTCGCTATGATGAGGGCATAGACAGCACTCATGCTCTATATACTACCAGTAAAAAACCCTTTCTCAAGACCTTTTATAAATCACCGGGACATTTTTTTCAATTGGATTTACCTGATTTTACCCTGCGTATTGATCCTATACTGGATCTGAGTTATGGTCAATCGAGTATTGCTGGTCAGCCACTTTGGAGAAACCAGCGGGGCATAGCTATCCGGGGAAGTGTGGATAAAAGATTATTTTTTTATACGCGTGTACTCGAGACACAGGAGTCATTTCCACAGTATATAGTAGATGCGTTCAGACTGCGTAGGGCTATTCCTGGCCAGGGATTATATAAAGGCTTTTCTAGTGATTTACTAGGAGTCACGGCAGGCTACGACTTTCTCAATGCCGATGGTGGCATTACCTATGGGCTCAGCAAGCACATAGATGTATCACTAGGTCATGGTCGGCATTTTATAGGTAGCGGACTGCGATCGCTTTTACTTAGTGATTTTTCTGATAATTATTTTTATTTGAAGTTGTGTACACAGGTGTGGAGACTTACTTATCAAAATATCTATGCAGAGCTACTTCCGAGTTCACCACTGATCTCTGGAGGAAATGGTCTCTTGCCTAAAAAATATATGACCGCTCATTATCTGGGTCTACAAGTCAGTCCACGAGTATATGTAGGATTATATGAGGCTGTGGTTTTTTCTAGAAATAATCAGTACGAACTGCAGTATTTAAACCCACTGATATTTTACCGAACGGTAGAGCAGAAAATCGGAAGTCCAGATAATGTGATCCTAGGTGTCGATACTCGCTGGGATTTATCTGATAAGACTAGGCTCTACGGTCAGGTAATGATCGACGAGCTCATCGTCAGTCGACTACTCGATGGCAATGGATGGTGGGGAAATAAAAATGGCTTTCAACTAGGGGTTAAGACGTATGACCTTTTTGGTATAAATGGGCTATCTGCCCAGATAGAATACAATCAGGTCCGACCATTCACCTATGCTCATAGAGATAGCAGTGCGAGCTATTCACATACGCAGTTTGCACTCGCTCACCCACTAGGAGCCAATTTTAGAGAAGGGCTCATCCGTCTGAGTTATGTACCAGTAGATCGATTGCGCTTGACGGCCACTTATATGAGAGCTGACCGTGGATTAGATCGTGTGCCAAGTGTCAGCCTGGGATCAGATATCTTGAAGCCGACAGATCTCAGACCTGAGGAAGACTTTGGTTATGAAATAGGTGTAGGTACAGCAGATCTATTACAATATGTCAGAGTATCCGCTACCTACGAGTGGCGACCAGGGATCTATGCAGATGCTATATACTCACGGCGGAGTAGTAGCGCGGCCTCCATAGAGAGTTGGTTTTCCCTTGGACTGCGTTGGAATCAAGGTCGGCGACTACCGATATTTTAGCACATCACGTGCTTATCTGTCGGCTACTATGATTCCTGTGCTCGTGATGATAGATCCATCCTCAGCGTAGAGCAATATTTGATATCTTCCAGAGCTCAGTGGAGAAACGTCATAGCTTCCACTTGTGCTTCGCTCATAGCTCAGAGCGAGCCTTCCCGATAGATCGTAAATCTGTAGCTTATCATAGTCTACATCTGTCTCCACTTGGATATCCGAGATACTCGGACTAGGAAATACCTTGACCGATATATAGTCTGATGGATTATCCACGCTGCTTATAATTTCTGTCTGAGATCTAATCGTGAAATCATCAAAGTTGAATCCCTCTCCTTCTACACCACGATCGCTGACAAGGTGAAAACGAACAGATACCTCCTCACCTGCATAGGCAGATAGATCGATTGATTCTAGTACCCACTCAGCTTGCACACCATCATAGAGAGGCTGACCAGTCAGCTGGTCATCGGTGCCAAGAGTCGTATAAAGTCCGCACAGTGGCTCCCACGATATGCCATCAGTAGATATATCGCAGGTCACATAGTCGTAGGCGGGTTCAATCTCCCATATCGCTTGAAATTCTAGAAGTATATTTTCTGATATTGGTAACTCTACGCTTTCTGCAAGTTGTATAATGCTACTTGCATTTCGCTCATAGTTAGCTCCAGGTGAATCGGACATGCTACTCGGAGCGGAGAAAAACACTTCTGTATCTAGGGACCAGTCTGAGGTATTATCCGATGCAAAAGACCACGCGTCAAGTGTGGCAATACTATCCACATAGATCTGGTCAAGCACTGGCATACCATAGATGATGCTGAAGGTGTCAGTGATGGTGTAGCCTGCATTTGTCCTTGAGACGGACCAACTCAGGGTCTCACCAAGGATAGCGTCACTGCCTAGGAAGAGCTGCAGTGAATCTGTCACGAGATCAAGATGATTGAGAGTTACAGATGCTGGTCCAGTTACTGATACAAGACTAGGGCTTAGTGATGTGTAATCAAGAGTGACGGTGCCACTCTGTAGACCTGATCGCAGAAGGCTCATGCCTATGCGCTCACTAGAAGCAAAGAGATATTGGCGGTCTTCGACGGTCAGTTCTGTAAAGTCCAGCAAAAGCTCTATTGCAGTAAGATTCATCTCGTGACTCTCCTTAGCAAGCCTTTCTATTTCGCTCATTGGAGGCCAAAAACCATATTGACCGGGTCCGCTCTCAGGCGTCATCGCATAGACGATAGGCTTCTCTGGAGTCTCTGCGTAGAACCAGTCATCAGACACGCCATTCACGGTGTATCCTACGGTCTCCGAGCCCGTGCCAAACACAAAATTATTGAGTCTTGTCATGGCTTTGCTCATCGCAAGAAACGATGGCTGATCGGGAGTCGGTGAATCGCTAAATCCAAAAGGATAGATCAGTAAATTACCAAAACTGTGATTATTGATCGCAATCTGAAACTCATGCTCCAGCGTAAAATCTCTGATCGCTTGTGTCTCAGGTTCACTGAAAGGAGCTGGTCCGCGATAGGTAGCCCGGTTGCTGTCTGGTGATGATCCTTGATCGTCAAAGCCCCACTCGTAGCCGTAGTTTCGATTGAGGTCAACGCCAAATATGCCATTGCCGTTGTCTCGGCGATTTTTGCGCCACAGTGCGCCTCCGTCAGGTCCAGCAATTTCATTGAATATATAGCCATCAGGATTGAGACAAGGGATGAAATAAATCTCTGTATTATCTAGCAGATAAGTCACACGATCATCTGTACCATAGTTTTCTAGCAGGTACCACATCTGGAAGATCAGCTGGGACAAGCTCATCGGCTCGCGAGCATGATGCAGGGAAGAGAAGAGGATCTCGGGCTTATCTTGATCTTGTGCGGCATTATCAGACATTCTGAGCCAGAAGATCTGATTTCCGTCATGAGTGATATGATCTTCTATGACGGCACGCTCGGTGATGAGCTCAGGGTAGAGTGCACGCATCTTATCCAGCTCCGCAAGAAGCTCAGTATAGCGATAGTATCCTGCCAGGGTGCCCAGTTGGAAATTATCAGGTGTCTCTACATCATAGAGAGCGGATACATCGCGACAGTCATCCGTGCGTCGATCTGCATACTGCAAAGCGTAGTGCTCCGTCACATCAGGGATCAGGATCTTGTACTTGTAGCCAGCTCTGTCGAGCAAATGTATCTCTGCCTCTGAGAGATCTGTCGCAAAGTAGCTGTGTCCGTACCATGCACCGTGATCAACTTCTAGACCGAGACGCTGTAGGTGAAATCCAGTTTTGCCCTCTAAGGCAATCTGAACTCTGCTGTACGTACTCGTGGACTGTGCATTTAAAGTAGAGGATGCAGTGACTAAGAAGAGGACTAGGGACAGGAGTGTAGCGAGGCGTAATTTCATATTGCAAAGGTAGCTTTGAGCTATGCTCGCGACTGCCATCATATGAGCTTACGTCAGGTCATTGACGATGAGCTAGGACATCACGGGGTTTATTTGAAGCCGTTGTGAATCCCATAAGAACATATTAATGGAGCAATTACTCCTTCACGACCTTCTTCGTGGCAAGCACTTGACCTGCAGAGCTGAGTTTAGAAATGAAATACACACCTGAAGTCAGCGCAGTCATATTGACTACGATGGATGAGAGGCCAGATCTATCTGGATGAAAACTATGGACTAGCCTTCCTTGAGCATCAGTCAAGCGATATACATCTGTAGTGTGAGCCTCGGGGTCAGATATATAGAGCTGAGAAGCAACTGGATTAGGATAAACAGTGAAGATATCTGCATCGTCCTCACTGTCTACAGTAGATGTATTTATGTCCTGACATCCAGGTACTAGACAACCGTGCTCATCAACTTTAAGCAACCATGATCGCGTAAATATGGAGTCGCCCCCTTCAACGTAGCTTTCATAACCAAAGCCAATCCTACCCGCAAGCAGATAGCCGCCGTCAGGATGAGGTTCGAGTTCATAGAGTCTATAGGCAATGGTAGTATCAGGATGCTCATATTGATAATGTCGCTTCCAGAGCACATCTCCTTCATCGTCAATGTGAATCAGCATTCCAGATATGTTCTGTTCGATTTCATTTGGATCATCTTTCACAAAGTCAAAGTCGGAATGAACGATCAAGGTGAGATAACCGATGTCCGAAGTACTGCGAACAATTGATTGTGGCATGTTATATGCACCTTTTTGCCAGTTTTCAATTCCAAAATCCGAAATCCACGCTATCTCCCAATCTGTGTTGAGCTTAACTGCGATTGGTCTATGGACTAGGTTTTCTTGCTCCAAGACTCCGATGTGATGCGGATAGAACATAAGAGTCGTGAACAGTACAGATCCATCGTCCATTACGACCATATCCTGCACTTCAAATTCTTGTCCCTTCCATCCTTCAATTACTGAGAAGTCGTCAAAAACTTTATGTCTCAGAATTCGACACTGTTTGTCGAACTCATACAGTTCAATAAAGTCATCAAATCGATTGTCAAATCGATCATAAAATACGTCTAGAATGCTCTGAGAATATCCAGCCATAATTACCGTCTCATCATCAGACCATTCACAAGCTGTTGAGACTTTCCACAAACTATCGTTCAAGGCGGATCGAAATTCATACACGCCTTCATTAGATACAATGGTGGCTTTATACATCGCGTTATCGGTGACTCTAGACCATGTAATCTGAGCTGTAGCGATATCATTCCACTTATTTGCTGCGGTATGCAAGTCAAGGACATGACGATGCCCTAAATCATTTACAATTACATTTCGATCATCGGAGTAGAGCATGAAATCTGAAGGATCATATTTAAGAAGTCTCGTACCTCTAGTTCTACCGAACCATGGCGAAATGTTATAAAAAAGTGTATCTCGAAAGATCCACGGATCTTCAGGAAGGCCTGTTCCTATATTCGTGGCTGGGATGGTATAATACTGCACTTGGGTGATAACTCCATTCGGCAACAGTTTAGATATATAAAGTGGTACAGCGAAGGTTGTATCTGCTCTATACGCATCGCCGACCATGTAAATGTTTCCACTAAGATCAGAGGTGACACCGTGAGCTCGTGAGCCATGCCTACCTATATCGTAGAGTTTCGAAAAAGTAGTTTGCGAAAAAACAGCACTACTCGCCGTCAAGACAAGTAGTAGAATTATGACGCAATTGAGTGGTCTTTTATGTAGCGGAAGTGTCATCATAGAAGCAGCTTGGGAATACAGCCAGCAAATTTTTGAGAGCGCATTAAAAACAAGTGAATTATTATAAAGATACAATTTTTGAACTAAGTGTTGTGCATCTACCTGATAATGAGTGCTTTATTATGTCGGTTGGTGTAGAAGTATTAGACCATATTTAGGCTTCGTTTTTCACTGCACTATTATGCCAATGCTGCGATAATTGCAAGTCTTAGTCAGAACCTTATTGTTGAGAATATCTATGCACAAAGTGCTAGGCACTATCGCGGTCTTTAAGAATTGTCTGCGCAGTTACGTAGGCCTCTTAAGCTAAGTGTTGAATATTCTTATTCATCAGAAAATATAAGAATTATCCAGCTTTGCCATCACAGATGAATTTAGTTATCATGGTTGAGATTTATTCTGATGAGCCGTACCCTTCTGTCTCAGTCTTACTCAACATCCGCACCATCAGCGGGATGATATACACATCAGATATCAGGGCACTCACCAGAGTCACACTGATGAGCATGCCGATGGTGTTACTCGGTGGATAATTAGAAAATAACAGCACCAGAAATCCAAAGAAAAGAATAATCGAAGTAATTAATATCGCCTTACCTGTCTCGCGGAAGGTTGTGAGCAGTGCTTCCTCCTGAGACTTACCATAGCCTAGCTCAAGCTTATACTTACTGAGAAAATGAATCGTGTCATCTACGGCAATACCAAATATGATGGCAAATACGATACTTATGCCTGCCTCCATTTCTATTCCGAGATAGCCTATCAAAGCTCCTGCCACAAGAAGGGGAAGAATATTGGGCACGAGACTGATCAGTAAAAACTTCCAATTTCTGAAAAGAAGAAACATTAGTACCGAGACCACTGCGAGAGCGATACCTAATCCCTGAAAAATATTTTGCTTGATAAAGTCGGCATTTTTCTCTATCAAGATACTCTTACCTGTGCGCCGGACAGACATGAGCGACTTGTCCATATTATCTTCGATCCACTGATCTACATCACTGCTCACGTCCTTGATTCGCTCAGCGCCTATATCTCTTATATTGCTCGATACTCTCAGCTTAGTGGCGTCTCGAGAGATGAGCGACTCAGTAAATACTTGTGGTATCTTCTGCGCCAGTGCTATACTCTGAGCAAAGTCCGCACTGTCAGCTGGAAGGTAGAGCTCATCATGACCTTTGAGGATGCGGTGAGCTACTTCTACATAAGATACGATGGAGATGGGACGAGACATGCCCTCCGTACCAGTCACATGTGTCTCCAGTCTGTCCAGTTCGGTGAGCACTTCTGGTGACCATATGTCTTTTCCAGGCTCCAGCTCTACAGCAAATTCTACAGGGCGAAATCCACCATAGTGATCTTCAAAAAAAACAAAGTCTGTAGAAATATTGGTCCCTCGTGGAAGTGACTTGAGTATCTGATAATCGCTGGTCACCTTGCTGAGCCCGATACCGATGATAGCGACTATGATTAGGCTACCTATGAGTACACGTCTAGGATAGCGTCTACCCTGATGATAAATGTACATGATGGGTTTCACGATCTGGTCTCCTACTTTACCTACACGATTACACAGCTCACGGGGCAGCAATGGCAAAAAGAGATAGGCAAATAGTAAGGTAACTGCATAGGCGAGCATCACACCGATGGCTGCATCGATTCCAAAGCTCCTGATGCTTGCAATCTTGCTGGTCGCTAGCGTGATGAATCCTAGTGCGGTAGTCACAGAGGTCATCAGCGTAGCTACGCCGATGTGAGATACCATGATCTGTATAGCATCCTTTCTAGTCTTACCAGACTTGACTTCGTCAAAGTACTTGGTATAGAGATGCACGATATCAGACGTACCCACGATCACCATGATCACAGGAAACATAGCAGCCAGTGCCGTCAACTCGGATCCAGTCCATACGATGATGGATAGAAGCAAGAGTGCGCTGAGTCCTATACTTATAAGTGCTAGCATGACAGGCATCCAATGCCGAAATATGATCGCTAGGATGATCAGTACGAGCAAGAGAGATACTGCTCCCGATACGAGGATTTCTCTTTTCTCAAAGGCCACCATCTCCTCTTGGAAATAAGGACGACCAAGCATATGTACAGGTCCAATGTCGACGCTGTCAATGAGCTGCTTGACCGCGACCATCAGCTCATGTGAATTGTCATATTGTAGATCTGGAGAGGTCTTTAAGATGACGCAGGTGCTTTGCTGATCCTTGGAAAATAAGTAGCCATTAAAGAGGGGATCTTTTTTTGTCTTTTCAGACATTTGGGCGAAAGCCCTCTCATCTCTCAGATCGACCAAGGGCTTGGGAATCGGCCCAAAAGGAGTCATACGCACCGTACGTGTGAGTGGAAGGCTCTGTACCATATCCACGTGGGGTAGACGGCGACAAGCGATACTGAAATCACGTACTTCCTTGAGGTAGTCTTGATTCCAGATGCCTTCATCACGGTACAGCGCGATCAATAAGTAATTATCGTCCGGCTCAAAATTTTCCGTAAAGGCTAAGAAGTAATCTAGGTCTTCATCATCTTCAGGGAAAAACTGCTCGATCTCAAGATTAAACTTGAGAGATGGTAGGCTGATCGCACCTATGACGCAAGCCAGCAGCACTGCCGCAAATATTCCCCAGATGACATTTCTATGTACCCTCATATGATCACAGTCTGTACCTGTAACCGCGGATCAGGTCGATGGGTTGAAGGATCGCGTGCAATCTGGATCAATTATAAACGAGCACTCGTAATAATTGAGGGTATGGCCTCCTATTGCACTATGTGAGGTGTAGACCTCACTGGAGCTAGGATAGAGATCACATTAAATAAGATAAACACTTTACTGTAAAGTGTTTTCAGTAGACGTGATAAATGACATATGCCCAATGGCACACTAGCCATCTATATTATACTGCAGCGTCACTCTTGTCAGGATCGTGGATGCTTGACGCAATGGTCAGCGTTTAACCTATCACGCCTCGACTCATAGAAGTCTGTGAGCTAGCGAGGATTATTTTGACTTGAGCTTGCTGTATCAAGAAGTAGTGCTTTAAGCTCATCTATTTCTCGCTGCATCCGCTCCTGATTCGCAAGTAGTGATGCTTTTTCGGCTTGGCTGATCTGTGCGGGGGTCAGGCCATCAGATGTTAGGCTCAATTGATCTTCAGTTGGAGCATCAATTTCGTTCTCCACAGTTCCATAGGAAGTGGGTATAAATAGCGCTGTTACTTTAGAATCACGAGCTGTGATGCTGCCAGAGAGCTTTTTTCCAAGGAGATAAAAAGAATTAGCACCAGCAGTGACTTCATAGACTCCATGTGCCGCACCAGGCATACTGTAGTCGCCACTTGCCGCTCCACTAGGTACGGCAAGCAAGATATCTTGCACCCCAGAAAGAGTTCCCTGAGCCTCGCTTACACCGATATTGACAGATGATTCTATACCACTAGTGTGATCGAGCTCTATTTCACTGTGCGCCATGACGATGACATATCCATCTGTGGGAGCCACTATCACTGTAGATGCGATGGTAGTGGTGACACCGCCGACGGCTACGCTGCCAGAATTCAGCTTGTGAGTGATACCTGCCTCATCATTGATTTCAGCAGCGCTGATAGCATTGCCAGGAAGTATGACGGCTTCATCACCGATATTGTAGGTGCGGATCTGAGTACTAGATCCATTACCAGCCAACTGAAAGAGCCCGCTGCTATTGAAAAAATCACCATCCCATAGAAAATCAAAAGCATTTCTGCCACTACGTATGGCTACGTAGGCACCATTGCCAGCTTCGTCTGGTTGAACCGTGAATATGCTTCGTTGCGCCTCGTCGTAGACATCGAGTTGACCGCCCATTGCACCACCATGTTTCAGGTCTATTCTTACATTTTGGGCTATTCCTTGTACTCCTATACATAGGAGCGCAGCGATCAATAAATCTTTCATATGAGTTGTAATTTTCAAGTTTGAGTCCGCAAGATAGCGCATGTCTGTAGCTGATCAGCTGCTTGCTAGATCATTGAGCTCGAGAATACCCCCATGAGGGGATATCGATATCATAATCAGCCACGAGTTTAGCTATATTCAAGCAGCAATCGACTTCTGACAAGTAGCTGCACTGATCATGATAATTAATTGAGACTGACAGATGCGTGCACGAGGTAATATGAGGACATAGATTTGCACTATGGTCAAGAGAGCTAGGGACTTACATCTCATGGAGCGATATCCAAGTGATCAGCTCATTGCAGGCTGTGATGAAGCAGGTAGAGGATGTCTCGCGGGGCCAGTGGTGGCAGCTGCCGTGGTACTGCCAAGAGACTTTGATCTCCGCGACTTGCGAGATAGTAAAAAGCTATCCGAAAAGAACCGCGACGCACTGCGTCTACATATCATGGCAGAAGCGATTGCTTATGCTATCGGTATCCAGTCACCTCGGCAAATCGAAAAGAAAAACATCTTGTGGGCAAGTGTGGCTGCGATGCATGCCGCTCTAGATGATCTATCCACTCAGCCTGATAGGATAGTAGTGGATGGACACAAATTTATACCCTATCACGATCTGCCGCATGAGTGTGTGATAGGAGGCGATGATCGATATGCTTGCATCGCCGCGGCGTCCATCTTGGCTAAGACGCATAGGGATGATCTGATGAGAAAGCTCGCTCAGAAGTTTCCTCATTACCAGTGGGAGAGTAATAAGGGCTATCCCACGAGAGCTCACAGACAAGCTGTGATAGAGCACGGCCCTTGTGTGCATCACAGGCGCACGTTTAAGATTACGCAGCCTACGCTACTGTGAGTTCACCCAAGGATTGTGCAGTTTCTCATATCCGATGCTTGTCTTGGGCCCGTGTCCTGGAAATACATACACCTCATCAGGCAGCGTATAGAGCTGCTCACGGATTGACTGTAATAATTGCTCGTGATTACCACCGGGCAGGTCAGTACGACCTATACTCTCGCGGAAGAGTACATCACCACCGATAGCTAGCTGCTTACCGTCATAGAATACAAGACTACCGGGGCTATGTCCCGGACACCAGAGACACGTCATCTCTGTGTCACCGACCTGTATAGTGTCACCATGTGAGAGATGCTTGTCCGCGCGCGGTCCATCGGTATAGTTGACGCCGTACATCTCACCCGTCACCGTAGCCATTTCCATCACTTGCTCCTCCTCAGCATGATAGAGCGGGGACAGATCATAGCTGTCACATATGTAGGCATGACCCAGTACGTGATCGATATGACAGTGCGTGTAGATGAGTTGATCCGCGGTGAGTCCTTGGTCTGTCAGGAAGGCGCTGAGCTCCTTCTCTTCTCGCGCGTTGCTACAGCCAGGATCTATGATAGTGCAGCGCATCAGCTCATCCCAGAGCAAGTAGGTATTTTCCTGAAAAGGACCAAAGGTGAATTTCTTGATTTTCAGCATGCATGTAAAAAAAGTCATTTTTTAACACTCCAGAGCTGTATATCCATAGCATGAGCGGACAGTAGGCAACTTGTCTGCCACTGGCACGATCGTCTAGTCAAATTGCGCTATCTTCATAGTGCGACGTGGAGAGAAGATATCACATAGATCAGCGTACAGTCTTGTGCTTGCTCATGAGCCTGATGATAGGGGTGGGGGCTTTCGCCCAAAGGGTAGACACGAGATTTGGTAAGAATCGTGTCCAGCACCATGATGATTTCAAATACTGGAACGTATATGAAAGTGAAAACTTCGTCACCTACTGGTATGGCAAATCTCAGAACGTAGCTCAGTCCACAGTCATCCTAGCCGAATATGATCATGACGAGATCATCAATATCCTCGAGCACACACTTCGAGATAAAATAGAGATCGTCGTCTATCAGGACGTCAGCGATTTACACCAGAGTAATCTTGGACTAGATGACGAGCTGTTTGACAATGACGGTGAGACCCATATCCTGGGTAATAAGATGTTCGTCTACTTTGATGGTGATCACGAAGTGCTGCGACATCGTATACGTAAGGGCGTAGCGACGGTATATTTCAATTCGATTTTATTTGGCTCCAGCTTGCAGGATATGGTGCAAGATGTCATTTCCCTGGATCTTCCATCTTGGTACAAGGATGGCCTCATAGAATTTATAGGACAGCCATGGAGCTTTGAGAGAGAAGCGCATCTTGCAGAATACTATCAGCGAGAAGGAGAGTTGGATTTTAAAGACTTTACCATAGATCATTCAGAGATAGCTGGTCACTCGTTCTGGTATTTTATCACGCGGAAGTATGGCAACACGGCTATATCTAATATCACTTACCTCACTCGTATAAGGAAGGATCTGAATAGTGGTTTTGACTTTGTGCTGAGCAAGGATATCGATGAGCTACTCCTGGAGTGGTCCGACTACTATGAGGCGCTGCTTTCCTCGGCACCCGACTACGATGCCGATGAGCTCAGCAGTGTAGTAAGAAGTTTACATCGCAAGCGGCCGCCTATCCAGGATCTTGCTGTGAGTTCTGCAGGCGACATGGCCTATGTGACTAATGATATGGGAAAGCTACGTGTCTATCTTACCAGACCCGATGGCACGTCAGAACTGCTATGGAAGCACGGCAGTCGTACAGCCATGCTCGAAGTGGATAGAAACTACCCCTTACTAGATTTTACGCCAGACGGTAAGGAGCTACTCATCATCTACGAGTACAGAGATGTCATCTACTATCGCAGCATCATACTGGCAAGCAGGGCAGTGAAGGAGGGCATCTTTCCCAATAAAATAGAGCGTGTCTACGGCGTGGACTATTATCGCAAGGATAGATTTCTCCTCAGTGCGAGCATAGATGATTACTCAGAACTTATCGACTACACAGCTCAGAATCGACAATCCACTCGCTTGACATCGGACTATCACGATGATCTCGATCCACATCGCGGCACTTTCCAAGGTCTTACAGGTATCTACTTCTCGAGCAATCGACCTGGTTACCTGCGAGATAAGGAAACGATGAAGTCTATCGTACCTCTTAATCACAAGGATATTTACTTCCTCAGTCTAGAGGAAGATCGAGCTCTCTATCAGATCACCAATAGTCCGCTCATCAGCGAGCGCGAGCCACAGCTCCTAGAGGACGGCACCCTGATATATACGAGTAATAGAGCTGGTCTGCGACAGAGCTACAGCATGCAGACAAGCGCGATCGTCACAGAGCCGAATCTCTATGATCAGGAGCGAGCAAGTATCCCTCTTTACGAGCATATCTATTCCTCTATAGAAAAAGAAGTGAGAATATCAGAGCATCCATTCCCTGTACAGCATGTAGCATCTGCAGACGGAGTGATAAGAGAACTGCTGCGAGGATTGGATCAGAGTATGATTGTAGAGGTAAGTGCTAGTGCCCAGACTGATCTGCGATCGACTGCCTACTATCCTATACATCAAGTGTGGCAACAGTCAGTCTATGAGGATAATCAAGAATACAAAGAGGATGCCGGGCGAGTGCGTCAGCGGGAGCCGGTAATACAAGCAAAGCGAGTCGACTCGGTAAAATTTATTACAAGATTTAGCGATTTTTCAGGGTCGCGTGTAAGTAATGAACAACAGACAGAACTTGTCATCCGAGATCAGACCTACAACTTACCTTACCGACCTGTAAGCAGACGTATACATGACTTCCGTCCTGTGCGAGCAGTAGCCTACAGACAGCGCTTTGGAATTACCGAGATGAGTACTCGCTTCAATAATGATTTGCTCTTTGGAGGGCTCAACACATTTGCAGGGAATAATGAAGAATTTGAACCACCACCGGCGGGTCTATTAGCCAAGGTTACTGTTAAGGATATTTTTGAAAATTATATCATTGAAGGCGGTGCACGATTTCCCACTGATTTTAATGGTGCCGAATATTTTGTGAGTGTGTCTGATAGATCTAAGTTGATAGATCGCACCTACTCACTTTATCGTCGAGGACGGAGCTACAATACCACAGAAAACTTCAACTTCCCGATGCGGGAAAAGGAAGTCAACTTCATCGCCAATAGTGAATGGACGTATCCACTTGACTTCTTCACCAGTATACGAGCCAATGCTACCTATCGTCTAGATAAAATAACTCCGCAAGCACTCGAGGCTACAAGTCTGATCCAAGATCCACGTACGGCTCAGCGGCTTGGTCTGCGACTAGAAGCTGTGTACGATAATACGCTTCGACTTGACCTCAATCAACTCCATGGTACACGTGCTAAGGGATATGTAGAGGGTGTAAAGAGATTTGATTTGGGCTTATCTCGCGGTAGTGAATTCAGTCTCTCAGAGGGATTCATGACGATTGTAGGATTTGACGCGAGGCACTATGAGGGATTTCTGAGGCACTCTGTACTTGCCGTGCGGATAGCTGGTGCTACGAGCTTTGGTACGGAGAAGCTGCTCTTCCACGCTGGTGGAGTAGAAAACTGGCTTTTCAATCAATTCAATAATACTATACCTATTCCAAGTGACGAGAGCTTTGCTTATCGTACCATAGCGCCCAATCTCCGAGGACATCAATACAATGTGCGTAATGGAAATAGCTTCTTACTACTGAATGCCGAGGCTCGACTGCCGATTTTTCGCTATCTATCTAGGAGACAATTGCGATCCTCGTTTTTCCGAAGTTTTCAGCTCGTAGGATTCTTTGATGCTGGCTCAGCATGGAAAGGTCTCAATCCCTATGATGAGAATAATCCACTGAACACCATCATGCTCAATAATCATGATATCGTAGTCGTGGAAGCCCGCTTTTTCCGCAGACCATTTGTGTATGGATATGGTGTAGGAGCGCGTGCACTACTTCTTGGTTACCATGTCAAGCTAGACTATGGCTGGGGTGTCGATAGTGGCATCAGAAATGATGGAATACTCTACCTAAGTCTAGGCCTGGACTTCTGATGCGTGCTTCCCTACTCTTGATGATCCTCTTTCTTAGTTGCCAGGTCGATACACCTGGAGTATACGAGCTGCAGCACTGTAGCGACGCATCATGCTTCGGCCAGGTGGAAATGATATATCGGTGGCAATCACCATGGATGGAAGGTGCGCCACAGGAGACTCAGTTCTCTGCTTACGTGCAAGACGATCAACTTCATTTCCTATGGGATGTGAGGGATACTCTCATACACATCAGCGGACTAGAAGATACTGAGCAGGCTGCCGTACGGTCTGATAGGGTAGAGATATTCTGGGCTGTAGATACAGCGGCAAGCGTGTACTACTCACTCGAGATGGATGCAGCAGGCAGACTCTGGGATAGTAAGTGCATCATGGGAGCGGGAACTGCTGGTAGGCCACTTATAGATTCTAGATGGAACTGGCCAGGAGGACTAGAGTGGTATGCAGAGACCTCAGAGAGTGGCTATCAAGTCTGTGGTAAGATCGATATAGCAGTGCTGGAAGAGCTAGGGCTGTGGAGTGATGGAGCTATGACTGTAGGTCTCTATAGAGCCGATTATCATGCATCTGGCACGGAGTGGATCAGCTGGATTGATCCCCACACGGATAAGCCTGATTTTCATCGTGCCAGCTCCTTTGGAAGATGGCTAGCAAAGTGATTTAGTTATCGCCGTCCTCGAGCTTGCTAGCATTATCTTCTACACGGAGAGCCTCTATGATCTCATCAATCTGACCTGTGACGATCTTGTCTAGATTGTACAGAGTAAGATTGATGCGATGATCCGTCACACGATTCTGTGGGTAATTGTAGGTGCGGATTTTATCAGAGCGATCACCTGAGCCTACGAGTGAGCGACGGGCTTTGGCAACTTTATTCTCATGAGCTTCACGCTGAGCTTCATATATTTTCTGATAGAGTCTTTGCAGGGCGATGTCACGGTTCTTAATCTGTGATCTACCATCAGTGCTCTCTGAGACGATTCCTGTGGGTAAGTGAGTAAACCGTACACCTGACTCCGTCTTGTTGACATGCTGACCTCCTGCACCACTGGATCGAAATGTATCAGTCTTAAGGTCTGCCTTATTGATATTGACATCTTTCATCTCTAGCTTGGGCATCACCACTACTGTGGCTGCGCTGGTGTGTAATCTTCCCTGTGACTCGGTCTTGGGTACGCGCTGTACTCGGTGAGCGCCAGACTCAAACTTGAGCATTCCAAAGACGTTATCTCCATTAACCTCCAGGACAATTTTGTTGTATCCGCCTACACTGCCTTCATTAATCTGGAGGACTTCTACCTTGTAGCCTTGCGTCTCGAAGTACTTGCTATACATCTTGTACAGATCACCGGCAAATATGCTGGCCTCATCACCGCCAGCTCCTGAGCGGATCTCAAAGATGACATCTTTTTCATCCTCAGGATCCTTCGGTATGAGCATCATTTTAAGTTGCTCGTGGAGTGTCTCTACTCGTTCTTCACCTTCTGAGATCTCAAGCTGTGCTAGCTCGATCATTTCTGGATCGGAGGATGCTTCAAGCATTTCCTTACTAGTGCGGATGACGTCATTAGTCTCTCTGTAGTCCTTGTAGGTATCTGAGATGGTCTGGAGCTCGCTATATTCTTTATTGAGGCTGGTATATCTATCCATATCGCCGACCACGGTAGGATCGCTCAGTAGCTCTTGCACTAGGCGGTAGCGTTCCTCTATAGCGTCAAGCTTAGAGATGATATCTATGAGGACTAGGGCCATCATAGTTCAGAAAGATGGAAAGGGATAGGAGATAAGAGGTCTGGGGTCAGCTAAAAGACCTGAATCTTATTCTTGATGCTCTGTATGAGCTCAGGAGACACGTGCGTGCGCTGAAAGTTGCTTTTGATCAGAGACTTCATCTGCATCTCTTTAGCCAGTGCTGGATTGACTGCTGGATCAGCATCGGTAGAAGGATTGACCTGGTTGGCTGCTTGAGCGTCGCGGTCAAAATATCGATTGATCTGTCCTGGGTAATCGTTCACATGATTCATCCTCGATAGTTTTGGTAGTTGCTAAGTTAACACTTGTTTACTATTACTCTTCTTCATTTTTTTGAGTACGGCGTGCACCTCGCTTATCCTCGTAGCCTTTTTCTCGGGCGTACTCAGCGAGCTTTTCCTTGAGGGCATTCCTAGCTCTAAAGAGCCGCGAGCGCACCGTGCCTATAGGTATATCTACGATCTTAGAAATTTCTTCATAGCTAAAATCCTCTATGTCGCAGAGTATGAGGACGGTCTTGAAATCTTCTGGAAGATTTTCTAGAGCGATACTTACCTCGTCACCCATCATATGATCAAAGATCTCCTCACGCATATCCACGTAGCCAAGCAGGTGTGACTCGCCATCGCGAAATGTCACAAACTCCTCGTAGTCGACTTGCTGAGGTTTTCTCTTCTTCTTGCGGTGCTGGTTGATGTAGCTGTTGCGCAAGATCTTAAATAGCCATGCCTTTGCATTGCTACCAGGCTCATACTTATCTATAAACCGATACGCCTTCAGATAAGTTTCCTGCACTAGATCTGATGCGTCCACTTCATTGTACGTATGATGGTATGCAAAGGTGTGGAGGGCATCTGCGTGTGGCAGTAGCTCTGTGCTGAAGACCTTGTCATTGGCTTCTTTGACCTTTGGATCTATTTCTATTTCGTCTTTTTCACTCATGTAGCTGTTGCGAAAGTAAGACGAAATCATCCATCTACAAGGATCTGATCATCTATGTATCTGTACCACTTGATCTTCTGCAATGGCATACAGGCGATCATCATCTAGCGGGGAGATGATGTGTAGGCCAGTGAATCCGCCAAAAGCTGGTAATAAGCTGCGCGACTCACCTAGACAGAAAACTGGTAGGCGAAGTCGATTGCGACTACCATCTCCTAAGCGGACTCCTGGGTGCACGTGGCCGCTTACCACATGCTTATCTGTGATGATGTCGCTCTCGTCATGTATCCATATCATAGCACCTACATCGCGATGAGTCTCACAGCTGATCCCTAGCTCTGCATAGAGATCCACACTGTACAGATCATGATTGCCACGGATGAGGGAAAGTGGCACATTGACATTTTGCCGAAAGGCATGAAACCTATCTATACTGCGATTCTCTACACTATGGAATAAGTCCCCGAGAAATACGACTTCCTCTGGCTCAAATAAAACGCACAACTCGCGCAGCCGCAGAAAATTAGTCTCCATCACAGCTAATGGCACTGCCAGACCGTGCTTACGGAAATGCGATGACTTACCTAGATGTAAATCGCTCAAGAGAAGCGAGCGGGAAGCGGGCAGAAAGATGGCCTTGTAACCGTGTAGCAGACACTCCTCACCTGCGATGGTAGCTTCTATGACATGATGGGTAGCGTGGCTCATACCAATTGTAAACGCTGGATGCGATCCATGAGTTTTTCACTGCTCATAGTCTCGCGCAGTCGATCGACGACGAGAGGAAAGCAGAGAGGTGTAAATTTCTGTGGCTCTGTAAGGATGATCTCTGAGCTACCGATGCGCTCTAGGGTAGCTCGCAGACGCTCTTCTTCTAGCTGAAACTGCAACAGTTCCTCATAGCTCTGTCTGTACAGCCAGTTATCAGGATCATACTCCTTAAACACTTCAAAGAGCAATTCACTACTGCTCTGTAGATGACGCTCGCGCTTCTCACGACCAGGCCATCCGGTAAATAACAGTCCTGAGATCTTGGCAATATCGCGGAAGCGTCGTCGAGCGAGCTCCGTCATATTCATACTATTCAGGATGTCATCCTGTATACCTCTAGGGTCGAATAGCTCATGCCTGATCAGATCTAGAGGAATCTCACGATCACTGAGCAGCTCAAATCCGTAGTCATTCATCGCTATGGAAAAACTGATCGGCAGCTGAGCGGATATACGCGATGCGATGATAGCACTCAATCCTTCGTGGACAAATCGACTCTCAAATGGATAGATGAACAGGTGGTAACCTTCATCAGAGCGGATGTATTCGATCAATAGCTCGCCTTTGCCCGGCATGTGTGATCGCTCAGCTTGGGTAGAAAATAAATCTTTGATGGCCGCCATCTCTGGTCCTTTACCTTCACCCTTGGCGCCTTCAAATATCTGCTCACGCATGTGCGATGCAAGGGGCGTACTCATAGGTAGACGTCCTCCAAGCCATGAGGGAATCTTAGCTTTTTTGCGAGAGCTTTTCTTGACAAGAGCATTGGGACCCTTGACGGACACAAGCTCTAGACATCTACCGGCAAACCAAAAGTGGTCGCCAAGATTGAGTGATGAAATGAAAAATTCCTCGACAGTACCCAAGCGCTTTCCACTAGTATACTTCACATTGATAGACTGCTCACTTACGATAGTGCCTATGGAGAGCTTGTGACGCTGTGCAGTCTTGCGATCTCGTATACGGTAGACGCCATCGTGATAGATGACTTTTTGATACTCATCATAGCTACTCAGTCCTGGTCCACCATATTGTAGAAATTCTAGTGCCCACATCCACTCACCGAGGCTGAGTGTCTCATAGCAGTGTGTGCGCAGGAGTTCTGTGTAGGTTTCATCTGCGACGAAGCCTCCGCCTACGGCCAATGTGCAGAGATACTGTATGAGCACGTCAAATGATCGTACATGAGGTGTCTGCGACTCCAGCACGCCATCATCAATTGCTGCCCTGATCGCTGCGGCTTCTATGAGTTCTAGCGCGTGCGTAGGTAAGAAGTAAATCTTGCTCACAGCACCTGGCTGATGGCCGCTTCTTCCTGCGCGCTGCACCAGCCGAGCGATCCCCTTGGGACTGCCCACTTGGATGACTGCTTCTACAGGCCTGAAATCTACTCCGAGATCGAGAGAGGAGGTACAGCAGACCAGCTTGAGCTGACCCTCGTAGAGTTGCTGCTCTACCCACTCACGCACTTCGCGTCCTATGGATCCATGATGCATAGCCATGATCCCTGCGAGATCTGGATAGGCAGTGAGTAGGGCATGATACCATAGCTCACACTGGCCGCGCGTGTTAGTAAAGAGCAATACGCTCTGGTATGTACTTAGTAGTGGCTCGATCAGGTCTATAAGTTTGAGTCCTAGGTGACCTGCCCACGGGAGTATGTCGATCTCTGGCGGTATGAGTGTTTCTAGGACGATCTCTTTTTTCCTATCTGCGCGTACAAGCTTCCAATCATCCTGTAAGTAATGATGTCCAAATAGCGCATGAGCGGCCTCATCCATATTGCCTATGGTAGCACTGATACCCCAGATTTTTAAGCTACTTGATAGTGTCTGCAGTCGCGATATAGCGAGCTGTACCTGTACTCCCCGCTTACTACCTACTAGATCGTGCCACTCATCTACTATGATGCCGTCTAGGTGAGAGAATAGATCTCTATGCTTAGGACTACAGAGCATCACATGGATACTCTCAGGTGTGGTGATGAGGAGATGCGGTGGCGACTTGTACTGTCGTTGTCTCTCGGTAGAGCTGGTATCTCCTGTGCGCACACCGATGGTCCAGTCAAGGTCTAGCTCCTCGATCATACGAGTGCTTGCGAGATAGATTTCTTTGCTGAGTGCGCGGAGTGGCGATATCCATAGCACTTTGAGTCCCTTAGCGGAGGAGTGTTCTAGTGCTGCCGCGATAGGCCCGCCGAGTGCTGCATAGGTCTTGCCAGATCCGGTGGGAGCATTGATGAGACCATGATTGCCAGCCATGTAGTGCAACCAACTGCTCCGCTGAAAATCAAAAACTTTCCACCCACGCTTCTCGTACCAAGATTCTAACTGTGCTATGCCGAGAGATGATTGCATGATGGTTTGGTAAGGGTTTTCTTGGGTAGGTGAGCTAGCTAGTATGGCTCTTACGAGCAAATGAGAATCTGAGTCCCAAGACTATCTACTTGCAATGTAGATTTCATCTTGGTCAAATGTAAACGTCAATGTGTCTGGCAAGCAGAGGGTGATCGAGCACTGATCGTATTACTCTACCAAAACTCCGATGAAGGAAAAGAGATCGATATGATCACGTAATAAATAAGAGAAGCCCGCCCTCAGCAGAGGGCAGGCTTCCATATAATCTTATATATAGTACGTCCCTAGAGAGCGTAGCTGAGACCTACAGCGTAGAATGTCTGAAGATTCTCGTACACTTCAAAGTCTGCGCTACGTAGACCGAATGTAGCACCTACTCCGATTCCTTTCCATACAGAGAAGGAGATGGTATTGAGCCATGTAAACTCAGTCAGGCCAGCATTTTGCGGGTTACCTTCTAGATCAAGTACTGGTATCTCAGTACTGGAGTAAGGTAAGAAAGCTGTAAGAGTAGAGCTCCAGCTGACTGTCTTAGCTTGGATCAAGAAATCACGTCCGTAGTCTGCACGGAGCTTAGCACCTAGAGAACCTTCACTCGATACATCGCCATTAGCTGGCCATGTGATACGGTAGTTGAAAGGGTGTACCACCACTACTAGGTTAGTAATTGGAGTCCAAGTAGCACCTACACCGATATCAAATGTACCAGGCTCTAAGAAATTCTCTACGCTTGTGTTGAGTTCACCAAGTGCTGAGATAGCAAGTGTCTCACTTAGCTTGTAGCCATAGAGGGATGAGAAATTGAGGATGTCCACTGTACCATTGTCAAATAGGTCGCCACCGTCAACGTCGCCGATCTCCACTTTCTGCCAAGACTTGTTTACGATAAGCTTGTTGTTCCAAAAAGTCTTTTCCGTATTCTTGTTAGCAAATGCTGTAAGAGCAATATTGAGTCCAGTAGAGCTAGCCGTAGGGTTTGGGCTACCTGCCCACTTGTCAGACTTGTTGAAGTTGAGTCCTACGAGTCCAGCAAATCCCGTTCTCCATCCTGAGAGGAGGTTGATACGGTCATCAAGGCTAGCGATCTCTGCGCCAAGGGCATCGAGCTCCGCAGTCTTCGTATCGACCATTGCTAGCTTTTCCATTTTCATCGTCTTGAGCTCTTCTAGTGTCTGAGCATTGATGAATCCTGCAGCACAGATGCTGAAGATTGCGAGTGTAAATAATCTTTTCATTTCTGTAAGTAGTTGTGTGTTAATTATAAGGTTTATGATTCGTGAATTGTAATACTGTGTTCCATGAGTCTAGAGAATGGCACAAGTACTCGGCCGTCATCAGTAGATAGCGTGATATTGCGTGATCCTAGATGCACCACCGTACCGGTGATACCCTCTATTGTTATTTTTTGTCCCATATGTATGTCATCCTTAGCATAGAAGCTAGAGATGGTATTAGAAGCGACGGTCCTCGATGCAAATCCGTAGGCGATCGCAAAGGCTAGTGCCACTCCACCTATCAAGACGGTAAGATTGCTCGATAGGAAAGCCATGTCAATACCAGATTGCGCCATGGCAACTACAAAGATATTGATCAAGAGGAAATAAAAGATTGCCTTGGCGATAATAGCGCCAGATGGTATACCCAGAGATTTGAGTGATGTGGCTAGAATCTGCTTCAGCTTATCAGCTAATAAGATGCCTACGATCAGTATAAGTATCGCGGATATGAGCTTGGGGATAAAAGCGATCATGTCTGTCATCATCACTGTGATGGCTGCTACTCCAAGCTTCTCTACAGCTACGATCATAAAGATGATCAAGATAGTGTAGTACATCAATTTGGAACCGAAAGCAGGAATGTCTATAGAAATTCCAGACTTGTCCACTACATCGATGCGCTCAAGCTGTTCTCCCAGTTTGTCCGCACGTACGGCTAGTAAAACTTTCTTGATCACCTTGGCGACTATGCTAGCGATGATCCATCCTATGAGAAGGATCAGTAGTGCGATGAGGAGATTGGGTATAGTGGCCGCTAGATCGCGGAGGATACCCTCCAGGAGCTCCATTCCTGAAAATTTCATTTGTAGGCTTATCATAATTGGGGTGGTTTAGCTTAGGCTTGACGATTGGGGTAATCAGATCGAGAATGACGCTCAGTACGGTTTTCATCTTGTGATAGATCGTGAGATACGCGAGTGCCAGAGCTGATACGGTCATTGCCGCCGAGGATGGTCACAAAGAACCGGAGCATCTTGGGAATAAAGTGATCGAATAGTCCACCGACAAACTTCATACTCCTCATACCACCCATGACGCCGTCATAGATCTCTGTGGACGGGCCACGAGACTGCCGGAGCTCGTCCTCTTCTAGTTGTTGAAAGTTATTCTTCATTACTTAATCACTATATGTCTCAGAATACACTAAGCGAAATTTTTGTTTCGCTCTTTTGATTTTCATTTTCACTGCACTCTCCGTCTTGGTGAGTGTATAACTGATATCCTTAATCGACATACCATCTTGATACTTCATCATCAGGACTGCCTTATCACCTACTGGTATCTGATTCAGAATCACTTTGAGTCTTGAGATGGATGTCTCTAGGATCTCGCTATCATTTACCTCATCTACCACTTCACCTGCCGCTTCATCATCTCCACTATAGATCAGGAGGCTCTTGCGATTCCGTCTGACCATATCTATGCAGAAGTTGTATGTGATACTATAGACCCAGGTACTAAATTTGGACTGTTCTTTGAACTTTGAGATGTTGAGCAGGATCTTGATGAAAATTTCCTGCAGAGCATCATTGGCCAAATTTGCGTCTTTGAGTATAGAGATACACTTCCCGTAGACTTTATCGCTATGTCTGCTATAGAGCTGATCAAAATATCGAGTATCTTGATTCTCCCTATACAGACGCACAAGCTCCTCGTCACTATGACGTGAAATTTGGGCTGATGTGGTTGTTTTCAAGTTTGGCGGATGCATACTGGCTAGGGTTTCTCAGCAACATCTGACCTTGAGACGTAAAAACTGAGAAAAGTTACTATTTTGCAAAGGTAAAATTTACAGTCACTATAGGAAATCAAGGGATATGAAAAGACTAGGGATGAGAAAGATGACGGGCGTAGCGATGCTCCTATCTATTGCCTGTACGCTCGGCACGGCGCAGCTAGATGTAGAGAAGGAAAGTCTTGAGATACGGAAAATCTATGATGAGGTACTCACTTCTGCACAGTGCTATCAATGGCTAGAAGGACTTACTCAAGGAGTAGGGCCAAGACTCTCAGGGACGCCTGGTGCTGCGGCAGGTGTAGAGTATATGCGACAGATCATGCAAGATCTCGCTATGGACACAGTCTATCTGCAGTCCTGTATGGTGCCACTATGGGATCGTGGTCCGCTGGAAGAGCAGGCGCGCATCATTGGCTCTAGTCTACTAGGGTCGGAGGATCTGACGGTTACTGCTCTGGGAGGCAGTGAGGCAAGTGCTGACGGTGGTATCAGCGCAGCTGTCATAGAGGTGCAATCGCTAGAGGAGGTAGAGAAGCGTGCTGCAGAAGTCAAGGGAAAGATCATATTCTACAATAGACCCATGGATCCTAAGCAGATCAGGACTTTCAATGCGTATGGTGGTGCAGTCGATCAGCGTGGAGCTGGCGCGAGTGTAGCATCTGCCCATGGAGCTGTGGGTGTGCTGGTGCGCTCCATGACCACTCAGATTGATGATGTACCACACACGGGCGGTATGTACTATGAGGAGGGCGTAGATAAGATCCCCGCACTATCTCTAAGTACGGTATCCGCGGAGCGATTGAGTCAAGCGCTGAAGTCAGATCCAGATCTACATATATATATGGTGTCTGATGCAGGAATGCGCGAAGATCAGCCAAGTCACAATGTCATCGGTGAGATCCGCGGCTCCACCTATCCTGATGAGATCATCCTCGTAGGCGGACATCTGGATAGCTGGGACATAGGTGAAGGTGCGCATGATGACGGTGCTGGATGCGTGCACTCCCTCGAGGTGATCCGTACCCTAGCGGCTATAGGCTATAAGCCGCAGCGCACACTGCGATGTGTCCTCTTCATGAACGAGGAGAATGGTCTACGCGGTGGCCGCAAGTATGCCGATGTGTCCAATGCAAAGGGTGAGTATCATCTAGCGGCACTGGAGTCTGATGCTGGAGGATTTACTCCTCGGGGATTCAGTCTGGAGGCAGATGCGGAGACATTTGAGCGAAAGCTCACTCAAATAAAAAACTACGATGATCTCCTGCGTCCCTATGGTCTGAGTATCGATGTAGGTGGATCCGGTGCGGATATATCTCCGCTCAAGTCCCAGAAGGGCTTGCTCATAGGATTCAGGCCGGATAGTCAGCGGTATTTTGATATCCATCATACGGCTGAGGATACACTGGATAAAGTGAATAAACGCGAGCTGGAGCTAGGGGCAGCAGCTATCACCAGTCTCATATATCTGATAGATCGCTATGGACTCTAGAGCAGTATTTCCCGATCATCTGATACGTGATTACGATCTATTTCCACTATTGGGGGAGGAGGAGCTAGGGAGGCGTGTCCGCCAAATGTCTGAGCATATAAGCCATGACTACAAGGATAAAAATCCTATCCTGCTCTGCGTGCTCAAGGGTGCGTACGTATTCTGCTCAGATCTGTCACGAGCTATGACGATACCGCATGAGATGGAGTTCGTCAAGTTATCTTCTTATCAGGGGCAGCAGAGTAGTGGCGAAGTGAAAGAGCACTTGCTACCTCATCTATCTGCCGATCGGCCTGTCATCATCGTAGAGGATATAGCCGATACGGGCACGACCATCAAGTATCTGGCCGAGCGGCTGCGAGAACTTGGAGTGCAGGATCTGCGTGTAGCGACCCTCTTGCGTAAGCCTGATCAGTACAAGGTGGAGGAGGAAATCGCCTATGTAGGCTTCGATATTGCCAATCGATTTGTGGTAGGCTACGGGCTGGACTATATGGGCTATGGACGCGGCCTACGGGCTGTCTACGAGATGATCGATAAAAATCTTGGCCGGTAGGCTTGTAAGATCCACGCAGAGCCTATAACTTTGCGCTCCCGTATTGACCCATGGTGTAATTGGTAACACAGCGGTTTTTGGTGCCGTCATTCTAGGTTCGAGTCCTAGTGGGTCAACACAATAAAGACTGAGCTCTGCTCGGTCTTTTTTTTGTTCCACTAGGGCGAGAAGTATATCCTCGCTCAGATCACGGATCTGTGCGGGAAGTCCTAGTGGGTCAACACAATAAAGACTGAGCTCTGCTCGGTCTTTTTTTTGTTCCACTAGG
>ENA-ORXU01000247-ORXU01000247.1-marine-metagenome-genome-assembly--contig:-NODE-247-length-68277-cov-15.303842_pt1 | contig 68277 bp, 62 predicted proteins | sample MGYA00237869_ERZ511484 | MGnify/ENA metagenome assembly ERZ511484 | reverse complement strand
GCTCCGAGCGCGATCGGTGCCTACTCGCAGGCCGTGCGCGCCGGTGACACGGTCTGGCTGTCCGGCCAGATCCCGCTGGATCCCGTCACCATGCAGATCGTCGAGGGCGATGTGCGTGCTCAGATCGAGCGGGTGTTCGACAGCCTGAGCGCGGTGATCGAGGCGGCCGGTGGCACGTTGGACCAGGTGGTCAAGCTGAACGTGTTCCTGACCGATCTGGCGGACTTCCCACAGGTCAACGAGGTCATGGCCGAACGCTTCGAGCAGCCCTATCCGGCGCGTGCCGCGATCGGGGTGGCCTCGCTGCCACGCGGCGTGGCGGTCGAGGTGGAGGGCGTGCTGTACCTGGGGCAGTGAGTCCGATCCCCGCCCACGTCTAGGGAGCCTCTGCATAGTGCGCCACCCCCTGCCGCGTTGGTGCCCTCGACGGTGGAACCACCACCGCGCTTCGGGCGCCGCCAAGCCCTGCACGCCGAGCGGCTCGTGCAGGGGGGGGGCGCATCATGCAGAGGCTCCCTAGCCCGGCACTGCGATGACGCCGGTCACCGAGCTGAAGGGCGTCGGTCACGCGATGGCCGCAAAGCTTGCCGGGCTGGGCATCCACCACGTCGAGGACGTGCTGTTCCACCTGCCGTTCCGCTATCAGGACCGCACCCGCATCTCGCCGGTCGGCGCCCTGCAGCCGGGCGCCGAGGCGGTGGTGCGGGTCGAGGTGGTGCTGGCCGAAGTGGTGGTGCGTCAACGACGTTCGCTGCTGGTACGCGTGCGCGACGGCACCGGCTCGCTGCTGCTGCGCTTCTTCCACTTCGGGCAGGCGCAGCTGCGTCAGTTCGAGCCGGGGACGCGTCTGCAGTGTTTCGGAGAGGTGCGACGCGGTCCGGGTCACCTGGAGATTGTGCACCCCGAGTACCGCGTGCTGAATCCGGACACCGAGGCGCAGGTGCTCGAGGCGTCGCTCACCCCGTTCTACCCGGCGACCGAGGGGGTGCAGCAGCCGACGCTTCGCCGGCTCACCGATCAGGCGCTGGCGCGGCTGGACGTCGCCACGTTGCGCGATTGGTTGCCGGATGATGTGTGCCGCCGAGCCGGATTGCCGGACCTGGTCAGCGCGCTGCGCATCGTGCACCGACCGCCACCGGATGCCGACGTGGGCGCGCTGCTGGAGGGGCTGCACCCGGCACATCGGCGGCTGGCCTTCGAGGAGTTGATCGCTCACCGGCTGGGCCTGCGTCGCCTGAGGCTGCTCACCCAGGTGCGTCGCGCCCCGATGATCGGTGCCGGCAGTCCGTTGGCGCAACGCCTGCAGGCCTCGCTGGCCTTCCAGCTCACCGGGGCGCAGGCGCGCGTGCTGGACGAAATCCGCACCGACATGAGTACCCCCGAGCCGATGCTTCGGCTGGTGCAGGGCGACGTGGGCGCCGGCAAGACCGTGGTGGCGGCGCTGGCCGCCGCCGAGGCGGTCGCCGCCGGCTACCAGGTCGCGCTGATGGCGCCCACCGAGATCCTCGCCGAGCAGCACCGGATCAACATCGGCAGCTGGTTCGAGCCGCTCGGCGTGCCGATCGGTTGGCTGACCGGCAAGCTGCGTGCCGCGCGTCGGCGCGCGGCGCTCGAGGCGGTCGCCTCGGGCGAGACGTGCGTCGTGGTCGGCACCCATGCGCTGTTCCAGAACGAGGTGGTGTTCGATCGGCTGGGGCTGGCGATCATCGACGAGCAGCACCGCTTCGGGGTGCATCAGCGCATGGCGCTGCGCAACAAGGGTGAGCATGTGGGCGAGCAGGGCATCCAGCTGCCGCATCAGCTGATCATGACCGCCACCCCGATTCCGCGCACGCTGGCGATGACCGCCTATGCGGATCTGGACGTGTCGGTGATCGATGAGCTACCACCCGGGCGCAAGCCCGTCACCACGGTGGCGATCGATGCGGCACGCCGCGGGGAGGTGGTGGCCCGGGTGGGCAAGGCGATCGACCAAGGCCGGCAGGTGTACTGGGTGTGCACCCTGATCGAGGAGTCCGAGCACCTGCAGGCCGAGGCGGCCGAGGATGCGGTGGCCACGCTGCAGGCGCTGCTGCCCGGTCGGCGCATTGGACTGGCCCATGGTCGACTCAAGCCTGCCGAGAAGGAGTCGATCATGCAGCGCTTCAAGGCGTGCGAGCTCGACCTGCTGGTCGCCACCACCGTGATCGAGGTCGGGGTGGACGTGCCCAACGCCTCGCTGATGATCATCGAGAATGCCGAGCGGCTCGGCCTGTCGCAGCTGCATCAGCTGCGCGGGCGGGTGGGGCGTGGCCAGGCCCAGTCCAGCTGCATCCTGCTGTACCAGTCGCCGCTGTCGGCGAATGCGCGCGAGCGCCTGGGCATCATGCGCCAGACCAACGACGGCTTCGTGATCGCCCGCAAGGATCTGGAGCTGCGGGGCGCCGGCGAGGTGCTGGGCACCCGTCAGACCGGTCTGGCCGAGTTCCGCATCGCCGAGCTGACGCGCGACGAGGACCTGCTGGATGCGGTGTCCGAGGTCGCCGATCGTCTGCTGGCCGACGATGAGGAGGCGGTGGCCGGGCTCATCGGGCGCTGGATCGGGGAGACCAAGCAGCACTACGGCGCTGTCTGAATTGCAGGTGCGTGCGAGGCCGGCCGCTAGCGGTCAGGTCCTAGCCTGGGTGTACCGATTGCGATGATCATCAAGCCGCGCGAGTCGAACGAGATCCAGCACCGATCGCTGCAGCGTCTCGCGGCGCAGCAACGCCATCCAGGACGCCGAGGCGGCGCACGCTCGCAGATCGCGCGTCTGGAGGCCGGATCGATGGCGGAGCTGGCCGCGCTGCACCTGGACCATCAGTTCGGCCCCGCCTCCGATTGGGCCGTGCTGCACGACCTGCGCCTGCGGATGGACGGACACCTGCTGCATCTGGACCATCTGCTCATCAACGACTTCCTGATGTGCGTGTGCATCGACTCGCGCTACCTCACCCGTCACGTGTCGCGTGCGGGCGAGGGTCGGTTCTCGGTCAGCTCGAGCGTCGAGGGGCCGCTGCCGATCGGTTCCGTGCTGGCCCGCTCGGCGCGCCAGGCTCGGCTGATGGTCTCGCTGGTGGAGCGGCGCCGGGGCCTGCGTCGGCGACTCGGCCGGCACCTGCGTTCGGGCCCGCTGGTCCAGGCCAGGGGGCTCGTGCTGCACGATGCTTCGCTCATCTGCGAGCCGACGCGGACCGTCCCGTCGGCAGGCAGCGCGCTGGCCGGCACCGAGGCCCTTCAGGCGTTGCTGCAGCAGCAGCGCCGAGGCCGAGGGCAGCGTCCGTTCGAGCGCGTACCGGCCACCGTGCTGCACGCGATGGCCACCCGCATCGCCGATCACCATCGGCCGAACGACGACGGGTCGATGGTCGAGAGGCCTCGATCGATGACCGGCGACAGCGATCGCCATGTCCGCGTCGCATTCTGACTCCGACCGATCGCGTCGTGTCGACTGCGCCACTGTGTCGGCCGTCCCGGTTCGACCTATCCGTCTGGCAATGTTGGTCCGAGGGGTGATGTAGAAGTTGCAGTGGCCGGGCGTTGCGACCGTTACTGGCCCGCAACCCAGGCAGCGCCCGAAGCCATGATCATCAAGGAACGTGACGCGCAACGTCGCACCATCCACACGCTGGAAGAGATGGCGCGACAGACCGCCGACCCGGTGCGTCGCAACGGCTGCTTGTCGGCCGCGGCGCGACTGCGCAACGACCCGCCCCAGGAGCAGGCCTGCCGGCTGCTCGACGAGACCTTCGGCGCCGCGGCTGATTGGGCGGTGCTGCACGATCTGAGATCGCCGCCGATGCGCTGTTTCCGCTGCTGTGGAAACCTCGCCGGCGCATGCGGCCGTTCGAGTGCGTTTCTCGGGACCCTCTGATGGGCATCGCGCAGCACCTGGCCGACCGCCATCTGCCGAGCTTTTCCGCCGTCCTGCTGGAGTCCGGGCCGGCTCGTCCGGTTGCACAGGCTCCGCACCCGATGCGCTCCCGGCCCTTGGCCGCCTAGGCTCACCGAGCGCTGTTCGACGGCAGGTCGAAGCCGGTGTGCTGCTCGCACCACCGCCACAGCGCCTCGCGCCGCTCGGCGGTGTCGGCGCGTCGGCTGGCCGATGTCATGTGGGTCGAGCGTACCGCCCGGTCGTGCCAGAAGTCGCCGCTGCTGTGCAGCGGCTGTTCGGCGGCCGACAGCCACACCAGGGTGTCCGCACCCTCGCGCGCCGAGCGCAGCAGTCGCAGCGGGCCCAGCACCTTCGAGAAGCCGGGCAGGGCATCGTTGATGCCGGGGGTGTCGACCCAGCCGGGGTGCAGGGCGTGGAACACGGTGCCCGAGGCCGGAATCCGATCTGCCCACAGCTCGTTCAGCGTGACCTGGGCGCGCTTGGCGCGCGCGTACTGCTTGGCGCCCTGGTAGTCGGCATCCGGCATCTGCAACCCATCCACCGTCAGCGGCTCGGTGTACATGCCGCCCGAACTCATCATCAGCACGCGCGAGGGCCGATCCCCGGCGCTCAGTGCCGGCAGCAGCAGTCCGGTCATCAGGAACGGCGCCGCCACCATCAGCTCCACGCTCAGATCGGTACCCGCCTCGGTGCGTCGGCGTCGATTGAACAGCGCACCCGCATTGTGGGCCAGCACATCGATCCGCTCGCAGCGCTCCAGCAGGGAGTCGCAGGCCCGGCGCACCGCGTCCAGGTCGCCCAGATCGGCGATCACCGCCTCGATCGCCGCGTTACCGCTGCGCTGCTGCAACGTCGTCGCCAACGCCTCGGTCTTGTCGCGATCGCGGCCCACCACCACCAGGCGAGCGCCCAGCTCGGCGTACAACCCGGCGGCGACCTCGCCGATTCCGGACGTGCCACCGGTGAGCACCACGGTCTGTCCACGAAGCGAGAAGGACTCCAGCGCCGGCCAGTCGTGCAGGCGCCGGCGCAGCGCCGGGCCGATGCTGGTGAAGCTGGGGATCACGGTGCGCTCGATCAGCGTGTCCAGGGCATGACGGGGCATGGAGCGCTCACGGTTTCAGGGCGACAGGATGGGTGTTGATACCTCAGCCGATGGCAAGCGTCGAGCAGCCGATAACATCCACCGTGCGACAGCACGATGCCACCTCCCTTGTCTTCCCCTGTCCTCGGATCCCCTGCACCGATGCGTGAAACCCTGCGATTGACCCTGGCCGACATCGAACGGCTCGCCGCCGATGCCCTGTTCTCCTGCGGCTTCTCCAAGGCCCAGGCGGATGCCATCGCCCGCAACGTCACCGCGGCCGAACGCGATGGCTGCACCTCTCACGGACTGTTCCGCATCCCGTTCTACCGCGGCGCGCTGGCCAACGAGCGCTGCGATGCGCACGCCACCCCGGAACTGTCGACCGACGAGCGCGCGATCGTGCACGTGGATGCCGGCGGCGGCTTCTGCCCGCTGGCGTTGGAGACCGGCCTGCCGGCGCTGATCGACACCGCGCAGCGTCACGGTATCGCCGCCATGGCCATCCGGCGGGTGTACAACATCGCCGCGCTGTGGCCCGAGGTGGAACGGCTGGCCGATGCGGGTCTGGTGGCGTTCGCGTTCACCGCGGCGAACGCCAGCGTGGCGCCGGCCGGCGGGACCGGCAAGCTGTACGGCACCAATCCGATGGCGTTCGGCTATCCACGGGCGGACCGCGAGCCCCTGGTGTTCGACCAGGCCTCGGCGGCCTGCGCGCGCGGCGAGATCCAGTTGCGACTGCGTGCCGGCGAGGTGCTGGAGCCGGGCTGGGCGATCGATGCCGACGGGCAGCCCACGCTGGATCCCAGTGCGGCGCTGGCCGGTGCGCAGCTGCCTTTCGGCGGCCACAAGGGGGCAGCGCTTGCGTTGATGGTCGAGCTGCTGGCCGGCGCGCTGATCGGCGAGCTGTTCAGCGTGGAGTCCAGCGAGCACGACGTGCACGGGGTCGGCGCGCCGTTCGGTGGCGAGTTCCTGATCGCGATCGATCCGGCGGCCTGTGCGCCGCCCGGGCAGGCATCGACGGCGATCGCGCGGGCCGAGACGCTGTTCGATCGCGTCCTCGAGCAGCCGGGCACCCGCCTGCCATCGGATCGTCGCTTCGCTGCGCGCCGGCGGCACCTCGAGCACGGTGTCGACATCGATGCCGAGCTGGTGGCGCGGCTGCGCGCCTTCTGAGCGAGGCATGCGCCGGGGCGCCCGCTGGAATCGGGCCGGTGCGTGCCGATCAGGTCCGCGCGCAGAGGGTCAGGGTCGGCCGGTGACGGCCGCGGTCCGGGGCGCGCGCCGCATGACGATGTGCGCGATACCGTCCTCCAGGAACGGCTCGCCGCACCGCTTGAAGCCGGCACGCTCGTACAGCGGCACCGCGTCCAGCTGGGCGTCCAGCCGCTGCACGACCCCGGCGAAGCGCCTATCGAGCTCGTCGGTCAATCGCCCCAGCAGCTGACCGGCGAGACCGCCGCGCCGATGAGTGGCAGCGACGCACACGCGACCGATGCGCGCCTCGGTCGCGCCCTCGACAACCCCGGCGCCGTTGCCGATGTCGTCCGGTGCCAGCGAGCGTGCGCAGGCGATCAGCGTGTCGTCCTGTCGTCCCAGCAGGTGCCGGGTACCGGGCAGGGTGTCCAGCCCATCGATGTCCAGGTAGGGGCAGGCCTGCTCGAGCACGAAGACCGCGCAGCGCAGCTACAGCAGGTCGTGCACGTCGCGTCCGCTCAGCCGATCGAAGCGGGCGAGCGTCCAGTGGATCATCGGGTGCGCCGCTGCGCGGTTCGCTCATCGCTGCGCTGGCCGAGCCGTCGCGCCGCCAACAGCGCACCGCCCAGCAGCGCACCGGCGATCGCGCCGTACAGGTGCGAATCCACCACCACCGGCCCGCCGGCCATCGATGCGCTGCCCGGCAGTGCACCGCCGACCTGTTCCCAGCCCAGCTTGGCGGCGATGCCGAGCAGCAGCAGCGCGGCCGAACGTGGCCACACGGCCAGGTCGGCCAGCGTGCCGGCCACCAACAGACCGTGCAGCGTGCCGCTGAAGCCCACGTACCAGCCCACCTCCGGGTTGCCGAGCCACAGGCCCCCGCCCACGCCCAGGCTGCAACCGACGATCAGCAACGACCATTGCCACGTCTTGAAACGCGACCAGACCAGCACCACCACGAGCGCAAGGCCGACCAGGTTCATGGCCAGGTGGCCCCAGCCCAGATGCACGAAATTACCGCTCAGCAACAGCCACCACTGTCCGTCGCCGATGGCGTGTCGATCGAAGCGCAAGGTGCCGGCCAGGCCTGCGCCTTGCAACAGCAGGCACAGCAGGCCGGTGCCCGCGGCCAGGTGCAGGGCCGGGTCCCGACTCGGGCGTTGTTCCGCTTTCGGGCGGGGCCGTCGTGCCTCAGGAATCATTCGGTACCGCCCGGGTCAGACCAGAAAACCCGGTGCTATCCTCAACAGGTTGGGCGGCGCGCGCGAACCACTCGCCGGCGCCGCACCGTGAACGGACGAGAAGAATAGATGAAACCCGCATACCCGATCGCCTGCCCGCGTCGCCACGCGGTGCCGGTCGCCGCCCGTCAGGCCCGCGGCTTCACCCTCATCGAGATCATGGTGGTCGTGGCGATCATCGCGATCCTGGGTGCCACCGTGGTGCCGTTGATCATGGATCGCCCGAACGAGGCGCGCGTGGTGCGGGCCAACCAGGACATCGCCAACTTCAGCTCGGCGCTGGAGCTGTACCGCTTGGACAACTTCAACTACCCCTCCACCGAGCAAGGGCTCGAGGCGCTGGTGGAGAAGCCGTCCGGTGACCCGGAGCCTGCCAACTGGAAGAGCTACATCAAGAGCCTGTCCAAGGATCCGTGGGGTCGCGACTACCTGTACATCAGCGAAGGCAATGATTTCGAGATCGTCTCGCTGGGCAACGACGGGGTCGAAGGTGGTGAGGCGTTCGACGCGGACATCTCGAGCGCGGACTGAGGCCGACGTGCGCGCATCGACGGGTGCGCGCACCCGCTCTTGCGCCACGCGTGTGGCGCGTGCGGCTCGCCCCTTCGCGCAGCGCGCCTTCACGCTGATCGAGCTGCTGGTCACGGTCGCCATCATCGCGATCCTGGTCGGCGCGGTGGTGCTCAGCATCGATTTCAAGAACGTCGGCGGCAACGTGCGCGATACGGCGCTGCGCACCGGCCTGATCATGAACCTGGCCTCCGACCAGGCGGTGTATGCCCGCCAGCAGTTCGGCCTTCGGGTTCATCCGGACAGCTACACCTTCTGGATGCTGGCCCCCGAGGAGGGCGCCGAGGACAGCGACGAGCTGGTGTGGCAGCCGGTGCTGGACGAGCGCCTCGAGTACCGTGCCACCGGTGTGCCGATCGAATTTCAGCTGGACCTGTCCGGGGTGCCGGTCGTGCTGGCATCGCTGGAGGAGGAGCTGGCCGAGGCCAGCGACGAGGACCCGATCAAGCCGCACGTCCTGTTCCTCTCCAATGGCGAGGCCATGCCGGATTTTCGCATCATGCTGATGGACAGCGAGGCCGAGTTCCGCTGGCAGATCGGCACCGGCGAGATCGAGCCGCTGATCGTGGAGCAGCTCGGAGTGTCGCCGTGAGGGTGCCGGCGGCGGGCAACCCGCGTGCAGGATCGTGCACCCGTCCGGGCGCCCGCCCAAGCCTGCGATCGGGCACGCGATCGGGCACGCGATCGGGCACGCGAGCCGGTGGGTTCACGTTGATCGAGGTACTGGTGGCGATGACGATCCTGGCGGTCGGCGTCGCCGCGCTGGTGATGTCGGCGGCGGCCAGCACCTCGCGCGCCGACCTGCTCCGGAACCGTGAGATGGCCCGCTGGGTGGCCAGCAACACCTTGGCCGAATGGCAGGCGGTGCCCGCCTGGCCGGAGATCGGCACCACCAATGTCGAGACCACGCTCGCCGAGCGCCGCTGGTTCGTGCGCACCCGGGTGCAGCGGGTGGCCGACGACGATCTTCGCCGACTGGACATCGAGGTGCGCCTGGACCGTGACGCGGATGGGTACCTCTACAGCGTCAAGGGATTCGTCGGTAATCCGGAGTTCCGCTCGTGAGCCGGGGGTGCAGGGGCGGTTTCACGCTGATCGAGCTGCTGGTGGCGATGTTCCTGCTGGCGGTGCTGGGCACGGCCGGCTTTCGGATGCTGATCCAGATCAACCAGACCCGCGAGGCGATCGACACCCAGGCCGACCGGCTGTCCTCCCTGCAACGTACGTTCTATTGGCTGGCCGAGGACATCACCCAGGCGGTCGATCGACCGGTGCGCTCGGCGGTCGATGCGCCATTGCCCGCCTTCCAGGTGAATCTGGCCGGCGGATCGCTACTGGACCTGACCCGCGCCGGGTGGGCCAATCCGGCCGCGGACGTGTTGCCGGCGCGCTCGGACCTGCAGCGCGTGTCCTGGTCCCTGGAAGAGGATCGGTTGATCCGCAGCTACTGGTACCACCTGGACCCGATCGACGAGATGCCCACCCGCCGGCGCCAGCTGCTCGACCGGATCGATGACCTGGTGCTGCGCTTCTTGGACGATGACGGCGAATGGCAGCAGAGCTGGCCACCGCCGGATGCCCAGCTGGACGAACAGGCACCGACCCTGCCACGGGCGGTGGAACTGACCTTCACCCTGCAGGACATGGGCGAGGTCCGTCGCGTGTTCGCCCTGCCTTCGTGAACGCGATGCGACCCGTCGCACCGGCACCGCCGCGTCAGCGCGGCATCGCCATCGTCACCGCGATGCTGGTGGTGGCGCTGGGCACGATCACCATGGTGTCGATCGTCAGCCGCCAGCAGCTGGTGCTGCAGCGCGAGCGCAACGAAGGCGCGATCGGGCTGGCGCGGGACCTGGCGGTCAGCGGCGAGCGTTTCGCGGCAGCGCTGCTGTACCGCGATCGACAGGATGGGCTTCGCGAGAATACCGACTCGCTGGACGATGACTGGGCCCAGACCATTCCGCCGGTACCCATCGATGAGGGTGCGGCGCTGCAGGGTTGCATCGTGGACATGCAAGGACGCTTCAACCTCAACAACCTGGTCGATGCCGAAGGCCGCGCGGTGCCGGCCGTGGTCGAGCAGCTGCAGCGTCTGCTCGCGGAGCTCGGCATCGACATCGCCAAGGCCCAGGCGCTGACCGACTGGCTGGATGCGGACGTCAACGCCACCGTGCCCGACGGCGCCGAGGACGATTACTACAGCGGCCTGGACCCGGCCTACCGGGCCGCCAATGCACCGATGTTGTCGGCCAGCGAGATCAAGCTGGTGAAGGGCTTCAGTCCATCGGTGGAGGAGGAGGCCGAGGACTACGAGCGACTGCTGCCGCACGTGGCCGCGTTGCCCACCGTGCGCGGTCCGACCGCCATCAACGTCAACACCGCCACGCCCGAGGTGATCGCCTCGATCGCCGCGGATCTGAAGGGCCTGGAAGGGGATCTGACACGCTGGGAGACCGGAGCGTACGAGGACTATCCCGAGTGCGAGGACATCTTCGATCTGGGCGCCGACGATGCGCCCGAGGCGCTGGTGGCCGACCAGGAGCGCTTGCCGTACGAGAGCAAGCTGCTGTTCGCCGAAGAAGCGGATCCGGGGGGGGGCAACGGACTCGATCTCGGGCCCGATTCTGGCTATGACGTGCGTTCCGACTACTTTCAGTTGCGAATCGATGTTTTGACCGAAGCGTTGCGACTGCCCCAGTACACCCTGTTCGAGCGCGATGCTCAGGGGCGCACACGCGTGCTGTACCGTTCACGCGATACGCTTTGAGCATGCCGTACCCACCCATCTTCCGAGTCGCCCCGAGGTGCTGAACCGCTAGTGTCCAGACACGTCATCATCCATTGGCCGGACACGGCCGCCGACGCGGTGCGCTGGCGCGTGCTCGGCGAAGGCGATCCCGCGGCGGCAGCGTCCCGCCAGGGCAGCTTGCGCGAGGCGGCCGAGGCGGTCGATGGACAGCGCGCCACGCTGGTGCTGTCCGGCGACGGGGTGCTGCTCACGCGCACGCACGTGCCTGGCGGTTCGGCCTCGCGGGCGCCGACCGTGGTGCGCTACGCGCTCGAGGAGCAGCTGGCCGACGATGTCGACGACCTGCATTTCGCGCTCGGGCAGAAGGGCGGCGACGATGTGTACCCGGTGGCGGTCATCGCCCGGGACGCCATCGAGGCGGTGCTGGAACGCTGCGCCGAGGCCGGGCTGCGCCCCACCGCGATCCTGCCGGAGATGCTCGCCCTGCCGCTGGGGCGCATCGATGACGACGAGACGCTGCGCTGGAGCGTGCTGGTGGATGACGAGCGCACCATCGTGCGCCTGGACGAGCACGCAGGCTTCGTCACCGACACCGTCATGGCGGGCATGATGCTCGAGGGGGCCCGGGCCGATGCGTTGATCACCGATGCCGAGGCCAGACCGGCGCTGCTGCTGTTCGCCGATGCGGACACCGCCGGGCAACTCGACCTGCCGACCACGCTGCCGGCCCAGGCACACGACTACGACGGCGATCCGCTGGCACTGTTCGCGCAGGGGCTGATCGGCGGCGTGCCGATCAACCTGCTGCAGGGCGATTACAGCCTGCGGCGCGAGTTCGACCGCACCTGGAAGCCCTGGCGCTGGAGCCTGGGGCTGGCCGCCGCGCTGTTGCTGGTGGTGCTCGGCGGTCGGGTGCTGGAGCTGAACCGGCTGGGTGCCGAGGAGGCCGCACTGGATGCCGCCATCGCCCAGGCCTTCGACCAGGCGCTGCCCGGTGCCACGATGCGCCGACCGCGCCGCCAGATCGAGCAGGCGCTGGCCGGCATGGGCGCCGGCGGCGGCGGGGGATTCACCGATCGCTTCGCTCAGGTGGCCGAGACGCTGGCCACTCAGCCGCAGACCACGCTGAACTCGATGAGCGTGCGCGGCGATCGCATCGACCTGGATCTGGTGACCGATGCGGTGCCCACGCTCGATGCGCTCAAGCAGGCACTGGAGGCGCGTGGCGAGCTGACCCTGCAGGTGCAGTCCGCGGTCGCCGACGGTGATGGCATCCGCGCCCGGGCACGCATCGAATGAGCCGACGACGATGAAGGATTGGTATCTCAGGCAGAGCCCGCGCGATCGTGCGATCGTGGTCGCGGTCGGTGTGCTGTGCGTGGCCGGGCTGCTGTACGCGCTGCTGTGGTACCCGGTGGCCAGCCGCACCGACAGCGCACGCCGGGCAATCGATAGCAAGAGCGAGACGCTGGCCTTCGTGCGCGAGGGCGGGGCGCGCCTGGTCGCCAACGGCGGAGCCGGAGCGGGGGCGGCGCAATTGTCCAGCGACAAGGCGCCGTACCTGCTGATCGACGAGGTCATCCGCGAGGCGGGTATCTCGCCGCCCGAACGGGTCGAGCCTGCCGGCGGCAATGGGGCGCGCGTGCAGTTCAGCGAGGTCGAGTTCGACCGGCTGGTCGGGGTCATCGCCGAGCTGGAGCTGTATGGGCTCAGCGTGAGCAACATGACGCTGACGCGACGCAGCCCTGGCACCGTCTCGGCACGTTTCACCATGGAGCGCGGTTGATGCGTGTGGCGAGATTGGTGCTGCTGGGCATCGCCTGCTACCTGGTGACGATGGTGGTGATGTTTCCGGCAGCGCCGGTGATCGATCGGCTGCGCGACCAGATCGGTCCGGTCGCCCTCGAGGGCGTCTCGGGGCCGTTGTGGCGCGGTCGCATCGCGCGCGCGCGCTCCACCGATGACCTGTTGCCGCTGGAGTTCAGCGACGTCACCTGGCAGCTGGCACCCGGCTCCCTGCCGGGCGGTGGCGGGGCGCACGTCAGCTTCACCGGCTACGGCGGGCAGGGTGGCGGGCTGGTCGAACGCAGCTGGCAGAACGATCTGAGCGTGAGCGACTTCGCCATGAGCGCGCAGGCCTCCGCGCTCGAGCCACTCCTGCCGGCACCGATCGCCGAGTTCGATGGCGCGCTGAGCGTGGACATCGAGCGCCTGGAGATCCGCGAGCAGTTGCTGCAGAGCTTCCTGGGCAGCATCAGCTGGCGCGATGCGGTGCTGATCCGGCCTTTCGCGGCGCGCTTCGGCACCATCGACATCACCCTCGAGCCCGAGGGCGAGGACCTGCACACCGGCACGCTGGCGATCGGCGGGGCGGACGTCGACGGCGGCGGTACCTTTACCATCGCACCGAACGGCGACTACACCGTGGACGTCGCCCTGACCCCGTCCGCGTCCGCGCCGGCCGCCATCGTGGACGGTCTGCGCCGGGTGGCCCGTCCCGACGCCGCCGGCGCCTACCGCTTGCAGCAATCGGGAAACGTGAACCGGCTCATGTGATCGCCCTTTCGTAGAACCCGCGTCAAGAGCGAACCGATCGGCGTAATTCAGACACGAGTCAAACTATTTTTCTGCACTGACGCTATACAAGTAGGACACCCCGACCCGAAGCGGCATGAACGCGCCACTGGACAACGAAACGCTCGACGCCCTGAGACTGCAGGCCCTCGATGTCGCTCGTGAAGCCGGTGAATGCATCGTCTCGGTGTATGGCGAGAACGGCGAGGGCGTGGAGCGCGTCGACGTCGACATGAAGGCCGACCGCACCCCGGTCACCACCGCCGACATGGCGGCGCATGCGCTGATCGTCGACTCGCTCGCAACCCTGTCCCCCGAGCTGCCCGTGCTGTCCGAGGAATCGGATTCCATCCCGTTGGCCGAACGTGGCGAGTGGCCGGCCTACTGGCTGGTCGATCCGCTGGACGGTACCCGCGAGTTCCTGCGCCGAAACGGCGAGTTCTCGGTGAACATCGCCCTGGTGGCCGGCCATCGGCCGGTGCTGGGTGTCATCGTGGCACCGGTGCTCGATCTGGCCTATCACGCGGTGCGCGGCCTGGGCGCCTGGAAGGTCGTCGGCGATGGCGCGCCCGAGCCGATCCATGTGCGCGACGTGCCGGCCCGCGGCCCCACCGTTGCGCGCAGTCGGTGCCCCACCACCGGCGCGCGATTGCAGCGCTTCCTGGATCGGCTCGGCAACTACGACGAGATCGCCATGGGCTCCGCTCTCAAGTCCTGTCTGGTGGCCGAGGGGGTGGCCGATGTCTACGCCCGACTCGGGCCGACCGGTGAGTGGGACACCGGTGCCGCTCAGGTCATCGTCGAGGAGGCGGGCGGCCACCTGGTGGACACCTCCTCGCTGAAGAACCTGACCTACAACATGCGCGAATCGCTGATCAATCCGGACTTCCTGGTCTTCGGCGACCGGCGCATCGACTGGCGCGGCCACCTCGCCCCCGCGCTCGCCTGAGCGGACCGTGCACGAAACCCCGGCTGGCGAGGCCGGGGTACGCTATACGGTCGAACACCTTACTTCTCCGCCAACCGGAATGCCGTCCGAACCGACGATCCTGTTTCCCAAGGAGCACGGCGTCTGCGTCACGCCTGGCTGGTTCACGCATGCCGGCACCAGTCATGCCATGCGCACCGTGGTGCGCGTCTCCCTGATCGATCGCACCCTGCCGCGCCGCTCGTGGCGGGTGCTGTTCTTCAGCGCCCTGCCGCTGGTGGTGCTGACCGGGCTGAACCTGCTGCGCGAGCGCATGCCCTGGTGGCTGGCGTTCTCGCTGTTCGTCGCCTCGGTGCTGCTCGCCCTGACCGCCGCGCAGTTCGCCTTCGTGGTCCGTGATCGGCGCCGCCTGGAGGTGTCGTTGTCGGACGGCACCCGCGTGGTCATCGAGCGTCCCGGCCACGCCTTCCTGACCGAAGTGCACGACGCGTTGCTGCGCGCGATGGACTGGCACCATGGCGGTCCGGCCGTGCCTTGCACGGCGGCGGTCTCCCAGGCGCCGCCGGTCTCGCCGATGGCTGCCCCGGTGACTGCGGCGGTGCCGGCATCGACCGCTCCCGAAGGGCGAGCCTGTCCGCGACGCTGACTGCGTTGTTCGTGCTCGGAGGGGGGGGGCGCCCAGCCTACCGCGGTACGCCTTCGCCCGAACGCCTTGCCAGCCCGGCGCACAGGCTCGCTGAGCGTCACCTTATTCCCGAACGGGCCACTAGCCCGTCGGGGGGATGGCGTGGTCGTGCACATCGCGGCTATGATCGAGCTCCGCCGTGTTCAGGGAGGTGCCGGCGTGATGAGCAGGTGTGTCGGTCCCGTCGCGGGTGTCCGTTCACCATTGCAGGCATCGCGTGGAGAGCCGTGGAGTATGGAGCCGGAAGCTTGTGCCCGTCGTACCGCGTGCCCACGCCCGGGTCGGCTGCGTCGTCATGACGGGTTCTCGAAGGCTGCGCGGCGATTTGCCTGGGTATCGCTGCTCGTACTCGTTGGCGGCTGGTCCAGCGCCGGTGCCGGATCGGCCACGCTCGATTCGCGGGGCCTGGCTCGCGAAGACGGCAGCGTGGTGTTCGATGGCGGTGTGAACTATGCGGTCGTCGTGGGGATCAACAAGTACGAGCAGTTCGGCAGGCTCGCCCACGCGGTCGACGATGCGAATCGGATGGAAACCCTGCTGAAGGCTCAGGGCTACACCGTCAAGAAGCTGCTGGACTTCGAGGCCAATCCAAAGCGCATTCTCGAGGCGCTCGCCGATGTGTCCAGCCTGGCGACCAACGGTGGGCGGCGTTCGTGGGGCAATGTCGTGTTCACGTTCGCAGGGCACGGGTTTCGCGAGCAGGGCGAGAACTACCTGGCCTTGTCCGAGTCGCATCCCGACGACTTGGCGGATCGATCGCTGTCGGTCTCGGCCGTCAAGCGCGCGCTGGAGGAATCGGGCGTACGCCAACGGGTGCTGTTCATCGATGCCTGTCGCAACAGCTCGAGTTCGCGCAACGCCCAGATCGCCGGCACCGGCTTCGAATTCGACGATGAACCGCAAGGAACCGCCGTTTTCTACAGCACCGGCAAGGGCCAGCTTGCCTATGAAGACGCCAATCTGAAGCAAGGCGTCTTCACGCACTACCTGGCGAAGGGCCTGGAAGGGGCCGCGGCCGATGACCAGGGCGCGATCACGTTCGACGGCCTCCGACGCTACGTCGGGTCCAAGGTCAAGAACCACGTCTACGAGCGCTTCGGACAGAAGCAACTGCCGTACATCAGCGGTGAACGCACCGGAGACTTCGTGCTGGCACGACACGAGGCCCTGACCGATGCTCAGGGTCCCGATGCCCCGACATCCTGGCCTTCGGCGGACGAGCCGGTTCAGGCAAAGCTGCCGCCCGTGCCCGGGACGATCGATCCGAACGAGCGGCCGGCACCGGAAATGCCGGTCCAGGCGCTGCCGACGGGCTCAGGACACGACGGGCAGGGCGACACTCAAGTCGCCGTCATCGATCCGCCGTCGCCGTGGGTCCAGCGCCGCCAGGAGATGGGCACGCTGCTGCGCACCATCGATGCCGAGCTGGACGCGCTGCGAGCGCAGGCGGCGCCGCGCGGCGACACGCTGGACAAGCTGCTCGCCTACACGGCAATTCCCGGCAGCTCGACCCGAGAACGCAACCAGCGTCAGTACCGGATTCGCGTCCTGTTCGAACGCGCGGTGGCTCATCGGCTGGACACCGGCAGGCTGGCCGAGGTCCCGACGCTGCTCGAGCGCCTGGAGCGCGTGCCCGACAGCGCAACGCTTGCCGCGACGCTGCAGCGACGCTATCGGGCACGACTGGTGTCGGAGCACTTCGAGCCGATCGATCTGGCCATGGCCGATGAGCGCTTCACGCGTCCCGCCGGTGACAATGCCCTCGAGGGGCTGTTGGCGCTGCGCCGTGAGGGAATCGGCCAACGCGAGGTGGAGGAGCGCCTGGAGCGCATGAGCGCCGCCCTGGTCCAGCAGGTCAGGCGTGCCCGTCGCCTGCGCGATCTCGAGAGCGCACAGGCGGCAATCACCGAGTTGAAGCGATTGCCCGGCCAGCAGGCCGCGGTGGCCCAGGCGCGGGCGCTGCTCGAGCGCGTGACGACGGTGCGATCCGGCCGGGATCGGTACGATCCGCCGGTCGACGTGGAAGGGCGCCGATCGCGCGCCGTGCTGCCCTGAAGCCTCCCGCGGGCCTGGTCGACACCGTGCAATCCGTCGATCGCGCGCGTGTTCGTGCGCGAATCGTGGCAGCGAGGCGATCGGTTTCCGGGTCGTACCGTTGGGCGATCGAGGGGTGTGGGCCGTCGAATCCGGGGGGGCGATCTAGGGTGCGATCCAGGGTGCGATCTAGGGTGCGGTCCGGGGCGCGTTGATCGGTTGGCTGGAGCAGGCCGGATACAGCGTCGAGACGACGCTAAACAGCTCGGAGCGTCGCGAGACGTTCAACTTGCCCAGCAGGCTCGAAGCCTGCGAGCGGATCGTTTCGGTGGCGACGCTGCGAAGCGCGGCGATCTGACGGTTGGTGAGGCCGCTCAGCATGAGTTGCAGCACGGCCTGTTCGGCCTGGCTGAGCCGGTAAAGCTCGCTCAGCCGGTCAAGGTCGATTCGGTACCTGGCTTCCGGATCGATCAGCGTGAGCAGGGCTTGGTTCCGGGTTACCGAGCGCTGGTCATCGACTCGCCTCAGCGGTTCGACTTCGATGATGAGCGATGATGAGCCGCGAGCGCTCGGTGAGGTGGTCACGAGCCTGAACGGCCAATCGCCCGAGTGCGCTTGCCGGCTTGCCCTGAACACGGCCGCGTGCATGGCCGAGGTTGTCTCCGGGGTCGAGCACACCAGGTGTCCCGGTTCGTCCACCGCCACGGCGTTGCGGGTGGCCAGCAGGGTGCGCCCGGCATCGTTCACCAGCACCACGGTCGCTCGTTCGTCGACGACACAGACGCCGATCGGCATGCGATCCGCGACACGTTCGGTCAGTCGAGCCGCCTCGTCCGCTCGTTCATGCGCTTGATGCGCTCGGTAGACCCGCGCGACGTGTGAGGCCAGGAAATCCAGCCCACCCTCGCGTTCGCTCGAACAGGCAGCGCAGGGCGACGAGAACGTCAGTGTAAGGACCGCCTTCGGCGCGTTCGCGGTGGCGGCAGCGACGGTACGTCGCAGACGAACGGCACTCGCCGATTCGCCGTCGTGGCCCCCGAACCACCGCTCTCCCTGCCTCAGGGTGGCCGATTCGGCGCCCAGGCATCGAGCACTGGCCACGAGCGCATCCGACAAGCCCGCCGGCTTGTCGGCGTCGCACGGGATACTGGCGTACAGCAAATCGATGGCATTCTCGAGCATCGTCATCCTGTCCTCCCTCGGCGTTGCCGACGCCTGGCCAAGGTCGGTTGATCGAGCGTGGCGAAGCCGGGTCGCTCCGTCGGCCTGTCCGGCCTGTAAGGTTCAAGGGACGGACACGGGTCAGAACCGTGAGACGTGCGGTCCGCGTCGATCGGTCGATGAACGGAGGCGGTATCCCGGGCATTTATCCATCGACCGGCGTCATTTCCCCCCTAGAGGGGAGAGTCAACTGCTTGCCGATTGGCAATACTAGAGACGCTTCAGGGAAATTTCCGATGACAGGTGCTCGTTGCTGATGGTTCGGTCGGGCCTGTTCGTCTTGGTCGCCTTGCTCTGGTCCGCGGGCCTGGGCGCCGAGCAGACCTTGGCGCTGGTTATCGGCAACGAGAGCTACACCGCCGATCGTCCGGCCAGCGCGGTCGCGGATGCGCAGCGTCTCGGCCGGCGCCTGGAGGCACTCGGTGTGCAGGTCACCGTGGCCAGTGAGGTGCGCGCTCACGAATGGGCCGGGCTGATCGAGCGCTTCTCGCAGCGCGCCGAATCCGCTCATCTGGCGCTCGTGGTGTATGCCGGCCATGCGCTGCAACTGGGCGAGACCGCCTACCTGGTTCCGGTCGGAATCGATCTGAGATCGCGCAGCGATCTGAACAAGCTGACCCCGCTGCAAAGCTTGATCGCGGCCACGGCCAAGGCCCGGCATGCCGTGGTGGTCCTTGACACCTGCTACCGCTCCTCGCTGGCAGCCGGTTGGGGGGAAGGGACGTTTGCCAAGCGTCCGGTCTGCGCCGGCGAGGTGTCCGCGCAGCCGCTGAGCGAACGTCTCAGCCTGGTGTTCGCCGGCCAGGATCCGATCTCCCCCGATCGGCGGGGTAAAGGCGTGGTGTGGCAGCTCGCCTCGCGGCTCGGCTCGCCGGGGGACGACGTCGTCGAATGGCTCCGGACGTCGGTCCGCGCGGCAGGAAACGAGCAGGCGGCCGTTGCGCATGGACGGGTCAACGCGGCCGATTTGCCTTGGATGGCAGATGAATCGGCAAGCGCCGACGAGCCGCCCTCCATGGCGCAGAGCCCCGAATCGAGCCCTACGGTCCCCCGCGAAGGGTCGACGCAGGAGGAACCCTTGGTCATTGCCGGCAGGCGAGGCGGTTCCGGTTCCGACCCGAGCGCTCCACCGCCGGCAGACGGGCCGGCAGACGGGCCGGTTCCGGACTCGTCACCGAACGAGCCGCTACCCGCGCGTGACGGCGTCCAACGGGTCGCTCTGACGGTCCGCACCGATCCTGCGGATGCGCGGGTACGGATCCTGAACATCGAGCCCCGTTATCGGGACGGTATCGAGCTAGCTCCGGGCGAGTCCTACCACATCGAGGCCTCGCACCCCGATCACGCTACCGTGACCCGCTGGGTGGGGCTCGGTGACGATGCTCGGGTCGTTAACCTGGTGCTCGCCCCGATCGAGCCACCCGATCAGCCGGTTGCCGCGAACGAGACGGCCGAGGTGCCGGATCGGACGAGGGAGCCGCCCGATGCGCAAGCCGACGAGACCGAAGGGGCTGGCGAGGCGATCGATCCGGAAGAGCGAGAGCGGCGTGATCGGTCGCTGGCGCTCGAGCGGTTCGCCGACCTGGTTCAGGCCATCGAATCGGGTGACAGCGCTCGGGTCGGCGATCTTCTGGTGCCCGGGCCTAAGCGTGCCTTGTTCACCGGACTGATCGCCACCTATCCGACCATCGAGGTCGAGCTGCTCGATCTGCGTCGCTCGCCCGGTGATGACAGGCGCTTCGACGTCGATCTGACCATACGCGAGCTGGCCACCGCCGACGGTCTGCAGGTCACGCCTGCGGATGCGTTCCGCTCCACGATGCTCAGCAGCCGGATGCTGGATCCGTCAGGTTCGCACTGGACGTCCGTTTTCTGATGAAGGTACCGACGATGCTCTCATTCATGCCCATGTCTTCGCCAGCGCACCGAACCGACACAGGTAGACGCCCCCCGCATGCGCGGTGGCCGTTGCACCGGATCCGCATCACCCTGTGCGCGGCCCTGGCCAGCCTGGTGCTGGCATTGCCCGGGTTGGCCACGGCGCAGTCGGCGTCCGGCGGTGACGAGTCGCGTGGCGCGCTCGGGATCACCGACCTGACAGCCGCCGAGGTACCGGGCGGTGCGCCGATCGAGTTCTCCGCCCGTGTCGATGGGCAGGCAGCGAGCGTTTCGCTGAGTCACCGCCTGTCCGGTGAGCAACGCTTCAGGCGCAAGAGCATGACGGCCGATGATCAAGGCGTCTGGCGTGCCCGCATCGCGGCACCTGCCGATCAGCTGCGAGCGGTCGAGTATTTCCTGGAGGCGAGTAGCCGGCAGGGCGAGCAGGCGCTTGCCGGGACCGGAGAGCGGCCCAAGCGCATTGCCGTGGTCGGCTCGGAAGAATCGGATTCGCGCGCCATCGTGGTGGTGCCGACCGAGCGCGAACCGGCGGAGGAGGCCGAGGCACCGCCCCGGGCGCCCGACTCGGGCATCGACTTCATCGCCCCCGCCATCGCGCATGATCCCGACGCGATCGATACCGACGACTCACGGCGCTTCGTGGCCACGGTGACCGACAATGATCAAGTGGGACAGGTCCAACTCTTTTACCGAACCGACGCGGAGGATCCGTTCGAAGCGGTGGTGATGACGGCAGGCTCGTCCGATGCCTACAGCGTTCGGCTACCGCTCGCTGATGACTTCAGCGGCGCTATCGAGTACTACATCGAAGCGTCCGATGTCACCGGCACGACGTCCACGCGCGCTTCCGCGTTTTCGCCGTTGCAGCGCGAAGTGGGCCTGGGTGCGGCAGAGGTACCGATCGAGACGGCTTCGGCCGAAACCTCATCAGCATCCCCGCCGGCCGGGGATGCCGCCGCGGAGCCACGGCGCCGCAAGAAATGGCCATACATCGTCGGTGGCGCGATCGTGCTGGGCTTGCTGGTGGGCTTGGCCGCTAGTGGCGCAGCAGAGGAAGAGGGCGAGGGCGACTGCTGCGATGTCACCTTCGTGGTCGAACCGGTGCCGCAATGAACCGCGTGTTCGCATCGATCCGGGGCCGCTCGATCCCGGTTCTGTCGTTGCTGGTGGTCGGGCTGCTCGCCGTGCACGAGCCGCTTCGGGCCGCCCCGCTCGTCCAGCCGATCATCAGCCCGGAGTTCGAGGCTGCCTCGCCGCGGCGCGGACCGTTCTTCGATCCGGTCGGCGCCGATGCCCTATCCCTTCGCATCGTGGCCAAGCCGAAGGGCGAGGCGATCCTGGTGTACCTGGGGCAGCTGGACGATGGCGCGCACTGCGTGAAGTTCGACTTCGATGCCGAGGGTGCGGACTACCTGTTCGATCGAAACGACGACAGGCTGCTCGAACCCAACATGGCGCTGACGATCAGGGCCAGTTGCGATCGCATTCCGGCGGCGGGGACGCAGTTGTCGATCCGTGTCTACACCCACGTATCGCCGGGCCTGCTGGACCGGCGCGCCGTGCCGCCGAACGCCCCGATGTCGCTCGGTTTCGAATGGCCCGCCGGCACCGAGGAAGGCGATGAGGTGGCGTTGGGTGATCTGAGTTGGACGCTGTACGCCGGCGGAACCGCAGCGGTGAAGTACGCCCGTGGCTCGCCGCCTGCCACCGCGTGGGTCGATGATCCGCGCCGACCCGGCGTTCCGGCGCTCGTGCTGGCGAACGAGACCTGGCCCGTACCGACCCCCTCGGCGATGACGCCACCCGCTGCCAAGCCCTCGGTCGCGGCCCTGCGCAGGGCGCCTCGGCCGGCCTCGCTCGATCCGAGTCGCTACGCCTTCGATGCGGCCGACCACCAGGATCCGATTGCCCTGTACGTCGGGCGACGCACTGCGGTGGCGCCGAAGCTGGCCTTCGCTGCCGGGCAGTCGCTGGCCGATGTCTACCTCGAGCCGGTCGCCTCGTTGGGCGACGCCGCGGCCGGGCACTACTGCCTGAGACCGGTCTTCGATATCGCGGGAAAGCCGCACGCGTTCGTGCCGCAAGGCGACGGTCGCTTCGCGGTCGGTGAGCGTGCACCGGTGGACCATGCCGGTGCGTGCGGACAGGGCGAGCAACTCGAATTCTCGGCCCATGTGCGCACCGGTGTTCCGGAACGCACGCGCCGCCCCGTGCGCTTCGTGCTCGATTCGAACGGTTCGATGCCTGCCGGCACGCCATCGGTCTCGCTGGAACGGGCGCGCGTCCGGCTGCGCGATCTGAAGCCCAGGGGGGCGAAGGTACTGGCCAGCTACGTACCGGATCGCCCGAGCGGCGCCGGCTGGTTCGTGAACGATCGCGGCGAGAGCGCGCTCTACCTGGCGTCCTCGCAGAGCTATTCCGGGGCACCTGCCGTGGTGTACGTCTCACGAGGCGGCGAAGGCGGCGATGACCTGCGGATCGACGAGAACGGCGTGCTGGAGCCCGGAGCCCGTCACGTGGTCGATGAGCGCTCGACGCTGTCCTGGAAGGCCGGAATCGATGCACCCGCACGGGTCAGCCTGTGCAGCGACCCGGCGTGCGACGACATCATTGCGGGACTGCCCCCCGAGAATGGCGCGATCCTGCTGCATCAGCGCGATCTGCTCTGGGACGGGCAGAAGTATCTCGTCATCGATTGGACACCGCCGGGTTCATCGAACCCGTCGATAGGTGCCGGCTCGGGTGCATTGGCCAGTTCGCTGACATCGACGCCAGCGCCCGCTCGCAAGGCATCGATCGCGCCGATGCTCCGGTTCGGCGCCTACCAGCGCGCGCTGACGACCTGCCTGGGGCGGGTGATCGACGGCGAGCGGATGGGGGAACGGTTCTCGCTGAGTCGCGGGCTACAGGCGGTGGATATCGCCGCCCTGGGGCAGGCGAAGGAGGAAGGCGGCACCGTCCGGATCGCCTTCGACACGACCCGCGCCGACCAGCCTTGTCCGGACCCCGACCTGTCGGTCGAGCTGTCCCTGGACGAACTTGCGTCGGCCAATGCCCTACCGGTCGATCTGGCGTCCGGGGGGACCCTGTTCGCAGCCTACGTGCAGCTCAATCACAGCGAGTACGCGCGCTCGCTGGCACGCTGGAAGAATGTGCTCGGATTCACCGATCGTCTCTACTCGACCGGACGCGCGCAAGGCGATTGGATCGATGGCCTGGTGTTCGGCGCGACCGAGAGTCGACGCGAAATCGGCCTGCTGCTGGAGCCTGCCGAGAACTTTCCTGCCTCGCTGGGCGACGACGGCACGCTGCGCGATGTCGCCGATCGCGAACGCAACGGCCTGCGTGCCTCGCGCATCAGCACCCAACTGTTCGAGGACCAGCTGGCGTTGATCGGCCAGTCGCTGGGCGATGCCTCGGTGGCGCTGTTCTACTACGACGATCTGGCCAGCGACTGCCAGACCTATGCGGAGAGCCTGGCCTTCAGCGACCTGGACGCGCGCCCGGTCATCGTGATCGCGGGGGTGGCCGATTACGTCAGCGACGAGGGTGCGCTGTCCGGTGGCCTCGCCTATCGCTGCGTCGACGAGCCTGCGCTGCGGGTGTATGCGTTCAACAGCGACGAACGGGCCGCGAACGAAGATTTCGAGCTGATGTTGTCGACCGTCTACGACGACCTTGAACCCTTTCTGAAGGCATCGGAAGAATGAGTCTTTCACGCGCTCTTGCACGGGCAGCCTGGCTGGGCACGACGCTCGTCGCCGGGTTGGCGATGTCACCCGCGCAGGCGGTCGAGCTGTCACCCGACGGCACGTGTCCGGCGGATCTGGAAATCGCAGCGTCCCCGGACACGCCGACCGACTACTTCAACATCGTCGGTCGCCCGGCGTTGTACATCGGTGCCGCGGACGACGGTCCGATCGATACGAGCGTCTCGGCCCTGCTCGAGATGCAGACACCGCTGCTGCGCATCGAAAAGGTCGGTCCGCGGTTGCTGGTACGCAGCCAGCGAAAGCTGCTGAACGATGACTTCCTGTGCGGCTGGATCGATGCGCGCGACGTGCTGGAAAAGACTCGCGAGCCGATACCGGTCGGCTCGCTGATGGATTGGACCGATCCGGTCACCGGCGTCACCCAGCAGCTGTCCAACCCGCTGCCGCTCAAGGCGGTGCTGCGCTCGAACCCGGAGTCGGACCCGGACGATCCGACCACGGTGCGCATCTACGATCAACCTTCCTACCGTTCCGCATCACGCACCGATGCCAGCGTCTTCGGCATCTACCTGATCTACGCCGAGCGCGAGGTCGACGGCGAGTTCTGGTTCTGGATCGCCGGTGAAGAGCCGCACCGACCGACACGGTTCGCCGGCTGGGTGCCGGTGGATCACTCGTTGACGTGGGAGTCCCAGATGAGCGTCTACTTCATCGATGAGGCCGAGCGGGCACAGATCTTCGTGGACTACGACCATGCGGCCCGCCGAGATACCGAAGGCGTTCTGGCGCGCCGGCCCGACGGTTATCGCGAGCGCAGCGCCGGTGAGCCGATGCTCGACGAGCAGGGCGAAGCGGTCGGCAACATCGCTCGCTTTCCGATCCTGACCGAGGAGCCGCCGCCGGCCGATGCGACCGAGTCCTCCATCTACCGGATCGGCTTCTTCGGCGATTCGGCCATGGTCGAGGAGTCGTCGGATCGCGGGCGCAAGCAGCAGAACGTGCGCAAGTTCGACATGCTGTTCGTGCTCGACAACACGTTGAGCATGACCGAGTACTTCCCCTACGTGGTCGAGGGGGTTTCGCGCGCCACCGAGCGCATCGCGCAGGTCAACGAGGAGTACGAGGTCGAGGTGCAGTACGCGGCCGCGATCTACGGCGACTACGAGAGCGAGCAGGCCCCGCTGGACAGCGCCCAGTTCCAGATCATCTCGCGGCTGGGCATTCCCGGCTACACCGAGCACCTGGAACGGCTGAACACCATCGCCGAACGGGGCGACTACTACGAGGATGCGCTCTCGGATCGTCCCGAAGCGGGGCTGGCGGGCATCGTGAGGGGCGTGCAGGACTTGCAGTGGTCGCAGAACACCGAATTCAAGGTGGTGGTCTGGATCGGCGATCACGGCAGCCGGGAGCCAGGCGATCGCGAGGCGTTGAGCCTGGATGAGGTCAAGCGCGTGCTCGAGGAAAACGACGTGCTGCTGCTGCCGATCAACGTGGCCGGGCGCTACGACGAGACCTGGAACCGTCAGTTCGTGCGTCAAGGCGACGAGCTGGCCGGCCTGCGCGGGCTGGAGACCACGATCACCTACGCCGACGGAGACGACGATTTCGCGGCCACGGCGGATGCGATCGAGGAGTCGATCGCGACACTGTACGACTCGTCGGTGACCGCCAGCATCGCGATCCGCGAGGGCGCCGACGTCGACCAGACCCTTTCCGAACGCTCCGAGCTCCTGACGCTCGGCATTCCGGCCGCCGAAGGTAACGTGCGGCGCATCTCGACGGCGATCTGCGAGATGGCGTTCGGATCCGCCGGTTGCGCCAACGCCGCCCGCAGCGGCCAGTTCATGGGCGAGGGCTTCGTGCGCATGGACGCGGACCAGCCGAACTATGGGCTGTGGGTTAACCTCGATTTCGATCAGCTCGATGCCCTGCAGCGGGTCATGGCCCTGAGCTGCAGGGGGTTCGAGCGCGGCAACATCACCCGGGCGCTCGAACAGGCGATGCTGTTGATCACCACCACCTTCGGCGGTGATCAATACCGCTCGGACATCCCGATCGGGGTATTCCTGCGCCGCTACATCTTCCTGCCGGCCGACCATTTCCCGAGCATCCTCGAGTCCACCCCCGATGCCATCGAGGAGTGGTGGCAGGCGGCACTCGATGAAGACCGGCAAAATGGAAACCTGCTGCGTACCCGGGCGATCGCCGCGCCCATCTGCCGCAGCGCGGAGCTGCTGGGGCTGGCCTTCGACGGCAAGCGGCTGATCGACCCGGACACCGACCTGGTATCGACCCACACGTTGACCGAGGAGTCTGCCAACGAATACGGCTGGAGCGTCGAGGATCCCTCGCGCATCGTCGATTTCGACTGGGAGTGGAGCCAGGGGGGCGAGAACAACTACTTCTACCTGCCGGTCGAGTTCTTTCCCGAGCGAGCGCCCGGTCTCTGAATGGACGCCGTCGCCGCACCCATGGTTCGACGGCGCTCCGTGGCTGGCGGCACCGCCGGTGCGCAGCCGGCTGGCGTCGACCGGCAACAGGGAGCGGGCAGCGATTCGGCGGGCGGCTCGTTCGTGTTGCGAGGCGTCAGCAAGCGGTTCGATCGCGGCGATCAGGACGGGGACGGTGCCGCGATATCGATCGATGCACTGGACATTCCGCTCGGCGGCATCATCGCCATCGTCGGCGGATCCGGATCGGGCAAGACCACCTTGCTCAACCTGCTCGGCGGTCTGGAGCGCCCTCAACTGAGCGAGGGCACCGGTCGCTTCGAATTGCGGCTGGGCGATGGGCAGCCGCCGCACCGGCTCGATGGTCGCGACTACCCGCGGCAGCGGGTCAGCTACGTGTTCCAGCAGGGCTACCTGCTCAGCCAGGCATCGATCGCGTTGAACCTGTCGATCACGCGCCGGGCGGCCGGGCACGCCGCGCCAGCACGATCGCTGGTCGAGCTTCTCGGTGCGGCCCGTCTGGACACCGCTGCCGATGCGACCCAGATCGGGTCGAGTGGGCGTCGCAAGACACTGCAAGACCGGGCCGTGACCCTGTCGGGTGGACAACAGCAGCGGCTCAACATCGCCCGGGCGTTGGGCCGTGATCCGGCCCTGCTGTTCGCCGACGAGCTCAGTTCCAGCCTCGATCCCCAGACCGCGGTGGAGGTGCTCGAGGCGCTGCGACGCTGGGTCCGTGGCGATGCGGTGTCGAGCGATGCCTCCGATGGGTCGCTCGATCCGGGCCCGATCGAGGAGCGGCCCGCCGATCCCGATCGGCAGGGTGACACCGCGCGCATCGACCGCACCCGCCTGTCGCGAACGATGCTGTGGGTCACCCACGACTATGCACTGGCCTGCCGCTTCGCCGACGCCATGATCGTGCTGGCTCCGGGGCGCACGATGCCCGGGCTGACCCACCCGATCGAGCTGGCCGATCGGCCCGAGCGCCTGACCCCCGCCCATGTCGAGAGTTGGCTGCGTCAGGGGGCGGTGCCGGCCGACTGGCTGGTATCCGAGGTGAAGCCTTTGCCCGAACCGCGCCAGCGCGCCGATGCGCCCGTGACGCGGACGGGGCCGACACCCAGTCCCTTCACGCGACTGGCCCTGAGTCTGGCCAACATGGGCGAAGGGGTGCGCCTGTCGTGGATGGAGGCCTTTCGCGAACCCCGCCGTCGCCGTGGGAACGCGCTGCTGCACAAGCTCGCCGCGCCGTTTCGCTTCGCGCATTGGGTGCGCGCGTTGCAGCTGGCAGCGGTCCTGGCGCTGGTGCTGATCGTCAGCTTCGGACAGAACTCGGTGGTCGACTATTTCGACCGGGCACTGGATGACCCCTCGCTTCGGCACGTGATCGTGCAGCAGAACGTGCGACACCTTCGTCGATCGGTCATCGACGATGCCTCACTGATCAGCCTGAGCGAAGAGATCGATGCGACCGACGGCGTGCCACCGGGCGATCGGCGAGCGACCCGTTGGGGGTTCGGCCGATTCACCGAGTCTGTCGACGTCTACCCGCGAGGGCGGGACGACATCGCCCCCGGATTCGTGGCCGAGCTGACCATCGGCGTCCTGGAACGAACAGAGCCCGTGTACTCGGGCCTGGACATCGTGCCGCTGGGGGAGGGGCTGCCCGGATGTCGCACACCGGCTCGAGCGTCGGCGCAGGAGCTGATCCCCTATGCCGACGAATTGGCGCTGGTGGTGTCCGCGGACTACATCGATGATGCCGTCCGCATGTTCGACATCGACCTGTGCGCCGAACCCTACGTCGACCTGTGGGATGCGGGCCGGCCGTTGACCTTCCGCATCGTCGGTGTCGCGGCCCGGTTGCCGGCCGACGGCTACGACCGCTTCGATGCGATCATGCAGGCCGATGTCTGGCGCAACTGGACCTCGCGTGTCGGCAAGCCGGCACGTCCGGGCTTTTCCCGAGCGGCGGTGTATTTCGATCAACGCAATCACGGTACGGTGATCGATGCGCTGCGCGAGCGGGCATTCGCCTTCGACGAGGAGATCGTCTCCAAGTTCGAACGCTTGATCGGTACCGCCGCGACCTTGCGCAACACCTTTCTGGCCATGACGTGGCTGTCGCTGGTGGTGGCACTGATGGTGGCCGCAGGGCTCATCTGGAGCTATCTGAAACAGAATGCCAAGGCGATCGCCCTGCTGCGCGCTCACGGTGCCTGGGTGGCGCCGCTGGTGTCGGCGATTCCGTTCCAGCTGCTGCTCACCTACGCCTACAGCGTGGCGATCCTGGCGACGGCGGTCGGTGCCTGGAACCTGGCAGCCGGTTGGCAGCCGATCAGCGCCTGGGTTGCACGCATCAGCGATGGGGCGATGTCGATCGAACCGGTGCGGCGATCGACGTTGCTCCAGGCCGGAGAGCCGCTGGCGGTCACGCTGCTGGTCATGGTGGTGGTCGGATTGGCCAGCCTGGCGTTCTGGTCCGCCACCCACCCCAACCTGGCGCACGAGCTGCGCGATACCGAGTGAACTCTGGAAAAGGAGCCATGCAACGATGATCACAAGACCCCTTCCCGCAGCGCCGGTGCCGCGCCGCCACTTCGTGCGTCGAGGCGCGGCACTGTGCCTCGGCGCGACACTGGTAGCGTGTCAGACCCTGGGTGGCTGGAATCAGGCCTTGGCCGATTCGACCCCGCCGCGAATCGAGCACGAACCGGTTCGACAGATCGACCTGGGCGCATCGCTGAGCGTGCCGGCCACCGTGACCGACGACGACGGCGACCTGGACGGCGTCTTCCTCCACCTGCGCCTGCCGGGCAGCGAGCAGTTTCGAGCGCAGCCGATGTTCGCTCGACGTGGGGGCGAGTTCGTGGGTAGCGTGCCGACCGATGGATTCTCGCTCGACGACACCATCAGCTACTTCATCACCGCGATCGATGCGGCTGGCAACGAGGAGTCCGAAGGGTTCAGCTTCGACCCCTTCGAGGTCACCGTCGTGGCGCCGACGGCATCGTTGGCCACGGTCGAACCGGATGGCGGAAATCGGACGGTGTGGTACGTGGTCGCCGGGGTGCTGGCGGCCGGTGCGATCGCCGCCCTGGCCGGCGGCAGCAGCAACGGGGGCGGGGGTGGCGCGCAGTTCGGTACCCCCCTCGTGCTCGTCGATTGACGAAGGAGAACAACATGAACACTCGAATTCTCGATCGCCGCGTCACGCTGACGGCCGTCTTGGGCAGCGCCCTGCTGATCGGCTGCTCCGGATCCGATGAACCGGATGTCAACGTGCCATCCTTCCTGATGGAAGACGGCGATGAGCTGCAACTGCAGGGCACCCAGGCGATCAAGGACCGCCGGGTGGCAGCGATTCCCGACATGCGTCGCCAGGCTTGGTATCTGCGTGGCGAGACCATCGTCGACGACCGGGTTGCCCTTGAGGTGTGCCTGCCCTTCGATCCGACCGAATCGGTTTCACGGCCGGACCCGGCGATGCCGTCTAGTCGGGCCACGCTGCAGCCCAGCGCCCGCATCGTCAGCGATGCGGCCACCCTGATGCCCGAGGCCGAGTTCGAGCTGCTGATTCGATGGGCATCGCTCGGCGAACCTGGCTTGACACTCGACGCGGCCGTGTATTCGCTCAAGCGTGTCGAAGCCGCGCAGGATGCACCCGACACCGGTGTCCTGGTGGACTTCAACGGCAGTCGCAGCGCCGACGGTGCGCCAAGCGCGTTCCTGACCGGAACTCGCGGGGAGAACGTCAACGACCTGGTTGCCGCCTGCCTGGCGCAGGGGGAGCGTGTGTACGCCGAGCTGGGCGCTGACGACGTACCCGCTGATGTGCTCGACCGAGATGAAGACGGCTTTCGCAATCTGGTGGAATTCGGGCTCGGACTGAACGGCCAGCAGGTCCTCATGCCCGACCGTCCCACCGCCAACGCCGACAAGCTGACGCCGCAAGATCGCCAGGGAACCCTGGTGATCGCCGACACGCTCACCGACGGCATCCCGGCTCGCCTGCCGGAAACCCTCGCCGTGTCCGGCGAAGGTGAGGTCGGGCCCTTGCTGCCGTCCGTTCAACCGGCCGGACAGGATCCGATCGAACTACGGATCGCGCGAACCGAGATGGCCTATCTTCTCGAGGTCGACGGGGAAGGACTGGAGCAGGATGTCGGGTTCTCCTTCGAGCACGCGATGGGAGCAACCGACTGCCAGAACGATGGGGCAAGGCCTGACGGCGAACCCGTTCGCTGCGAGATCCTTCATGGTGACGCCCAGCCGTTCAGAGAGGTCAGGGTCCGGTTGTCATCGGGTGATCGCTCGTTCGAATGGGGCCCGTTCACGCTCGTGCAGCAAGCGGCGGCGGCCGAGTCGGGGCCGATCGCTCCCTCGCCGCAGAACAACCCGACCTTGTGACGAGCTTCGTGTGATCCCGATCGTGTCGGTCGGCAGGCCCGGCACCCTTTCCCGGTGCCGTGCCTGCCAGGGAGCCGCTGCACGATTCGACTCGTGCAGGGGCGCCGAATTGCGCAGAGGCTCCCTATGCCGTGTGGCATGGATCAGGCTCGCTCGAAGCGCAGCTTGTACTTGCAGCCTTCGTAGTTGAACTGAGCGTAGCCGAACGTGTAGCGGCCTTCGGGCGGGTCATCGCCGAGCCGGCCTTCGTAGGTCAGCCTGAAGTTCTCGAAGGCGGCACCGTCGCGGTGCGACTTCTCGGATTTTCTCGAGAACGGCACCTCGACACGAAAGTCGCCGGCGTCGCTGACGTAGGTGGTGAACACCTGGCGTCCGCCTTCCAGGTTTTCGGCCCAGGTGACCGTTCCCTGGTCGATCGCGAAACGCTGTCGGGTGGGCTTGCTCTCGCAGCGGACTCGCCAGGTACCGAAGCTTTGCCAGCTTCGTTGTCCGCCGTCGATGATGGCGACCCAGCTTCCGTCGTAGGTGCCGCTCAGGTCACGGTCCGCTTCGCGCACCTCGCTGACGCCGCAGGCGCTCATCAGCAGGACGCTGCTCGCCAGGGTGAGTGCCAGATATCGCATCGATCGTGGCCGGGGACGGGTTCGTGAAGGTTGCATGGTGTGAGTCGCCTTGTGGCTCGGGGGTGGAGGTCACCGACAGAGACACGCAGGGGCGCCGCGGGCCGATGGTCGATCGGTGGCATGGCTGCGCTTCATCACGCTCTGCCTGCCTAACGGACAGTGAACCCGGTTCGACACCCGCGCGCGTGATCCCTCCGGCCCACGCTCGTCGTGTCCGTCGACTCTGATGGGTCGAGGCGTTGCAGCGTGTCGCCCGGCGCTGCCCGACCGGACAGCCGTGCCCGTTGCACCCCGTCCGGGTACTCCGTCAGCCTTTCACGTGCACGGGCCGGTGATTCCCGGCAGCGCGATCGATGCGTCGCTCAGGATAGGTCGACTCGTTCACAGTTGCGTTTCGTCGGGCAGGGCGCTCGGCGGGCTTCGAGCGAAACGTTTGTCGCACCGATCGCCGCCGTCCGTTCCTTTGCGCATCGTGCGGGGTCATCGCCTCGCGCTCGTTCGCCACCCGCTTTCCCCGACAGGCCACGGAGTCCTTGATGAATTACACGCGTTTGATATCCGAGCCGGTTCATTGCCTGCTCGCCGTCGCCTGCTTCGCCGTGTTCGGTGCCGGGACGGCGTCCGCCCAGCAGGGCGCGGAGGGGCCGGAACTGCGGTTGTTCTCGTCCACCATCGTCGAGGACATTCGGCGTACCGGCGAGGCGGCCGCCACCATGGAGCTCGACGTCATCGGAAGCGTCGAGGCCATGGATCGGCAGCTGGAGCTCTACCAGGCCAGTGCCTGCGACGGCGCCGGTCAGGACCAAGGATGTGGCGAGATGCGTCGTCAGTTGACCGAAAGCTACGGTGCCATGCTCGACGCCATGGGCGAGGCGCTGCCGCAGATGGAGGACGCGATCGCGCGTAGCCGTGACGGCTTGCAGCAGTCGCTCGTCAGCCAGCTGGGGCGAGGTGCCAGTTCCACCGAGCTGATGACGCTGCTGCTCGATGACGGTGGCGGCACGGCGAGTAGCCGCCCCACCCGCAGCGACGGCAGCACGCGGCTGAGCGAGCGCTTTCGTCAGTACCACTCGCTGGTCGCCGGATCGAGCAATGGCACCCGCGGCGGGCGGGGTGCGTTGGCGGTGACGGCCGCAGACATCTACCTGGAAATGCAGGAGGCATCCGAACTGATCGCCATCACGCGGGACGAGATCGCCCGGGCACAGATCGCCAACGACATCGAGCTTGCCCTGCCCCGGCTGACGGACGAGATGGAGGCGACCGTGGAAGGGGTCAAGCGCGTCTTGTTCGGTGAGGGCGATGCAGCGGCCGCCACGGTGGCGACGCCGCCGCCGCGTACCGGAGACACGGTCGGTCCCGGCGACTTCGAGAGCGAACTCGAATTCTGATGCCGGCCTCGCCTCGCCGATCTTCCGTCCAATTCCTAGAACACGAGATGCCCACCATGAACCTGTCCTTCGCATCGGTACCCCGAATCGCCGTCGCCGCCACCTGCGCCGCCTTGATGCTGATGAGCGCGGCCTGTTCCAGCACGCCATCACGCGATCAGCCCGCGGTGGGCTGCGACGCGCCGCTCAGCCAGCGGTTGTCGCTGGCGATGGCCGAGGCGCGTACCCGCCTGGATGCCGGTTGCCGGGACAACTACGCCAGCCTGTTCGAGAAGCTGCTGATCGTCGGCGAAGGAGATCCGCAGCCGGAGAACAAGCGCGTGTTCAGCGAGTTCCTGGTCTGGACCAGCGATCGCGGATACATCAGCCCCTTGCAGGCGCGGCAGACCTACACCCGCTATTTCGGGACCAAGTTCGTCAGCGCGCTGAGCGACTACAACACCTGCGCCGCGTTCTGCCCGACCAAGGAGGAACTGCTCGGCGAGATGCGCTCGGAGCTGGGCGAGAAATCGCGTGGTCTGGTGAACGTCGTCGGCGATCGGGATGGATACGCACGAGCCAGCACCTTGTTCCAGGAGCTGGAACTGGTGATCAGCGCCACCTGCGCCGCCTGCGCTGCCCAGTAGGCGTCCGGCTCATCGATCCCGCCGCGCGTGGCAACCACGATGACGCATCGCCTGATCGGTTGGTGGCGGGTCGCAGGCTTTGCGGCGGGCCTGATCGTCACCCTGGGGATTGCCCGTTCACTGCCTGGCGAGGCGCCGATCACCGAGCCTGGCAGCGAAGCGATCGCGGTGGATGCCGCGTCGCTCGATGACGTTGCCGCAACCGACGGTGCGGTGGGCGATGAGGTCAGTGATGCGGTCGGTGATGCGGTCGGTGATGCGGTCGACGGGTCCATCGACGCCTCGGACGAGCCCGTGATCGCGTCCGATTCGGGCGCCTTGCCCGACGGCGTGGTCGGCGGTGAACCGGATGGGGCCCTGCCGATGTCCGATGCGGCCGAGCAGGACGCATCCGCCGCGCCGCCGCACGATCCGCAGCTGGCCCCCATCGACAACCGGCAGGTCGATCCTCGCTGGTCGCCCGTGTGGCAGCCGTTTCGCAGCCTGCGAACCGCGCAGGGCTTTGCCGACTACATCGGCGAGGCGACCGGCTTGCTGCTGCGCGTCTCGCCCCCCGATGACGATGGCGACTACGAGGTCGAGGTGTCGCACCGAACCGATGCCGACCACGCGGCTGCCATCGAACGAATCGTCAATGCAACCGGCTATCGCCCAGTGGAACGACCATGAAGGATGTTGCCGTGCAAGGTCGCGTGGTCGGCCACCTGGGATCGGGCCTGATCGCGGGCATCGGCCTGGCGCTCGTCATCATCGCCGCGTCGATGCTGCTCGGTGACGACGCCCCGAGCGCGCTGGCGTTTCCCGGCCTGGAGAGGGCATCCGGATGGATCCACGCGAACCTGCGCGGCTCGCTGTACCCGTTCGTCGGCATCCTGGTCCTGTTCGTCGTGGCGGTCGAGCGACTGCGGCACGCGCTGCAGGCCGGACAGCCGCTGGATGCGGTGGCCCAGGCCGAGTACTGGGCCGAACTGTGGACCAGCCTGTTCTTCGGTGTGGGTGTGATCTGGACCGCGATCGGCATGCGCAGCGCGCTGCTGGCCGGGCTGGGCAACCTCGACTCGTCGGTGGCCGCCGAGGTGGGCGCGTTCGCCATCCTGCGGCGGCTGGTGGACGGGGGGATCCTGCTGGCGCTGTCCACCACGATCGTGGGGGGCATCGGTGGCTACCTGATGCGTGTGCACAAGGGCTTGCGTACCGGTGGGTTGCTGCGCGCCCGCTACGCACGCGAGGCACAGGCCAGCGAGCACGCCGTGCTGTCACGGCTGGACGCCCTGGAGAGCCATCTGGGCGCACTGGTGGCGCACGCCGATCGCGGCGATCCTGTCCTGTCTGCGCCACGCTAGGGGCCCCCGATGTTGATCCCGAACGCCAACCCGCTGCTGTCGGCCAGTTCGGCGGTCGGGGACGAATCCGAGGCGCTGCAGGCCGATGTGATGCGCTTCGTGGCGATTCTCGGACTGTGCCTGATGGTGATCTTCGCGCTGGTGCAGAGCCTGCCGACAGCCGGAGAATCGCGCGAGGATGCGCGCGAGCGTGCCGAGGAGCGCTCTGCGCTGCTGGCCCAGGTTCGTCGGCTGCAGGACGAGCTCGCGGAGCAGGCCAGCCAGCTGGCCGAGCAGGCCGACGTACCGGCCACCGATCAGGCGTCGCTGCAGACACTGGCGGACGCCCTGCGTGCCGAGCGCGAACAGCGGGCGCGGTCGCGGGCCGACGCCGAGCAGGTCCGGGCGACGCTGGATCGGCAGCTCGATGAACTGCGTGCGAGCGCGGCAGGCCAGGCGGGCGAACTGGCGCGCAGCGAAACGGCTCGTCGCGCCGCCGAACGCCGCGCCGAGCAGCTACAGGCGCGGAACGATGCGCTGCAGGCGCAGCTGGCCGTCCAGCCCGAGCCTGCACCGCCAGATCCCGCGCCCGCACCGAACACCGCGCAGGAGGCCGCGCCCGAGATCGAACCGGACGCCGCGCCGCCAGCGAGCGATGTGTCGAGTGTCGCCGAGCCGCCTGAACAGGGATTCCGGCTGCGCTTTGCCAGCAATGCCGCGTTGTACGCGCTGGTGTCGCAAGGGGCGATCCAGGTGTTCGCGCGCGACGGCGAGCGGGGCTGGCGTCTGAGCGAGGATGGTCAGCGCCTGGTGCCCAGCGAGCTGCCGGGCCAGTTCAACGAGATGGCCGCCTCGACGATTCCGGCCCAGTTGCGCGCACGGCTGGATACCGTGGCGAGCCGCTCCACCGAGGTGACCTGGGGCGTGGCCCTGTCCTCATCGATGGCCGAATCGATCGCGGCCCGAATCAGCGGCGCCGAAGGCGGCACGTTGCTGATCCGCGAAACCGGCGAGGTTGACCTGCGCTGATCCGATCCGGCGGCGCGACCTGACAGGCCGACCTGACAGGCCGACCTGACAAGCCGACCTGACAAGCCGACCTGACAAGCCGACCTGTCCAGCCGACCCGTCCAGCCAACCCGTCCAGCCTGTGCAGCCCATCACGGATGTCGACGTGTTAGCCCGGCGTGCGCTGTCCGTTACGCTGGAAGGAATGCACAATGCGGATCGGCCCCCGATACCGCAGTCAAGGAGACGGTCGAATGAAGCTTTGGATGCACGTGGCGGATCGACTGGGCCGGTGCGCGCCTCGCTCGCGCGCAGCCCTGGTCGGCTGTTCCCTGGCGTTGTGCGTCTCGGGCGCCTGGGCGCAAGGTCCGGAGGTGGCGTTGGACGCCACCGAGCTGGTCGCCGACATCCGGCAGACGCGCAGCGTCGCCGAAGGCGTGGAAGAGGGCATGCAGCTGGCGCTGGGAAAATTGGCCGAGCACACCGAGCGCCTGTCCGCGGCCGGCTGCCAGGTCGGCAACGAGCAGGAGAACTGCCGCAGCATGCGCGGGCAGATGCGAGACGACTACCTGGTCCTGCTGGACGGTATCGAATCGCGGCTGCCGGTACTGCGCGAGTCGGTCGAGCAGGTGGTCGGCAACCTGGAAGCGCGCATGACGCAAGGCGGCGAGGCGAGTACCGAAGCGATGCAGGAAGAGATCGTCGGCGAGCGCAGCCGGTCCGGCGCCGCACGTCGACCGGCGCTGGCCGGGGTATCCGGTTCCCGATTGAGCGAGAGCCTGGGCAAGCTGCAGCAGCTCGTGTCCAGCGCCGCCTCGGGCCAGGTGTCGCTGCGTGCCATCCAGTCGGACCTGTACCTGGACATGCGCGAATCGCTCGACGTCATCGGGCACCTGCAGGCGGACATCGATCGCACCCGCATCCAGGCCGAGTTGCGCCTGGGCGACATGCAGGTGTCGAGCGAGCAGCTGGACACCACGGCCGACGTGCGCCGTCAGTTGTTCGGCGAGACGGATCGCGCGGTACCGGACGGTGCGGTCCTGCCGCCGCCGGACGAGGCCGACTACGTGAGTCCGATCGAGATGTGAGGCATTTTCGCGCCCTGTTCCGGCGCGCGATGCGCCGCGCAACGACCCCCACACCGATGGATCTGGCATGAGTTGGCGGCAGCGCTATATCGAGAACCGACAGTGGCTTGACTGGTACCGTCGGGAGTTCAAGTTCCGTGTCGGCCGCTCGTTCGACGATCCGGACGATGCCTGCTCGGCGGCCATCGAGACGATGCTGTTCGAGAAGCTGCCCGCGCTTGAACCCCGGCACCAGGCCAACCTGGATGCGCTGGTTCGCACCACCTACCGAAACGTGCTGCGCGATCTGGTGCGCGAGCATCACGGCCGCCCGCGCGCACCGGTCGAGATGCAGCGCGTCGGCGAACCGATCGCGCAGATCTACTTCCTGCACTGCATCCACCGCATGCCCAGTCAGCTGATCAGCGAGCAGTTGCGCCTGCCGTCCACGTCCGTTCTGGAGTGGGTGAACTGGTTGAAGGCGAAGAACAAATGCCCCAAGCGAACCCCCACCGTGAGCCTGAGCGGCGCCGATCCGGACGCGCCGATGCGCGAGATGGAGATCCGCGGCGACGAACGGGAAGACCCGGTCGGCGAGGATGTCGAGCAGGCTCAGCTGAGCGCCCTGGTGGCCATCCTGTTCGGGTTGTCGGACGAGAGTCCGGCGTCCGAGACGACCTTGGGCGAGTCCCTGCGACAGATCCTTCCACGCTTGAAGGCGGCCCTGGTGCTGTCGGACGAGGATCGCACGCTGCTGCGTCTGCGCTTCATCGAGGATCGATCGCCTTCGCAGATCGCCGAGGCGACCGGCATGAAGGTGCACACGGTACGGCGCCGGCACACCGCGTTGATCGAACGGATCGGCGACACCTTTCGACAACATCTGCCGGATCTGTGAGGGTCGGCGCGAGTGCACCCCGGAGCGTGTCATGAACACGAGCGATGACGATCGGATTCGCCACCTGTGCTTGGCGGCACTGGCGCTCGACGAGCCGGCACCGGCAGGCGGAGAGCGCCCGAGCCTCGACGAGCTCTGGGACTGGATGGCCGGACAGGTTCCCGAACCGCGTGCCACCCAGATCGGCGAGCACGTCGCCCGCGATCCGCGGGTGCACGAGCAATGGCGCGAGTTGCGCGATGCGCTCGAGGAGGACCAGGCGTCCAGCGCGGTGTCCGACGGGCATTCGCGCACCGAGCGCGACGCGCCACGACGCACCGGCTGGCTCGAATCGCTTTCCCGCTGGCTGAGCCCTCCGGTCTACGGTGGGGCGTTTGCAACCGTTGCGGTCCTGGGCATCGCGATCGGCGTTGCCCGGCAACCGCCGGAGCCGGACCTGTGGCAGGACTGGCAGGTGCTCAAGACGAGCGGCGTGCTCGAGGTCCAGCAGGACGAGGCGGCCGAGCTGAACGCCTTCCTGGTCGGCATGCGTGAACAGATGCGCCTGATGACCTTGCCGCTGACCGGGCCGCAAGGGCGTCGTCTGCCGGATCGCATCGAACCGTGCGGGGACAGCGACACCGCCTGTGTGCAAAGGCGAGAGGGGCTGCGCGAGTTGGGGCGTCTCAGCGTGCTGTCGCGCTTCGATTGCGTCCTCGACAATGAGTGGCGGCCCGAACGGCAGCGCCGCGCCGCCGAATTGCTCGCCGTGCTGGGCGAGCAGGGCTCGCTTGCCCGGTTGCGCGCTCCCTGGCAAGCGTGGGCGGCTGCCGATGACACGATAGCGCGCTGCAACGCGATCGATGAGCTGCTGGCGCGCGGATTGACCGGACTCGATGCCCATGTTTCCTGACCCTGCAGGAGGGATCAGCGGCATCGCGCGGCCGGTACGACGACGGCGCTGGCTGATGCCGAGCCTGTCCGCGTTGTGCCTGCCATTGATGCTGCTGGGCGCCTCGGCAGCGACGGCCCGGCCGGCCGACGTCACCGCGACGCAGGAGCAGACCCGCGCTGACTGGCAGCGCTACTGGGGCGAGGAGTCCTCGCTGGTGCCCTCGATCCGCTTTCCGCACCACGAGTGCTTCGAACAGGCCGCGTTGGCGCAGGAGCTGCCCGTCGGCCTGCTGCTGGCGCTCGCGCGCGGGGAATCAAACTTCGATCCGCAGGCGGCATCCCATGCGAACGCGCACGGTCTGATGCAGATCCAATGGCCCGGCACGGCGCAGGATCTGGGCTTTGCCAGCATCGCGGAGCTGGTCCAGCCGTGTCCGAACGTGGACGGTGGCGCTCGCTACCTGAAGATGCTGCTCGAACGCTACGACAACGACATCCACCTCAGCCTGGCGGCCTACAACTACGGCCTGGGACGTATCAAGCCTGGCACCGAGCGCATTCCGGATGGGGCGGCCTGGTACAGCGGCTACATCTACAACCACCTGCGCTACGTGCTCGAGAAGGCATCGCCGGCTGCGGCCCGGCCCGCGCCCAGGAACTACGAGGACGAGCAGCGCCTGACCATCCAGACGTTCGAGTCTCCCGAACGCGCGGAACGGTTCGTGGCCTTCCTGCGCGACAAGGTCCCGCAGGCGCGGCTCGATTGGTTCGACCGTCGCCTGGGCCGCTGGAGCGTGGACCTGCTGTACCAGGACGAGCAGGAACGCGAGCGCTCGGTGCAACTGCTCGAGAGCGAGGGCGGGTTCACGGTGCGCGAGAGCGAGCGATGAGCCATCGCGGGTTCGGGTCCGGCTGTGAGTCCGAGCTTGCGTGTCCGTTCGGCAAGGGGAACCGTCGGGCCGCCGCACCAGCGTGGTCGGCGCCCCTGAGCAGGAGAATCACCGCATGACCCGCCATCTCAGCACCTACCGCCGCCTTGTCGCCATCGGGTGGCTCCTCGTCTGCGCGCCGTGTGCGGCTGCCGGATTCGCCACCGATCGGCAGCAGATGCTCGAGGCGCTGCTCACCGACGCTGGCGGCGTGCGCACCAAGAGCCTGGGTGGCCCGGCAACGGCGCCTGGCACGGTGAAGGTGCTGCGCGAAGGGGGCCCGGGTGACAAGGGCGCGCGGGTGGTCGGCGTGGTGGAACGCCGCCCCGATGTGGCCAGCGTGAATCTGCGGGTCGAGTTCGCACACGACTCGGCCAGGCTCGATGAGCGATCCCGACGGGTGTTGCAGGAACTGGGCGCCGCGCTGGTCGACGATCGGTTGAAGGGCAGTCGCATCCTGATCAACGGTCATACCGATTCCAGTGGCGATGATCACCACAACCTGGACCTGAGCTTTCGGCGCGCGGCCAGCGTGCGCGAATTCCTGGTCGGGACGCTGGGCTTGCCACTCGAGCGACTAGCGGTGCAGGGGTTCGGCGAGGCGGTCCCGCTGAACGCCAACGCGGACGAGACTCAGCGGCAGCTCAATCGCCGAGTCGAGATCGAGCGTCGACCATGATCGGGGTGTGCCGGTCGGCCGGCCCGCGACGTCGGTGTCGTGCCGCGGGTACGGCCCTGGGGGCGTTCGCCGGCTTCGTGCTGTCGCTGTCGGCATCGGCCGATCAGACTGTCGAGCCTGACGAGACGCCGCCGACCCTGCTTGGCGTGTATGCCGAGAATCGCGAACTTGGTACGCCCAGCTACGTCACCGCCGACCTGGCGATGCTCGGCTACTCGCTGCTGTGGGAACGCACGCTCATGGACCTGGAGGAGGAGCGCCTGCGACCCGCGTTCGACGAATTCGTGGCCCGCCTGGACCAGCTGCTCGCCGCCCAGCCGAACGACGACCCGAACGACGACCCGAACGACGACCCGAACGACGACCCGAACGACGACAAGGTCACCCGGGCGAACGAGGACATCGTCGGCATCCTGGCCGCCTTGCTCGGTGGCGACCCGGGCCGGCTTTCCCAGGCGGCGTCGGCCGAGTACCACCGTGTGGTGGAGGCCGGCAGCATCGAGCATTCGCCGATCTGGTTTCGCACGCTGGACTACACCCAATACCTGCCGCGCGGTCGCTATACCGCCAGCGAGGAACTTCGTGGCTACTTTCGCGCCATGCGATACGTCGGTGGGCAGGTGTTCTGCGTACTGGCTTCGGAGGCGACCGGCGTGGACGAGTCCGCCAGCCGGCAGCTGACCCGTCAGGCGCTGCAGCTTACCGGGCTGATCCAGGGCGACGAGCGGCTGCGGACACTGCATGCGCAGATCGATGTGGCGCTGGAGTGGCAGTTCGGCGACTCACCCGAATTCGGTCCGCACGACTGGCTGATGATCGCCCGGGGCATCGAGCAGGAACGCGGCCAGGATGCGCCGGGCGACGACGATGCCGTCGCGGCCGAAACGAGCCTGCCCGCCCACGAGCGCGATGACGAATGGATCGATGCGTTCCAGGACCGGCTGCTGCAGCGATCGCGTGAGGATGGGCGACAGCCGCAGGTGTTCGATGCGATCGTGGAGATCGCCCGGCTGGAGCCGGGCATCGCGACGCAGGACGTGCTCACCGGCTGGCGGTTGCTCGGTGCGCGGACCACGGCGCGTGCCATCGCCCAGCAGCGCCTGCTGTATCCGAACACCGGTGCCTATACCGGCAGCGGTGAGCCGGTGCCGTTCGGACTCGGCCTGATCGGTGCGCAACCGGTCAAGGCGTTCCCGGTCGCCATCGAGACGTTGCAACTGATCGCCCAGGAGCCGCTGGACAGCCCGTCCGGCTTCGCGGTGGAGTCCGAGTTCGAGGGCTATCCGGAAGCGTTCGCCCGCGCCGCGGCGGACTGGCGAGGTTCCCGCGGAGCCGAGGCGCACCATGCCGCCGTGCTCGAGGCCGGGGTGTTTTCCTTGCAGGATCGCCCGGCGCCGGAACGCTACGCCTCGTTGCTCGCGTTCGATGCGCGCGAGCAGTACGCCACCCTCCTGTACACCCGGCAAACCCATTCGCCGATCGTCAAGTCCTTCCAGATGCAGGAGCCGGCCCGGCCCGGCGCCGATCTGGAGCCGGCGCCACAGTTGTACCTGGCGCTGGCGAGCGCGGCGCGGGCCCAGGCCCTGCGCAGCGGGGACGAGCGGTGGCAGGTCTACGCCTCCCACCTGGATCGGCTGCAGAAGCTCAGCTACCTGCGCCTTCGGAACGCACCCTTGAACAGCGACCAGCAGGCCTTCCTGAATCGCCTGGACCAGCTGCTCCAGGTCGACGGGGTCGATGACCGGCCGATCATCGTGGACGTGCACACCGACGCCGAGTCGGGACGGGTGGTGCAACGCGGTACCGGCCTGCCGCAGGTGCTCGAGCGGGGCGTGGCCCGAGGCGCGCGGGCGAGCTTCTTCGAGTTCAAGCAACCGTTGCAGCAGCGATTGACGCTTTCGGCCTGGCGCGAGCGATTGCTCGGCACACCGGTCGGCGACCTGGTGGGGGAGACATTGCGATGAGATGCGGATTGTCAGGGTGGCTGCTGGCCGGATCGATCGCGTTGTGCGGTTGTGCAAGCGCGCCGCAGGGCGCAACGGCCGGAGGCGGTTCGCTGGGAAGCTGGGTGGAGCGGGATCTTGCGCCTTACCTGAGCGATGAGTTGGCGAACAACCCGCGCTTTGCCGGCGCCTCGCTGCGCTTCGTCGCGCTGGACGGCGAGGAGATCAGTCCGACCATCGATGTGCTGTTGGACGATGTGCGCGACGAGCTGTTCAACGAACTCATCAGCGTGTCCGGGGTGGACCTTGCCTGGCGTCCGACCGCCCGGCCCGCGCAGCATCATCGAACGCTTTCGCAGATGGACTGTGGACGAAGGCGTCAGGCGACCCACTACATCGGTCTGGACCTGAGCGAGGCGATCGGTGGCCAGACGCGCCTGAAGGTGCGCGCGCTGGACCTGCAGGAGCGTCAATGGGTGAGCGGCTTCGGCCTGCGCTGGAGCGGTCGGCTGAACGGTGCACAGGCCGAAGCCGCCGCGGATCGACGAGTCGATCCCACCCTGCGCGGTCTGCGACCGTTGCCGTTCAGCGCCGATCAGGCGGATCTTGCCACCGGCTACCTGGCTCACAACCTCAGCTGCCTGTTGCAGGAAGGTGCGCCGAAGCGACTCGCGCTCTACCTCCAGGAACCGCCGGCCGATCGTCCCGAGTTCTTTCACACCGTCATGGCGATCATCGGGCGTTCGATGAACCGGTTCCGCGAGGTCGAGCTGGTGGATTCGATCGAGGCGGCCGATGCCGTCGTCGACAGCGAGATGGTCCGCATCAATGCGGACCTGTGGCAGGTGTGGCTCGGTGTGACCTACCGGCTGGACGGACGCCAGCTCAGTGGCGCGGACACGCCGGCCTATGTCGCGCTGGACGAGGCGGCCGTGGCTCGGGTGCGGCCACCGACCCGCCCGGTGGCCAGCGCACCGTCCGATCCTTCCGGTTCCGCCGAGGCGATGCCACCGGTCGGCACGCCCGCCTCGGTGCGCATCGCCGAGTTCGCCACCTGGGTACCGGCGCTCGGTGGTCCCTGCGATTCCCGCTCGCCCTGGGCGCAAGGCGAGCGACGCGCCGATGCCGATGAACGGTTCGACCGCGGAGACTGCTTCGCGTTGCAGGCAAGCGTGACCGGCAGCGCCGCCTTCCTGGTGACGCGCGCCGGTGAGGGCGGTTGGTACCGTCTGGGCCCGTCTTCCTGCGCCACGACCGATCTGGGGAGGGGCGCTCAGGGCTTGAGCGACCTGCGCTTCCCGGCCACCGGCGCCATGGAGCTGACCGGCACCGGCGAGAGCGAGTCCTACTACCTGATCGCGACCGACAACGCCGAGGCGGCCCGGCGGGTGAGCGCGATCGTCTCGCGATTGCCCGACGGATGTCGCGACGGCGTCGGCGAGCCGCGCTCGCCGCTTGGCGCGTTGATGCGCGCGGCGACCGAGCGCGATGGTCGGATCCTGTGGCGCCGGCTCGACGTGAAGCGTCGTTCCTGATGCGTCGCGCAACGATTTCACCGACCCGGAGAGGGCGCATGAACACCTGTCGAACGATGCTGGCCGGCGCGGTGCTGCTGGGGATGTCGGTGTCGCAGGCCGATGCCGCCGACCGTGCCCTGCTGATCGGTGTCGGGAACTACCGCGATTCGACGATCGGCGATCTGCCCGGCATCGATCTGGATCTGGGCATCATGCAGCGGGTCGTGCAACGGCTGGGCTTCCTGCCCGCCAACACCCGCGTGCTCAGCGATGAGGAGGCGACGATGGCCGCGGTCGAGCGCGCGATGAGCGAATGGCTCGTCGATGATGTCGACCCCGACGATCGGGTGCTGATCTACTACAGCGGGCACGGCACCCAGGTGGCCGATCGCAACGATGACGAGGCTGACGGGCTGGACGAGGTGCTGGTGCTGCACGACTTTTCGCAGAACGCCGAACAAGGGGCCAGCGGTGCCCTGGTGGACGATCGCTTCTACGAACTGCTGGCCGACATTCCGACCGATGATGTGCTGCTGATCGTGGACGCCTGTCACAGCGGTTCGGGCTACAAGAGCATCCTGGGTTCGTTGACGGGGGCCGAACGGGGCACCACGAAGTCCCATCCGGCGGCGGTCGTCGCCAACGGCGCCAGCGACTCGTTCACCCGTCAGGACAAGGGCTCGGAGGTGCGGTTCGCCGCCCTGATGGCCTCGGACGACGATGAGCTGGCGATCGCGACATCGCGCGGCAGCATGTTCACGCTGGGCGTGGAGCACGCGATCGAGCAGGCGGCGATGGGCGGCGATCCGATCACGCCGCGCGAGATCGTGGTCAGCGCCACCGCCTTCATCCAGAAGGCGCTCGCCGACTCGCCGCAGAGCCTGTTCGCACCGCAGCTGGGCGGTAGCGACGAGCTGGTGGACAAGCCGATGAGGCTGGCAAGCGGCAACCCGGACCGCGATGCGCTGGAGGAGTTGATCGCCGGCCTGGACACGCTGCAGGTCAGCACCGACAAGCCGGTCTACCGACTGGGCGAACGAACGCTCAAGATCAACGTCGAGGTAGCGAGCGCAGGGTATCTGAACGTGCTCACCGTCGACCCGGCCGGGGTGTCGGTGGTGCTCTATCCGAATGCGTTCAATCCGGACAATCGGGTGACACCGGGCAAGCTGACCCTGCCGACCGAGCAGATGCGTTTCGATCTGCGCGCCGACGGTCCCGTCGGCGAGCACCTCATCGCGGCCATCTGGACGCCCGACCCCCTCGACCTGTACCAGGCGGGCTTCGGCGAGCGCGACGCCCAGGGCCAGCTGGTCCAGCCGTTGGCCGAGTTCAGCGAGTTCGGCAGTCGTGCCTTCAGCGTGGTGCAGCGCGACAGTGCCCGGCCGGTTCGCGCGGGCAGCACGTTGGTGGAGATGGTGCCATGAGCAGAACCGTCGCTCGGCTCGCCTGCGCGCTCGTGCTGAGCGTCGTCGCTCAGGCGTCCCTGGCCGCGGATCGTGCGTTGCTGATCGGCATCGACGACTACTCGGGCAGCCGGGTCGACGCGCCCGACGGGCGGCAGGCAACCATTCGCGACCTGCGCGGTGCGCTCAACGATGTCCAGGCGATGAGGCGCCTGCTGGAGCAGGGCTTCGATGTCGCACCGGAGGCGATCCTGGAGCTCACCGATGCGCAGGCGACTCGCGAGGCGGTACTGCAGGCCATCGACCGGTGGCTGATCGAGGGAACCGAACCGGGTGACCGGGTGTTCCTGCATTTCAGCGGTCACGGCTCCCAGGTGCGCGATCGGGATGGCGACGAGCGCGACGACGGGCTGGACGAGGTGCTCGTGACATCGGATGCGCGCTGCCGGACCGATCCGTCCGCCCGCCGGATCGTCAGCTGCGAGAACGTGTTGACCGACGACGTGCTCGGTGAACGCCTGGATCGACTGGTCGGGCGGCACACGCTGGTCCTGATCGACTCCTGCCATGCCGGTACCTCGACGCGCAGCCTGTTCGATGCCGGTACGCAGGGGACACGCCTGGCGTCCTTCGATTTTACCGGCGACAGCGCATCGCGGTCGTTCAAGGGCGAGCTGGCCGCGCCCGGCACGACGCGCGTGTCGATGGCCGGACTGGTCGATCAGGCACCGGATCGGGTGGCCCTGTTCGCGGTGGCACCCGGTCAACTGGCCGCCGAGATCGCCGACGAGAACCAGATGCCGGTCGGCCTGTTCACCGATCGCCTGGTCGATGGCATCCTGGAGCGTGACGCGGACGCCAACCGGGACGGCGAGGTCTCGTTCGCCGAGCTGCTGACGCACGTCAAGGGAGAATCGAGTGACTATTGCAAGACCTACCCCGGTCACGCGGCCTGCTCGGCCGGTGGTGTGAATCCGCAGGCGCAGATCGATCCTGCGCTGTTCGCCAGCGACGTGCTCGGCTTCGGCGCCCGGGCCGCGCTGCCCGGGCAGCCCGACGGGCGCGAGAACGACGCCGCGCCGGACAAGGGGCGCCCGCTGGCCGAGCAGGCGGCCGTCGGGGGAGCGGCGGGTGACGACTCGGTCCAGGCCGACGCGCTCAGCGCCGCGCTGCCGCTGCGCAATGCGGCCAACCTGCGGGTCGGTCTGTCGCCCACCACCCGATTCACCCTGAACCAGCCGATGACCATCGAGATCGCGGCCGAGCGCACCGGACTGCTGATCGTGATGGATCGCAACGCCGATGGCGAGCTGGTCCCGTTGTACCCCAGGCCCGGTGTGACACGCGAGCCGCCACGCCCGGACGGCCGACCGTTGGGCTGGGTGCGCGCCGGGCGCTCGGTGTTGATGCCCGATGCCTACAGCGGTGAGCAATGGTTGATGCAGGAGCCGCTCGGCAGCGGCAGCATCATCGCCGTGCTGGCCGAGGACTTCGCCGACGTGCGATCGGTGGTCGACGGCCTGGTGTCGGCGAGCGCCGACTTCGCCCCCCTGTCCGGTCCGCAAGCCTGGCTGGGTGCCCTGTACGCGGCGTTGGAGCGCGTCGTGCCCGATGCGTCCGGGCAGGGTGCGCCTCGCTCGGCTCGCTGGTCGATCGCGACGATCGACTACACGGTGGTCCCATGAGCGCCCGGTCTGGTGGCACCCCATGGCTCGCGGCGCTGGCCGGCCTGATCGGCCTGACGGGCGGCCTGGTAGGCGGCTTGGCGGGCGGCTTGGCGGGCGGGGTGATGAGCACCATGGCGCAGGCCGATGATCGACCGGGCACCGCGGCCGGATCCGATGCGTGCCACCGCCTGTTCGATCCGGTCCTGGCCCGCCAGGACGCGCAAGGGGTCGCCGAGCGACTGCAGGGCGCGGAGGCGGCCCGGGTGTGCGAGTGGAATCAGCGGGAGTTCGCTCGGCTGCAGGCCACCCGGTGGATAGCGGCCGACGCGGACGAGCAGGCAACCGCCGGGCGAATCGAGCGTGCACAGGCGCTGCTGGACGGCGAGGGTGCCACCTCGCTGCGCCTGGCCGCCTGGTGGCGCGTGAACGCGGTGCTGGGCGAGATCGCCAGCGTGCGTCATGACTGGCACGAGGCGGCCGTGCAGTTCGGTGAAGGCTATCGTCTGGCCGTCGATCAGCTGAGTCCGCCGGATGGACTGCCCCCGCCGCACGTCGAGGATCTGCAACGCGCCCTGTTCGATCGGGCCAGCGAGGCGATGCTGCTCAGCGGGGACCTCTCTTCGGCGATCGCGCGCAGTGGGGCCGGCACCGGCATCCTGGTCAGCCGCGGCCCCAAGCCGCACGCGGTTCCGCTGCCGGTGCAGTTCGAGTTCGACCGAGCCGATCTGGCCCCGCAAGGGCAGGAAGCGGCGACCAGGCTGGCGGCGTTCGTTCGAAAGCGTGCCCTGCCGACGCTGGAGATCATCGGCCACACCGATCCGAAGGGAGAGGCGGACTACAACCGGGACCTGTCGCAACGGCGGGCGTCGACCGTGGCCCGCTCGATCGAGGCGGCGTTTCGCGCCGCGGGGCAGGCTCCCCCCACCATCACCACGCGCGGGCGCGGCGAGGACTGTCCGGCCGTGCTGTCGGATCCGGCCCGGTACACCGAACCGCAGCGGCACGCCTTGTACCGCCGCGTTGAAATCGTGCTGGATCCGTCGGCCTCCGCCTCGCGCGTGGTCTGCGGGCAATCGGTCGGACGATGAGCACGCGCCGATGGCCCCGCGCGGTGGCGATGCTGGCAGCGATCGCGGCGTTGTGCTCGGCGGTGCCGGTGCAGGCGCGCGAGTTGGCCATCGTCGTCGGCATCGATCGCTACCGCCACGGCAGCGCCACCGGTGGGCCGGATCGGTTGCAGGATCTGGAGGGCGCCGAGAACGATGCCCGCCTGCTGGCGCGCACGCTGCGCGGCATCGGGGTGGAGCTGCCACCCGAGCGGGTGCTGATCGGCCGCGAAGCGACCGCCGATGCCTTTCGGCGGACGTGGGATGCCCTGCTGCAGGATGCTCGTCCCGGCGACGGCATCATCGTCACGTTCGCCGGGCACGGTGGCCAGGAACGCGAGGCCGGATTGCCCTACGACGAGTCCGATGGGTTCGACGAGACGTTGATGTTCTGGGACTTCTCGCCGGAGCGTCCGTCGGTGGGCCGCATTCGGGACGATGAGCTGTTCGCGATGCTCGAGCGGGCCAGCGCGCAACGAATCACCTTCGTGGCCGATTCCTGCCATGCCGGCGGGCTGACCCGATCCCTGGACCGCACGCTGGGGCGATCGCGGCAAGGCGGCACCTGGGAGCTTCCCGAGACGGTGGAACGCATGCCGGCGGCGGCCAAGGCCGACGACTGGGAGTCGCTGCGTCACGTGACCTATCTGACCGCGACGGCGGACGAGAGCAAGCTGATCCGCGAGATCCTGCATCGGCAGCGGCCGCACGGGGCCTTGAGCGTCAGCTTCGCCGCCGGGATCAGCGGCGCCGCGGATCGCGACGGCGATGGTGTGGTGGTGCGCCGCGAGCTACAGGATTTCGTGGCCGCCCGGGTCGGGCAGCTGTCGGCCCGCACGCAGACGCCGGGCTTCAGTCCACGCAGCGGCCTGGACAATCCGGAACCCCTGCTGATACTGGACCGCGAGCCGACCGAGATCGTGGCCGATGGTCCGTCGCAGGAGGAATCGGGCGAACGGGTGGCCAGCGCGGACGCGTTGCCCATCAGCGTGATCGGGGGGGCACCGCCGGAAGCGATCAGCGGGGTGACGCAGGTTGCGGTGGCCGAGCTGCAATTCGACATCGCCGAGCGGGAAGTGGTCGTCTACCACGGCACCGACCAGATCGCCCGTTTCGCCCGTTTTGCAGATCAGGCGGACCAAGGCGCCGAGCCGAATCTGGCACCTTGGCGCTCGATGATCGGCAAGTTCCGGCTGGTGAACGCGATCGATGCGACCTACGATCGGGCCAAGGGGCCGGTGCGGATAGCGGTGCAATGCGACGTGAAGGACTGCAACGAGACGCATGCCGAGGGTTCGGTGCTGAGCGTCGACGTGCATCCGCCGATTTCCGGTGGCAGGCACCTCGTGCTGTTCAACCTGGCCGGTATCGGTCGGGTGCAGCCGCTGTACCCGTTGAACGACAAGCGCGACCCGAGCGTGCCGACCGAACTGCCCTTCGAGGTGGAACTGACCGCCCGTCCACCGTTCGGCCGCGATGACCTGATCGCCGGGTTCTGCGAGCAGCGGCCGGTGCGGCTGCGCGCCTTGCTCGCCGACACGATCGATGCTCCCGACCCGGCCGCCTTCCTGAGGCTATCGACCGAGTACGATTGCCAGTGGGGACGCTACCCCTTGTTCACCGGTGCCTGATCGTGGTTCAAGGCTCATGAAGGGCATTCGCCCACGGCGGCACGCGATCCGCTCGGTGGCGCTCATGCTCGCCGGCCTGGCCGGCTGCTGCGGGTGCGCGGCACAGGCGGAAGAGAAGGCCCTCTACGGCAAGGACGATCGTATCGAGGTCAGCGCCGCGGACGCCGAGCTGCGAAGCGCGGCCCGGTCGGTAGCCGCCCTGTTTCAGAGCGATGCGTTGGATCGCTTGCCCGGCCGCGGCTGGCGACTGCCCGAGGAGGCCGTCGGTCCGAAGAGCAACTGGTGCCCCAGCGAGCGGTTCGGCGATCAACCCGGCGGCGCGCTCTGTACCGGGTTCCTGATCGGTCCGGACCGCATCGCGACGTCGGCGCATTGCATCCGGGCCACCGCCGACCGGTTCGCGCCCGGTGTGGCGTGTGGCCAGGCCCGCTTCGTCTTCGACTATCACGTCGATCATCGCGGACAGGCCATGACCCGGCCGACGCCCGATCGCGTCTACCGTTGCGAGGCGGTCCTGGCGGGTGAGGGGAATCGGGCCGGCGCCGATTGGCAGGTGGTGAAGCTGGATCGGCCGGTGAGCGAGCGCGCGCCGCTGCCGGTGCACGACGGTGATCCGCTACCGGTCGGTACCTCGCTGGAAGTGATCGGTCATCCGAGCGGACTGCCGGCGAAGATCAGTGCCGGCGGGCGATTGGTCGAACAGCGCGATGCCGGCTACTTCGTGACCGACCTGGACACCTACCAGGGCAACTCGGGATCGCCGGTGCTGGCGCGTGTGGATGCACGTCGCACCGTCATCGGACTGCTGTCGCGCGGCGCGCGGGACTTCGAGACCCGATCGTCCGATGGCGACACCTGCGAGGTCAGTCGGGTGTGCGACGTGGCCAGCTGTGGCGGTGAACACGCCACCTGGGCGGGGGCCTTCCTGGAGCACGCCCGTCGTGCGCGCGGCGACAGGCCGCGGTAGACAGGATGCAGGCAGGTAAACTGGCCGGACCTTGCGAACGGGACACTTCGATGGGACGCTACCGACGCTGGATCGCGGTCTGGGCGTGTGCCGCGACCTGCCTGCTGTCGGCCGCCTGCTCCGACGGCGATGGCCAGGGATCGCAGGTGGACGATGGCGGTCCGCGCATCGTCGGCCAGGTGCGCGATCAGCTCACCGGAGAACCGATTCGGGACGCGACGTTGAGCACCGATCCGCCGACCGAGCAGGACCTGACCGATGTCGATGGTCGGTACACGCTGCGCGGCACGGCAGGCGATGGTGGTCGATTCCGCATCCTGGCCGATCACGTCGGCTACCTGGCCGCTCACAGCGATGTGGCGGTATCCGATGGCGAGATCAAGCAAGCGGATTTCACGCTGACCCGTGAGGCCAGCGGCCTGGTGACCAGCGTGTCGAGCCTGCAGATTCCGTCCGATGCGTCCAGCCGCACGTTCCGTCTGACCAGCACCGTGAGCGATCTGGACTGGTCGATCACCACCACCGAGACCTGGCTGGTGCCCGAGCCGCGCCAGGGCCGGCTGTCGCGCGGGGAGATCGCCTTCGTGACCGTGTCCGCCAGGCGCAGCGAGTTGCAGGACAGCGAACGGGCCTCGGCCGAGCTGATCCTGAACGCGGTCGGACTGGATGGTGTCGTGATCGACGTGCTGGTCGATCCCGCCGCCGATGCGACCGGCGCACGTCAGTCCGACTGTCGTCTGCTCGATATCCTTCGCGTCGGGTTCGAGGAGTACGAGGCGCCACTGGTACGCTTTCCGGCCACCGCGCGGTTGCCGTTCGACCAAGGTCCACGCTTCATCGAGCTTCCCGCCGAGGCCTTGTTCGATTCGTTCATCGTCGATCAGCCCGGCGATGTCACGATCACCCATGTGCAGGGCGGTCTGGCCGCCACCACGCTCGAGCTGTTCGAGCTCGATGCCGACGGCGTGCGTCGCGTGCTCGGCCGAAACGCCGGGCTCAACGATACCGTGCAGCGGGCCCGCGTGACGCAGGGGCTGGTGCCCGGCGTCTATTGCTATTCGCTGGCGGGCACCACCGGGCCGTTCACCCCGGTGGCCAGCTTGTTCATGCAGCTCGATTTCGCCGAACTGCCTTGAGCACCGTCCGTCGTCGCCAGCGGGGCAGGGTTGCCAGGGGCCCGAGGCCAGCGCGCAGCACACGCCTCGTTGCCGGTGCCGCGCTGCTGCTGTGCGCGATCGTCGGTTGCAGCGATGGTCGTTCGCGATCCGATGGCGATCAGGTCGAGGGAGCCGGTGGCGAACGACTCGCGTTCACACCGCGTTCCGTCGCCGCACTGCGCGGATTGGGCACGCTGCGAATCTCGGTGAGCGTCAATGGCGAGATCGTGCACCAAGGCCTGTGGAGCGCGACGGGTGAAGGGACGCTGACGCTGAGCGCCGACCGGTTCTCGCGCACGCAGAACGATGTGGTGGTCGACTTCACCCTTCAGCGATCGCAGGATCCGGCACCGCGACGTATCGCCCGCGCCGAGTACGCGCTCGATCGGGCGATGCCCGGCGATCGGGTCGCGCTGTCCGGTCTGGTCTACCGCTACGACGATGCCGACGGCGATTCCCGCTTCGACGTCCACGAACTGGCCGTGCGGCCGGACGACATCGATGGCGACGGGCTGTCGAACGCCGATGATGCCGACTCGGACAACGACGGGTTGGCCGACGGCGTCGACGTCACGCCCTATGGTGAGGGCCGACCGGCGGCAGCGGACACCGTGGGCGAGCCGATCACGCTGCGACTCGACGACGGCACCGAAGCCACGCTCACCATCGATGCCCTGCAGGGCGATCGCAGCGAACTGGTCCACCTGGTCGACACGATGGGCACGATCGCGCTACACGCACCGCCGGGTTGGCCAACACCGCTGCCCGTCCTGCAGCCGACCGGGTGGACCGCCTTCACACTGCAAGGGCGCACCGGTGGTCGCTGCCCGAACTGGCGCATCGCCGTCGACGCCAGCGCCTTGCGCAGCACCTTGTCGCGAACGGCCTTGCTGTACTTTCGCCGGCCGGGCGAGGTGGCGCATCTGGCCCCCTTGGGAGCGGAATCGATCGCGGACCTGGGAGCGTACGGCGAGGTCGCCGCAGCGGGCGGTGACCGTTACGACGACGCACTCAGGATCGTGCTGGTGCCGGCATCCAGCGTCGGCTGGCTCGAGCTGTCGACCCAGCGCGACTTCGGCGGCGAGCGTTGCGCGATCAACCTTGCCACGCCCAGTCGCTTCAGCGTGCAGGGCCCGGCGCGAACGCCCTGAACGACATCGGCTAGTCGTCGGTCGCCAGGATCGCCGTCAGCAGCCCGGGCATCCGGAAGGGTGTGTCGCCAAGCTCGGACCAGGGGAGCGTCAGCGCAACGATGGCCTGGGCCGGCTCGCCGATGATCACATCGACCGACTCGGGATCCCCGTTGTCGGCTGACAACTTGATTCGGTTGCCTTCGCTACCCGATACGGAGAGCTCGAGCGTGCCGATGGTGTGCGGCCCGTCCGCGGCCACGCTTCGCAGTGCTTGCGGCTCGCGCTGAGGTTCCAGGCGAACGCTGGTGGCGAGTGGTCCCGTGGCACGCACGATGGTCGCCGGTTGAGCGATCCACCAGCGATCCGTTCCATCGCCCGTCGCATCGCGCAGCCGTTCGAAGGTGGCGCCGGGCACGGTGATCTCGGTGCTGTGCCGCACTGTCTCGGCGGTGATCTGCAACAAGCCGGCAAGCGTCGGCTCGATCGCACCGGGTTGGAAGACCAGTTCGGTGTGTCGCAGGTTCTCGATGAGCATTCGCGCGTCGGCTCGATCACCGCGGGTATCGTGCTGCTGTTCCACGCTGCCCCAGAGCGCACCGGAACGCGTGCCGAGCAAGCTGATGGACAGGGCGTCGGCCGTCAACCGGACGCGCGCGGGTGAGCTGCCATCCTGGGTGCGCCCTTCGACTCGATACTCACCGTTGTAGTACCGATCGGCGATCAGGCAGGCGTCGAACACGAAGTGTCCGTTCCAGCCACCGGCCGGACCGGGTGTGGCCAGGTAGCGCCCGGCGCCCGGACAGCGATGAGCACGTGCGTGATCGGCGCCCTCCGGCACGTCCAGGCGCTCCATCGGCAGAGCGCCACTGGCCAGGTCTCGCTCGATCTCGAACAGCTTGTCCAGGTCGCTCAGCAGCGAGTCGATGCGCAAGCCGGCCGAGACCGCTGTCAGCACATCCGCCACGTTGTCAGGCGTGAGCTGGGCGAGACCGTTCAGCTCGGCCAGCGGGTCGATGGCGATCGGGGGATCGTCGCGCTCGCTCGGCGGACCTTCAGGGTCGGGTGGGCCGTTCTGCCCGCCATCCGGCACCGTCGGCTCACCGCCTCCGAGGGGAGGGGAGGTCGGCGTGCCGTCTGACGGGGCCTTGTCAGCATCGGTGCCACCACAGCCGGCGAGCATCATCACGATGCCGAAGGCGGCCAGCGCAAGCGGCAGCCGAGTAGCGTTTCCCATCCGACGTCCTTCCGGTTCGGTATCGAGACCCGAGTGTCCCGATGCGGCCGGCGATCAGTATGCCGATCCGCGAGACGGCCAGGGCGGCGAGATGCGTGCGCGCCGCCTCACTCAGTCCTGACGAAGGCGTCGGCATAGGAGGACAGCACGCCGATCAGTCGTTCGAGCGTGCTCACGTGCGTTGCCAGGGAGGAGATCTCGGCGAACAAGCGATCCTGCAGTGCCTGGCCAGCGCTTCCGCGAGCCTTTTCGGTGACGATCTGGCGCTGCGCGGCCAGGTTGTCGATCGCCCTGTCGCGCTGGGCCTTCGCCCAGGCCAGATCGATGCGGGTGGCCTGATGGGCGGTGTCGATCTCGGACGGACTGGGTAGAGCGGAAATCGGTCTGGACAGCAGCGATGCGTAGCGCAGCCGGCCCGCATCGGTGACGCGCAGCATCACGGCATTCACGTTGGCCAGTTCGCGGTTCAGGTTCCGGGTGACCAGAGTCTCCTTTTCCAGATGATCCGTGGCGCTGGTCGATCGACGGCGTCTGAGTTCCAACGACACTCGCGTGGTGCAGTCGCCAGGCATGACGTTGGCTTCTTGGCCTGGCACGGCATGGCCCTTGACGATGTGGTCCGGCCGCGCGGGCAGCCGGTTGTCGAACTCGATGCCGGCGACCGACGTGTCAGCGCAGGCTTGCAGTATCGTGTCGGAGACGATGGGGTAGACGACGGAAGGGGGGGTGACCGGCGGTGCGGTGGCTGCTCGCTCGATGCGGGGCGGGGTGGCGTCCGGCGGCGGTGGGCATCGGGTCGCCAGCGAGCACCCGCTCGACACGAGACACACGAACGACAGGCCAAGACCCGTCGGGTGGTGCACGCGGACAAGCCTTGGCGACCGGGTACGGATCATCGATGCGCGATCGCGAAGGAGATAGACGTTCTGACGGACATGTGGCCCGTCCGGTCCTGACGCGCTCATCGGTTCGGGCCGCCGGGCAGGCGAACGACCGCGCTCGTCATGACATTGCTGTTTGGCAATGGTTTTTACGGCCGGAGTCCGAATGCGCTCGATATCGACGGGCGGGCGCGTCACGGCGCGTCTCGCCTGTTCCCACGGTCACGCACGGCCGGATGCCGGTGGAAGATGACGGACTTGGCCCGCGCGTGCGCGTCACCGGTCATGACGCGCCGGCCCCGGACGCGGCAATCGCACCGCCAGTCGGTAAGATGCATTGCGAGTGCATCGTATCGAAGGGAGCCGTATCGGTGAGCAAGCCCCAGGCCTCGCAGCACCCCGCCGAGATCGGCTGGTACGAGCCCTTTCGCCAGCAAGCGCGTTACCACGAGCAGTATCGGCGCTGGTTCTTCGCTCGCGACTTCCGGTTCGCGGATCCCGAGAACGTCTTTCGCGGCGCGCTGATCGCGCTGTTGTACGACAACCTGCCGCGCAAGACGGATCCTCCCCCGCCCGGCAAGGAGGAGGCGTACGTGATGAAGAGCTTCCAGTGCGCGGTGTGGGACCTTCACCGCAAGGAGTTCGGGCGCGAACGGCCGCCCAAGTGGATTCGCGATCTGGGTGACGAGGCGATCTCGATCTACTGGTCGGTCAAGGAGGGGGTTCCGGTCAGCGAGCTCCTCACGGGATCGACCTTGCCGCCCGAGGCGATACGGCGAATGGTGACCACCATCAAGGCGCGGCCGCTCGCACCGATCCGCCCGCTGCTCGAGACGCTCGAGTATCCGGATACGGGAAGCTATCGAACGGAGGTCGAATGGGGAACCGAGGCGGCGCTCGATCCAGTCGGTGAACGGGCCGAGGCCGAGGAAGTCGCGTGCATCGTCGGCTTTGCCATCGCGCCGGTGACCATGCTGCCCGGATACACCGCACGTCTGGGTCGCAACGCGCGTGCCCTGGCGGTCCGGCTGCGCGAAGAGCTGGCGCTCGACGCGATGGATCGTGCGCTGGTCAGGCATTGCCTGGCCGAGCGGACCCAATCGCTGGGCGATATTCCGGCGCTGTTCTGCCGACCGAGCCGGCAGGTACGGCGTCGCCGGGACGAGCTCAAGCGGCTGTTGCCGCGCGTGCTGGCAGACTACGGGCTGAGCGATGCGGCGCTCCGGGATCCCGACATCGCCGATTGCCTGCACCCTTCAGGGCCGGGCGCGCTGTAGCGCGGCAGGAGAAGCTTCCCATGACGCGATCGACTCAGGAGGCGCAGGCCGCGCGATTGATCCGCTCGGCTGCGGCGATCGATGTCCCCGTCAGCCGGGTCGCACCGCCGCCGGACGATGCGGAGATCCGGCGCTGGGTGGAAGGCGCACTGCCACGCGAGCGTATCGACGAGCTTGCCGAACAGGCGCTCGATGACCCGTCGCTGATGCGTCGCTGGCACGCAGCGTCACGACAGATCACTCGCGCACGACAGGGCCGGTTCGGCGTCCTTGTTCGAACGCTGCGGCGTGCGATCGTCCGGCTGCCCTCGCCGCTGATGCTGTCCTCACCGGTCGTGGCCGCGCTGGCGGTGGCGGGCGTGGCGGTCGCGCTGTTCGTCACGGTGCCCGAGCGATCCACCGTGCTCGGCGTGTCCGGCTGGGAGCGCGGGGGTGAGTTGAAGGCGGCCGTCGAGATGCCCGTGCCCGACGATCGTGCGGAGCGGCTCGCGCTGTTGACCGGTATCCGATCGGCAGCCCACCCGGGCGCAGGCACCGAGGAAGCGTCCGAGGATCGATTAGTCGAGCAACACTGCGATCCGAACGACACCGGGTGTCCCGAACGTCGGTCGGCGCTGCGGGCAACCGGTCAGCTGGCTGCGCGGGTGGACATCGGTTGCAGGACCGGCATCGGCGTGGCGGGTACCGACACCGACCAGGCCGCTCGCCTTCTCGAGGTTCTGGTGCCCAGCCCGGCGGCGGCCACCGCGACGTCGCCGCTTCGACGGTGGGTGGCAAGCTCGGACGATCTGGTGCGCTGCGCGGCCGCAGCCGATCTGATCGACCGTGCTCGCGCAGCGCATGACGGTGCGCCCCGTTGAGAATCCCGTTCGGCCGTTCTCACCGCGCAGGCGTTGCCGGCGCCGTGCTCTTGCTGGTCACGGCGGTCGCCTCGGGAACGAGCCTTGCCGAGGACCTCAATGCCGGCGATCCGTTCGTGACCGATACCGCGGACATCATCGATGGCCTGTTGCGCGAGCCGCCATCGCCCGCACTGCCGTCCGGTGTTCGGGCACGCGCCATCGCCCACCCCGAGGCGCTGAACAGCGTCAACCTTCGGGTGCGGTTCGATACGGGCTCCGCGCGCTTGAAACCCGAGTCGATCGGCCTGCTCGATTCGCTGTGCGAGGCCTTGATCGATCCGCGATTGCGCGACCATGCGGTCCTGGTGGCTGGACACACCGATGACACCGGCTCGGACGCCTTCAACCTGGCGTTGAGCTTGCGCCGCGCCGAATCCGTGCGCGACTACGCGGTGAAGGTTCGCGGCCTGGACCCCGCGCGGTTCGTGGTGCACGGCTTTGGCGAACGGTCACCGTTGAATGCCAACGCCAGCTCGATTCAGCGCGAGGTCAATCGACGCGTGGAGACCGCGCTGCTGCCATGAGCGCGCGAGGGCACAGATCCGTCCGGCTCGCGTAACGTGGCGCACCCGTGCTTCCCTTGAATCCGCTGACGACTCGGCCCATGCCCGCTTGCTCGCCCGCGATAGGCCCGACACCGTGCCGAGCGATTCGAAGCTTTCGTGCCACAGTGCTCGCACCGTGCATGGCTTCGCTGGTGCTGGCGATGCCGGGGCTGTGCGAGGAGGTCGATCCACGCGCTCGGCCCATCTACGGTGCGGACGATCGGATCGAGGTGGGCAAGGCGGCGCAGGAACTGGCGAGCGCGGCACGATCCGTCGCAGCCATCGTCCGGTCCGACAACATCGAGGTGGGGCAGGGCGGCGCGATGGCGCTGCGCGGCGACGGCATCCTCGACGATCCACCGTGGTGCCCTCGGGAGCGCTTCGTCGCGCAGCCCCGGGCAGCGTACTGCACCGGCTTTCTCGTCTCGCAGAACCTGATCGCCACCGCTGCCCACTGTGTCAGGGCCGATGAAGACACCGGTGCCAGAGGCTTGGCCTGCAGCGAACTCAGCGTGGTGTTCGACTATCGCATGAGCGCCGATGGGGAGGGCACCGAGGCGCTGGAGCGCGATGCGATCTATCGTTGCGATGCGGTGGAGGACGGGCTGTATTATCCCGGCGGCGGGCCCGACTGGCGCATCTTCCGGCTGGACCGTGCGGTGCTGTCGGCCGAGCGCCCGGCGCTCCCGATCAGCACCGCCACCGATCTATCCCCGGGTACCGCAGTGGCATCGATCGGTCATCCGGCCGGGCTGCCGATGAAGGTCATGGGCAACGCGGCCGTGTTGCGTGCCCGTCCGCTGGGCGGCTATATCACCGATCTGGACACCTTCACGGGCAGCTCCGGCTCACCGGTGCTGGCGGATCTGGGCTGTGGCTCGGTCGTCGTGGGGCTGCTGTCGAACGGCCATGCCGACTTCATCGCATCCGAAACCAGGCCGCAAGCGGGGCAACGCTGCCTCAGCAGCACGCGCTGCCGCGAGGGGGCCTGCCTTGGCGAGCAGGTCACCTCGTCCAGCCATCTGGCAAGCTATGCGGATCGACCGTTCGTCTCCTGCCCGACTCCCGCCGTCGGGGTGGAGGGCCGGTGAATCCTGGTTGGCTGGCCGGCATGGACGGCTCGCGAGTGCGTCTGCCTCGATGGCTGATCGGGACGCTGGCCTTGCTGATCAACCTGCCCGCCGGTGTGGGTGCCGATGCCGGTTCGGATGGCGTCGAGCTGGGTCTGGTCTCCTTTGGTCAGCTGGAACATCAAGCGGTCGTGGTGGGTGTGAACGCCTATGAGGATCGCTACATCGAGCGGCTGGGCTACGCCGTCTCGGATGCTCGCGGAATCGAGGCCGCGCTACTCGAACTGGGGTACGAAGTCACCTTCGTCGCCGATGAGATGGCCACCCGCGACCGAATCCTGGAAGCGGTGCAAACCGCTGCCCGACGACTCGCGCTGGCCCCCCCGGACCGGCGCGGCAACCTGGTGTTCGCCTTCTCCGGCCACGGCTTTCGCCTGGATGACGACAACTTCCTGGGCACGGTCAACACCGATACCTTCGATCTGGCAGCCACGGCGTTGCCGATCAGTGCGTTGGAGCGGACGGTGGCGCAGTTGGACGTCGCGCGCGCCGTGCTGTTCATCGACGCTTGCCGCAATGATCCGGCGAAGAGCATCGGTCTGCCCGATCGGCGCTTCGCCTTCGACGAGCGAGCCGAGGGGGTAGCGATCCTGTACAGCACCGCGCCTGAAGCCTTGTCGTACGAGGACGACACGCTGAAGGCCGGCGTCTTTTCACACTACCTAAACGCCGCGCTGCGCGGTGCCGCCGCTGATGCCGCGGGGATCGTGTCGTTCGATCGCCTGGAAAGCTACGTGATCGAGAACGTGGTTCGGCACTCGACCGAACGCTATGGACGGGTGCAACGTCCCTACATTGCCGGTGAACGCAGCGGGCGCTTCTCGTTGGGGCACGTCGAGCCTGGCGCACGGACGGACTCGGCCAACCGTTCGTCGTCATCCGGCTGGAGCTGGAAGCACACCGGTGTTGTCATCGGCCTGTTGGCGCTCGGCGCACTGGTGGCCGGAGCGTCGGACGATGACGGACAGGGGGTGGAGGAATCGGTAACGTTGGTGATACCGACGCCTTGAAAGCTTTGATCCGGCCCCAACCCCAACCCCAACCCCAACCCCAACCCCGGCCCCGGCCCCGGTCGCGGTGCCATTGGCCATAGGTGATTCGAGGCAGGGCTGTCTGAATTCACCCGCGCGACCGGGGCGATCTCACCGGCTGAACTCATCCAGTTCATCGGCCAGTTCGATTTGCTCGTCCCGAAGTCCGGTTGCCTCATAGGTTGCAACGACCGCCTTCGAGGAAGCGGGGGCGACGGTGACCAAGACCGAACCGTCAGGATTCGTTCTCAACTCATCAAAGCATCGGGTGAGCGAGTCTTCGTCGGCTATCGATGCGCCTACGCAAAAGGTGAACACACCGTCCATCACGTCTCTGGTGTTCAGCGAGAAATCGAAGATCCTCAAAGAGGAACTGCTGGCGCTGGGCATGAATTCCGAAACACAGACGAACCGCATGGCATCTAAGGTCGAAACGGCACACACCGTCGTTCTTGATCGTTCGACGGTTCTGAGCGACTGGGTGCCGTTGCGATTGGTGAAATACGACGAATCGTCGAAGTCGGCGTCGATCGTGCGCAGATCGCTGCCCTCGAACCGGTAGTCGAATCGTACGCCGCCGATGAGTTGGCTAAGCGCGGCCGGGCCGGGCGGCTGCTCATCGATCGGTGTGTCCGATGCATCAGATGGCGACGTTCCCGCGCTGACTTCGCGCAGGTTCGTGAATCCATCGCTGTCATCGTCCGGGTAGGCATAAGCGCTGCCGGGGTCGTCGATGACGATCGTCTGATCGGTGGTGCCCGCGGTGACAGAGCGGCTCAACGTCGCGAGCACCACGCCTCTGGTCGACCACGTCAACCCGACCGTTGCCTGTTGTCCGGGCAGCAGACGAATTGTCGCTTGCCAACCGCCGGAAGCCAAGCGGGTACCGAAAGTGAGAACGCCGGCGATACTGACCGCGAAATCCAGGTCTTCGCTGCCTACCTGGTCCGATAGCAACCCCGGAGGGGGGCCGGCCGCGATCTTTGATTCCGCACGCTCCTCTGCGCCGCCATCCGATGATCCACCGCCGCAGGCAGCCAGAATCGCCGCCGCAGAGCCGGCAGCGAAGAAGCGTGAGAGCACGGCGAACGAGGTATTGGCTCGGGTTTTCATCTGGCGCTTCTCATGCTTGGTTTCAGCCAGTTCCCGTCGGGGGGGGGGGGGGGGGGGCCGGTGAAATCCGATGGGCCGGTCTGGACGGTGCCGGCAGGCGCAACGCCCGGAACGGCAAGTCGATGGTGCAGGTGGGAATGTGTTTCCTTCTAGAAACGTTACGGCCGATCGTCGGTTTCGGTCAATCCCCCTAAGGGGGGGGGCATCCAGTCGAGATCCTTCGGCATCCTCGGCCTGAAGTCGGCAAGCACGGTCTTCGTGCAACCGCCGCCGACACCGGCGCATCGGCGGCCATGCATTCCCGACGCTATCGGTTCAACGCTTCCATCAGCGTCTGCCGAGCCTGGACGATCTCGCTGTCGGCTTTCACGTCGGGCTGGCCCAGTGACTGCAGGGTGGCGCTGCCCTGTTCGTCATAGCGCAGGTAGTCCAGAGCCGGGTCCGGCGTCTGTCCGTCGAGCTCGTGCAAGGCTGCCATGGCGGGCGATCCCGAGGTCGGCTGGTTCTGGACCCGAACGCCGCCATCGGGGGTGTTCTCCAGATCGGCGATACAATCGTCGAGCGAGGTACCGGTCGGGCAGTACTCGAAGTCGCCGAACGACTCGTTGTCGACCAGATCCGGGAACAGGAAGTTGGCCGTGGCGCCGTCGGACAGGAAGCCGATGCAGTAGAACCCGCCGGGGAGCGAAGCGCAGCCGATCTCCGCCGACACCGGCGTCGAGAAGGTGCCGCCGTCCGGTCGGACCGAGGAAGCGATTCGGTCCCTCAGGATCAGCGTGCCGTCCGGGTTGGGAACGACATCGGTGCTGTCGAAGTCACCGTCGAACAGGAACAGGTTGGTGCCATTCGGCTCGTAGCGGTGCGCGAATGTCGTCCGGCCGAACAGCTGGTCGTAGCCGGCGCGTGGCGTGTCGACCGGGCGGTCGACGGGCCGGTCGACGGGCTGATCGACGGGCCGGTCGACGGGCTGATCGACGGGCCGATCGACGGGCTGGTCCACGGGCTGATCGACGGGCCGATCGACGGGCCGATCGACGGGCCGATCGACGGGCCGGTCGACGGGCCGGTCGACGGGCCGGTCGACAGGCCGGTCGACAGGCCGATCGACGGGCTGGTCCACGGGCCGATCGACGGGCTGGTCCACGGGCTGGTCGACGGGTTGCTCCACAGGCGGAGGCGTTTCCTCAGGGCCTTGCGCGGCGGACGGATTGCTGCTGCCGCTGCTGCAGGCCGAGAGCGCGGTGCCGCAAAGAAGCGCGAGCAGGCTGAGCTTGAATCGATCGTTCATGAGGTGATGGCATCCCTGAAGGCGTGAGGTGAGCGGTGTCCCTCGCGGACACGGTTCAGGGAACGGACAGGTCGATCGTGCCGTGCATCGGAAGGACGGGCGATTCGCGGCCCGATCGATCAGCCAGGCGGTGTGGCATCGATGTGGTGCGCGTAGTCGATGATCAGCGGTGCATGGTCCGAGAACAGCTTGTCGCGGTAGACGCGTGTGCGCGTCACCTTCTCGGCCAAGTCGTCGCTGACGATCTGGTAGTCGATGCGCCAGCCGACGTTGTTGGCGCGCGCATTGCCGCGCTGCGACCACCAGGTGTACTCGTGCGCCCTTTGCGGCAGGGCTCGGAAGGCATCGCGATACCCTTCCTCGTCGAACAGCCCGCCGAGCCAGGCACGCTCCTCGGGCAGGAAGCCGGAGTTCGTGCGGTTGCCACGCCAGTTGCGGATGTCGGCCTCGGTGTGGGCGATGTTCCAGTCGCCGCCGATCACCACCGGCAGCCCTTCGGCGCGCAGCGCGCGCAGGTGCGGCAGGAAGACCTCCAGCATGCGCATCTTGAACGCCTGGCGCTCCTCGCCGCTGCTGCCGGATGGCAGGTACAGCGATACGGCGATCAGGTTCTGGAACCGCAACTCCAGGTAGCGCCCCTCGCGGTCGATCCAGTCGATGCCCAGACCGTGACGAATCTCCAGCGGTGCATGGGCGGAGTAGATCGCCGTGCCGCTGTAACCCTTCTTCTGCGCATCGTGAAACCAGCGCTGAAACCGACGCGGTGAGAACACCGGGGCGCCCAGCTGATGTTGCTGCGCCTTGGTCTCCTGCAACAGCACCAGATCGGCGCGCTGGCGCACCAGCCAGGTGAAGAATCCCTTGGCAGCGGCCGAACGAATGCCGTTCAGGTTGGCGGTGATGATGCGCATGACGAGCAGTCTAGCGTCACAGAACCGTGTGCCGGTCCTTCACGAGTGCGGACGGATGACGCTACGGATCTCGAGGCCCAAGCGCCCGGTTGCCGATAGTTGCCAACCGGGGCACAGGACTTGCCACAGGACATCCCATGAAGGCACCACCCCACACACCGCGCTCCCGGCGTTCGCCTCAGGTGGGCAACGCGCCCGGAAGCGAGGCACCGGCTAACGTCGGCGTGATCGGAACGCTTGCGCTGATCGGGTTGCTGGTGGCGAGCAGCGCCGCCGCGGAGCAGGTCTATCGCTGGCAGGATCGCGGACTCACCACCTACCAGGACCGGGCTCCGGATTCGAAGCAGGACGAGGGGCACAGCATACTCAACACGCAGGGCGTGGTGCTGGAGAAGGTGCTTTCGCGAGAAGAGCGGCGGGTAGCCCGCAAGTTGGCGCGCGAGCAGGAACTGGCCCGGATCCGTGACCGTGCGCTGCTGGCGACGTTTACCACCGAGGAAGATCTGAACCGTACCCGCGACGATCGCATCGGCATGATCGACGGTTTGATAAGCCGCCTGGACGACCGCATTCGCATCCTGTCAGAGCGCTTGGCGATCGTGGACAAGCGGGTGCAGATGCAGGAGAAGTCCAGCAGTCCGGGTAGTGCGCAGCAGACGTTGTACGCCGAGCAGCAGAGCATCCAGAGGAACATCGAGAACGCCTGGTCGCTGATCGATTCCAAGGCGGCCGAGCGGGCCGATGTGGCCAACAAGTTCGACGACGACCTGCAGCGCTACCGCGAGCTCAAGGCGCTGCGCAACTGAGCCGATCTCGTCGCCCGAACCCGATCAGGCAGAGCGCACGTCGCCGATCAGCGTGCCGGCTCCCTGGTCGGTGAACAGTTCGAGCAGCAGGGCATGCTCGACCCGTCCATCCAGGATGACCACGCTGGGCACGCCGGCCTGAACCGCATCCAGCGCGCAGCGTACCTTGGGCAACATGCCGCCGTGAATGGTGCCGTTGTCGATCAGCAGGTCGACATCACGCGCCGACAGGCCGGTGAGCAGTTCGCCGTCGGTGTCCAGGATGCCGGGCGTGTTGGTCAGCAGCAGCAGCCGTGACGCCCCGAGGGCCACGGCCACGGCGCTGGCGACAAGATCGGCGTTGATGTTGTAGCTGGCGCCCGCCCGGTCGGTGCCGATCGGGGCGACCACCGGGATGAACCGATCGTCCATCAGGCGTTCCAGCAAGCGGGCATCGATGCGCTCCACCTCGCCAACGAAGCCCAGGTCGGCCTCCGGCTTGCCAGGCAGGCGCATGGGTCGCGCCTGGATCAGCCGGGCGTCCTTGCCGGTCACCCCGATCGCCCGTCCGCCGGCGCGTGCCAGGTTGGACACGATGTGCTTGTTGACCACGCCGCCCAGCACCATCTCGACCACCTCCATGGTGGCCGCATCGGTGACCCGCATGCCGTCCAGGAAGTGGGTCTGGATCTGCAGCCGCTCCAGCATCTGACCGATCTGCGGACCGCCGCCGTGCACCACCACCGGGTCGATGCCGACCTGCTTCATCATCGCCACGTTGGCGGCGAAGCTCTCCTGCAGCCGCGCATCGGTCATCGCGTTGCCCCCGTACTTGATCACGATGCGCTGGCCTGCGTAGCGCTGCAGGTAGGGCAGGGCCTCGTTCAATACTCGGGCGGTGTCAGCAGCGGTGCGCGCGTCGACGGGGGTGGCGGAGCTCACGGTCACAGGGTCGGGTCGTCGATGGCGGAAGATCAGAACGGGACGTGGACCGATTCGTCGGTGGCCTGCATGGTGGTGCGGAACACCTGCATGATGCGCGACAGCGCTGCTTCGTCGTCGGCCTCGAAGCGGATCACCAGCGAAGGCGTGGTGTTGGAGGCGCGCAACAGCCCCCAGCCGTCCGGGTAGTCGGCGCGCAGGCCATCGATGGTGGTCAGGGTCGCTCCTTCGAACGAGCCGTTGGCGATGAAGGCCTGCACAAACTCGTGCTGGGCGCCGTCGCGCGCCAGCGTGACGTTCAGCTCCGGGGTGTTGATGCTGTCCGGGATGTCGCCGAAGATCTCGCTGGCGGTGCGGTCGGTGCGGGACAGGATCTCCAGCAATCGGGCAGCGGCGTAGAGCGCATCGTCGAAGCCGTACCAGCGTTCCTTGAAGAACAGGTGTCCGCTCATCTCGCCGCCCAGCAGCGCACCGGTCTCCTTCATGTGCTTCTTGATGAAGGAGTGCCCGGTCTTGTACATCAGCGGCTCGCCGCCGGCCCGCTCGATCGCCTCGGGCAGCACCTTGGAACATTTCACGTCGTAGACGATCTTGGCGCCGGGGTTGCGTTCCAGAACGTCGCGCGCGAACAGCACCATCTGCCGGTCCGGCCAGATCACGTTGCCCTGGTCATCGATCACCCCGACCCGGTCGCCGTCTCCGTCGAAGGCCAGGCCCACCGCCGCCCCCGTCTCGGCTACCCGCTGCTTCAGATCGACCAGGTTCTCCGGCTTGGCGGGGTCGGGGTGGTGGTTCGGAAATGAGCCATCGACATCGGTGAACAGGCCGTGCGCGGTGGTGCCCAGGCGTTCGAACAGTCGCGGCGCCACTGCGCCTGCCACACCGTTGCCGCAATCGAAGGCGATCTCCAGCGGCCTTGCCAGCTTCACATCGTCCAGCAGGCGTTCCAGGTAGGCCGGCAGTACATCTTCCATGCAGTAGCTGCCGTGAGTGCCGCTGGCCAGGTCGTTCTCGTCCAAACGCTTCCGCAGTCGCTGGATGCCGTCGCCGAACAGCGCATCGCCGCCGATCATCATCTTCAAGCCGTTGTATTCGGGCGGGTTATGGCTGCCGGTGACCATGACGCCGGTACCGGTCTTCAGGTGATGGGTCGCGAAATACAGCAGCGGCGTCGGCACCATGCCGATGTCGATGACGTCGATGCCGGCCGACTGCAAGCCTTCGGACAGCGCCTCTGACAAGGCGGGGCCCGAGTTGCGGCCGTCGCGCCCGATCGCCACGCTGGTGTGGCCACGTGCCGCGCTTTCGCTACCGAAGGCGTGCCCTATCTGCCGCACCACGTCCGGGGTGAGCACATCGGTGACCACGCCGCGGATGTCGTAGGCGCGGAAGATGGCGGGGGAGATGGGCATGGCGGGGCGTTCGTGCCGGGTAGGGGAAGCGCTGCGAAGGGTATCTCACCGGTATCGTGGTGGTCGAGTCGCCGCGCGATTTGCCGCAGGCGCCGAGCCGCGGCCCTGATCAGCTCGTGCCGGTGGAGCCGTAGCCGCCTTTGCCGCGCACGGTTGAGGCTCCGAACGTGTCGACCCGCTCGAACCGCGCCTGCACCACCGGCACGATCACCAGCTGCGCCAATCGCAGCCCGACATCGATCGTGAAGGCCTGGTGGCCTCGATTCCAGCACGACACCATCAACTCCCCCTGGTAGTCCGAGTCGATCAGACCCACCAGGTTGCCCAGCACGATGCCGTGCCGGTGACCGAGACCGGAGCGCGGCAGGATCAAGGCGGCAAGCGCCGGGTCGGCGATGTGCACCGCGATGCCGGTCGGGATCAGTTCGGTGCTGCCCGGCGGCAGGCTCAACTCGTGCGCAGGCATGGCACGCAGGTCGAGTCCGGCCGCGCCATCGCTGGCGTAGCCGGGCAGCGGCACGCTGTCGCCGAGCCGCTCGTCCAGCACGCGAAAATCGATCGAGGTCATGCGTCGCCCTCGCTGGCGGTTCGGGCGGCGAGCCTTTCGACGACCGTGTCCAGCAGGGCTCGGGCGATGGTGCTCTTCGGGGCGCGGGGCAGGGAACGGTGACCACCGTCGGCCCAGTACAGCTCCAGCGCATTGTCCTGGCTGCCGAACACCGGCGTGTCCGGATCGGCGACCCGGTTGGCGGCGATCAGGTCCAGGCGCTTGCGCTGCAGCTTGGCGCGCGCGTGCGTCTCGAGCTGCTCGGTCTCGGCGGCGAACCCGACGCAGAACGGTCGCGGTGTGCCGCTGGCCACCTCGGCCAGGATGTCGGGGTTGGGCAGCAGCGACAGCGTCAGCGGCGCGCCGTCATGACGTTTCTTGAGCTTCTGGACTGCCTGCTCGCCCACCCGATAGTCGGCCACCGCGGCCACCGCCACGAACAGGTCGGTGCTCGGCACGCGTTGCATCACCTCGGCGTGCATCTGCAACGCGCTCTCCACATCGATGCGGGTCACCCCGTCCGGGGTGGGCCGCGACACCGGACCGCTGATCAGCGTCACCTGCGCGCCGCGTCGTACCGCATCGGTGGCGATGGCGAAGCCCATACGGCCTGAGGAGCGATTGCCGATGTAGCGCACCGGGTCGATCGGCTCGCGGGTGGGGCCGGCGGTGATCAGCACACGATGCCCTTCCAGGCTGCGATCGGGCTCGCTGGCCGATGTGCCATCGCTCGACAGCAGTGCCGCCACGATCTGCTCCGGTTCGGTGAGCCGTCCGGCGCCGATCTCTCCGCAGGCCTGGTCCCCGGAGGCCGGGCCGATGAAGCGCACCCCGCGTTCGGCCAGCGTGCGGCAGTTTGCCTGCGTGGCCGGGTGAGCCCACATCAACCGGTTCATGGCTGGAGCGACGATCAGCGGTGCGTCGGTGGCCAGGCACAGGGTGCCCAGCAGATCGTCGGCCAGTCCGTGCGCCAGCCGGGCCAGGGTGTTGGCACTGGCCGGAGCGATCAAGATGCGGTCGGCCCAGCGCGCCAGTTCGATGTGACCCATGGCAGCTTCCGCCGATTCGTCCAGCAGGTCGGTGTGCACCGGATGGCCGGTCAGCGCCTGGAAGGTCAGCGGCTGCACGAAGGCCTGCGCACCGGCGCTCATCACCACGCGGACCGAGGCGCCGGCCGCCATCAGCGTGCGCGCCAGCACCGCCGCCTTGTAGGCGGCGATGCCGCCGGTGACGCCGAGCAGGATCCGTTGGCCGGTCAGATCGTCCATGTCGTGATGGTAGTGGTCCGGGGGCGACGTGTCGTAGCCGTTCGAGCGCTGGGGGGCGGAAAAGATTCCTGACGCCTCGCAAACCCTTTCCCGGGACCGGCGTTAGTCAGGGCAAGAGGGACGAGCGGCCGATCAGCGGCACATCGGGATCCTCTTCATTCCCCCCACCTCGGAAGACAGCCCCATGATCAAGCAAGCCTTCGCCGCCACCGTCCTGAGCCTGACCGCTCTGTCCGCCACCGCCGGCGGCCACAGCAGCCAGGTCAACGGTGACCTGGACCTGGACGTGAACATGAACAACGCGGTGTGCGCCGCGTTGGGCAACGACAACCAGTGCGCGGTGCGCGCCGGCACGATCGACAGCAGCAAGATCGGCAGCCACGCAACGATCCGG